>OILS01000022.1_pt1 | contig 69457 bp, 51 predicted proteins | sample 1584611 | NCBI WGS metagenome assembly OILS01 (sample SAMN02674697, study PRJEB24791) | human gut metagenome, SKBSTL033 | isolation source: stool | host: Homo sapiens | place: USA
TTCTATCTGCACGATATTCATTTTTAAATCATTGTACATAAATCTTCACCACCACCTTAGCATGGTCAGGGTCATTCGTAATTATGAGGATACGAGGGTGTCTGACATGCGATTTCTTCAAGTCGGCAGCCACAGCCGTCACCTTCATCTTAACGGTCTCTCCTGGCTGAATCTTACTCTTCTTCAGTTTCACCTGCAAGCCCATCGTAAACATCTGCATGCTGCGGATATCCAGTTCCGACTTACCCTTATTGGTAATCAGAATCTCACCCTTCAGCTTCTTCTTTCCATTGAAACTACCCAGATTGAGATCGGTGGCAGACATCTCTATCTTCGGAGCCAGTGCCTTCTTGGCTGGAGTCATGTTTTCGAAACCAGGAAGAAGAACGGCTGATACCACGATTTCCTTCTCAGGCGCAATCTTATCGCCAGGACGCTCACCGAGATAAACCGATGTCTGGTTCAAGCCCAGGTCGCGCAGTTTCTTGGAATCCAGCACGAAACTGATTTCGGCAGAATGACGCGGAGCCACCTTGGAAGGCGATACGAAAGCATGAAGATAGGATGGCAGATGCATCACTACCGGCTCCAGCACTTCGTCGGTAGGATTGAAGATATGAATGCGCTGAACCGGACGGTCGCCACGGTTCACGTCATCAAACTCCACCTCCTGGGCATCACTCTTGATGACACCCAGCATCTCATCGTAAGAACCAGCGAAATCTACTACACTGCCCACTACCCTTCCCCTCATAGAGAGGATAAACGGCTCTTCATCCGCATTGGTATAGAGGCAAACCTGCTTGGTGAAAGTACCCATCTGCTTGGCATCGTATACCGCCTTGATGACGAAACTTTCGCCGGCAGCTATGCTCGTCTTCGGATAATCTACCTCCGTACATCCGCAGCTTTTCAATACATTGTTGATAACCAACGGCTTGTGCCCGTCATTCTTCAGCACGAATTCGGCTGTTACAGGCTTGTGGAACACCACCTGTCCGCAGTCTACCACCTCGTGCTGGGTTGTAATCTTCTGTGCTGATGCAGGCAGCGCCAACAGCGCTGAGAGCATCCATATATTCATCCGTTTCATACTATTCTATTTTAAATTATCAATCTATAAACTTTTAACTATCAATTATTAACTTTCAATTCATAGGTCTCTGTGCGGCCACCAAACTCCGGACTGTAGGTACACTCAGCGGTGCAAGTTCCGCTCTGATAGTCGCCCTTTCTATCCACGTAATACTCCATTTCTACGATGTGCTTACCTTTAGATAAACGATCGAAATAGAAATTTGTTGCATGGTCTCTTGGAGAAACATAGCAGCCTATGCTCCACTGATAACCGCTCAACTGGTTAACCGGCTCCAGGCATGCCGCACGCTTATCCGTAATCTGCACAAAGTCGTAGTCGCGGTCGGCGGTGATGATGAGCGTTACCTTCACCTTCTCGCCTACCTGCGCATTGCCCTTGCTCTCAGATTCGGCTGGAACGATGACACGGCGCACCTTGATGCCCGACTCCATGGAACCGATTTCGCTGATAGGCTGCTTAAACTCTGCATAGACAGCTCCCCAGCTGGTATAATCGCTCTTTTTGTCGATGCTCAGCTTAGATGCCTTGCCCGTCTTTTCGGTCTTCACATAGCCCAAAGTAGTGGAATCCTGCGGCATCGGCAGCAGCTTGCCATCCAGTTTCAGCACAGCATTCTCAGCCTTCCTGCTCCAGTTGCTCTCATTGCCCTTCATAAAGGCGTAGACGGCATCCACGGTGTTCACTGGCGTATCCCAAACCTGGGTGCGTTTCGACATCAGGAGCCAGCGCTGCAGTTCCTCGATGGTCTGCTTGTCGTTCGGTTTCAGCATCTGCATCGCCTCTATCACGGATACCTGGGTAGGAATCTTATAGTTTCTCCAGCTGTAGAGTGCCTTGCGGGTATCGTAGTAGCGGCCCATCTCCTCGCGGTAAACGGCATATTCGTTCACGCTCTGCAGATATTCGCCAGCCTTCTCGCGATAGGCAGCATTCTGCTGGCTGTTTCTGGCGAGTACCACGGCAGCACGCGCCTTGCCATAGATGGAGAAATCACCGGTCATCTTCGACATCTTGTCCAAGAGATAAGCCTTATCCTGCTCCAGATTCTGCTTCATCTTTCTGCCATCCACCGAAAGGATGTAGAGATAATGCAGCGCCTGTTCGCTAGGATTCACCTTCTGCTTTTTCTCCTCCTGCTTCTTCATTTCTCTTACTTCCTGTGCTGTCTGCCAGGAGAGATAATCGATGGCGGAAGTCAGCATCCGAGCGGTTGATTTCTGCACACCTGCGATGGCATTCAATCGAACCATCATTTCGGCTACCGATGTAGTCATATACCGGCTGCCCTTCATTCCCTTCCACCAGGAGAAGGAACCGTTAGGGTTCTGCAACTTCTTCAGCTTCTCCACCTGATTCTGCAGACGGATGCTCTCCTGAGTGAGATTTTCCAGCGAGAGATGCTTCTGTACATGGTTTGTGATAGTATTGGCATAGATGGCAGACATCAGCGAGATGGCGTCCTCCTCATCCGGATTACTGATGGCTGGCAGCGCCTTCACCATCAGCCAACTTGGGTTATTGGTGTACTCGATGGTTACCTTTGCCTCTTCAGCGCCCTTCGCCTGCTTGCCCTCCTTGTTCAGGAAGAGTTTGCTCAGGTCGAAGTTCTGCTCACCCTTCTGATGCAGGGTGATAGGCAGGGTGTTCACCACGAGTTCACGGTTGCTCAAAACCGGCAGATAGTGCTGTTCACCATCGCTGTAGCCATCACCGGCAGCCACCACCTTATTAATATATACGCCTTCTTTCAGTCCCTGGACATCAAAGGAGATGGTAGCAGAGCCCTCGGCATCGATGCAGTAGTTCTGCGTCTTCTGCCAAACCACCTTGTTGGTCTCCGGGTCGAGAATCTGCATACGGGCGTTGCCGCTCACCTTCTTGTCGGAAGTATTGAAGAGTTTCACCACGATGGTGCTCTTATCGCCCTCACGCAGGAAGCGAGGCATGTTAGGCTGCACCATCACGGTCTTCTGAGCCACAGCCTCATCTACCAGCAAACCATTGCGCATCTCCTTGTCATGAGCCAAGCCCATGAACTTCCAGGTAGTCACGCTCTCCGGCAGGGTAAACCTGATGGCTACGTTGCCATTGTTGTCGCTCTCCAAGGCAGGATAGAAGAAGGCGGTCTCGTTCATATTCTCACGCACCTGCACCTTGTCGAGGAATTGTCTTGCATCTGAGCCAGAACCACCGGCAAACTGCGGCATCTCCTCTACTACATCAAAAACCTTGTTGGCAGATGGAGCAGCCGCTGCAACACGGGTCATATTACTCCCACGAGTTTTCATGACTCTCCCTTCTTCCTGAACCAGCTCGTCTTTCCGAACACGAACAGACTCAACGGTTCCGCCAGAAGAACGTTCCAACTTGCTCAGCTCCACCGCTTGCATATAGGCATAATAGCTAAAGAATTTGCCATCAAACTTATCCACATCCAGTCCCTTCTCGTCATAATACTTGGTAGGATAAACGCCATTCAAGTAAGATGAACGGAAAGTGAGGTTGTGCTTCCAGTAGCAGTTTGGCAGACTCTGATAGAAGCCCAGTGAGAGATTCCAGGAATGCGGGGCTATCTGGTCGAGCGACTTGTCATAGAGTACGCTCATCAGCTGCGCCTTGGCTGGTTTGCCATCAGGGGTGGTAATCTTCAGCGTCCACTCCTCCTTCTGTCCAGGGGTCAGACGGTTGCGGAAGGTCTTCCAGGCGATATTCAGTTTTTTCTCAGGCAAAGGACGGGCGATGCTCATCATTCGGGTATAGCACTTGCCTTGCTTCACGAAACTATAGTTCAGTACGATGCCCGACGCATATTCCTCCTTGTAGGTGAAAGGCAGAGTCACGATGCTGTCGCCCAACTCCCAGGCGCCCTTCTCCAGCAGTTTGTTGCCAGCGATGATGGAATATACGATGTGCGCTCCGTTCTCCGAAGAGCCCACCTGAATATAGACCGGCTTACCATCACGAGGGAAAGTCTTCGCCGTCTGATAATACCATTCGGTGGTTGGCTCCACCGGATGGGTATCCTTCATGCTGAAAAGGGTGAATTTCTGCTTCAGGGTATCTGTTCCGCAGATTGCCTCCAACTGATGAACGCCAGATTTCCAAACGAGGGAAGAAGAGGCAGATGATGCAGAAGAAGCATATTCCTTGATAGAAACCGGTACATTCGCCTCGGCATCCTTCCATTCGCCCTTATCAATTCGATATTTCAACCTACTAGAAATCGGCATACCACTGGCATTGCGGTAAGCGAAGGTCACCGTCTTCAGACTGTCTGCTTCGATACGCTTAGGAAGATTCACCGTGAGGATGGTTGGCTTGGTGCCCAGAGGCAGACTCATCACGCCCTCGTGGCTCTCGCCGCTGATGTCGGTAACGATGGCAGAGACCTCGAAGTTGAAGAAACGGGCGATGCGCATGAAATCGCTCATATCAACCTCGTCTTTTCCTGACAAGGAAGCCTCCAGCGGAATCTCTACGTCGAAGGTTCCGTCCTCACGAGTCACGCAACTGTCAGTCTTCACCAACTGTCCGGCAGAGCCTGCGCCCCACCACCAGAGTTGGTTTCTGCGAGTCACCTGATACTCCACCTTGGCACCCTGCACAGGTATACCGGCATAGGTCTTGGCTGTAGCCTTCACCACTACAGTATCGCCCCAGTTATATTTCTCGTTCACCTTCGGGAAGGTAATCTCGAAGGTTGGACGCTTGTATTCCTCCACTCTTACATATTTTGTTGCCGTTCCATTCACGGAGATGGAATACAGTCCTGTCTTTCCCTCCTTCGGGAGTTCGAAATCTACGGAAGCCGTACCGTATTCATCGGTAGTAGCCTTCTGCTCAGCCACCTGCTTCCAGTTGGCATCACTCAGGACAAACTTCAGTTCCATGCTCTTGCCAGGCACGCTGGCATCCAACCCCTTCTTGACAGTATAGGAAATGGCTGAGGCATGTACCTTCTGCCCCGGGCGATAGATGGCACGATCGGTATAAACCTGATATTTAGTCTCATTATCCTTCTTCTCATAATAGCGGGTACGGCTAAGATAGATGTCCCTGGCTGGCGTAAACTTGTCATTGTTGGTAGAAATCAACACCATTCCATCCACATTTTTGAAGTAAGCCTCTCCGTTCTCATCTGTTGTCAAGCGGGCATGAACTATTCGCTTGTCCTTCTTCGTCTTGAAATCATACCGCTGGTCGTAGAGTTCTATCTTCGCCCCGGCGATAGGCTGTCCGTCGGTAGCATTCACCACCACATAGCGATGCTTATCATCCGGCAACTGCTGGATCATCACCGCCAGATTGCTGACATAGAAGAGTTTGCGCTGCGGAGCGATGCCGGTATTATCAGAAGTTACCTCCATCAGATAGGCACCCAGCGGCAGATTGCCACCGATTTCAATGGAATCCTTCACCTCTTGATAATCCGGACGACCATAGTAATTCCTGCTGTAATCCTTCTGATGCAGTTTCGTGGTCTTCTTCAGGAGCATCTTATAGGTAGCCTCATCCTGAGCATCATATTCATTATCCGCCGTGATGTTGAGGCGGGAGATGCTGATTTTCAGGTTCTGGAGATTACGCACATCCAGCTGCACCCAAACCTTCTCCCCAGGTCGCAATACCTGCGGCATATCCTTCACCCGGAACATCGGTTCGGTAAGTCGCTTCTGCGCATTTCTCAGTTCGTTCATTCTCGACCATTCACCCCAGCGGCTCAGCGCATAGTTGATATAGTTGAGCTTATCCTGCGGTTTGGCATCGGTAGCACCTTCCATGAAGCGGAAATGCTCCACGGCAAGTTCGCCTGCCTCCGGAATATCCTGATAAATCTGGATGAGCGAGTCGATGGTCTGCAGATACTTCGACTTCTTCACCACTCTCACGTCGTCCTGGCGGTATTTCTCGATGAGCTTATAGGCACAGAGACAAGCCGCACCCCGATTGCCCACCTTATTATAATAGGTGTACAGCTGCAGATACGCCTCCTTGCTGTCTGCCTCGAATCCGATGAGATGCAGCAAATCATTCTTGAAGGAACTTCCGTCCACCCCTTTTAGAGTCAGCGGCACATACTCAGTAGAAGCATGCTTGGCAAGAAGCTCTGGGTGCGCCATCGCTTTTTTGAAGAACTCCTGGCTCTTCTTCAGGTTTACCTTTCGCTGACTTTGATAATAAGAAGCATCCTCCCTTTGTTCCAAAGAAGCCTCATCCACTTCTATTCCATACGGATTATCATGATATACCTTGCCGAGCACAGCATATCTCACCGCTTTCAGCATCGGGTCATTTGTCTTCAAAGCTTCAGCTTCCATCCGCTTCACGTTAGGCGTCAGCGAGTCAGCCGAAATCTCTTTCCAGAGTGTCATCTGTCTTATCTCAGCCGCCAGCAGCTGCCCGTAATCTTTGGCAGCCGAAGCCTTGGCGATGATTTTCTTCATCACCGCGATTTCGCTCTTAGGCTGGTCCTTCTGAGCATTGATTTCAGCTTGCTTCCACAAGTTGTCGTATGTCTGAGCCGCTACCTGCATCGTAGCAAAGAGGGCTATCAGAAGTGATAAAATGTTTCTTTTCATAAGCCAACTATATAAAATGTTTATAGAATGATGATAATCATCAAACTTTTCATTGCAAAAATACAAAAAAAAACTGTTTTCTAACCCCGAAACTTAAACTTTTTACTATCTTTGCACCAAAATAGTATATTTTACCAAGAAATAACATTAAAAAAACAATGGCAGAAAAAAAGTATGGTCATTTTGATGACGCCAATCGCGAATACGTGATTACTGACCCAAAGACCCCATGGCCTTGGATCAATTATTTGGGTAACGAGGATTTCTTCTCGCTCATCTCAAACACAGCAGGTGGTTATTCCTTCTACAAGGATGCCAAGTTCCGTCGCATCACCCGTTATCGCTACAATGGTGTGCCGATGGATAACGGCGGTCGCTATTTCTATATCAAAGATGGCGATACCGTATGGAACCCGGGATGGAAACCTTGCAAGACACCACTCGACAGCTACGAGTGCCGCCACGGCATGAACTATACCCGCATCACGGGCAGCAAGAACGGCGTGGAGGCGAGTGTGCTCTTCTTCGTACCCCTCCATACATGGGCTGAGGTGCAGAAGATGACGCTGAAGAACCAGACTGAGGAGGTGAAGACCCTCAAAGTGTTCTCCTTTGCAGAGTGGTGCCTCTGGAATGCTGCTACCGACATGGAGAACTTCCAGCGCAACTTCTCTACGGGCGAAGTAGAGGTAGAAGGTTCTACCATCTATCACAAGACCGAATATCGTGAGCGCCGCAACCACTATGCTTTCTACACAGTGAATACCGAGATTCAGGGCTACGATACCGACCGCGAGAGCTTCATCGGACTCTATAACGAGTTTTCCGAGCCTGAAGCTGTGCTGGAAGGCAAGCCACGCAACAGCTTTGCCCACGGCTGGAGCCCTATCGCATCTCATTATATCGAGGTTACCCTGCAGCCAGGCGAGAGCCGCGACCTCATCTTCCTGCTGGGCTATGTGGAGAACGAGCAGGACAAGAAGTTCAGCGCCAAGAAGGTAATCAACAAGGAGAAAGCTCATCAGCTTATCGCCAAGTTTGATACCACCGAAAAGGTGGATGCTGCCTTCGCAGAACTCAACCAGTACTGGGATAACCTGCTGAACATCTTCACCGTGAAGAGCGGCAACGACAAGTTAGACCGTATGGTGAACATCTGGAACCAGTATCAGTGCATGATCACCTTCTGTATGTCGCGTTCGGCTAGTTTCTTCGAGAGCGGCATCGGTCGAGGCATGGGCTTCCGCGATTCCAACCAGGACCTCGTAGGTTTCGTTCATCAGATACCTACCCGTGCCCGCCAGCGCATCATCGATATCGCCAGCACCCAGTTCCCTGACGGTGGCTGCTACCACCAGTATCAGCCGCTCACCAAGCGCGGCAACAACGATATCGGTGGCGGTTTCAACGACGACCCTTGCTGGCTCATCTTCGGTACCGTAGCCTATATCAAGGAGACGGGCGACTTCTCTATCCTCGCTGAGCAGGTGCCTTTCGACAACCAGCCAGGCACAGAAGTAAGCCTCTTCGAGCACCTCAAGATTTCGATGAACCATGTTATCAACAACCTGGGTCCACACAAGTTGCCACTCATCGGAAGAGCCGACTGGAACGACTGTCTGAACCTGAACTGCTTCTCCTGGGACCCTAACGAGAGTTTCCAGACCACCGAAAACAAGGGCGAAGGAAGCAAGGCAGAGAGTCTGATGATAGCCGGTCTGTTCGTGGTTACCGGCAAGGATTATGTGGCTCTGTGCAAGCAGCTTGCCAAGGAAGCTTTGGAAAGCAAGGATGGCGAAATAGCCGGTCTTGCAGAGGAAGATTATTTGACAGAAGCCGAGCGCATGCAGCAGGCTGTAGATGAGATGAACGAGGCTGTGAAGCAGCATGGATGGGACGGAGAATGGTTCCTCCGCGCTTACGATTTCTTCGGCAACAAGATTGGTAGTGATGAGAACGAGGAAGGCAAAATCTTCATCGAGAGCCAGGGCTGGTGTACGATGGCTGGTATCGGTCTGGAAGAAGGACTCTGCGATAAAGCACTGGACAGCAGTAAGAAACGACTGGAATGCGAGCACGGACTGGTGCTGAACAACCCAGCCTACACTACCTATCATGTAGAAATGGGTGAGATTTCTTCTTATCCTGAAGGTTACAAGGAGAACGCCGGTATCTTCTGCCACAACAATCCTTGGGTCATCATCGGAGAGACTGTAGCCGGTCGAGGCAACGATGCCTGGAGCCATTATACCAAGATTCTGCCTAGCTATGTAGAGGAAAAATATCAGACACTTCACAAGGTAGAGCCTTACGTAAACTGCCAGATGGTAGCCGGTAAGGATGCAGCCAAACCGGGCGAAGGAAAGAACTCCTGGCTCACCGGTACAGCGGCATGGATGTGGTATACAGTATCAGAATTCATCCTCGGCATCAAGCCAGATTATGAAGGTTTGCTCATCGATCCTTGTCTCCCAAGCACCGCTAAGGAGTATGAGGTAACCCGCAAGTTCCGTGGTGGCGAATACCATATCACAGTAAAGAATCCTAGCGGAAACCAGAAGGGCGTGAAGCAGATTACAGTGGATGGCACTCCTATCTCAGGCACCATCATTCCTTGCTCTGAAGGCAAGCATGAAGTAGTGGTTGAGATGTAAATCAGCCAGATCTCATCAAGTTACGATTTGAAAGTTCAATGTAACGAAATTCTTTTCATACCCATGCCCCCTGTTTTAGGGGGTATGGGTATCACAATAAACACTTGCCCCTTTATTTCAAGGGAGCAAGTGTTTTATTTATTTGATAATCTGATACTTAGCTTTTAATATAAGCACATATTCAACAGTATCAAGAGTAAGATTCAAAGTCTCTAGCATTGACTCAGTTCCTCAATAACTCAGTTCCTCAGTTTTTTCCTAGGGGGTATATAGCCCTTATAGTTCAAAGTTGTTTTAAATTGTTATATATTATATATTATTATATATATTTATATATATATAATAAACTTCTAAATAAAGACAAAAGTGAAGGGTCAGAGAAAAACTGAGGAACTGAGTTATTGAGGAACTGAGTCATTGCAGTAAAAACATCATAATCCTCATAAACACCTGATTTACTGCTTAACTCTATACTTTAAGAGAACAAAGCTATGAGTTGCTACCCGTAAAACTATGAGTTGTCACCCGCAAAACTATGAGTAAGGAAGTTTAACTACTTTCAATCTGAAAGCATAGTTTAAACATTTCCTTATCACACCCCCAAACTTGGCAGTATCAGAGAAAATTCGTATCTTTGCACCGAATTCTATCCATTCCTTCCATACCGCTCCTTCCATGCCATCCCCACAACTCCTTCCGCCCAGCTCCAGCACGCGTCTCTCCATCCGAAGTATTAAAAGGAAAAAGATAAAAAAGGTATGGTTTTTCGAGTTATTTTTTGTACTTTTGCAGCCGATAACGCATTTTGCGAACAAAACAGGATTCTTTAAAGAAAAGAAAGGAAATAACAATGAAGAAAATATTATACTTTGTGGCAGCCCTGGCTGCTACATCCTTTATCACTACGATGGGTACCAGCTGCAAGTTTGCACCCGACCAGCATGACGGCGACACGGTAGCTGCCAGCGAGTTTTACCCGATAGATACCTCTGCGGCTCATGCCAAGAAGATGGCGAAGATTGCTGCCATCAAGAACGGAAAAGACAGTGTAGGCATCTATTATGTGGGCAGCAACTCTACCAAAGACCTCATCGAGCTCGTATCCTATCCTTCACGCCGCGACACGATGATGTACAGCAAGACCCGACACATAAAGGTGAAGGGCAATGCCGACATCAACCACGTGATTCGTGTAGACTTCTATCTGCATAACGGCAAGGATTCGCTGGTGAAGTATGTTGAGGAGGTGGTGCTTTAGCCAATAACCCAAAAAATCAGCACAAAAAAAGCTAGCATGCAAAAACGCACGCTAGCCTTTTTCGTATTTTATCTAACCTGAATTTCAAATCACTTAATAGTCTATAAACTATCAACTATAAACTATCAACTAATCATAGAATCCCGGCTGCTTGTACTCTATGCCCAGTTCATCATCTACTGTTGCGATGACACCCTGAATCTGACCCATGGCAAACATACGGCCGAGGAGAGTGTAACCGGCATTGTGACCATGATTGCTCTCATCGAATACGCCACCAGGCTCATCAGTGAAGGTCATACCGTGGTCTACTCGCATAGGCAATCTGCGGCCGGAATTGCACTTGCCTTCCTGCTCAGCCTTCTCGAAGATGCGGCAAAGTTCAATGAGATGGCCGCGACCACCCAAGTGAGAAGCCTCTGTAAAGTTGCCGTTAGGGAAAATGTAGCAAGAGCGCAGATGAACAAAGTGAGTGCGGTCGGCAAACTGCTTCGCCATCGCCACACAGTCGTTGTGCTCGCCGGCAGAGAATGAACCTGCACAGAAAGTCAAACCATTGTGCTTGTTTGGCACAGCATCCAACATCCACTGGATATCCTCGGCACGACCGATGATTCTTGGCAAACCGAATACAGGATAAGGAGGATCGTCTGGGTGAACACACATATTGATATCGTACTCATCGCAGATAGGCATGATAGCCTCCAGCCAGTACTTCATGTTCTCCTGCAACTTCTTCTTGTCGATACCATCATAAAGCTTCAACAGGTCGCGGAACTTCTGGACAGGAGCTGAATCGCCCTCGCTGAAGTTACCCGATACGAAACCCTGGGTCTTGATGATGATGTTCTCTACCAAGGCATGATCCTGCTCTGGTGTAGAAGTCTTCTTGATTTCATCAGCCTCAGCCACGAGGTCTCTGCCCCACTTGTGCTCCTTAGAGAACTCAGCCCAATCCTCACGAGCGCCTTCACGCTGCAGGATACAGATGTCAAAGTAGGCAAACTCGCCCCAGCTCATATAGAGGTTGTTGGCTCCGTTAGGATTCTCGTGTGCCAAATCGGTACGAGCCCAGTCCAAAACAGGCATAAAGTTGTAGCAGATGCATTTGATGCCTTCCTCGCCCAGGTTGCGGAGACTTTCCTTGTAAACCTCAATCTGATGATCACGGTCAGGACCGCCATATTTCAGGGTTTCAACCACAGGCAAAGACTCTACCACGCTCCATTTCATACCATAAGACTCGATGTACTCCTTGAGTTCATGAATCTTCTCGCGTGTCCAAACTTCGCCCAGAGGAACATCGTGCAATGCGGTAACAATGCCCTCAACACCAATCTGCTTCAACTGTGCAAGTGTAATCTTATCTTTCTTGCCAAACCAGCGCCATGTTCTTTCCATATATATATTATAAAGTATAAGTTTAAAAATGAATTATCTTGCAGAAACATATTTATGCAATGTCTGTCTTACGGCACCCTTGCCGGCAAAGAGTTCCTTCACCATGCCCTCAATCTGCTCACCGAAGCCAGCCTCATAGAGATCGAGTCCGAATACATCCTTGCGGGAATAGAGATTCTTCAGGCAAGAGTAGTCCTGATCAGCCTTGCCTACTTCAAGAGGAGCTACGATGGCCTGCAGTTCTGCCAACAATGGGTCGGAAGATGGCTCGAATGGCTTCAGGTTATCATCCAATGCCTTGAGATAACGGGCATAACCTGCTAATACCAAAGGAATCAACACGAGATTGCTCTTGTCGAGACCACGGTCGATATACTTCTTGATAGTCTCACCGAAACGGATAGAGAGCTTCTGACTGGTATCAGTAGCGATACGCTGAGGAGCATCCGGCATGAAAGGATTAGGCAGACGCTTGTTGATTACGGTGCCGATAAACTCGTATGGGTTCAATACGCCTGGGTCGGTAACCACCGGCATCGCCTCGATATAACCGATCTTCTGGATAAAGGCACGCAGGTCCTCATCCGCCATCTCTGCAGAAATCAAGGTATAGTCGAGCATGCAGCCATAGATAGACATCGCTGTATGGAGAGGGTTCAAACAGGTGGTTACCTTCATGGTCTCAACCTCATCTACAGTCTTGCGGGATGTATAGAGCGCACCGCCCAACTCCAATGGCGGACGACCGTTGGTATAAGTATCCTCGCAAACGAGATACTGCACTTCCTCGGCATTTACGAAAGGAGCGGTGAAAGTATGCTTCTCGGTGATAATCGTATTGTTATCCTCGAAACCATCCTCAGCGAGCATCGCCTGTACCTTCTCGTGTGGACGAGGAGTAATCTTATCAATCATAGACCAAGGATAGGTAATCTTGCTGCTGTCATTGATATAATCTACGAAACCAGCCTCTACGATGCCATCCTGTGCCCAACGCTCAGCATAAGCCTTTACGCCAGCCTTAACATGGTCGCCGTTGTGAGAACAGTTGTCGGTAGACTGAAGAGTAAGTGGCAACTTGCCTGCCTTATAACGCTCATAGAGAAGAGCGGTAAGCTTACCCATAGCAAATACTGCATCGAGACCACGTGCCAGATCGGCATCATTGAAAGAATATCCCTTCTCGGTGATGGTGAAAGTTACCATCTGCAGACTTGGTGCCTGGAAAATCTGGACCAATCGTGCCCAGTCCTCACCAAACTGCTTATCCGCCTTGAGGCTTTCTGTGATAGAAGCGATGACCTTCTTCTCGATGGTTCCGTTGCTCTGGAGGCTGACGAGAAGAGAGAGATTATTGTAAGGGCGATAAGCCTTGTCGATAATTTCGTAGTCGAAGCTTTCTGCTACGATGACACCACGGTCGTACTTACCGGTGTTGAGCGCATCGTTGAGGATAGCGGCAGGGAACGCACGGAAGATGTTACCTGCACCAAAGTGAACCCAAGTAGGCTCGTCGTGAGTCTTCTTGGCTACGGCTGCGATGTCATACTTAGGAAGCTCATAACCCTTAGCTTCCCATTCTGCAGCATTAAAGCTGTCTGAAAGAATTTCGTTCAGTTTCATGATTAATAATTATTGATGTTGTTTTATGTAAATTTTAACCTTTTTATAAGCAATACAATGATTTCTTTTCTGTTGGGTCAGGGCAAAATTACGAATTTAATCTGAAATACCGCTCCTTTTTAGAGATTATTTTAAAATATTGAACAATTAGAAATGTTTCGGTAACAAAAAATACTTTTCGCCCTGTTTCCCTTTTTACCGGTAGTAGACTATTTATATACACTTTACAGATTATCCAGTTCCTTGATCTGCTTTTTCGGTGTCACTCCAAGTCCCTTCAGGCTCTCTACCCTTCTCATCACATTGCCGGTGCCGTCATAGAGTTGCTTCTTTGCCTTATCAAAAGTACCCGAAAGACGGGTTATCAGATCACCCACACTCATAAAGGTATCTTCGAAGCCAGCCACCTTATCATACAGATCAGCAGCCGTCTTCACGATTTTCTCTACATTCTTGTTCTGCCGGTCATACTGCCAGAGATTATAGGCAAGCTGGAGTGCCATGAGCAGATTGCTTGGCGAGATGATAATAATCTTCTTCTGATAAGCATAACGGCTGAGATCCGGCTGCTGCTTCATCGCTGCGATATAGCTGGTCTCGTTAGGGATGAACATCAGTACGAAGCCGATGGCATCATCCACCAGTTTGGAATAGTCTTTGGCTGCCAGTTCATCGATGTGCTTTCGTACGCTCAGCGCATGTGCCTTCATCAGGCGTTCCTGTTCAGCCTCATCTTCAGCTGCCAGAGCATCGGAATAGGCGGTAAGCGAAACCTTGGAATCGATGACCACACTTCTGCCTTCCGGGAATCGGACGATGACATCCGGACGATAGTTCTTTCCCTCTTCATCTTTCGTATTCTCCTGAATGAAGAATTCCTCATCTTTACGAAGTCCGCTGTTCTCCAGGATGGTTTCCAGCACCATCTCACCCCAGTCGCCCTGCATCTTGCTGTCGCCCTTCAATGCCTTGGTCAGGTTGGCAGCATCGGAGCCAATCTTCTCGGTCTGCTCCTTCAGGTTCAGTACAGCCTGCTGCTGTTCCTGCTGGAAGAGTTTCATCGTTGCCTCGAAGGTGTTCTGCAGTTCCTTCTTGTTCACCTCGTTCTGGGTTTTGCTCTCCTCTACCGATTTCTTGAAATCAGCAAACTGTTCCTTGATAGGTTTCAGGAGTTCATCCATCTGCAGACGGTTGGTTTCCTGCAGAGCCGACTGCTTGGCAGCCAACTGCTCAGCCGCCACCTTCTGCTGTTCTATCGTCATTCGCTGCATTTCCTGCTTCAGACTCTCGAGTTTCTGTGCCCACTGCTGGTCGCTTTCCGCTCTGAGTTTCGCCGCATACAGCCGCTCGTTCTCCATTTGAGATTTCATTGATTGAACCTCAGAAGCATGATGCAGTTTTATCTGTTCGATGTTAGCCGCCAGCACTTGAGCTTTCGCTACAAGCTGGGTTTTCTCCTCTCCCGCACTTTTTGCTTCCATCAGTTTCCCCACGAAGAATCCGATGGCAAGCCCTATGATGATTCCAATTACTATTTCCATTTATCCTTGTTTTGAATGATTCTGTAAATCTGCAAAAATTATGATTTGCAAAAGTAATCATTTCAAGACATAACACCAAACATCATGGGGGATTCTTGTAGATATTTAACTCTTCTGCATTTTAATATGCAAACAAAAAGAGCGCACCGCTATTGGCACGCTCTTTTCTTTAAATCATCTTTTAAATATACATTATCGGTTGGCAGTAGGCCACTGATAAGTATCAGTGCAATGGATATCAGCACTCTGGTCGGCAATCATCAACTTGAAATCGCCTTCCTCCAATCTCCATTTGCCATTCCAACCTACGAAGGCCAAATCGTCTGCCTTTAATTCAAATGTCACGGTCTTGGTCTCACCAGGCTGAAGTTCCACCTTGTCGAAGGCACGGAGACGACGGCCATCAGGCACAATACTAGCGATGAGATCGCTACTGAACAGGAGGACACTCTCCTTGCCTGCCACCTTTCCCGTATTCTTCACATCCACGCTCACCTTGATGATGTCGCCGTGGCGGAAATCAGACTGAGAAACCTTCAGGTTGCTATATTTGTAAGAGGTATAACTCAAACCATATCCGAAGCCCCACTGCTGGGTAATCTTCGCATTGTAGTCGTAAGCACCTTCCATCGTACCCACCTCCTCACTCTTCTTGAAGTCATAGTTGGCGAGCGAATTGATTTCCTTAGGATAGGTGTAAGGCATCTTGCCACTGAAGTTTGACTTGCCCGATACCAGGTTTGCCAAAGCATCGCCGCCCATGTTGCCAGGGATAAGGATGTTGATGATGCCCTGTGCCAATGGTTCGATGTCAGCGATGAGACGAGGACGACCTTCATTCAGCACCAAGATGACAGGCTTGCCTGTCTGAGCCAAAGCCTTGACCAGATTACGCTGGTTCTCTGAGAGCCAAAGGTCGGTCAGGTTGCCCGGAGTCTCTGTATAGGAGTTCTCGCCAATGCAAGCCACGATGACGTCAGCATCCTTCGCTGCAACCACTGCCTCCTGAATCTGAGGTTCGTTCTCCTCCCAGTATTTTCCCTTCTCATTATAGGTAACACCCTGGTTCAAGATAACATTCTCCTTGCCATACTCATTACAGAATGCCTCATAGATGGTATTGTACTTGCCGGCAAACTCATCAGCACGATGACCCTGCCAGGTATAGCTCCATCCACCGTTCAGACAACGCATCTGATTAGCATTAGGACCTGTAAGGAGAATCTTCTTGCCATGCTGCAAAGGAAGGATATTACCCTCGTTCTTCAGGAGCACCATACTTTCGGTAGCTCCCTCCAAGGCGAGCTTGGCAAACTCCTCACCACCAAACTTAGGATAATTCTTCAGTTTCTGGGTTGGGTTCTTGAAGAGGTCGAGACGGTACTTCATGCGAAGCACACGGCGACAGGCATCGTCGATGCGACTCATCGGAATCTTACCTTCCTTAACCAGTTCTACAAGATAACCACAAGCATCGCAAGAATAAGGTTCCATAATCATGTCGATACCGGCATTGATGGCGATGCGGAGCGCATCCTTCTTGTCCTTTGCCACCATCTCACGAGTATAGAGATTGTTGATGTCTGCCCAGTCGGTGATGAGCACACCATCCCATCCAGTCTCTTCCTTCAGCCATCCTGTCAGGAATTCCTTGTTGGCATGCATCGGCACACCATTGACGGAAGCGGAATTCACCATCACGGTTAAGGCTCCAGCCTGCAGACCCGCCAGGAAAGGAGCAAAGTGCTTCTCTCGCAAGTCGGCAGGAGAGATATAGGCTGGCGTACGGTCTTTACCGGTCCAAGGCACACCATAGCCCATGAAGTGCTTCATTGAAGTAGCAATGTGATACTGGTCGATGTTGTTTGGGTCCTCGCCCTGGAAACCATAGACCATCGCCTTGCCCATCTCAGAACTGAGGTAGCAATCCTCGCCAAAGTTCTCCCAGATGCGAGGCCAACGGGCATCACGACCGAGATCAACGGTAGGACTGTAAGTCCAAGGCACGCTCACCGCACGAGTCTCATAAGCGGTAGCCTCAGCCGAACGGCGAGCTATCTCACGATTAAAGGTGGCAGCCACATTGATGTTCTGCGGGAAGAGGGTTCCACCCTGTGTATAAGTAGAACCGTGGTTCTGGTCGAGACCGAAGACACAAGGGATGCCGATGCGCTTCATCGAGATCTTCTGGATTTGTGCGATATACTTCTCCCACTGCTTAGCGGTTGGTGCGCAGGTATTTGGAGCGTTGAGGATAGAGCCAATCTTATAGCGGGAAAGGATAGAATCGGTCTTGTGCTCGTCGATATAGAACACACCATTCTTGTCGTTGGCACCAAAGAGGTCGGTCACCAATTCCATCATCTGACCTATCTTTTCCTCCAAGGTGAGTTTCTTCAGAGTTTGTTCTACCTGAGCCTCAATCTTAGGGTCGCTCTTGATAACCGGAACATTGGCACTGGCTGTATAAGCCAATGCCAACAATGAAATAGATAATAAAATTTTCTTCATAAACAGTAAAGGTTTGACGCTTTATGATAAAAACGGAAATCTTTCTAATATATTATTCAATAGTTACTTTCTTTACGGTGTAACCATCACCCACAAGGAGGAAACCATCCTGCTCTGTCAAGAGTTGGATAGAGAGGTCGGTCAGTACAAACTCCCATGTAGCAGGACCATCCACCATGAAGTCGCCACGTTCTATGTCGCCCCCCTTACCAGTAAGGATGTTGTTCCACCAAGCTGTGGTAGCGGTACCCTGACCTTTTCCATCCACATAGACACGGAGGATGGTGCCAACCTTCACCTTTGAGAGGAAGGTTTCCTTCAAGGCCTCGAATGGTGTACCCCATGTCACGGCAAACTCACCTTCCCAGAGGGTAGTCTCCATAGATGGACGCGGCTCTGTAGTTACCTTGATTTTACCGCAAGGGAACTGTACACCACTGCCATCTACCAATGTAATGTCGTAATCGCCATTGGCGAGGTCGGAAGGAGCAGTAACTTTCAATGCTGTACCCTTATCGAGAACTTCGAAGTCAGCCTCCTTACCATCGATGAGTACTTTCTGAACGTGATCCACCAGGTTCTTGCAGTTGCGGATGGTTGTAGTTTCTCCCGGAGCTACCCAAAGCTCGTTGGCATTGGTACCCAAGACTGGATCATCAGCAGCAGGAGTCACGGTAACGTTCAAGGTGCGGGATGTGGTCTTGCCCTTGGTGGTGGTTGCCACAATCTTCAGTTCATGATTACCTATAGGCAAAAGTTGGTCGATAGTAGTACCTTCGGCAATCTTAGTGCCGTCGAGCAACCATGTCACAGTGGTATAGTGAACAGGAGTCACCTTGATTTCCAACTTATAATTAGTCTTGCGGTCTATCTTGGAATCAGCCAAGTCGGTGTTCAAGATACGTGGATTGTCATCTTCGCTGGCTGTGAAGTATGGTTCATCGTCAGAAGAGCAAGAAGACAAGGTAGATGTACCAGCCAGTGCGAAACCCACGGCTAAGAGCATCATCATAGCCTTCAAGACTTTTCCCTTATATTGTTTCATTGTCTTATTCATAATTAATTATTCTATTCTATTGTCCTATAAGACTTAACATTTAACACTTAACATTAAACACTACTTGCTATATCCCTTTCCGAATGGAGGATTGAAGTCTGGCTGAAGGTTTACATCAGCCTTGTCCCACCAGAGGCGCTTGTGCCAATCGTCTGTACCACCCATGCGGTCGATGGCAGCCTTGTAGTTGGCATTGTTGTACTGAGCTTCCAATACAGGATACTGCAAGCGGACAGGCATTGACCAATCGGGATCCGTATAAGTGAAACCATTCTTGGTCAAGAGATCACGATTCAAGATGGCAGGATAGTCAGAGCGGCGCAAGTTAGCCCAACCCTCAGAAGGGTTCATCATGTGGAGAATCCAAGCCTGGGTGTTGATGGTCTCCTTAGGATTGTCACCCAACGGATTGCTGGCAATGAACGCATCAATCTCTTCCTTGGAAATCTTGTTGGATGTAAGATAGTAGTTGTTGAGCAACTCCATGCTGGCACGAACACCAGCCTCGTAGTGACTCTCAGCATCACCACCACCAACATTCCAATCCTTGGTTGCAGCCTCAGCCTTGAGGAACTCCACCTCAGCATAGCTCATCAAGTCGCCAGGACAAGAAGGCATCTCGAAGTCGATGTTCAGGCAAGGACGACTAGCTCGGGCTATATAATCAGAGTTGGCATAAGTGTTCTCGTCTATCTCTGCATACTTCTTCAAAGTAGGAAGGTCATCCAACGTAGCTGGATTCATCCAGTCTGTGTACCAGGCAGCACCAGGGTTGCAAGGCTCCTCACCGAGGTTCTTGCTCTTGAAGTAAGCCAGGAAATCATCGGTCAAGTCGATGTTCTGCTCCTTATCTGGCTTCACCTGACTACGCTTGATATTGTAGTAGTGACGGCAGATGCGATAGAGACGAGGGTCGTTGGTATTCTGCAACTGATAGAACAAGGTAGAGCATACCATGGTAGGCGATGTGGCATCCTGACCATAGAGAATCTCTCCCAAGGCATTGGTACGGAAATCATAATCATTGGCACCATCATAATATGTATAAGGTGCATCAGCATACTTGATATAAGCATCATCTGCAGCACTGGCGATAGCACCGGCAGCCACAGCCTTCTCAAACTCCTCCTTTGCCTTCTGTGGATTAACATCGGAAATGCGCATGGCATAGCGCATACGGAGTGCATTGGCATACTTCTTCCACTTAGCTACATCACCACCCATGCTGGTGACATCACCAGAAATGCGGTCGGTACCTGTGCCAAGCTGCTTCTCGCAAGCGTCAAGTTCCTTGAAGAACCAGCTGTAGAGTTCCTCTACGGTATCATACTTAGGGGTGGAGATACCTGAGATATAACCCAGACCTGCCTCCGAACAAGGCACGTCACCGTAGGTATCTGCCAAAACTGCCGTGAGATAGACACGATGGATACGAAGTACCGCATTCAAGTTTGCCTTGTCAGTAGATTTGTGGATGGCATCCACAAGGTTCTTGATACTGATTTCATAATAGCGGTCCCAGACACGACGGGTCATATCATCTTCTCTGAAATTAGAACCAGCGTAATTGGATACATTATAACCACCAGCGAAATACTGTGGAAAACCCGTTATATAGTTACGGTAGGTATCCATCAGACTGAAGTCACCGTAAGTCTGCAACAAAGCTGTTGTCAACTGTGCGTTAGGGTCGAGCTCGTTCACCTTGGTCTTGTCGGTATTGATGTTACTCAAGGTATCATCAGAGCAAGAAGTCATCGCAGTGCCGGTTGCCATCAGGGCGAAAGCCATCATCAGGCTGCTCTTACCTATATATTTCTTGATTATATTGTTCATTTTCTTACCTTATTATATATTAGAACTCTTCTAAAGAAATTGATTCATTTTTTTCGGGACTAGAACTTCACGTTCACGTTCAAACCATAACTCTTGCGAGATGGCAGGGAACCATATTCCAGACCGAGACCTGAGGTGTTGTAGCTGGAGTCTGGGTCGATGTTAGGAATGTTCTTCCAAACAATGAATGGGTTACGAGCCACGAAGGATACGGTCAAGCCCTTGACATACTTGCCCAGGATGCTCTCTGGGAAGGTATAGCCGAAAGTAATCTCACGACACTTCACGTAAGAGTTGTCGTAAACGAAGGCACTCTGCACGCCTTTTGCCACATGCTTCCAGTAATCTTCAGGGTTCACGGCGATGTCGTTCTTGCGATAAGTACCGTCGCCATTGTCGATGACACCATCTACGACAAATCCCTTGCAGTTACCTGCTGCACGCCATTCGGCAAGTTCCATACCCGAAGCCTTGCGAGCCTCCTCAGAAGAGTACCACTCCTCACGGCCTGCCAATGTTCCCTTTGCCTTACCTGTCTCGTATGCAGAACGCATGGACATAGAGTAGATGTCGGCACCTACCTTCACATCGAAGGATGCAGAGAGGCGGAAGTTCTTGTAGCTGAAGGTTGAGTAGAAACCACCTGTCCAGTCCCAAGTAGAGTTGCCGATGGTCTTGATTTCCTGGTCAACCTTTGGAAGACCAGTAGCTGCATCGACAACCACCTGACCCTTGTCGTTGTAGAGGAAGTCGTGTCCACGGATAGCTCCATAGTTCTCACCTACCTTGGCACCTACAGAAACACCGCACCAGGTTGCCTTCGCCAACTCGAAGTAGTCCATGCCATCGATGAGCGACTTCACCTTGTTGGTATTCTTCGAGAAGTTGACACCCAAGTCCCAAGCGAAGTCCTTGATTTGCAAGGCACGGGCATTGAGGGCAATCTCGACACCCTGGTTCTGAATCTCACCGGCATTGATGAGGCGGTAAGCATAGCCAGAGGTGGTGGTTGAAGCCAAACTCAAAATCTGGTCCTTGGAGTTCTGGTTGTAATAGGTGGCATCCAAGCCCAAGCGTCCGTTGAGGAACTTCATCTCCAAACCTACCTCGTAAGAACCTGTCATAGTAGGCTTCAAATCCTTGTTCGGCTGTGTTGAGTTGGCTATCATACCGATGGTATAACCCGAGTAGCTGTACTTGCCCGTGGTATAGTTGAGTGCCAACAGGTATGGATCGGTATCGCTACCTACCTTTGCCCAAGATGCGCGAATCTTACCATAATTGATGAACTTCTTGTTCTTGATAAACTCAGAGAAAACCAAACTACCCGATACAGATGGATATACGTATGTATTGTTATTTGTAGGGAGCGTAGATGACTTATCGCCACGGATGGTTCCCTCCAAATAGTAAGTATGCTTGTAGCCGAGGCTCGCGCTGGCATAGAGAGAGCTGATCTGCTTCTTGTACATACTCTCACGAGTGTTCTGTTCCTGATAGTTCATGATGTTCTGGATGCCATTCATCTGCTGGTTGAGACCGACGTTGGTAGTGGTCTTGTTGTTCACCTTGAAGATGTTACCACCAGCGGTAGCGTTGACATCGAAGTCGCCCCATGAGTTGTTGTAGAGGGCGAGTATCTCGGCGTTGAGTGTGCGGTTGTTGAAGATTTGGTCGGTAAGCTTTCCGGCAGGAGTTCCTGGAGTTGTCTTGGCGATGAATTCCTGGAAGTTCATGCTGTTGATGTCGGTACCGATAGTACCCTGCAACTTGAGGTGCTTGTTGATGTTCCAGATTGCCTTACCCGTAAAACGGAACACGTCCTTGTCGGATGTATTGCTGTTCTTATAGAGATCCCAGTATGGGTTCTTGTTATACTGATCGTTACCATTCCAGTTGGAGTAGTTGCCATCGGCATCCTCATAGTGCTTCAACCAAGCCTGGTCGTAGGTACCTGCCAGGGTCATGAGGTTCTTACCCACGTTGCTCTGAGAGTCACCAAGGGCAGGACGGTTCTTTACCTTCTCACGAGTATAGTTGGCGGTGAAGTCGAAGTCAACAGGACCTGCAGAGGTATTCACACGGAGGTTGAAGTTGTCACGACTCATATTGGTATTTGGCAAGATATCCTTGTTGCGCATATCCGTAACAGAGAAACGCATACCCGTCTTACCGGAATTAACTGAGAGGATGGCAGAGTTCTGGGTGGTGAAACCTGTGCGGAAGAAATCAGAAGCATTGTTAGGATGCATCATGAATGGACGTTCTTCGCCATCGAAATATTTGAACATGAAGTCATCGGCCTTAGGTCCCCAACTTGAGTTCGTACCAGAAGTGCTGGATGTAGGAAGCTCGCCATTGTAGCCAGCACCATATATCTCCTGGATGTCGTCCCATTTAGCCAACTGGGTATCGATAGTATAAGAACCATTGTACTCCACGGAAATTCTATCCTTCTCCGCCTTCTTGGTCGTAATCAAGATAACACCATGAGAAGCACGGCTACCATAGAGGGCAGAGGCAGCAGGACCTTTCAATACGGTCATCGTCTCGATGTCGTCAGGATTGATGGCAGAGATACCATCACCGAGGTCATAACCACCACTTTCACCAGCACTGCCAAAGTTGGTATTATCCAAAGGCACACCATCCACCACGTAAAGAGGCTGGTTATTGCCTGCCATTTCTGTATTACCACGAAGAAGCACGCGGGTAGAACCAGAAGCACCGCCAGCGGTGTTCTGCACAACGAGACCAGCCACCTTACCAGAAAGAGAGTTGATGACGTTGGTTTCCTTCGCCTTGGTAAGTTCCTCACCTTTCACTTCCTCCAAGCCATAGCCGAGAGCCTTGCGGTCGCGCTTGATACCAAGGGCGGTAACAACGACCTCATTCAAGGCCTTACCATCCTCTTGCATCGTGATTTTCATGCCATTAGCAGCTTTCACGGTCATCGTCTTGTAACCGATGTAGCTCACTTCGAGCGTTGCTCCAGGCTTGCAGTTCAACGTAAAGTTACCATCTATATCGGTAACGGCACCGTTGGTTGTACCAGCCACCTTCACGCTAGCGCCTATCAAGGTTTCGCCAGTGGCATCCACCACTGTACCCTTGATGCCTTGGTTCTGCTGAACGCTCATCGCTGCATTGTTCATCTGGGCAGCGAGAATGGCAGAAGCAGGCATCCACATCAAACCTGCACCGAGCAGGCCGAGAAACATAGTTTTCTTTCTCATAATTGATATTTTTGTTTTTAGTTTAACATTATTCTTTCCCAAAGATTCCTTCGAGAATCCAAGGAGCATTCACCTTCATACTCTTGAAACGGTCGAAGATGCCATACTTCTCAGAGCCGTTGCCGAAGTGGTTGTTGTCCCAAACGAAAGTAGAGAAGCCTCGTTTGCGAGCCTCCGTAGTCAAGAACTTACAGTAGTAGGTCATGTTTTCATGCACTTTCTCTGAGTTAGACTTATAGTGATCGGTTACTCCCCACTCTCCTATTACGATACCCAGTCCTTTGTTGCTCCAGGTATTCACCGCCTTGTCGAAGAAATCCGTCATCGTCTTCTCGTTTTCTGCAGGTATCTTGCCAGCATCCTTGTAGGCATCACCCCAGTAATCGTAGGTGCAATCGCCAGCGTAGCTCCATGGCTGATAGTAGTGAAATTCCACACTCATATAGTTGTTGCCATTGCCTTCGGCATCCTTCGGAATGATGAAATCTCCATTCTCTATGCCAAACCATGGGTTACAAACGTAAGTCTGTAAGATGAGGTGGCGCTTGGCATTGTTGCCGCCTGTGGCACGAACCATATCCACGAATATCTGATTGTAAGCATTCTGCACTTCGAGGTTCTCGGCAGTAGGCTTGCCCCAGTTGTCCCTGATGTGAACCTCATTGGTACCGGCGAAAGCCAAGCGACTGTCATAATTGGCAAACTCAGAGGCGATATTCATCCAGAGGAGCGCAAGCTTCTGGCAGTTTTCTTCCTTATATTGATAGGTAGGACGACCTTCGAGCCATTTTTCATGATGCACATTGATGATAACCTTCAAACCGTTGTCAAGGCACCAGCCCACCACCTCCTTGATGCGAGCAATCCAAGCCTTGTCGATGCTCATCGCCTGAGCGTTGGTAATGTGGCACTGCCAACGGATTGGAATACGGATGGCATTGAAACCTGCCTTCTTCACAGCTTGTATCATCTTCTTGGTAACAACGGGATTGCCCCAGGCTGTCTCTGCATGGATAGAACCATCAGGGTTGCCAATCTGCATCGACTCACCATCCTGTCCAGGAGCTGAGCACTCGAATGCGTTGCCAAGATTCCACCCCACAACATCTTTATTCCATTGCTGGGCAGTAGGTATGGATTCGCCTACACCTTCAGAACTGCTGGATGAGTGCAACGTACTTGCTTCGCATGAGAGACATGTGAAGACACCTATTAAAAAGAGGCTAATTTTCAAAAAGTTCCTTTTCATTTTTATGTTTATATTGTTATTGTTTCGTTTTTTAAATAACTGTTTGACTTACTTAACAGAATCTGGTTGCAAAGATAAAGAAAAGGAACTTCCAGAGGGTTAGATAACAAACAAAAAAAGGTTTCAATTCAGACATATCGTCTAAACAGAAACCTTTTCTTTGAATTTAAAACTCTAATTTACAGATACTTACTTGGAGAAACCCCAAAGTGTTTTTTAAATACAGTACTAAAGTACTTCACATTTACAAAACCGGCTTTCACAGATACATCCAGCACACTATCCCCCTGTTTCAGGAAGATTGCAGCCTGCTCCAGACGTATCAAACGCATAAAATCCTGCGGACTTTGGCCCGTAAGAGTCTTCAGCCTACCATAGAAAAGCGTTCTGCTCATCGCCATCTCTCTACAGAGTCGGTCGATATTAAAGTCTGTGTCGCTCAGATGAGCCAACACCAAACGGGTAGCTTTATCTACAAAAGCCTGGTCTTGCGGATTCAGAACAGCTTCTGCCACATTTTCGAATGTCTGGCCTTGCTTATTCAAGACAGTATCATCCTTTTTCTCTTCAGAAGTTCCAGTAGGTTCCAAGTGTTCATAGGATGAATCAGAACCCACAATCTGCTCGGAAGAAGCAGACTCAGAAGCAACCTCTCCTCTAACAAGAGCAAGGCTTCTGTCCATATAATACTGATTCAACCGGCGACGATTCTTCAAAATACTGGCAACCTTACTCGCAAGAATAGCAGTATCGAATGGCTTGGCTATATAGTCATCAGCACCAAGTCCGAGTCCCTCTATCATAAAGTCACGACCAGCCTTAGCAGTCAGCAGGATAACAGGCAGCCATGATGTTTCCTTATTTTCCTTGATGCTGCGACAGAACTCATCTCCGTGCATTCCCGGCATCATGACATCTGAAACAACGATATCACATATCCCGCCCTCTTTCAAATATTTCAGGGCAGCCTCTGCACTCTCCACATCAACTACTTGATAAGAATCACCAAAAGTCATTCTGATATATTTGCGAAGATCTTCATTGTCATCGACAAAAAGAAGTGTATCCGTTGAAACATCAGCATCCTGCAGAACCGCAGAAGACACAGTCTGGCAAGTTTCATCATGCTTATCTTCAGCTAAAGAAGATTCAGTTACAACATTTTTCTTTTCTCCAACAAGCCGGACAGAAGAATCTGTTACATTACCTAATGGCATCTTCACACAGAAAGTAGTACCCTTTCCTTCCTCACTTACGAAACTAAGCTTTCCTCCTAATTTCTCTACAAGCTTTCGTGTAAGCATCAGTCCTAATCCACTTCCCATTTCCTGAGAATTTATCGCATTAGAAGCCCTGAAGAAGGTCTTGAAGATACTCTTAATTTCGGCCTTTGGAATACCTATACCTGTATCACATACATGAATCACAGCCATCTTACCTTCAACAGAAGCCGACAACGTAACCTTTCCACCTTGAGGTGTATATTTGATAGCATTCGAGAGAAGATTTTCCAATATCAGATCCATCATTTTGACATCAGAATGAATCTGTTGCTGCGGACACGTTTCAATACACAGTTGAATATGCTTCTCCTGAGCTGCCAATACAAACTTTTCCAACTGCACACGTAAAAGCATCGGCAATTCTATATCTTGCAGGCGAACCTGTTCGGCAGACTGCTCTATCTTTTGGAAGTCAAGCAATTCTGTAACCATCTTCAATAGTTTGTTGCCGTTACGATGCGCCATATCCAAGAATCCACGACTTTTCTCACTCAAGTTGGAATCATTAGCCAGATTATCAAGAGGAGCCAACACGAGACTCAAAGGAGTACGTATGTTATGGGCAGTATTAACGAAGAAATTGATTTTCTCATCATAATACTTTCGCTGTAAGCGCTCTTTGTAATACTGCCAGACAAAATATAAGATAGCAGCAAAAATACAGAGATAGATAATCCATGCCCACCAGGTATTCCACCAAGGCTGGGCTATATGAATCTCCAAAGTTGTTTCTCCCAATTCTCTACCATTACTTCTGCAGATAGCCTTTACATGAAGCACATAGCTGCCCGAAGGCAAATTTACAAATCGTACCAACTGATTAGAAGATGGTTTACTCCAATTACGGTCGTATCCTTCCAAATAATATTGATATTGAATATCATACTGGTATTGATAATTGATACTCTCGAAAGAAACAACCAGCGTATTCTCATTATGGCTAAGACTCAATTTGCCTTCCTTCAACATTTCAAAGAGACATTCATTCCAGTAATCGGAACGTTCGACACCTTCAACCTCAACACTATGAATACGAAGTGGAGCGGCATAATTCAAACCTTTGGCAAACATAGGAGTCAAAGCGACAACTCCATCGTTGCTGCCAAAAAGCACCCTGCCATCTGAAGTACACGCAACAGACATTCGGTTATACTCACGTTCCATTCCCTTAAAGATGTTGAGGTTTACTATCTTCCCCTGTTTCATGAACGCCAAACCTTTATCCGTACTGATCCACAAATTGCCATTAATACCTTTTATAAGTCCATAAACAGTATTAGAAGGCAAAGCGTCCTGATTAGTATAACGCTTAAACTTCTTTGTCAGTAAATCATAATCATAGAGTCCTCCTCCATCCGTTCCAATCCAGATATGACGGGAATCCTGAAAAGCCATACTGTTGACAAACAAATTAATGTCTTTTTCGGGATACTGTTCAGGATAAAAGAAACGACGAGGATGCAAAGGTTCGCGCTTATCAATCAAATAGCCTCCATGCGAAGTTCCTACAGCAATAAAACGCTTATCCAGTGATTCCGTGATGCATTGCACTTCGTTGACAGGCAGATAGAATACCGACTTTCCCGTTCCATTCAAATTATATTTATCTGAAGGGAAACAAGCCATATCTCCATCCAAACATCCCACCCAAATATTACCATCGCTATCAGTAAAAAGACTGAATACGTAATCACTCTTCAACATTCCTGTTTCCACAGAATAAGCAAGCATACTAGTGCCATCAGCATGAACCTGATATACGCCATTACCATAGGTACCAACCAGAATTCTGCCGTCTACAGTCTGACAAATCGTAAGCGCCACCTTATTATATAATCCATGATGCCAAAGACGAGTCTGCGCATCATAAACACTTACTCCTTTATCTGTGGCATACCATATTTTCCCATCACGGCTTTGGAAAACATCGTTCACACAATTATCTATCAGTGATTGATTGTTGAGATATTCATGTGTGATATATTCCAATGTATGTTTCATTGGTATCGCCAAATCTACTCCTCCCGAGTAAGAGCCTGTCCATAAATCGCCAAAACGATCGCAGCACAAGGTATATAATCCATTACCATTCAGTACGTTACCAGGACGTCCATCTGTATCAAGCAAGAGCTTGGTTTGTTTATTCGAACTGTCATAAGCATATATTCCTGCTCCATCTACAGCCATCAGAAGAGTCTGCTTATCATATAAAATGATTGAACGTACGGGAATTTTAGGAATGTTTTGCAAAGATTGGAAATCAGCAGATTTTATCAGCTTCCAAGTACGATCATCCATCACTTTAACTCCTTCGTGAAAAGTACCCAGCCAGATACGATGTCCCACAATATCATGATAAGAGGAAACTACGGAACTGCCACTAATCTTCTTTTCTAACTTCCGGGCAGACATCGAATAGCAATAAACATCTTTAAATGTTCCTATCAAGAGTTTCTGACCTATAAATTGGATATGATTAATATAGGTATTTTTCAATACAAACCTACCCTTAGCTGTCTCCCGAACTATCTCCTTTCCATCAGTAGCTGCTGATAAGCAATAAATGCCTCTATCCATAGCTAACCAGAAATTACCCTTTTCGTCTACCAACAGTTCGTTCAACACGATACTTCCACCTAAAATTTTCTGAAGATTACATTTCAAAACAAATGTATCTTTCCTCTTATCATATATATACACCTTTCCCTTGTTGTCGTAGGCGTAAATCAGATGTTGCGCATCCTTAGTCAGTTTAATACATCTACCACTAGCATCACTATACGGCATCTCTGTGTATAAAGTATAATTGGTTACTTGTTGCCCATTATATCGGTCAACTCCACGCTTAGTACTTATCCACATGGCACCATCCTCTGCCTCGACAATAGAATAAACACGAGGGCTGGAAAGACCATTGTCTGTATTGAGATTGGAAAGCATGAACATATTTCTGGAAATATGCGCATATGCCTGAAGAGCCGATGCCAACAGCAGCAATATAATTAGAGTACAGGATTTATATCGTTTCATAATTCTTTCATTGATCTTATTTGGGGACAAAGATAATACAAAAAAATGAAAAACAAATAGAATAATGAGATAAAATGAAAAAAATCTATTATCTTTGCAAGATATTAATATAAAGATATAGACTATGATCAAAAGATTATTATCCTTTCTAGACGCATCGCCAGTGAATTTCCTGGCAGTAAAGAATATCTCCGAGGAATTGGAGAAGAACGGGTTCCGCCGTATGAACCCACAGGAGCCTTTGGGCAAGATTGAAGCGGGTGAAAAGTTCTTCGTTACCAAGAACGACTCTTCCATCTACGCCTTCCAAATCGGAAAGAAACCTTTGGCAGATGCCGGTTTCCACATGATCTGCGCCCACTGCGATTCGCCTACCTTCCGCATCAAGCCAAATGCAGAGATGCTTTGCGAGGGCGGTATCGTAAAACTGAATACCGAGGTTTATGGTGGTCCAATCATGTCAACCTGGTTCGACCGTCCGCTCACCCTGGCAGGTAGAGTTATCGTGAAGGGCGAGAATGCGATGAATCCCCAGACGCTCCTTCTTCATGTGAAGCGCCCATTGCTGCAGATCAGCAATCTCGCTATCCACTTCAACCGTCAGGTGAATGATGGTGTGAAGTTAAGCAAGCAGAAGGATGTACTCCCTATCCTCGGCATCATCAATGATGAACTGGAGAAGGGTAACCTCCTGATGAATGTGATAACCGACGAACTGAATATCCTGAAAGAGGATGTTCTTGATTTCGATCTCTACCTGGCTGATGCCACTCCAGCCTGCACCTTCGGCGTACACGATGAGTTTATCTCTTCAGGCAGACTCGACGACCTGTCTATGTGCTGGGCTGGAGTAGAGGCGATGATTGCATCAGATTCCAATGATACCACCCAGGTTCTCGCCATCTTCGATAATGAAGAAACGGGGTCTCAGACCAAACAGGGAGCCGGAAGCCCATTCCTTTCATATATGCTCCAGCGCATCGCCCTGGCACAGAGCCATACAGAAGAGGCTTATTATCAGGCAGTAGAGCGTGCCTTCATGATTTCAGCCGATAATGCGCATGCCTGGCATCCTAACTATAGCGAGAAGTTCGACCCTACGAATCATCCTAAGTTGGGCGGTGGTCCGGTCATCAAGTTCAATGCAGCCCAGAAGTATGCGAGCGATGCTGTATCAGCAGCCATCTTCGCCAACATCTGCGATGCAGCCAGTGTACCATGCCAGCGTTTCGTAAACCACAGCGATGTGGCAGGTGGCAGCACATTGGGCAATATCCTCGCCTCTTCCATCCCATTGAAGGGTGTGGATATGGGCAATGCCATCCTCGCTATGCACAGTTGCCGCGAAACCGGTAGCGTTATCGACCATGAATATTGCGTGAAGGCTTTCACCAAGTTCTATCAGTTGTAAGCTATCCCGATTTATCTCTTCACTCTTCACCCCTCTTCACCCATATAGAAATATACTATACGCAATATGGAAAGAAAAAAAGAGGAAAAAGCCCCCGAAGCGTAATAGCTCCGGGGCTTTTTATTTTGCCCCCAGACATCAAATGTGATGCCTGGGGGACGATAGAGTAACAGGGGATAGTCGGCCCATGGGGGTTCCATTTCCATGACGCTAACCACTGGCTTGATAAAATTCCACACCATGTTTTGTTATTATATTTTACCAAGAAATTATTGAATACTGATTGGCATCAGACTGACCACCAGACACACGAACGTGATAAACACTACGCCGAGAATGAGGCAGATATAGAAACGCCCTCTCCTGATGAAATCACCCAGGCTGAAATGATACATCGGGTGATCATCAAGATAGGTCCTGTATTCCCTCACCATGACATTAATCATGATGCCAACATAAATGAGGAGAAACAAAGCTACTATCAGGATAGCCTGTTCTTCTTAGGCAAATGAATCTGTTATACTTTTCATGGTGCAAATATAGTGTTTTTCTTTGAAACAAGGTGTCGCATTCCCCCACAATGGTGTCGCATTCCTACAAAAAAGGTGTCTCCTTCGTGGGGGAAGGAGACACCTAGTACATACTTTTTATAACCAGCCATCGTGACACTTCATATCGCCGGTTCATCCACTTCATGTGCAGACGGGTAATACCCAGGATGAGGATATTGACGAGCATAAATAGGAAACAGGTGAACTGCAATAAATATAATGTATCCATTTCGTTCTTATTTTTGTATTTGGCATCTGCCAAGATTACAGTTTAATCGTCTTAATATGCATGCAAAAGTACATTTTTTATTTTGAAATGAGGGTAGAAAAAGGAAAAAGTGATTTTTAAAAAGAAAAAAATGGTTTTATTTATCGGGGACAGCTGACGAGTGAAACAAGAACAGCAGACTGGAGAAACTAGAACAGCAGACTAGCGGTAGGAAGAACAGTGGGCTGTCTGAGCCAAACAGCGAACGAAAACCGGTTTGCCAGGTTTTTAAATAACCGAAATATAACACCGTTTACGGCTGATATCAGAAAAGAAGAAAAATTGATTTTACTCTTCACCCAATCGCTTGGAATGCCTTTATATAAAGGGGATTCGAGCTATCGGGTGAAGAGTGAAGAGTTTTGGACTATTCCATTGCCTCATATCCTTCGTTCTGAACCAACTTGCCATTGAAGGCAAGGCTTCGCTGAGGTATCGGGAAGACGATGGAAGAGGACGAGAGAGCGGACTGAACAGAACGGCGAAGATGCGAGGACTTGAGGAACTTGCCGAAACGGATAAGGTCCTGACGGTGACAAGTCTCGCCCGCCAGCACAACCTGACGGTCTTCCAGAATATTGGCAAGCGAAGACTTGCGCGCAGGCAAACCGGCATGCGCACGAACCATATTATACTCTGCCCTGCCATCCCCATCGTTGCGCTCCATCGCCTCAGCCTTCATCAGCAAAACATCAGCATAACGGAAACGGAAAAGAGGTTTGGCTGGTCGGGAATGCAGAACAGAATCAGCCTCATCCATCACCAGCGCATCCTTCAGCATCAGATAACGCGCAGAACTGTTGAAGATTTCATCCTCCTCTAAACTGCATCCTTCATCAGCCAATCTGTTGCAATAGAAGATACAGGTTTCCCAAGCATTCAATATTCTGCTGCGGTTCTCACTCGCCTTGCCGCCCGTAATGAGCGAGGCGCCATCGGCAGTACGCACCATAAATTCCAGGTCCCTACCCTTCGGACGCTTCCTGTAACCCTGCGCCCAATCGTTATACATATAGATTTCAGCATTCAGCGCCAGTTTAGCCAGCAGGAAGTTAACCACAGGCTGCGTGATGCGTCCATAATGAGAGCCTTCCTCCAAACTGGACGTCTGAGGAAGATAAGGTAACACCTGCTGCAATTCGCTGAAGATGAAATGGAAGATTTCGCTCCGTTCGCTCTGAGCCGACAGCTTTTCATCGGTAACCGAAGAGCCCGATGCCGGTTCATAGATGAGTGATTCTGCCGAAGACAGGAGTACCGGAATCCTGCCATACAAATCCATCGCCTCATAATACATCATGGCTCTGATGGCACGCACCTCAGCCTTGAACTGCACCTTCTGGTTATCGGTAAGCCGTACTGACTGTAAATCAATCATATCCAGCGATTTGTTGCACATGCCGATAGCCCGATAAAGATATTGCCAGGAAGAATAAAGCTGCTCATCATCAGGAGAAAGAGAAAGCAGACTGTCCAAACGCTGAATATCGCAGATGCCTTCCCCATCTATCGTTCCACCCATAAAATCATATAAAGGAGCTATGGCCGTATCGAATATTTCAGACGCAGAACCATTGCTGCCACCCCCATCGAGCTGATCCTTAGGATGCTCATTCAAGCACGATGAGAATGCCAACAGGGTCAGGAAAGAGATGACCCACGTGAACAAATGTGAAATATATCGTCTCATAACCATATCACATGAAGTTTAGGTTTCAAACTGTCAAGACTGCGAATAACAGCAATCCGACTGCAAATATAAGAAAAAAGAATGATAAAAGGACACAAATATAGTAAAAATCTACGTAAATTTTGCGGGATTAAAATTTATTTGTACCTTTGCACCCGGTTAGCAGAGAGCTAACTAAGGGGTGCTACCGCCGGAAAAGAGAAAAAAGCGGATGCTGAGAATATACCCATCGACCTGAACCAGGTAATGCTGGCGTAGGAAAATAAGGCACATTCCCCCCTTATATGATGTTTTTAATTTAAATAAATGAAAAGATTCAACGGGATCGCACTCAGTGTAGCGTTTTGCTCTTTGGCAAGCCAGGCTGCACTGGCACAGACAAAAATCGACACCTTGAAGGTGCAGAATTTGAATGAAGTGATTGTAAAAGGCGTACGTGCCGCAAAGGAAGCTCCATACGCCGTGGCTAACATCAGGAAATCAGAACTCAAACAATTCTCTTGCTCAGGTCAGGAATTGCCATTTCTCCTTTCTCGTACACCGGGCATCCTCGCCTGGAGTGAGAACGGTATCGGCACCGGTACTACCTATATGCGCATTCGTGGCGCTGCCGGAAGCCGCATCAATGTAACACTCGACGGAGTGGCTCTCAACTCACCGGAAGACCAGACCGTTTTCTGGGCTAACATGAACAGTTATTCTTCGCTCCTGGGCAGCATCCAGGTACAGCGCGGCGTAGGTTCTTCTACCAATGGCGACGGTGCCTTCGGTGGAAGCATCTCTATGGCTACAGCTGCTCCTTCGCTCACCCCTACTGCAGAAGTTACCGGTTCTTTCGGTTCTTACAATACCTATCATACAGGCGCCAGCTTCTCTACAGGTCTGCTCGGCAAGCATCTGATTTTTGACGGTGCTTATCACGAGACAGCTACCGACGGTTATGTAGACGGCACAGCAGGCCGCTCAGGTTCTTACTATGGCGGACTGACCTGGCTGAGCGATAACTTCAAGGTAAGCTACAAGAACATCGGCAACTTCGAGAAGACCGGTCAGGCTTGGAACGGTGTGCTGGGCGGAGATTACAACTCTAACTTCAGCCTCCTTCAGGATGGCATCCGCACTTATAAAGATATGTATAAGGCAGGTCTGGATAAGTTTAACGTGCTGACAGGCGATATGGTTCGCAACGACAAGGGCGATTATACCATCACTCCTTATACCCTGCGCGACGGAAGCAAATGGGACAAGACTACTGATAACTTCTATCAGAACCACAACATCCTTTCGGCTACCTGGACACCAAGCAGCCACTGGAGCCACAGCCTCTCACTGCATTATACCTATGGCTACGGCTACTACAAGGAGTTTAAGAACAACGCCAAGTTTGCCAAGTTCGGACTCATCTACAAGGATGCAGAGGGCAACAAGATTAAGAAGTCAGACTTCATCCGCAAGAAGGGACTCACCCAGCATACCTACGGCATGGTATACAATACCAACTACAAGGATGAGCACTGGGATGTTATCGGCGGATTGAACCTGCAGCAGTTCCGCGGCAACCACTGGGGATACCTTACTTATATCGCCAACCAGGATGCCGAGAAGAAATTCTTCGGCAGCAACGGCCAGTATAAGTACTATGATTCTGATGCCCACAAGTATGACTACAGCGCCTTCGTCAAGGCAAGCTATCGCTTTGCAGACTACTGGAATGCCTTCGCTGACCTGCAGTATCGCCGTGTAGAATACAAGACCGACGGTATCAACGATAAATTTATCGCCCAGGCAGATGGCAGCTACAAGAACCAGGAGCTGAACATCAACGAGAAGTACAACTTCTTCAATCCTAAGGCAGGTATCAGCTTCAACAAGGATGGCCACAAGGCATACGCATCTGTAGCCTACAGCAACCGCGAGCCAGAGCGCAACAACTTTACCGACAACTTCAACTATCCATTCCCTAAAGAGGAGAAGTTGCTCGATGTAGAGTTCGGCTATCAGTATCAGGGCGACAACTGGCATGCAGGCGCCAACTTCTACTATATGGATTATGACAACCAGCTGGCTCAGACCGGACAGTTGAGTGACATCGGCGAGGCGCTGACCACCAACATCAAGGATTCTTACCGTATGGGCGTAGAGCTGACAGCCGGCTGGGCACCATTGTCATGGTTGTCTGTAGAAGGAAATGCCGCTTTGAGCAAGAACAAGATCAAGGACTTTGATGAGTATGTAAGCAACTGGGAAGACGATACGAAGCCAGGCGTAGTACATTACGACAACTCAACCCTGTCTTATTCTCCATCAGCTATCCTGAACGGATTCATCGATATCCACTATGCCGGTTTCTCAGCTACCTGGCACACCAACTTTGTAAGTCGCCAGTATATTACCAATACAGAAGACCGCGACTTCTCACTGCCATGCTATTCACAGAGCGACCTGAGCCTGAACTACAGTGCTAAGGTAACCAAGGCACTCGGCATCAAGGAGATAAGCTTCGGTGTAGACATCAACAATATCTTCAACCGCCACTATGCAGCCAGCGCATTCACCTGGGGCAATGCTATCGGTTACGGATATACATTGGACAACCGATTCAAGCAGATAGCCTACATCCCGATGGCAGATACCACCTGGATGACGCATCTTACATTGAAGTTCTAATCAGAAATCATCATGATGGATTATATTGCATCACATGGTTTAGACATCTTTACCACGGTACTCGGACTGGTTTATATCCTGTTGGAGTACCGTGCCAGTATCTGGCTCTGGCTGGTAGGCATCATCATGCCCGCCCTGGACGTATGGCTCTATTGGAGTCATGGTCTTTACGGCGATGCGGGTATGGCGGTCTACTATACGATAGCCGGTATATATGGTTATGCCGTATGGAAATATGGCAAGAAGCACAACCAGAAGGAGAAAGAAGAACTTCCGATTACCTATATGAAGAAGTCGCTCTATCTGCCTACTCTTCTGTTCTTCCTGGCAACCTGGGGTATCACCTATTATATACTGATAACTTTCACCAACTCTACAGTTCCTCTGCAAGACAGTTTCACCAATGCCCTGAGCTTTGTGGGGCTCTGGGCGCTGGCACGCAAATATATCGAGCAGTGGTTCTTCTGGATTATCGTAGATGCCGTTTGCTTCTATCTCTATATCGTCAAAGGTATCCCATTCAAGGCAGGACTTTACGGTCTCTACGTCATCATCGCCGTAGCCGGATACTTTAAATGGAAGAAGATGATGATGAAAAAGAGTTGATAGTTTACAGTTAACAGTTTATAGACGGAAAAAGGAAGCCAAGGCAAAAACAAACTTGCCAGGCTTCCTTTATTTCATTTATATAAACAAGAACCACTATACCAAGGTTCCGCGCTTAAACTTATCCTATCAGCGAAAAGCACATCCTTTATGCCCTTTTCACCTTTAATCCGTTTTCGATACTAACCAGTTCATCGCTGAATCCAGCATCAATCTTCAGTCTTTCTTCCACTTTTGAACAACTGTGGATAACTGTGCTATGATCACGATTACCAACGAGTTTGCCGATTCTCGAAGCAGGCATTTTGGTATATTTCTGTGCCAGATACATCGTTACCTGTCTTGCCACGACATAATCACGCTTACGGCTCTTGCTGTTCACGGCAGTAACCGTCACATTATAATGATGGCAAACCGTTTCAACAATATCATCGATGGTGAGCGGCTTATCATCCACCTTCACCGCACGCTTGATGACGCGTTCGGCAAGACGGATATCAATGCTGCTGTTATAAACAATGCTGTAAGCCAGAAGACCATTGATGGCTCCCTGCAAATCGCGCACACTTCCGTTACAGGTCTGGGCGATGAAAGAGATGACATCTACCGGAATCTTCAAACCGTCACGACGAATCTTATTGCTCAGGATATCCACACACAACTGGATATTCGGCTTCTCCAACTCGCAGACCAGACCGCAAGAGAAACGGGTGAGCAGACGGTCTGGCATATCCTTCAACTCTACCGGAGGGCGGTCGCACGCCAGGATAATACGCTTTCCGTTGCGGAAGAGGTGGTTGAAGATATGGAAGAAGGTATTCAGTGTCTTCGCCTTACCAGCCCACTCCTGGATATCATCCACAATCAGCATATCGATAGACTGATAGAAGTTGATGAAATCATTGCTCGCATTATGGAGCACGGCATCGGTATACTGGGTCTGGAAAAGACGGGCACTCACATAGAGCACACGCTTCTGAGGATACATCTGCTTCGCTTTCAGACCGATGGCATTCACCAGATGCGTCTTACCGCTACCCGAAGGTCCGTAAATGAACATTGGGTTAAACTGGGTGGTATTGGGATGCTCGGCAATAGACAATCCTACGGAACGAGGCAGCTTATTGCTGTCACCCTCCATATAATTGTTGAAAGTAAGCTTCGGGTCTAACTGCGTATCAATGTCTTCCTGCTGCTGGGGAGCGGCAGGCTGGGCAGCCGTCTGCTGGGCACACTCACGAGTTTGCTTTGCCATATCAGCATCGTCTGGATCAGCCTCAATATCTTGAGAAAGCTTATGCTCCTTATCGGTTACAACACGATAAGTGAGACGGATTCCTTCACCAAAATTACGATGCAGCACCTTACTTAACAAGTCAACAAAGTTCTGTTCCAAGTACTCGTATACGAACGGACTCGGAACCTGCACCAACAAAGTCTTTGTCGACGGCTTGTACGATTCAAAGACGATTGGCTTGAACCATGTGTTATATTGCTGCTCTGTTACACTGTTCTTTATGAGCAAAAGACTGTTGTCCCAGAGGGCTTTTGGACTTGCTAACATTGATTACTTATATTATTAATACTTTAATTCACAAATGACGGGACGCACCAAAAGATGCGAAATCACGTGCAAAGTTACAAAAAAAATAGGAGAAATGCAAATCCCCTTATTTAAAATATTTTAATAGATAGTCTTTAAATTACTGAATACCAAACACTTGTATAAAATACAAATATAGCAGACTGAAATTCAGTGAAACAATAATGTAACGTCCCCGAAACGGCTAACAAACAAACAGTTTACGAGTCATTTCGGGGCGTGAAACATACCGAATCTTATTTAGACTAAATTTATTTAGCTCAAACTCTTTTTACTTGTCTTTTCTGCCGAAAACAGAGAAATGGACATAGCGTTTCGGATGTGCCTTCAAGTCGATAACCAAGGAGTCGGCATGACTCATGGTTGACGTCAGATTGTCGTACAGTTTGGTATCGTTCATCAGCAATCCGAGGCTGCCCTGGTTGCTGTTCAGCTTCTCAGTAAACTGATGAGCACTCTCCAAAGTCTGGTTCACCTTGTTCAAAGTGCCCTGCACATCAAGACTGGCCAGATTAGCTGTGAGGCGGTTGGTATTATCCAGCACGCCATTTGCCTTTCCAATCATACCCGGAACCTGTTTGTTGAGTCCTGCCATCAGGGTATTCAGTTCACGTGTAGAAACGGTGAGGTTGCTTGTGATGGTTTCCACATTATGCAGCGAAGCAGCCAGAGCCGGGTCAGCCAGCAGCGCATTCACGCTGGTAAGGATAGAATCCAACTTAGGCAACATCTTTTCCACTACCGGAACCAGGTTGGCAGCCTTATCCATCATGCCTCCGTTTACAGCACCCGGAATGATACCTCCCGGTTCTACTCTTTCGCGCGGATTGTTTGCCAGAAGCAGATTCACCTGCAGGTTACCCATCAAGTCTTTTATTATTTCGGCTTTACTGCCCTGCGGGATTCTCAAATCCTTGATAATATCCACCTTTACTTTGATAGGACCATTCTCCTTGTAATCATATTCCAAACCATCCACGATACCTACCTTATAACCATCCGCATAAATAGGCGTAGAGGCACCCAGTCCCTGGATGTCATCAAACGTCATATAGTAGGCGTTGTTGGTAGAGAACAGATTCATGCCTTTCAGAAAATTGATTCCGAAATACATAATCAAAATACCGACAATAGCTACAAGAGCTATCTTGATTTCTTTTGTTAGCTTCATATTTATCTCTTTATATATTCGTGCTTATATCTTATCCTTACTCAGGTCAATCAGCGGTTTCTGTTCTGTTTGAACTCACGTATAGCCTGATTCACATCATATTTCTTTCCATTCTTGAAAGCTATGATGAAAGCTTCCGGGAACTTCTCGGCAAGCGTCTTGCGCAAGCGGAAAATCTCATTATAGTTGGTAGAAGCTCCCATCGTATATTTCACCATATTGCCTTCCTGATAACTGTCATAACCGGTTTCGCCCTTAAAATGGGCATCGCCCTTGCGGAGCGTGCGGTTGCTGACAAATATCTGAAGCTTGAAGACAGGCGCATCGGCTACATTGGCTTTCTGCTGTGCCGGCTTGTTCTGAGCTACAGTTCTGTTCTGCTGCGTCTGTCTGCTCTGCTGAGCCGGCTTATCCTGCGGGTTCTGTCTTCTGCTCTGCTGAACCGTTTTAGCCTTTGTTGCTCTGGTTTCCACCTGCTTCACCGTTCTTCTCGGCGCAGTATCCGCCTCCTCAGCACGGCGCTCGTCCTTTTCCTGTTTCGTATCAGAAACTATCTTGGCAACCGGCACCGATTCTGTATCCGCAGCTCGATAAGGAACCGAGATGGATTTATCGTATTTATTGCGATATTGCGCAAAACCTTCGTAGATGCCTCGGGCGATATCATCCACCCTGCTGGCATCGTTGAGCAGTCTTTCTTCATCGGCAGTAGTGATGAAACCGAGCTCTATCAGACAGCTAGGCATCGAGGTTTCTCTGAGAACCAGGAATCCTGCCTGATGCACACCCTTATCCGGACGGTTGGCACCGGAACATACCTTTCGCTGGATATTGCGCGCCAGTTCTACGCTTCTCTCCATATTCTTACCCTGTATAAACTCGAAGATGATGTAACTCTCAGAAGATCGCGGGTCGAAACCCTGATAGGTATGCTGATAGCCCTTCTCCATCGAGATAACGGAGTTCTCTCGCATAGCCACATCGAGATTATCCTTGGCACGGTGCATACCGAGCGTATAGGTTTCAAAACCGCGGGCTATCTTACCGGCTGGCAGCGCATTGGTATGTACCGAGATAAACAGGTCGGCATTGGCGCGGTTAGCAATGTTGGCACGCTGTTTCAGAGGAATAAAGACATCCGTCTTGCGGGTATAGATGACTCTCACATCCGGCATATTGCGCTCAACATATTTGCCAAACTGCAATGCCACAGAGAGATTGATATTCTTTTCTTTGGAAATAGCACCACGTGCGCCCACATCATGACCACCATGACCTGGGTCGATAACGAGCGTGAAACGGCGGTTGGAGCCTGTCGCTGTCAGCACCAACATACACAATAGGGTCAATATGAGTGTTATTTTCTTCAACATATCTTTCTGATGATTTTGCAAAATTACTACTTTTGTATCAGAAAACCTAAATCTACTATAAAGTTTTATCATTTGTTAATACAACTTCTACCCCTGCGCCGTCACAATCTGCTCCAAAAGGAGGATTAACTTTGGTAATAGCGAGTTGTATTTTCTGAATAGTCGGATATTCTGCAAAGAGTCGCTTTCCTATCCTTCCGGCTACATGTTCCAGCAGTTTGCTAGGTATCTCCATCTCCTGTTTCACGAGTTCATAAAGTTCTGCATAGTTGAGGGTTCCAGCCAGTTCATCGGTTTCCATGGCTCTGGAGAAATCATAGCTCACATCCAGATTCACCACATAATCGTTGCCCACCTGGGTTTCCTGTAACAGAACGCCGTGATATGCATGGAAACGGACATTCTTCAAGTATATCTTACTACGGAAAAGCATAGTTTATATCAGTTTCTATCTTGGGGATTAGGATTCGGAATCGCTATCATCGTAAAGTTTCATCAGGCTACCATCCTTCAGATATCTCTTCAGGGCTGTCACAACACCTTTCTTCCAGGTATTGATGTTATCTGAAGTAAGCTGGAGCTGATAAACGAGTTTGATGACATGTTCGATAGGCATACGGTAGCGCAGCACACCGGAAATCAGCTTGGCATAGTTCCAGTATTCAGGATTAAACTTCTCGCTCAATCCCTCAACCGTAATCTTATATCCTCGCTTGTTCACAAACTGGAAGTCGTATCGCTTCAAGCCTCCATCCAGAATGGTCTTCACGATTTTGCCTTTGCTTACAGATTTAGGCAGCATGATACCCTCGTCCTCATCCTGTAAACCCGTGAAGATTTCGTATGGATGACCGTCGAGCAGTCCTACAAGAGCCACCCATTTCTCCTTATTATTCTGGAATCGCACCACATCGCATTCCAGTTCTCGAGGTCGCACCTCCATCACTTCAGGAGAGAAAACAGGAAGATGAGTTTCCTCTGAAACAACATTGGCTATCTGATCATAGAGTTTATTCCAATCAGACTGTTCTACATGATAATTCTGATGAAGTGTTGCCAGATTAGCATTCAATTCATCTATAAGAGCCTTGGAAGCCTCTTCAAAAGTCATATTTTCAATATATTCCATATCAAACGTTTCATATTTAGGTGCAAAATTAAACTTTTATTTCTAAAATCTGAAACGTTTTGCCATATATTTCACTAAAAAAGCGAAAGAAAGACAACTTTTTGGGAAACTTTCACTAACTTTGCAGCAAAATAGGGTTCTGAAATGGAACAGAACTCCTATATATATATAATAAGGTATAATGATAAAATAAAAAAGATATGGAATCGATTAAGAACAGAACAAGCATCAGAAAATATGCAGAGAAGGAAGTATCTGAAGAACTCCTGAACCGCCTTTTGGAAGAGGCAGAGCGCACCCCGACAATGGGAAACCTGCAGCTTTACAGCGTTGTGGTAACAAGAAGTGAAGAAGGAAAGAAGGCACTGGCGCCAGCCCACTTCAACCAGCCGATGGTAACAGAAGCCCCTGTCGTCCTCACCATCTGTGCCGATTATCGCCGCACAACCCTCTGGGCAGAGAACCGCAAGGGAACCCCGGGCTATGACAACATTCTCTCTTTTATGAATGCAGCTACCGATGCCCTTCTTTTCACCCAGACCTTCACGAACCTGGCAGAAGAAGCCGGTTTAGGCACCTGTTTCCTGGGAACTACGGTTTATATGCCAAAGATGATTATCGACACCCTGAAGCTCCCTAAGCTCGTAATGCCAGTAGCCACATTGACCATCGGCTGGCCGGCAGAACATCCAGCCCTGAGCGACCGTCTTCCTCTGCGCAGCATCATCCACCACGAGCATTTCGAAGATTACACCCCAGAGAAGATTGGCGACTTCTATGCAGAGAAGGAAGCTCTGGAAGAGAACAAGGAGTTCGTTCGCATCAACAACGTAGAGACCCTAGCCCAGGTTTTCACCGACATCCGATACACAAAGAAGGATTGCGAGGCGATGAGCCAAGGTTTCCTCGAAGCCCTCAAGCAGCAAGGATTTATTTAAAGGTAAAAAAGTAAAAAGGTAAAAAGGGCACCTCGCTGGTTAACATTCCGCTAGGCTTTTTTACCTTTTTACCTTTTTACTTTTTTACCTTTTCATTATTCTACAACGATTGGCTTGTACTTAGGAACCAATGCCTTCATGATGCACCAGCCTACGAGGTAAGCAACACTACAGATGCAGAATACAATCATGTAGGCACCTGGCTTGCCATCGAAGCCCATGAAGCTGAAGGCTGAACCCTGACCATCTGCATAGGTGAAGAGCATACCGGAACCCTTGTTGATCAGGAAGGAACCGATACCACCTGCCATCGCACCTATACCGGTGATAGTAGCTACAGTTGACTTAGGGAACATATCACCGATGGTAGAATAGAGGTTAGCTGACCATGCCTGATGACCTGCACCGAGCAGACCGATGATGATAGCTGGCCACCATGCACTGTACTCACCCATAGGCTGGGCTATCAGACCGAGCAATGGGAAGCAAGCGAAAATCAACATCGCACGCATTCTACCGATATATGGATTCATACCCTTCTTGTCAACAAAGTAGGTTGGCAAGTAACCACCACCAATACTCAATACGGTTACAATAGCATAGAGAGTGAAGATGAGGGCGATACCCATACCTGAATCTGAAGAATAACCATACTGGTCAGAGAAGTAAGCAGGTGCCCAGAAGAGGAAGAACCACCAAACACCATCAGTCATCAACTTACCTACGATGAATGACCAGGTCTGACGGTAGCTGAAGCACTTCAGAAAGCCGATAGTTTTCTCCTCAGCGGCAGTTTCTGTCTCTTTCCCAGCCTCAATCTTTTCGAGGTCCTCATCCTGTTCAATATAAGTAAGTTCAACCTTGTTTACATGCTTGCTCTTAGATGGTTTGTCATAGAGCCATACCCAGAGGCCCATCCATACATAACCGAGCACACCGATGATGATGAATGCCCACTCCCAGCCCAGGCTGCGAGCCAACAATGGAATGGTAGCTGGAGCTGCCAAAGCGCCTACTGAAGCACCACTGTTGAAGATAGCGGTAGAGAAAGCACGGTCTTTCTTAGGGAAATACTCTGCTGTTACCTTGATGGCTGCAGGGAAGTTACCTGCCTCACCCACAGCAAGAATCAAGCGGCAAGAGAGGAACAGCCATACACTGATTGTAGCAATCGCTACAGCTGCATCACTACCTGCCTGTACCATGCGGAGCGCCTCGATAGAATCATAACCTTCCATCTGCATAGCTACCCAACCGCAACCGGCGTGCATCACAGCACCTGTTGACCATACGAAGATGGCGATAAGATAACCTTTCTTGGTGCCCATCCAGTCAACAAACTTACCTGCGAAGAGGTTAGCGATGGCATAGAAGATGGAGAAAAGACCGGTGATGGTACCATAGTGATCATCTGTCCAGTGGAATTCTGGAGCAATGAAGTCTTTCCATGTTAAAGAGAGAACCTGACGGTCCATGTAATTGACTGTGGTTGCGATGAAGAGCAGCGCACAGATTACCCAACGGAAGTTGGACATTTTACTTGTTGTAATAGGGCTCATTTTATAAAAAAGTTTTTAAGCGTTATACTTATTTTTATTTTAGATTACTATTTAGACGGCAAAGCCTGGCTCATATTAATCATAAACCAGGTTGCCATATCATGTATCTTATTATTCCAATGTAGGAATCTTCACTACCTGCATATCGTTGTAGATCAGATTCTCACCTGCCATACCCCAGATAAAGGTATAGTTGCTGGTACCTGCTGCACAGTGGATAGACCACTCTGGAGAAATCACAGCCTGCTCGTTGTTCAACCAGATAGGACGTGTCTCCTGTGGTTCACCCATTACGTGGAGAATCTTCTGACCCTCTGGTACATTATAATAGAGGTAAGTCTCCATACGGCGGAGGTGAGTATGAGCTGGCATGGTGTTCCATACAGAACCCTCCTTCAACTCAGTAACACCCATCTGCAACTGGCAGGTACGAACACCGGCTACACCGTCGATAATCAACTGGTGGATTACACGGTCGTTGCTCTCCTTCAGGCTACCAGCCTTGATGTTGTTGGCATCCTTCAGGGTAACCTTCTTGGTAGGATATGTCTGATGAGCACAAGCGCTGTTCATATAGAACTTAGCTGGCTTAGCTGCATTCTTGCTGCTTACCTCGATGTTCTTGGCACCACGACCTACATAGAGAGCCTCCTGGAAACCGAGCGTATACTTCTTGCCGTCAACGGTAACAGTACCCTCGCCACCGATGTTGATGATACCCAACTCGCGGTTGTCGAGCAGATTCTTCTCATCGTTTGGCTTGTCTGTATAGAGAGGAGCGATAGAAGTCAGCTTCAGAGGAGCGGTTGTTGGCTCAGCACCACCAATGAGGAAGCGGTCGAACATGGTGTATGTCCAGTTTACCTCGCCTGGAGCAAACACCTTCTCGATAGCGAATTCACTGCGAAGGCGGTCTGTTGTATAGTGCTTTGCATCCATCGGATTGCTTGCATAACGAACGTTGTAGTTAGTGTAGGCATTTTCTGCCTTCACTTCATAACCACATTTTCCACACTGACCAAAAGCCTGACTTGCTGTTAATACCATTGCTGCTAATATTAATGTTAATTTCTTCATAATTATCTTGTTTTATTTTTTACCTTTTTACTTTTTTTCTTCCTTCACGATGCGCTGACGGTTGATAACCATCATGGCTACCGTGATGACTGCGAGAACACCCATACCTACGTATGAAAGCTTCACACCGCGATAGATAACCCATCCGAAGAGAGAGGATGCGAAATCGAGTGCACCGCCTGAGAATCCGTCAGGGATATGAGCGGCATTATCGCCTGTTGCTGCATAAACCTGGTTGGCTGCCAGCGTAAAGTCCGGTGCCATATCGGTAACGAAATAGAGACCGATGACGAGGGTTACCAGGCCGATGATAAGCGTCTTCACCACATTACCTCTTGTAAACGGCAGAATCATTGGGAAGAGGTAGAACATACCCGCCAACGAAGCTAAAGGCAAGAATTGGTTGCCTGGCAGAAAGACTGCGATAGCCAGGATAACCGGAATCAGAATCACAGATGCTACTAGAGTAGTAGGATGGCCGATTACCAGGGCAGGACTCATACCGATATGAACCTTCTTGCCGTTAAACTTGGTCTTCACCAACTCCTGTGTCTTCTCTGAGATAGGCTTCAAACCGTCGATAAACAGGGCTGTAATACGAGGAATCAGCTCCATCACGGCTCCCATCGTTACACCCAGGAAGAGAATCTTCTTGATATCGAGCTGGGCTGCCCAACCTATCAGGGCCCCTACGATAACACCGAGTACCAGTGGCTCGCCGAGCACACCAAACTTCTTCTTCAGTCCCTCTGCATCGATATCGAGCTTAGAGAAGCCCGGAATCATATCGAAGAGTTTATTGAAAACGATTGCGAATGGCATGAAACTCTGGCAGAATGGCTGCGGAATAGAGATACCATCCAAATCGTAATATTTCTGGAATCTGTCGGCTGTCAGGTCTGCACAGACCAAGGTATTGATGTAGCAGACGATGGCTGCGAAATAGCCCCAGAGCAAACTCTGACCCATCACGAAGTAAGCCACTGCACCGATAAAGGCGAAGTGCCAGTAGTTCCAGAGGTCGATATTCACTGTACGTGTTGTCTTGGTAATCAACATCAGGAAGTTGACACCCAGACAGATTGGGATAATCAATGCTCCCACTGCTGTATTGTAAGCTACAGCTGCAGCTGCTGGCCATCCCATGTCAAAAACGTTTAACTGTAAGTGGTAGATGTCTGAAATAGCCTTCAATGGGTCGTTGAAGTTGGTAGTAAGCAATGCTGTTACCACGCCCAAGCCTACGAAACCCACGCCTACGAAGAGTCCCGACTTCAGAGCCTTTCCGAATTTCATGCCAATACACAGACCGATGACCGTGAAGATGATAGGCATCATCACGCTCGCACCGAGACTGATAATATAGCTAAATACTTGTTCCATTTTAATTTGTAGTATTGTTTAATTGTTAGAAAATACACGACAAAGAGCACCCTCTTTTGTCTTTTTATGATTTGTTGTGTGCAAAGATACACTTTTTTCTTCAATTACAATACGTTTTGATGGAAAAAATTACGCAAAAAAAATCCCATCAGAACATTTCTGATAGGATTTCTCTATTTTTATACGTTTTTAAATGATTTTTTACCGAATCGGTCTTCATTCTTCCCTCTTCGTTCTTCCCTCTTCACTTCCTAGTCCTGGAAGTAAACTCTCTTCACACGGTTGCTGATGGTGGTCAGCACCTCGTAAGGGATGGTCTCGAGGATGTCGCTCAGTGTCTGGACAGGCAGATGCTCGCCAAAGATTTCTACCGAATCTCCTTCCTTGCAAGGGATGTCGGTCACGTCTATCATAGCCACATCCATACAGATGTTGCCCACATATTCTGCCTTCTGGCCGTTCACCAGACAGTAGGCATGACGGTTGCCCAGACGGCGGTTCAGTCCGTCAGCATATCCGATAGGGATGGCTGCGATGACGCTGTCTCTGTCGAGAATTGTCTTGCGGCTGTAGCCCACACTGTCACCTGCCTTCACGTTGTGCATCTGCAGAATGGTTGTCTTCAGAGTGCTCACGCAGTTGATGGTCTTGTTGTTGCGCGAATTGATGCCGTAGAGTCCGAGTCCCAGACGGCACATATCCAGCTGGCGCTCCGGGAAGTGCTCGATACCTGCCGAATTGCAGATATGGCGCAATATCTTATGGTCGAAGGCTGCCTGCAACTGCTTGCTGCCCTTGTCGAAGAGTTCAAACTGATGAGCTGAGAAATCATCGAAGCTGTCGTCATCGCTGCCCACGAAGTGAGAGAACACAGAACGTGGGATGATGGCATTCTGGTGCTTCAGCTTGCCGATGAGTTCCTCCATATCGTTCTCAGGGTCGAAGCCCATGCGGTGCATGCCGGTATCCAGCTTGATATGGACAGGGAAACCGGTTACTCCCTCTTTCTCAGCTGCCTTGATGAGCGCATCGAGCAGACGGAAAGAGTAAACCTCAGGCTCCAGGTCGTAATCGAACATAGTCTTGAAGGCGGTCATCTCCGGATTCATGATCATGATGTTGCTGGTGATGCCGTTCTTGCGCAGCGTAACGCCCTCATCGGCTACAGCCACAGCCAGATAGTCTACACGATGGTCCTGCAGGGTCTTGGCTATCTCTACGGCACCTGCACCGTAGCCGTCTGCCTTGATCATGCATACCAGCTTGGTTTCCGGCTTCATAAACGCACGGTAGTAGTTCAGATTGGCTACCACGGCGTTCAGATTCACCTCCAGCGTAGTCTCGTGTACTTTCTGTACCAGCAGTTCGGTGAGTTGGTCGAAGCCAAACTGACGGGCGCCCTTCAGCAGAATCACCTCATCGCGCAGGGAAGCAAACACCTCGCTGGCGATGAATTCCTCTACATTCGGGAAGAAGAACTTCTCTGAAATCTGAATCACGTCATGCTGCTTGCAGAGCTCAGGACCGATACCGATGAACTTTACCACGCCACGTTTACGGGCTAAATCGCTCACCTCTTTATATAATGCCTCCGGTGCCTGACCGCTCTGGTAAATGTCGCTCAATATCAGTGTATGGCGACGACCGCGATGGTCAGGACGGCGGTTCATGAAGTCGAGGGCGATATCAAGCGAATTGATATCACTGTTGTAGCTGTCGTTGATCAGCGTACATCCGTGCTGTCCTACCTTCACCTCCAGTCTCATTGCCACAGGTTCGAGCTGTGCCATGCGCTTGTCGATATCTTCAGCCGAAAGACCGAGTTTCGATGCCACGACGGCAGAGATGATGGCATTCTGTACAGATGCATCGTCGATGAACGGGATAGAGAAACTGTCTTCCACACCTTTATATATATAGGTAATCACGCTCACGCTCTGCTGCTTCTCGATGTTCTTTACATAGAAAGGAGCCTCCGCATTCTTGAGCGACCAGAAGAGTTTCTCGCCCTTATAGTCGGGATATTCGGCTATCACCTTGCTGATAACCTCGTCATCGCCATCATAGATTACGGTCTCTGCATCATGGAAGAGGATGAGTTTCTCCCGGCATTTCTCCTCCATGGAAGAGAAGTTCTCCTGATGGGCAGCACCCAGATTGGTCAGTACGGCGATGGTTGGCTGGATGATGTCACGCAGGGCAAGCATTTCGCCAGGCATACTGATACCTGCCTCGAAAACGCCCACCTGGGTCTGCTCGTTCATCAGCCATACCGACAATGGCACACCTATCTGAGAGTTGTAACTGCGCGGACTGCGGGTAACAAACATGCTTGGCGAGAGCAGCTGGTAGAGCCACTCCTTGACCATGGTCTTGCCGTTTGAACCCGTGATGCCTACGATAGGGATGTTAAACTCGTCACGGTGGCGCTCAGCCAGACGCTGGAGAGCCTCGAGCGTATTTACTACCTTCAGGAAGTTGGCTCCCGGATAATCAGAAGCATAGCCCTTAGGCACATTCGTTACAACAAAGTTTTTCACACCTCTGCGATACAGCTCAGGGATGTAGTTATGACCATCATTACGTTCCGACTTGAGCGCAAAGAACAGAGTTTCCTCTGGGAAACAAAGTGAACGACTATCGGTCAGGATAAAACCGATGTTGGTATCATTGTCTCCATAGCGACGCGCACCTATCAGTGTGGTTACCTTTTCAATAGTATATGTCATTGTCTTGTTATTTAAATATTCTTTATTTTATAAGAGATGATATTTCTCCATTTTATAAGAGATGATATTTCTCCTCAAATTGTCTTTTCTTCTCTTCCGTCCTGGCGATGAACTTCTGGTGTTCCTCGCTCTCGGGATGGAAGGGTTTGTGGCCGAGTGCTTCGCGGATAGGCCTCCAGTCTTCCAGAAACTGCTCTGCTGCCTTGCCGAAGTAAGTTGCCCGGAACCGCTCCCAGATATATTCCACAGCCTGTTCGCTCGGGTGCAGCATGTCTTCCTTGTAGAAGCGGTAGTCACGAAGTTCATCGTTCATGATCTCGTAAGCCGGAAAATAGCTCACCACTCCGGGATTCTCCTTCACCAGCTTATCGGCTGCCAGCAGGAGCGTAGCCTTCGAAAGCTGACTCCCGTGATAGCCGTATTTCGCATAGCGGATAGGACTTACCGTGATGATTACCTTCAGAGTGCCTTCACTGCTACCGGATGCTGCGGTCTGCGATTTCAGCAGATTGATAGCCTTCTGCAGATAGCCGGCACATTCGTCCACGCTCAGTTCCCGCTCTTCGAAGAGGCGCTGCGGGCGCTTCTGGCAGTTGTCCACTATCTCGCCCGTCTCCTTCAGGATATACACATGGTTGGTACCCAGCGTAAAGACAGCCACACGGGGACGCACCTCGGAACATTTCTCTACCGTATGGAGAATGCTTGCCGGATTATACATCACCCCGAAGGGATTCACCGTAGCCCGGAAGCGGTTCTCCACAAACCGCCGCCCCAGATTGTCGGCAAAGCAACTGCCCACAAAGAGCATCCGCTCTGCCGCCCCTATCTCGAAGTCGGCCTTCGGAATATCTATTTCTGTTCTAAATCGCATCATCAGAATTTGCAATCAGTCTATCAGTCTAAGGGGATTTGCAATCCCCGCTATTCCTTCTTGCGCTTTCTCACCTCAACCACTACACCTATTATAATAAGGAGAGCCAGAACGCCATAACCGATGTAAGCCACCGTCTCGGTATTCTTGAGCGACTGAGGATGGAAATCGAGAACTACTTTGTGGTTACCAGCTTTCACGTTCAGCGCACGCAGAATATAGTTCACTCTGCCCAGCTCAGCCGGCTGTCCATCAACCGTAGCCGTCCAGCCCGGATAGTAAATCTCAGAGAATACGATCACGCCGCCCTTGCTCGACTTCACCTCGTAAGTCAGGTTGTTCGGCTTATACTGCGTCATCTTCACCACCGAAGTATCATCCTGCTTCACGCTCTGCGCCAGCTGTTCCTTGAATTTGGCATCAGCCACAGCCACGTGTCGGAGGTTCACCTTGCCCACGCCATCAATTTCCTCGTTGGCATTGTTCACATACTTCACCTCGTCTACGAACCATGCATTGCCGTAGGCATACGGATTCAGAACCGGAACGGTCTGTCCGCCCTGCAGCGGCATGATGAAGTATTTGGTATTCAGCATGTTCAATACCGGATAGATACTGTCGCCGTTCACCTTGGTCATATCGCCGCCCGCAGCAGCTACCGCCTGCATCGTCTTCTGCATCTCAGGAGCGATATGTGCCTCAATCATCTCCTGGTAGCGACGGAGCTTGGCTGGATGATAACCGCCGATGCTCTTGTGGTAGTAAGAGGTTTCGTTCTCATTGAATGTATTCGATGCCAGATTCAGCACACGGTAGTCGAGTTCCTTGTCACGGCAGATAATCTTGTCGGTCTCGGTCATCTGCTGCGGTGTATCGCGCTGCGCCTTGTCTACGAACATATCATCGTAGAGATAGCGCTTGTTCACCATCCACATATCCACCAGACAGAGCACGGCGATGCCGGCAATCATATATTCCTTGCCCAGCTTCTTCATCTTGAAGAGCATCAGCAGTGCCGAACCGATGAGGATAATCCAGAACGAACGCCAGCAGTCGGATGTAAAGATGCCCTTGCGGATATCCGTCAGATTGCTCATGATTGGAGAGATATACTCCTGAGGCAACTGCTGCAGCGCCTGTGTCTCCTGTACCGATACGAAATCTGGGAAGAATACGCCCGGCATGATGGCAAAGAGCAGACAGAAGCCTGCTGTCAGACCGAAGCTGGCATATACATATTTTATCTTCTCTGTCAGAATCTCCGGCTCATCTACAATCTTCTTCAGCGCCATCATCGACAGGAACGGGATGGTGAATTCTGCGATGACCAGGATAGATGCCACCGTTCGGAACTTGGCATACATAGGCACATAATCGAGGAAGAAATTGGTAAACGGCATGAAGTTTCTACCCCAGGCGAGCAGGATGCTCAGGATGGTGGCAGCAAGCATCGCCCACTTCATCGGACCCTTCACGATAAACAGGCCCAGGATAAAGAGCATGCAGACGAAGGCACCTACATATACAGGTCCGCTCGTTCCCGGCTGGTTGCCCCAGTACTGTCCCAGCTGCTGGTAAATCTGAACGAAGTTAGGATCAGCCTTCTCCATCGCCTGCTGGTTCTGCGCCAGCGGCACGGAGGCACCGCCCTTGGCATTCGGAATCATCAGCGTCCACGTTTCGTCGATACCATAGCTCCACTGTGTGATATAGTCTCTATCCAGACCGCTGCTGGTCTGGTTAGCCGCATTTTTCTTTACGAGTTCACTCTTTCCACGCATGGTTTCCTGACCATACTGCCAGGTATGATAAAGGTTCGAGAGGTTGAGCGAGATACCGATGAGGGCACCCACCACGCATACCGCTGTAGCCTTTCCGAAGCGTGCAAGTTCACCTTTCTTGATGGCATCTGCCAGAAAGGCTATCACCATGAAGAGGATGATAAAGAGGTAGTAATAAGTCATCTGCACGTGGTTAGCCTGCACCTCGAAAGCCGAGAAGATGGCAGTAAGGAGCAGTCCCTTGAGATACTTGCCCCGATAGGCAAGCACCACGCCCGCAATCATCGGCGGCAGATAAGCCAGCGCCCATACCTTCCAGATATGTCCGGCAGCGATAATGATAAAAAAGTAGGACGAGAATGCCCAGATGATACTTCCCAGCGCCGCCAGCGACTGTCTGAAGTTGAAGGCACGCAGCATGATATAGAAACCCAGGAGGTATACAAAAACATACCAAACATAGTCTGGCAACCACAGATGATATGCCTTCACAATCTGGCTGAGCACCTGATTACTGTCATACGAAGGCGACATCTGATAGGTAGGCATACCGCCAAACACCGAGTTCGTCCATCGTGTAGTCTCTCCCGTCTGCTGCTGGAAGAGTTCCTTTTCATGTCCCAGTCCCTTTCCTGCCGCTGCATCATGTCGGAAGAGGATTCGTCCGTCCATATCGGCAGGCATAAAGTAGACGAAGGAGATGATTGCAAATGCAATAACTACCAGAATATCCAGTAGATACTTCTTCAAAAATTTCATAATTTCTATATAAACGTTTATAATTTGAAGGCAAAGATAGCACAAATTGGAGACAAAACAAAAAATATAGCAAAAATTTATATTTTTTTTGTTGAGAAAGTTGTATTAGGTCAGAAATAGGGGTTCCCCTCTATCATTTAGGGAAACGCTCGCTGCCGTTTCGTTTTTTATTCGTACCTTTGCACCGTAAAACAAGTTTCTTCAAACAGCATATATTAATGTATAAAAGAATAAGAATTATGAAAAGATTAGCATTCATCATGATGGCATTGCTCCTGGCTCTGATGCCGGCAGCAGCACAGAATTATCGTGACAGCAGATATTACAACAGCAGGACAGACCGTCTCGACTACCGTTACAACTACAACAGCCCGTATTACGGATTCCGCATCGGTCCTGCCTTCACCTTTGTCAATTCCGACGATTCCCGTCTGGATGGTGGCGACTGGCAGACCGGCCTGAATGTGGGCGTAGTAGCCGGCATTCCATTGACCGACAGCGCCCCACTCTATCTCGAGACCGGACTTTCGTATATAGAGAAAGGTGGCAAGAAGGATCTTCCTGAAGGCAAGAAGATGACCTACGACCTCAACTATCTTGAGATTCCAGCCGTACTGAAGTACAAGTACGAGGTAGACGACCACTTCTCCATCCAGCCTCAGGTAGGCGGCTATTTTGCCGTTGGTGTAGGAGGCAAGATCAAGAACTTTGCCGAGCGTGAAGCAGAGAGCTCATTCAAGGATGCAAACTTCCGCCGCCTTGATGGTGGTATCCGCATCGGCTGCGGCATCGGCTACGACATGTTCTATGCCGATCTCACCTACGACATCGGTCTTGCCAACATCTGCCACGACAGTTTCGACAAATCGCGCAATGGAGCCCTCCAGTTCAATTTCGGAGTTAACTTTTAGGAACAGACAAAAGCCCCTGATGCAAGAACACATCAGGGGCTATAAACTATTAACTATAAACTTCACACAGTTCCAAGTATCGCTGGGCGAGGTCATGGATGAACTTTCGTCCTCGCTCGGTCCATACGAGATAGGTATGGGTGTAGGCTCTGCCCATCTTCTCCTGTCTGCCATCGCTCTTCGGGTCGAGGAAGGCGCTGTAGCGAGTGCGGCTCTTCGCCAAGCCCATGTGAGCATAATCGGCATAGAGGAGATACTGACCGCTCTGGTAATACTGGATATGCAGGGCACAGAGCGAGCGGTTCAGCTCCTGGGCTGTGATACCGAGTTCCTTCGCAATCTGCGTAGTAGTGAAGCAGGAAACGGAATCGAGCACGTTATCGCTATAGAGCGCCTTCGGCAGAAGATTACCCACCTGATTCTCCAACTGGATGATGTTATCACCATTCTTAGCGATGCGAACCACCTGTTCATCCACAACTCCATTCAGACGGCGGATTTCCGTATCCTGTTCGCCGATAAGCTTCTTCTGCTGCTCAATCTGCAGACGCTGCTTCTTCAGCAGATTCTCCTTCTCCTTGAGCGTAGCACGGAGGATTTCTTCCGCATGTCGGATTGTCTCCTCATCACTCTCGCCCTGCTGCACCGGGATATAACCACCCGTCTTGCGAATCTGTGGCAGCACATCGGCCGTAACCCAGTTCTTGAACTTCACGGCAGTAGAAAGCTTAGAGCCGAGAACCAAAGCATAGAAACCGCTCTCGTTGACATAGAGCATCAGAGTACGACGCATCGCCGAGGTTCCATCCTTCTTCAGACCGGTTGCTACCCATGTACGGCGTTTCGCCGTATCAAGTGGCTTAACTAATTGATCTACAGCATCATTCGCTCTCTTATATCCCAGTACATTACAGAGATCCTTTGCACAGAACAATGGCTCCCCATTTTCATCGGTCAAGGTACGAACCTTACCGAATTCTGAGTTTTCAAACACGACAGCAATTGCTGCCTTCTTATCCATTTCTACTTTATTTGTATTAACTGACTTTACCATAATAATTTGTTTTTAAAAATTAATAACTCAACATTCAAAAATCAACATTCAACATTCAACACTACATCACCGTAATCCAAACGCTCTCCGCTCGTTCTCTCGCTGCGGTAATGGCATTCATGAGCCTGTGCAGCCAGATGCGGGAATTGAAGACGGCACCCTGTAATTTATTTTCACCTACCAGAATGCAGCCCTGCGTATCATCGGGATAATTACCGGCATGAATGCGGATGCCCTCAAAATCAGGAACACCCTGCACAAGCGGAAGCCACTTCTTAAATCTCGGCGATTTCGAGATAACAACAGGATACGAACCCTCCGGTATCGCCGTATGACCCGGTATCTTGCGGGCTTTCTTGCCCGATACCCTGCTGTACCGTCCATCCTCCTCTTCCGGTTTCAGTTCGACACCCAGAAGGTTTCTCCACGTAGGTTCCAGGGTATCACAGAAGTAATGCTCCTTGTCCAACTTCGCCATATCAAAGCTGTGCTCAAAGATACGCTTGTCGCCTATTTTCACACCCGAACGCCAAGTACGCTTCACGTCCTTATCACTCAGGATATAAAGATGACCTATCGTATAAGTCTTCTTTTTTGCAATTCTTTTTACTACTATTTCCATACGCTATGAATTCTCCTTTCGGAATTTAAGTTTAATAAAAACTGAGGAACTGAATTTCTGAGGAACCGAGTTGCTATCCTTAACCTTGATGTAATGACGTTCCTTCCAGTTACCTAACATTCTTGAAGTTCCCTTCTTATCCATACCTCGTGCTACACGCAAGTCTATCACCTGCTGGTAAGTAAACTCATCCGGCAACTGCATCAGCATGTTGGATGGTCCTCGCTTGCTCGACTTCTCGCCTGTATCATTCGCCCTCTTGATGGCATCACCGAAGAAACGCATCTTGCAGTAGAGGTCGTAACGCTCGCTCCAGCGGATGAACTCGTCAATCTCCGGTTCCCATTTGCAACCGTTCGCCACATACAGCACACACGCCTTCAGGTAGGCGATGACGTTGGCACGGAAAGAAAGATTCTCGTAAACTCGGTCCTGAGAGAGGCGTGAAAATTCCGCATTCTCATCCTTCAGTTTAAGGGCAAGCTGGAATGCCTCAGGGCAGTCAATCAGTCCCCTGGCGTTGTTCAGATTCTCGATATAAGGCTTCAGCGCCTCACGGTAAGCATCATCGTAATCGCCGTAAACAGGCATTTCGTCACCGATTTCACGCTCCGGAATGGTACAGAAATTGATACGGCTTATCGGACCGTCTGTCAAAACTTTTGAGAAGTAGCGTTGCCCTTTCTGAATGGTGGTAGATGCATTCCAGTTGAACCTGATCGTTACCCTTTCTGTCACACTTTGAACGCCCACGCGCTGTTGGCCAAAGAGGTTGAAGGGGTCGAAGGCGAGGCACATGATGCGGAACTGCTGGTTGCCGCTGCCCCGGAGTGCATCAAACTGATCCAGCTCGTTAAGCGAAGTATAGAGGAAACGCCCCTGCGCCTCAGCGGTTCTCATCACGAATGCCGGACTGGTCATATCAGCATCAATCTCCTGGATAACAAGATTATCCGGTCGTTTGCGTTTATCCTTGTTGGCACCCTTGCGCGTCACCTCCTCCTTCCATTCCTTCTCACGTTTCAGATTCTCCGCATCCCGCTTTCTGATATCCTCCATAATATACCTAATCGGCTTATCCACAGACGATTTACCTGCGCCCGTACCGGCAAGCAAACACGTAGAAAGCGTAGCTTCATGCACTACATTATCAATATACCGGAAGCTCGTCTGCCAGAGGTGAGTAGCCAACGGTGGAAAGATAGCGTGCGCCACTGCCGGCTTATAAACCTCCGGTGTCCGAGATATCAGCAGTTCCACCAGTTTCGGCAGTTTCTCCGGCATCGCTGGCGGTTCCGGATAATCCTCGTCGCTACTTTGAACTTGGAGATTTGAACTTTGAACTGTATAATTACCATCTGCATTTGAATTTTTCACTCTTCGTTCTTCACTCTTCACTTCATTCGCCTTCTGCTCCGCCAGCGCATTCACCCTTATCACATCCCTCGACATCGGCTTGGAGCTGTCAGCATATTTCGCATAGAAATCATGTATCAGCTGATGGCAGTCATCCTCCTGATAGTAGCTCGGCATTTTCGTCCTCACCACCTTCATCAGTTCCTCCTCGCTCATCACCCTCGAAGCGCCTGCGCTCATGATAGCGAGGAGCGAAGAGTGCCGAGACCCAACGGTATCAATCGCCATTCCTTCAAGCCCAGCCGACTGCACGAACAGATCAAAGGCTATCAGATTCTTCTCGCTGGCCTCTCCCAGTTCACCAGAGCCATGATTGCCCGAAAGTCTATTGTTTTGAACATTGTCATTGCTATTGCCATTAACTGTAAACTGTAAACTATTAACTTTTGCATCTCCCCTTCCGTCAACCGTCAGTCCACGGTCCAGAAAAGCCTTTCTGCGAGCCTGTATTTCGCTCTCCGGCATCACTGCGCACCACATTTTAGACCGGTAGATTTCCGAGTCCTTATCCGTCAGGAAAATCATCCTCTCAGGTGTGATACAGCTTTCATCATAAGGCACACCCAGTGCCTCACAATACGCCTTCTGCGTCTCTTCGATGGTCATCCCCACCGGCATTCTAATCCCGATATGCAGCTTCTTTCTAGCGCTATAACAGAGATGCAGCAACGAGCCGTTCCATATCCCCGAAGAGCAGTTCAGCTCGCGCGCCTTCTCAATCGCCTTCTCCACATACTCCTTATCATCCACATCAATAATCGTCTGGAAGAGAAAGCTTTCCGGCATCGCATTCTCCTGTCTGCGCACATTATTCTTAAACATGCCGTAGTGCGGACAGAAGAAAGGCAGCTCGCTCTTCAGCCTCTCCTGCGCCTTCTTCACCGCCTGCGCATCGTTCAAATCCACTCCGTCAATCGGCAATTCACCCCGAATCTGCTGAATCATCTTCTTGATTTCCTTCGACCCGATGACCTTATCATAAGTATCGATATTGTAAGAAAAAACTTTCCCTTTATTTCCCTTACGATAAGGATTAATTGCCACTACATGTACTGTCTCCATTTTACCTCCATATTTTTCAATTAATCGAACACTTCGCTGTTAATCATGATATACCCTGAGCCATAACTTACATTGATAGGCAGAATCAGCGAGTTATCAGAAATTTCGTCGACCCCGTTCGCCTCGAAGAGCGAAGCATTCTCAGCATCATTCAGTCTGCTATTGACGAACCCTAGCACCCATTTTGCCGCAATCTTCTCGGCAGCAACACGCCTGTCAACAAGGTCTTTCACCAGCTGTTCATCGCAGAAGTTGATATCCGCATTCACGTTCTCAGCCTCCGCTTCCTCCTTCCCCATTTCCTGGTTCTCGAAGAAGAGGTTATACTTGATTTTCATATCCTTCATCATCATGATGTTCAGATTTTTCAGTTCCCCCTCCGAGTCAGCAATCGTCTCATAGAGTTTCTGTACCGACTTCTTGAAGATGTTCTTCACGTCCATCAGGCAGTAATAGATTTTGCCTCCAATCACCACCACCCTCAGTTTTCCGTACTGCGGATGAGTAAAATAAAAAGGTTTCATTGCTTTCATTTTCAATATTCCTTTTTTTAAAGTTGGGCGCTCCCACAACGGTTGATGTGCCTATACACAAAAGCCCCCGAAACCCAGACCATATCGGCTCTGAATTCCGGGGGCAAATGTACGGCGATTCTGCGACACTGCTATGGTACGATGAAGTACGGTCGTACCACATCGTACCAAAAATTATCTCAAAATATCCATGATTTCTTCATCAAAATCAAATTTTAAAGCATGATCCTTAGCTTTATTGAATCCGCCTCTCAAACTTTCAGCATCCATATCCCAGAAAACGCCGAACACTTTCCAGGTGTGCTGGATGTTCAGTTCCGTTGCCAGTATATCGGCAAGTTCCCCTCTTTTCCACCACGGCATTTTGTTGACGGGCTTGAAATCATCATTCAGGATTTGAGCGTTTCTAAGTAGTTGGAATATCTTGGTTGCTCTGTCATTGCAAAGTTCAACAGGAACAACCCTGCCTTCCAATAGAAAACAAGACGGTGTATGTTCTTCATCTTTTCCTGGTTTAGATTGGTCATTCCCCACTTCCAAGTCGACCGTAGGAGCTCTGTCTCTCGCTCCTGCAGAACCCGTTCCTGGCTCTTCCTCTTCACTCTCTTCATTCTCCTTTTGCTGATCATCATCTTTACCAACAATCATTCTGGATTGATCACGGAAGACGATTTTATCTATCCTAATTCTCATCTTCCATATTCATTAACTGTTTGAAACTAGCAGAATCAATAACCACTTTGCTGTTGCCACTGAATTCTACGTTAATAACTACCTCGATGTTAACCGGTCCAGTCTGCACTAGCCAGATTGGCAATCCGTAAAATATTTTAGTCATATATCTTCACCTTTTAAGATAGACTAAATTTACTTCCTCTATTTTAAAGAAGAGGTGGCCCCTGGAAGTTTTCCAGGGTGAATCCTTACTTCGGAGACATTGAGCTGCAGAGCAGTATGAGGAATGTCTCCCTAAATTTCATGTTGAATTTTTCATTTTTATTTGTTTAAAAGTTAATATTGTTATTTGTTTCTTCATGATAGCCACACAAATACTCATGTACGGCTAAATATTATAGTTGTTATTTGTTTATCAAAGCTTCAGCATTTTCAAATCTACTCCTTTGGCGATTAGTACATCAACTATAGTAGCTTGTATACCATAAAGCTTTCTATAACCTTTATCCAGTTCTTTTACCTCACTTACATAAACCTCATCAACTTTTTCCTTATTTGCCTTGCTCTTCTGTTTATTCAGCTCTTCATTCAGATAATAAGCAATAGCATAATTAAACTTCAATATGGAACCCATAGAAATCTTTACCCCGTCAATAACAAGTTTTCTGATGGTTTTATAATCGATATGAAATTCCTTTTTAAGTTGCTTGCGGGTTACTATATCTTTCTGCAACATAGATTTTACGAGGGGCCTTAGACTATTGCTAAGCTCCTCTTCCATGTACCCCTGTGCAGATATTATTCCAGTATCCGTAATTGCCTTCATGTTGATTTTATTTTAAAAAATTTCTACGAAGGTAATTTATATTTTTATGTCAGGCAAAACAATTAGGAGCAATAGCTCCTAAAAAAAAGTTTCAAAGCACTTTATTTCTCAGAATTATTTACAAAAAAAAGGAAAAAGTGAGCAATTTACGTTACTCGCCTTCTTCCCCTTACTTTTATAATTTTACGGTAGGTGCATCGCTCTGCACAATCCTTATTTCATCGCAATCTTGATAGAATTCTTACCCACTTTGGCGATAACCAAAGACTCGGATACAGCATAAGAGGCTGCACCATTCGCTGCAACCGTAGAGCCGAGATACTTGCCGTCAGCAGCGAAGAACTTCACCACCTCACATAAGAGATAATTATTCTTTCGTATCTACATTAACTTCCACCAAATACTTAATCGGTTTGATGTTCACTTTACATGGTTCACTAACAAAAGGATTTCCCATATCCCATATACGAGGATTTTGCGCAACGTCAAATACCATAACTATAGAATAAGCACTACCATATTTTCTAGCATGGTCTAATTCGTTTTGTGTGAGAACAAACGACAAACTGTTGCTTGAAGCCTTGGTTGTCTTTACCTCTATATAATGTTCCTTTCCATTTTGGTCGAAGGAGAGTATATCAAAACCATAGTCATCGCTTTCCAACGAGACTCTTCTTATTTGAGAGACCAAATCTTCTGACAGCCCCCATTTTCTGGCTTTTTCGATTTCATTTGCAAGAACTAATTTCTCGCCAATATCTCCTGTTTCCTGGTTTCTCTTCTGTTGGTCACTATAATCAATACCATCTTTAGAGCGGATTCTATCTTTTCTCTCCTTAGCATCAATAGGATCTTCTGGCTTGGAAATCATGTCAAGATGCACTTCTTTGGCAGGAACATCACTATGATTTTCAGAATTACTAATCTTTTATTCCACACACGTGTTTTACTATGTATGCAAAACCAATGAGTGCAACAGATGACACGAAAGAGGCAATACCAATGAGTACTCTTTCCATTGCAGCCCCGACCCTGAAGTCAGAACCAAATAAAGCTGTATACAGATTGCCTAGTACAATCAGTATTGATATGACTGTGGCAATATGCCCAGCTATCATAAGAATCTTTACTACTAATTTATCACTCATATCGTTCTCGCTTAACCGTGTTGCGTAGGGCTTTTATTATTACTATAGGAGCCGAAGTTCCCAGTTTTGGCTAATCGGAGCCATTTTTAAAATCCCCTCCTACCCTCACGGGCAAGAGAGGACGCTCATTTAAACAAATCTAGTCATGGAAAACCAGAAATATCTTATTTTCCGCCCTTGATAACTTCGAACACACGATGCTCTCTGTCGGCGGAAAGTCTATTACCTTCTTCATCGCATATGTGGCCATCTTCGTTGACCCATAGCTTCTGGTTGAACATCTCTTCGCACATTCCCAGGATTTTAAGATATTCCTGTGCCTCGAAGATGACGTTCTTGCCATCACGCTCTGCCCTCTTGAAGTTCTCGATAAGATCTGGATTCAGGTCAGGTGCAGTGATATCGTACTCATCCATTTCATCGTGATAGTGGATATTGAGAATCTCCAACTCTTCCACCATTGCGGAGTTCGTACCAATCTCGCCAGTCAGAGCCTTCATGACGGTCTCCTTTTCAAGTTTTTCGTACTTCTTCCGACACTCATTGATGAGTTTATTCAACTCTTCTACTGTATAATCTTCTACCATATTCGTTATATTTTAATTGGTTGATAATAGACAATAAGTTCTTCCCTTGTCATACCTTTAAGACGTTCCTTATATGCTACAGCATCTTCCCGACTTATATGATTTTATGCTAGATGCACGCTCTGCACAATCCTTATTTCATTGCAATCTTGATAGAATCCTTACCCACTTTGGCGATAACCAAAGACTCGGATACAGCATAAGAGGCAGTACCATTGGCAGCAACCGCAGAGCCGAGATTCTTGCCGTCAGCAGCGAGGTTACTCCTTGCACATTACAGGATTAATTAAAGTATCCATCATCCCCAAGAGTTTTCTTCTGCTTTTGTTGCGTGGTAGCTTTCTTCGTATGGATACCATTCATTATCTCAGAATAATCTGAGACAATCTTCTTCATGAGATAGTGAACGACAGGAACAGCCTTGGAAATGCCGGGGTCATGTATTACCGAGAATGCAGACACGACAGTCCATTCTCTTTTCTCCATATACATGAGTACATCAATAGAGGAATTGAATTTAATCTTCTTACCATTCTCGTCTACCAACTCATCAGCCCCTTTATTCCCGAAGTCTACGGATATAACCGAAGCCCCCAGTCCTGCCGGATTAAACTGCATTATTTCACAATATACTGTATGCTGTGCCCAAATACTCATACTGGAAAAAGCTAGAACTAAGAATAAAAATATTTTTTCATATCAATTATTTATAATGTTCTTACTTGCGAGAGCGAGCAGGGTTGCAATCTGTTTCTGCTGTGCTTCAATCAGTTTCTGTTGAAACTCATTCTGCTTGCGCAAAACCACAGTCTCTCGCTGCAAGGCCAAATCTACAGATGACTGACCTGCCATATTATTCGAGCCGTTAACATTCGAATCCATCACGCCCCCTTCCATTTCTGTCGACAGAGAGGATGCGTAGCTATCAATGACAGCCCTAATTTGCGCTACAAAGTCCGTCTTCAGACTTTTAGCCTTCAACTTACCATTCAGGTTCTGAGGACTGATTCCAAGACCTTCTGCTATCGTTGCAAGAGGAATTCCACTTTGCTTTAGATATATTTTCATCTCTTCTCCTGTCATAAATACTTCTTTCTATTAGAGCAAAGGTACATCATTATTTCGAAACATGCAAGAAAATCGGGGAAAAGTTTTATAAAAAGTTACTGTCGAGACTTTCTGTACTCTATATCTATCTTATAAGCATTTTTTAGATACCACATTCGTGCTTCTGGATTTACCACAGAGAATAGACGTCTAATATGTGTTCTATTCAAATTGTGTACGAATCCGTACACTTTTGTCATGATGTTCTGCTAGTTACATATGTCGTTACATTAACTTACAATTAAATACTATTCCGCAAATTCAACATGTCAAAGCTCCTTTGAGATTGCTACCATCGTAAGTAAGCATACCAGTAACAGGTCTAGTATTCAGATAATTCTCAATGAGTTCAAATGCATTATTACAATTACCTTCATTATTGGAAGCAAATGCCGGATACATAAGCTTTAGCTTATTATAAGTAATAACACCTTTGTATTCCAATATATTATTTAATTTATCAGAACAACCAGCTGGTTTTCTATCCACGGCAGGGAATACATAGTTAAAAAATAACTTTCGATTTTTTCTATTTTTAGAAAAGTTAATCCACAATTCATAATCCTCCACATGAACAGATGTATATTGTATACCCAACAAAGAACTATTCTTATGTACATTCATATACTCAACTAGAGCTTGCATCAACATTTGAGGAATAATGTATTCAGGTTTAAATGGAGCTTTAGGATGGGCAACTTGTAACGAACAAGCTAATGCCAAACAATCTGAAAATAGATGTTGGGTAAAAGGATAATGTTCCTTTATAGATAAATCTAGGATGCGAATTTTCTGCCTTGTTGTAAACAAAGCTATACTTGCATATTCAAAACTAGGTCTGCGTAATTCCTCCCAACAAACATATACAGAACCTCCCAGATACAACGAAGGGAATCCAGAAATACTAAAACGCTCATTTCCAACGAGATGATTCAACTCAAAGGGGATATGGAACATCTCCTCAGAAGTATATGTTTCACAATCATTCTTTCCCTGACGCATCCTATAAAGCTTTGTTTCTTCCGGAATTTCATTAAACCTCATTCTCTCAATATAGGTACAAAATAATTCATAGAATGAAGTAAATGCATGCATCATACGCCCCTCCTGGAATGAACGTATAATATCTATCAATTTTTTCCAAACCTCAGCTCCTTCACCTTGCCTCAGACTACTATATTTTTTAGTCAAAGCCATCATTCTCTTTTCAACAGTTTGCAATTCCATAATTGATAATTGAATAATTAATTTCACTATGGTAAAAGGTAGATTGTTACATATCAACCTACCATTCCTCTAACATTTCTTCTATATTAATCTCCTCTAGACCAGGTGTATTATTACATATATTCTGCATCATTGTTACCCAACCTATCCTATAATAGACCGGCTGACATTCTATCCTCCAGAACTCGCTTATATCATCGATAATAGCTTCATCAGGATGATTCAGAAGGTTTAGAATATCGTCTTTGACCATAAAAAGCTTTTTAATAACTTTTGACACAGGAGTGTCAAACTGGCGCTTGCCTATCTCTTCAACCTGACCACCGGAAGAGAAAAAATCACGAATATTAGAACAGAGAAGAGCTCGACGACTGCATAACCATAATATAGCCCGTTTATATTTTGTCTGTGTTTTATTACTTAATAATTCGGGGAAAAGAATAAACATACGAGCTAATATATCGCGCTTTTCTTCCTTGGACGCATCATTTAAGAATCTGATAGTCATAGGAACAGTTGTTTCTGATTCTTCCTCTCCAATCCACCACGACATCTCTTTTCCCTCTTTAGCTGTTGAGCGAAAATATTGCCTAACCATTTGGATTTTTTCCTTTTCATCATATAGACGAAAAGCATTATAATCAGTCTTCATTTTTTGAAAGATAGTCGCTTGCTGCTTTTCTTCCAATTCCATATCAATCTGATAACGAGGCTGGTGAGTCAGAGAGATATTGTCAAGACAATCTTCGTATGGTTTGCAACGGAACTCAGCAAACTCTCCTCCTAACTTACCAAACAACATATATATCATTGAGACTTCTTTTATTCTTGTAGACTCGACAATACTACTTCCTACAGACTTCCATTTGTTACCTTTGGTAGTCTTTACCTCAACTCCATAATATACTCCTGCTTGTATATCAGGGAATCGTGCGCCAGAAACAACCTCTATTTTAGCATTTCGGAAAGGAGTGCTTGGAGCGACTTCTATCATTGCTTTTGCAGCTTCATTTTCCATAGCTTTTCCGCCGCAATTCTTGTACTTATCTTGATTCGACTTCGCCTTGTCATTAAGACACTTTTCTGTCAAAGACATTAACTCAACAAATGCCTCATCTGCAATCTCCTTATTTCCATTACAAACTGAAATAATATTTTCTGAATTTTCATCCATATCTTCAAGTTTTACTTGTTCTAATTAAAATATTCATCCCACACCTCCTGTAACCTCATGGCGATATTGAATGCCAATACTGGCGGAACAGCATTCCCTATAACCTTGTAAGCACCAGATGAACTTAATCTGTATCCACGCCCGCTAGTCTTTTTCATCACAAAGCGATAGTCTGGTGGGAAAGTTTGGATTAAAGCGCATTCCCTAGGCGTTAATCTACGCTCCCGTAATCCGGCATTCAGCTCATCAAAATGCTTTCCTCCATGCTCTAGAGAAAGTCTTCTAAATTCAATATTACCATGATGCTCAGAACGGATGGTTGGACCGAGATTATCTAGTTTTATTTCATTCTGACCCTGTCCTGACTCCAAGAACTTAGCTTTTGAATATAACTGCTGTGATGCATCTATGGTTTCTTCGGGTTCCTTAAGACCTTGCAAAACGTCTTGCGTAGTAACAATATTCAATAATTTGCTCCCTTTTATTGTTGCAGAATGAGTAGGTACCGGATAAGGATCATATTCATCAGGAACCTGCTCTGAGGTCAAAGCCTTCAAGGCTTCTGGATTAAGAGCATCTTTTCTGATTCCAATAAAGATAACACGTTCTCGCATCTCTGGTACGCCATAATTGCCTGCGTGTAATACTTGAGGAGGTAAAACGATATATCCCTCTCCATCGGCGCTAGCAAAGTCCCTTTGGATGATATCTTTAACATCACCTAAATTGATAAGTCCCTTTACATTTTCCGCAACAAACACTTTAGGCTTTACAATATCTATCACCTGTTTCATCCAATAGTAAAGTCGGCCACGTGTCTCCTCTGAAGGTTCCTCTCCTTCACGTTTTTTACCGTAATCATCCTTATCAGAATTAAATCCTTTACGCTTACCTGCAACACTAAAATCCTGACATGGGAAACCACCGGTTACCACATCAATATCCTTTGGAAAGATATCAGCCCCTTGGTTATGCATCTTTACTAAATCCACGATACTGATATTGTGATACATTTCGGGAGTATAACCGAACCTAGACATATAGGTAGTCCATGCCACTTCTGCTTCTTTCAGAATATCATTAGCAAACACTGTCTTAAACTTGGACTTCTTTAACATCACCCAATTATCATTGATGATATGCTCAATGTATTTGCTATCTGCTGGGAAGGATTTTCGATGGGCTATAAAACTCCCCTCAAAACCCAGGTCCATGCCACCACAACCAGAAAACAATGATAGAACGCGCAATTTCCCATCCATATCACGAGTTTCGTCATGATATATAATAGGTATTTGCGCATCCTGCAACATATCTGATTGCTCTGGAGGCAATACGCATGGTTTTATATCGCTATAATTATTTTTTGTCATCTGCTTTCTTTTTCTTGTTTTTTACAATCATCGCATCATGTTCAAATTCCTTATATGTAAGCCCCTTTTCTAGATAATGTTTAAGTTGGCTAATTGAACATGCATTAGTATTATGCCGTCCCTGATCTTTTTCTTTTTTTGCAACAACCTTACGTAGTTTTTCAAGCTCGTTTAGATCCGTTACATCAAATATATTTTCAGGCATACCGAGTTCTTTTAAGGTTTCTCTTATGAACTTACCTTTAACAGAACAGAAATATATTAAAATTTTGCCTTGATCACTTAAGTAAGGTCTATCTGTTACACCACTATCATTTTTACATATTGGAGATTGCACATTGTCGTTTTCAACAGTCTCCTCTTCATAAGAATACCTTTTTACGTTTCTTAAGAATATGTCAAAGCCAGCTGCGCAAATATAGTTTTTAGCCTCTTCAAAAACAGGCATCAATGTGTAAATTTGATTCTTCTTAAGTTTCGGGAACTTCGGCGTTTGTTTGTTATGACTTAACTTATAACTATCTAACATTTTCAGTTCCTCGAATGTTTTTGCTTCCAACCATTTAACTTCTGTCGTTGATAGAGTTGAAGTTGTAGAATGGAAGACTATAGCTTCTGTCCAGAAGTCTTTAGCTTCATGATTTTTAAGTCTCTTGTAAGAATTATCAGTCTCACCAACATACAATTCCTTCGTGTCTCTATTAATAAGAATATACAAAGCAGGTTTCTTTAATTCCTTTTCCCATTCAGACACAAAATCCTTATCAGCCCTGTCGATAACAAACAGTTCTGTTACTAGATTTTCACAACTTATTATTCGTGATACTAGCTTGTCATCTGGAACAAGAATTTGAAATACCTTTTTCATTCTTTTGTTTTTTGAGAACAAAGGTACGATTTTTATTTGAAACTCGCAAGTGTTTTACGATAAAAGTTGGGAAAATGTTTTTTAGCAGTACTCTGGCAAGTTTGATTCTTATCCCCAGCTTAAGGTGAAAGTTAAGTAAAATGGGGTGCACTATAATTTCCCCCAACTTGGGGGAAAATTATATTTATCTGATATTGAACAGCATATAACTGCCATCTAAATCTCTTCTTTCATCAGAACTGAAATTCAAAGTCGCACTTCTCCACGTTGCGCAACTTCTCCAGTTGCTCAGCTTTATGAGCCTTCAGTTTCTTCACCCATTCTGCCAGCTTGGGAGAAGAGCTCTTTATAACTATTGTTTCATTTACATGTACCATAAGCCTATAGATTAAAATCCGAATATTTTTAAAGCTTTTGCCCTTACAGGGCGTTGGTTTATATTTCATTAATACCCAGGGTGTTGCCCTGGGCTAGGAGCTTCTGCCCCTTCAGGGCGTGTGGGGCAAGCCGAAAGGGTGCAGCCACGGAGATCATTCGTTTCTCCAGGCAGTCCCTTATCCTTTCAGCTGCTGTAACTGACTCTCCGACAATCCTGTTATTTCCATCACCGTGGCAGCATCCATACCATTCGCCAGCATCTTTCTGGCAATCTCAAGGTTTCGCTTCTCCATGCCCTTTTTCATTCCTTCAGCCAGGCCCTCTTCTTTACCTTCTCGCTTAGCGGTATCAATCGAATTCTTGATATCACGATATGCCATCTTGCTGGCTTCATACTCCCGCTGCTCCTGCGGAGTGAATTTTGCAATCTCGGCTTCTTCGAATAGACGGTCGAAGACCTTGTCGCATAACGCCTTAGGGCGCTGAGTAAGCTTGTAGAGGTTCTTCAGGGCATAGAGCCACTTGTCGTAGAGCGTTTCCAACTCATCAAGCGACTTGTTGAACTTGGCGATTTCCACGTAGATAAATTCCAGCTTATCGTAGAAAATCTTGTGCGTGGCAGTATCGCACAACTGCACATGATGGCGGATTTCTTCCTTATTGAAGGCTTCCTCGTTCATGTTAAAGTTGAGCAGAGCAATTGTGTAAACATGGTTGAGCTTGAAGTCCCATTCACTACCCTTAGGAGCCTGCTCACGAACCGGAAAAGTGGAATAGAACAGGGCACGGTCCTTGAAGTATGTCTGGTATGCATTCTGCATTTCCACGATAAACTTCTCGCCGTTTTCTCCTTCGCAATATACGTCAAAGATGGCCTTGCGGTCGGTATAGATGTCGCCCACGTGCTCCGGGTTCAGATACTTCACGTCCTTAACAACCTGTCTTCCATTGAACAAGCTGTTGAGGAAACAGATCAGCAAATCCTTGTTGGGAGCTGATCCAAAAATTCGCTTGAAACCGAAATCGGTCAGCAAACTGATATATCTTTCTTCTACCTGCTTCATAATCCGTAGATATTATTGTTTCGTTTATGTGAGCAAATTTACGACTTTATTTTGAAACACGCAAGGAATTCATAGAAAAGTTTTAGAAAAAGTTATCAGATAGTATTGGGGATAGCAAAATCTTTACTTTTTTACTTTTTTACCTTTAAAAATCCCATAAAACTCTTGCAGATATGAAAATAAAACCGTAACTTTGCGCTATAGAATTTAAAAACAGATGGTTATGAAGTACTTAGATCCTAAGGCAGACCTTACGTTCAAGAAGATATTCGGCAATCATCCTAAAAGACTGATCAGTCTTCTGAACGCCCTCCTGCCACTCAGCGACGAGGAGCAGATACGCAAAATCAAGTATCTGCCTACAGAACTTGTGCCCCAGCTTGAAGGGGGCAAGAACACCATAGTGGATGTTCTCTGCACAGATGTCAGAGGCAGGAAGTTCTGCGTGGAAATGCAGATGGAATGGTCTGACGCATTCCAGCAGCGAGTACTGTTCAATGCATCCA
>OILS01000136.1_pt1 | contig 24035 bp, 19 predicted proteins | sample 1584611 | NCBI WGS metagenome assembly OILS01 (sample SAMN02674697, study PRJEB24791) | human gut metagenome, SKBSTL033 | isolation source: stool | host: Homo sapiens | place: USA
CCACGGCGTTGACGCCGATCATATAGGTCAGGCGGGCGCAGTCGAAGGTGACATTTTCAAAATTGTGCCAGTTGATAAGCTTCAGCCGTTTGAGTTCGATCATTCTTCACCCTCCCCTGCTTCTTCCGGTCGTTCATAAAGGCCAAGCTCTGTGCGGGTACGGCCGCTCTCGGCGGCGGCATCCGCAAGGTCGGCATCCGGCAGGGCCAGCAGCACGGTGGGAAATACTTCAATGCGGCTGTCCAGCCCGGAAAGCCGCCCCACGGGCCGGGCAAGGTTGTACCGGCGCAGGGTGCGCATGAGGTTTTCCAGCGTTTTCTGGTCCAGACGGCGGGGCAGATTCATCTTCTGCAGTTCGGTCTGCACCTCTTCCACCGTCACCAGCACCTCGTCGGCATTGGCCGCAAGGCTCTCGCGCTTTTGCAGGTACAAAAGCCGCAATACCAAAAGCAGGATGCTCTCGTATTTCAGCAGCCGGGCCTGGCTGCCCTCATGCTCGTTGACAAGGGCCGCCGCCTGCAGCGGGGCCGGGTAAAGCAGCACCGCATAGCCCAGCGGCGCGAACACGGCCCGCACCTCCGGGAGATGATCCTGCACATAGAGATATTTTGCCCGCTGGTCTTCCACCCCGCCCAGCAAAAAGCAGTGGTTGAGGAGATAGTTTGCGGTTTCTTCCAACATTTTATTCGGTTCGGCCATCGTTTCCGTCCTCCCTGCGGGGTGTCAATACAAATTCTTCAAAGCGGAAGCCGCCCCGCTCCACCCACTCGCCCGTGAGGGTGATGTCATAGTCCCGCCGGGGCGATTGGGAATAGGTGTGCAGGCCGATGACCCGGGCAAAATCGTCCGGGTACTCGGCGGCCAGCGTGGACGCCGTGACCCGCGGCCGGGCGGCCAGCGCCTGCCGGGCCAGCAGCTCCACGTTTTCTTCGGTCACGGCCATCCGAGCGTAATCCAGCAGGAGCTTCTGCTCCTTTTTGAGCTGTTCCGGGTCCAGCGCGGCCTGCCGCACCGGGGCCAGCGGGGCTTCGCCGCGGGGAGCCGCCGGCGGGTAGAGGGGCTTTGCGCCAAACACCTGCACCGGGTAGAGGTGGAGCCGCTTTGCCACCGGGCCGTCGTCGGGCTCAAAGAGCTGATCCGGCGTCTTGATCTCCTCGGCATAGCGGCGGAGCAGCGCCGTGACGCTGCCCTGGGCCGAGCGGTCGCTCAGGAGCAGGAACTGCGCCCGCTGCACCGCCCGCTTGCGGTAGCGGATGTGGCTGTCGTCGATCTGGCGGATGAGGCCGCTCATCTCTTCCAGCGCGTCCCGCTGCTTCTGGATGAGGGCCCGCACCCGGGGCGCGGCCTCGCCGGGGGCGCAGCGCTCCACCCGGGCATAATCCAGCGCCAGCTGGGGCAGGTAGTTGGCCTCGCAGTTGTCCAGCCCTTCTTCGAGGAAGGCGCGGTAGTTGAACAGGTTGTCGCTGGTCTTGAAGCGGTGATAGGCCGCCGCCACCACCTTTTCCTCGTACTGGTCGAACAGTTCCAGCACCTCCTGCGGGGTGCGGTTGCGGGTGAGCCGGTCGATGTAGTGGCCGATGGAGGCATTGAGGGCCCGGAGAGAGCGGTTCAGCGCGTCAAGGTCTGCGTCCACCTCCCGCAGAACGTTCTCATAGGGGCTTTTTTCCTGCCCGATGCTGCCCAGCAGCTGCCATGCCTTGTACAGCTTGCCGGTGTAGGTAACTACGCGGGGGTTCAATATTTCTTCCAGCGCTTCCAGCAGCGGCGTTACCTCCGGCACAAAGGCAAGGGACGCTTCCCCCTCGTAGCTGCCGGGCTGCTCTTCCAGCCAGCCGGTGCGGCGCAGCCGCAGCAGAAAGCCCACGGCCAGCGTGTGAGGGTCGCGGGTGGGCTGCTCTTCTTCATCGCCCGCACCGTCGGCATCCAGCGCAAGGGGCTTTGCCAGTGCGGCAAAGTAATCCTCGGCACGCCAGACGGCCTCCGCACGGGAAATGCTGTAATCCGCCGTGTGGCGGCACTCCTCCCAGAGCAGAAGCAGCAATTCCGCATAAAAAGCCCGGTTCGGCCCCGCCAGCGGGCGGAACAGCCGCGGGGACACCAGTTCAAACAGCTGCATGGAAACGTCCTTTCTGTCTTGGTTCGATACCCTTTTATTGTACCACAGCGGGCGGAGTTTGTCACAAAAAGGCGAAAAAAAGCCTGCCGGGTGGGCGGGAGGATTTGAAATGCGCGCCGCGTGCGCTTTACGCATAAGCAGCGGAAGAATTATTTTAAATTTGCAATGCTGGAAACTCTGCGGATTTTCCAGCATTGCCTTTTCACAGGGAGGGGTCGCAGCAGGAAACGGCACCTCTGCCAAAAGGCGCAAAAAAACCCCGGGGAGCGAGTGCTCCTCGGGGCAACAAAACTTTATTAACTACGAATCGTACCTTCACACTTGATGGCAATGCCAATGTAAGTCTTGCCATTGGAGGCCGTGTAGGTTGCAACACCGACATCTTTCATGGTAGACAGCTTTCCAGAAGGAGTGCCGGGGGTCACATTCTCCAGGACATCATCCAGTTTTGCCTTGAATTCATCGTTAACTTCCAGCGGCTTTACATCTTTCAGTTCAGCTTTTGTAACCGGTGTCAGCATTCCATCCATTTTATTCGGGTCAAATACATACATCACAAAAGAAACAGTGTTTTCAGTTTCATTCACATTGAGGTCAGAAACACACTGCATGTATTTGGCCGTTCCGCTTTCATCATTCTGCACATACGGAACATCTTCTGCTTTGATAACGCCAGTATCATCCGTTTTGGCCAGAACGGCACGAACCTTGCTCTGCAGATCGGCATTATTGCTGTAGCTTGTGCCATTGACAGTATTCAGATACTTCAGCACCTTGCTCTCGATCTCATTCGAGCTGTTTCCACCAGCGCCACCGCCGCAAGCGGTGAGCATTGCCAGAACCATCACGCCGGCCAGAAGGGCGGCTGCGAAACGTTTGAACATTTTCATTGTAATGTTCCTCCTGCTTTCAAATTCTGACGGTTTGGGCGACCCCAAATCGCTTTACCCGTCTGAATTTATTTTATCCATACCCCCCCCCCGCATGTCAACAGGCATATCGCCCAAATTCCGCCCTTCTTTTTGGCAATTGTCCCCAAACACAAAAAAGCCCCGAGGGGCGGGGCAGACTCCTTCCGTCAAACCCTGCGGGTTTGCCACCTCCCTCAGTGAGGGAGGCAACCCTCTCAGTCATCGCTGCGCGATGCCAGCTCCCCCGAGAGGGGGAGATTATTTGCTGCAAACCGTCAGATGCCTAAAAGCTCCCCCCTTTGGGGGAGCTGGCACGCCGTAAGGCGTGACTGAGAGGGTTCAAACGCAAAAAAGCCCCGGAGGGCGGCCTTGCAGCCACGCTCCGGGGAGAAAGGGTGAGGAATTTTTTACTTTTTGCCCTTGATGCGGATGGAAATACCAATATAGCTCTGCTCGTTATTGCTCTGAACCACAACGCCTATATTCGACCAGTTGCCGTCCTGCTTTACGCTGGCATTATGATCAGTGTCAACGTAATTAGAAATCTTATTCAGCACATCGCTCAGGAGAGTATCCTTATAATCATACCGGGCGGTGATGGTGATGACCAGATCATCTCCCAACCTATCCGTATGGAACTTGAACGCTCCTGCATAGCCGAGGATATTGAACTGAGCATTGAGATCTTCATTCAGATTTCTTTCAGCCACTTCGCGGAGCTTTGCGTCATTGGTCGCCTGGACGCCCTTCTCCTGACTGATCTGGGCCAGTACTTTCTGCTCTTCGGTTGGGCCGCCGCCACCGCCGCAGGCCGTCAGCAGGGCCAGAGCCATCACACCCACCAGAAGCAGGGCAGCAAATTTCTTCAGCTTTTTCATTGTCAAGCGCCTCCTGTCATTTCAAGATTTTGTTGATTTGTCTCATTTCAGTGCTGTTTTTCCGCACTACAGAACGGGTGTCGTTCTGGCCTGATTATATCCGACAGCAGTTGGTTTTGTCAATCGAGAAGATGCATAAAGTTTCCGAAACATTTTCGTTCAAAATCAATAAAACAGCGGCTTTTTTGTTGCAGTATTGAGATGCACTGTCCTTATTTCGCAAAGGTTCTTTACCGTGCCGGAAAATCTTCTTCCAGCCGGAAGCTCCATGCTGTTCTTTTCCGGGGCACAGTCCTTCCCGGTTTGAACAGATGTTGTGTTCCGATCCATCTTGATCCATCTTATCCATCTTTCAGAATCCTTTCAAAAAATTACGATTTTACACAATTCTACCATTTTTGCATGGTAAAATAAGGTCGTAGAAAAAACAAAGGATGTGGCTCAATATGCAACACTGTCCCGCCCGCGCGGCACAGCGGCTGGCGGCGGCAGTTCTGGCGCTGTGCCTTGTGCTGGCTCTGGCCGTTCCCCACGCACACGCAGCTGCCCTGCAGGAAACGCACGGCATCCGGATGCTGGACTTCAGCACCAGCCAAATCCTTTCCATCGGCAACCAGACCTCCGGCAAATGCAGCTGGTACGCCTTGCGCTATGCACGCACCATTCTGGATGGAAAAGTTTCCTCCGGCAGCGGCATGTGGTCAAACGGTGCGGTCTGGTCTGCGGGCGGCTACTACGGTTATTCCGGCAGCCTGTCCGAGTGCCTGCAGAAGCTTTACACCGAGCTTTCCGCCGGGAAGCCGGTGATCGTGCATCTGAAAAACACCGCGGTGAGCGGCGTAAAACGGCACACGAACCGCACCTCCAGCTATGAATACCACCTGACCAGTTCCGGCTGGAACGAGGTCAATTACCCGCACATCGCCACCAGCGCCGCCTATGGCCACTGGGTCTGTGTGGTGGGCATCCGTGCGGATGCAGACCCCGCGAACCTGAAGGAGAGCGATTTCTACGCGCTGGACCCGGCCCGTGTTTCCGCAAACGGCACTCTGGCTGTGACCCGGCTGCTGGACGGCACCATCTGGACAGACAATTCCCCGCTAAAAACAGCAGGTTGATAAATTTAGAAAGAGCAAAAAAGCTGACGCTTTCGCGTCAGCTTTTTTGTTTGCAGTTCAGATCAATACCCTTTTACCGAGAAGCCCCGCTCCCATGGGTCGGGCGGCAGATCCTTCTGGCGGATGCCGGTGATCTGGATATAATCGCTTTTCTGGATCATGGCGAACAGCCGCAGGAACTTTTCCGGGTCGCCCTGCACTTCCAGCGTCACGCTGCCGTCGTCCTCGTTCTCCACCCAGCCGGTCAGTTCCAGCGTCTGGGCCGCATAGCGGGCGCGGTAGCGGAAGCCCACCCCCTGCACCTGCCCCTCAATGGAATAGCGGCGGCGCACAGTGCCTTCCGGCAGGGCGGGCGGCGTGGCATCCTGTGCTTTTTTATGCAGAAAATCAAACATCTTACAGCTCCTGATAGGCGGTCATCAGCGCCGGGATGAACTGCTTTTTGCGGCTCACCACACCGGGCAGGGTAAAGCTGCCGTCCTCGGCAGGCTGGGTCTCAAAGCCGTCTGAGAGCACCTCGGAAGCATAGCGGCCATCGCTGATGACCACGCTCTCCTCCTTGGGCACGTCGGTGAGCAGCATGTAGATATCCTCCACGTTCTGCTTGTTGCGGGCTTCTTCCAGATAGGGCTGCAGCAGCGCTTCGGCAGCAAGCAGGTTCTTGCGGGTCATGTAGCTGCCCTGCGCCACGCCAAAGCGGATATCGCCGCACATGAACACCTTGAAGTCCTGCAGGAACACCTCCTCGGCGGTCTTGCCGTCCAGCTTTTCGCCTGCTTCAAACATCTCGCTGGCAAACTCGTCAATGTCCACACCGGCAATTTTTGCCAGACGCTTTGCAAGGGCCTCGTCCAGCGGGGTGCAGGTGGGGCTGCGGAACACCAGCGTATCCGAAAGGATGGCCGCCAGCAGAAGGCCTGCGATCTGCGGCGGGATCTCCATACCGTTCTCGTCGTACATCTGGGTGATGATGGTGGCAGTGCAGCCCACCGGCTGGTTGCGGAAGTACACCGGGCCGCTGGTCTCCAGACTGCCGATGCGGTGGTGATCGATGATCTCCAGAATTTCGGCCTGATCGAAGCCCTCCACGGCCTGGGTGGCCTCGTTGTGGTCCACCAGGATGATGCGGCGTTTTTGCAGATTGATGATGTTGCGGCGGCTGACCATGCCGCAGTATTTGCCGTCCTCGTCGAGGATGGGGAAATAGCGGTGGCGCACCTTGGCCATCACGCGGGTAACATCGGCCACCGGCGTGACGAGGGTGAACTTCATGATGTCGCTGCGGGTCATATAGTAGGAGATGGGAGCGCACTGGCTGATCAGCTTACCGGCGGCGTAGGTGTCCACCGGGGCCGACATGATGGCCACGCCCATTTCCTCGGCAATGCGCTGGATGGTGCGGCCCACCTTGGAGCCGTTGCAGATGATGAGCAGCGACGCTTCTTTTTCAATGGCGCACAGCTGGCTTTCGTAGCGGTTGGTCAGGATGACGATGTCGCCTTTTTCCACGGTATTTTCCAGCATTTCGGGCGTGGCGGTGCCGATGCGGATGTGGCCGGTGGTGCACACGTCGTCCTCGCGGCCCACCACCATGGTGCCGCCCAGCGTTTCCAAAATATTGCGGTAGGTGGTCTGGCTCTTGGCCAGGATGCCGGTGTCGAACACGTCCATGTTGGCGGTGGCGATGTCCTTCACGGTGATCACGCCCTCCAGCTCGTTGTCCGGGCTGGTGACCGGCAGGGTGTCGATCTGCTTGTCACGCATGATCTCCCACGCCTTGCGCAGGCTGGTGGAGCCGGGGATGCCGGGCATCTCGCGGTAGTCCACATCGCGGATCTTCGGGTTCACGTCCGTGCACATACGCGGGGGCTTTACCCCGAACTTTTTGAGCACGAACTCGGTCTCCTGATTCATTTTGCCTGCACGGCGGGGCTCACAGACCAGATCACTGGTCTTGTTTTTCAACTCTGCATAGGCAATGGCCGAGCAGATGGAATCGGTATCCGGGTTGCGGTGGCCGATCACGACCACCTTATGGGCTGCTTTTGGCATATTGTTCCCCCTTTGGGTTCTGATTTACCTTTTATTTCTTATCTCATTTACCACAGTGCACTCCCCTCTCCTGCAAAGCGCAGTGCACCTCAGGTTTATTTTAGCACAATTGCCTGCACGGGTAAAGTGGAACAAACACGCTGCGGCGCGGCTTTTCCGCCTGCCGCAGTCCTTGACAGACCCTGCAAAAAACGGTAAGCTTTACCTGAAAAAAAAAGCACAAATGGAGGCATCTATGAAAAAACAGTTTTTCCGCATCCTCTCCTGCTGTGTGCTGCTGGCCTGCCTGTGCGCCCTGCCCGCCTACGCACAGGAACCCAAGGCCGCACAGCCCGCTGCAAAAGAGGATAAGGTGGTAACAGATATCACCGGTTCTGCCGACCTGATGCGCAATGTCGTTGGCTTTACCACCAACTTTGGCGGGCCGTACCACTTTGCGCAGGCAGACCACAAGTCCCCTGCGCAGGCCTACGGTGATGCCCCTGCCGAGGGAGCCGTTGCGGTGCTGCGGCTTTTTGCCCGCGCCGATGACCACGGCGATGTTCCCCTCAACACCAGCGGACACAGCTTCCTCACCATCACCAATGTCTCGGAGCAGGATATCAATGTGGGCGGACTGCTCATTGCGCCGGATACGTCCATCACCGTAAGCACCCGCGGCAACCGCTGCGAGCATTCCGGCATCTGGTACAATCTGGAGGGCTACTACAAATATTACCTGAACGCTTCTTACTATCAGAATCTTTACGGCATTCAGGTCTCACTGGACCAGAGCCAGCTAGACACGGTAAATCAGGCATTGGCCAACGCAGACCACTGGTCGGCCATTTACAACTGCACCTCGTTCTCTGCGGGCCTCTGGAATGCCGTGTGCTCCGATACGCTCTGCGCCGGTGTGCCCGAGACCCCGGCCGACCTGAAAGCGGACATGCTGAGGAAGTACCCAGACAAGACGGTGTTCGGGCCGACCGTCCCGTATGATTATATCGTATATTACGGCACCAGCCTGACCCCCAGTCAGGAATTTTCCTGACAGAAGATTTTCTCTTGTAATTCTGCGCGCTCTGCTGTATGATATAGGTCATGTATCCAAGTGTATCTTGTCACCGTTACGGAGGAACCTATGACAGCAACCAAAACGCCCGCGTTCCATAAGCCGCCGCTGTTCACCCGGCAGCAGCTCATTGCCCTGCTGCTGCCGCTGATCGCAGAGCAGGCGCTCAGCGTGACCATCGGTCTGGCCGACACGCTGATGGTCTCCTCGGTGGGGGAAGCCGCTGTCTCCGGCGTGAGCCTTGTGGACAGCTTCAACACCCTGATGATCCAGATCATGAGCGCCCTTGCCACCGGCGGCGCGGTGGTCACCAGCCAATACATCGGCCGGCAGGAGCCAAAGGATGCCAAGAATGCAGCGGCGCAGATCCTGTTCATCCTGTCCAGCTTCAGCCTGCTGGTGGCCGCCGTTGTGGTGGCGGGCCGCCATGCCATCCTGCGCGGCATCTTCGGCTCCATCGACGTGGACGTGATGCGCTATGCCGAGACCTACTTCCTGCTCTCGGCCCTGAGCTACCCGTTCATCGGCCTGTACAACGCCGGTGCGGCCCTGTTCCGGGCGCAGGGCAACAGCAAGATCAGCATGATGTCCAGCCTTGTAATGAATGTGGTGAACATTGGCGGCAACGCCGTGCTGATCTACGGCTTCAAAATGGGCGTGATGGGTGCCGCACTGGCCAGCCTTGTGTCCCGCGCCATTGCCTGCGTGGCTGTGCTGTACCTGCTGCAGCGGCCCGCCTGCCCGCTGCGGGTGGACGGCCTGCAGGCCCTTGCCCCGAAGGCACGGCTCATCCAGCAGATCCTGCGGGTGGGCATCCCTGCCGGTATTGAAAACGGCATGTTCCAGATCGGCAAGCTGTCCGTTTCCAGCCTGACCTCCACTCTGGGTACCGCCGCCATTGCGGCCAACGCCGTGGCAAACACCACCACCACCTTTTTGAACATCCCGGCCAACGCCGTGGGCATGGCTGCGCTGACCGTGGTGGGCCAGTGCCTTGGCGCAGGCGAAAAAGATCAGGCCGTGTATTACTCCCGCCGCCTGATGCTGTTTGCCTACTGCGGCGCATGGTTCATGAACCTTTCGGCCTTCCTGTTTGCCAACAAATTTGCACTGGGCCTGTTCAGCCTCTCGCCGGAAGCCTACGCCATGGCGCTGGAAGTGATGGTGTGGTTCAACATCGTTTCGCTGTTCATCTGGCCTTCCAGCTTTACCATGCCCAACATCCTGCGTGCGGCAGGCGATGCCCGCTTTACCATGACCGTGAGCATCGTGTCCATGTGGGCCTTCCGGGTGGGCTTCTGCTACCTGTGTGTGCTGGCCTTCCACGGCGGCCTGCTGGCCATCTGGATGGGCATGTATCTGGACTGGGCGTTCCGCTCCCTGTGCTTCTTTGTACGCTTCGTGCGCGGCAAGTGGCTGGAACAGCAGGTCATCTGAATCTTTCCTCTGCATTTTATAAGAGCCTGCCGCGAAGGCAGGCTCTTTTTTACGCAATACGCACAAATAATTTATTTGTTTTTCAGCAATGTTGTCTGCTTTCATTCTTGTTTTTGTCACATTCCCGGCGTATAATTTCACAGTGCTAAGAGCTTTCACTTCTGCAAAAAGGAGGCTTTTTCAATGAAACGCAGTTGGTTTTCGCGCCATCCGCTTTGCTTCATGGCGCTGTATCTCATACTTTATCTTTCCGCATTCAATTTCCTGAACACCCAGATCCATATGCCGCACATCCTCGTGCACTGCCGGCTGGACGATCTGATTCCCTTCTGCAAATATGCGGTCATCCCCTATTTTGCATGGTTTCCGTGGATCCCGTTCACCCTGTTCTTCCTTCTGTGGAAGGCACCCCGGGAGGACTTCTGGCGGCTGTGTATGCCGCTGTTCAGCGGTATGACCATTGCGCTGGCCTGCTACGTGATCCTGCCCACCGGGCTGAATCTGCGCCCCTGCTATGTGCCGGGCACAGACATCTTCGCCCGTGCGGTGCGGTTCCTGTACAGCACCGACACACCCATCAATGTCTGCCCGTCCATCCATGTGTTCAACTCGGTCACGCTGATGCTGGCCTATCACCGCTGCCGCATCTTTGAGCAGCCCCGGTTCCGCTGGATGCGCCCGGCCGCTGATGTGCTGTGCATCTCCATTGTATGCTCCACCATGCTGCTCAAGCAGCACAGCTGCATCGATGCAGCGCTGGGCGCTTTGCTGGCGCTGGCACTGGATACCGCGTTCAGCCGTATGATGGACACCAACGATCTGCCGCAGATGCGCCGCATCTGAATCTCTATAAAAAAGAAATGCGCTGTCATCGAGGGACAGCGCATCTTTTTTTGTTCAGAACAGATCCTCCGGCAGGCAGACATCCTGCTTTGGCACCTTTGCCCAGGAAAAGTCCTTGATCAGGCTTTCCGGTGTGCGGGGCGCAGGCTCCGGCTGCAGGCCGTAGGCGTAGGCAAGCTTGCCCACGATCTCCTGCGCGGTATACTTTTCCCGCAGGTTTTCCAGACTCTGGTCGCCGTCGCGCTTGGAGAGCCGCCGCCCATCCGGGGCCAGCAGCAGCGGGCAGTGGGCAAACCCCGGTGCCTGCAGGCCCAGCAGGCGGTACAAACACAGCTGCCGTGCCGTGGACGAAAGCAGGTCTGCACCGCGCACCACTTCGGTAACGCCCATGCGGGCATCGTCCACCACCACGGCCAACTGGTAGGCGAACACGCCATCTGCCCGGCGCAGGTAGAAGTCACCGCAGTCGTGCAAAAGATTCTCGGTGTGCGGGCCCATGCAGCCATCCACAAATGTGATGTCCTCGTCCGGCACCATCAGACGGTAGGCAGGGGCCTTCTTTTTGCGTTTTTCCTCAATTTCGGCAGCGGTCAGGCCGCGGCAGGTGCCCGGATAGACCACGTTGCCGTCCGAGGTATGGGGCGCGCTGGCCGCGTGCAGCTGGGCGCGGGAGCAAAAACACGGGTACACAAGGCCGCGCTCTTCCAGCTTTTTGTAGCTTGCGGTGTAGATCTCCGCGCACTCACTCTGGTAATAGGGGCCGTTCGGCCCGCCGGTGCTGCCGCCCTCGTCCCACGCAAGGCCCAGCCAGTCCAGATCCTGTTCCAGCAGGTCAGCATAGATGCGCGGGCAGCGCTCGGCATCCAGATCCTCAATGCGCAGCACGATGCGCCCGCCCTGACTTTTTGCGCTGAGCCACGCCAGCAGGCTGCAGGCCAGATTGCCAAGATGCAGCCGCCCGCTGGGGCTGGGTGCAAAGCGGCCGGTTGGCGGTATTATCTCCGATTTATCACAATGTGCTTGGTTTTGCATTGGGGGTCCTTTCAACCGCTGGACAATTTAAAATTGCCGACGCGTTCGCTTTGGCAATATCAGCGGAAATATTATTTTTAAATTTGTAACTCCGAAACGACTGCGGAACTTGTTGGGGCGAAGCCCCTCCATCTTGCTAACGCAAGACCGTTCTGCCGCTTGAAAGCCCCACTGGGGCTTTCATTGCTGCGCAACCGCGGTCGTTTCGGAGTTACTTTTTCACGGGAAAAGTCGTAACGGGAAACGGCATGTTGCTGCTGTCGGCTTATCGCCGTCGCGCAGCGACTATAAATCGGCGGAACACAAAAAATCCTCTAGCGGAGCGACTTGGATTTTTTGTATGGAGCCCAACTGCTTTGGGGTTACTAGGGGCGTGCAGCCCTTAGTTTGCAACGGCGACGACCGCGGCCAGTGGCCGAAACAGGGAGGAGCTGTTGGGGCAGCGGCCTGCAGAATGCGAGTGCCGTCCAAGGCACAAAGCAGACGCAGGGAGCCGCAACCCGCCGCCTCCCGCGCCTCGAAAGTAGCGGAGACCTTGCCGCGCTGAACACGCGGCATTTGCTGCGCAAACCGGTCTGCGGCTTAAAAGCCCCACTGGGGCTTTCATGCCCTGCGGGCACCGCCGTCCTTTCTGGTTCTCTTTTGGCACGCAAAAGAGAACATACCCGGCGGCAATGCATTTTGCAAAAGGCATCAAACTTTAAACACGCAACTACGCTCTGTGCGGGAAGCATCCCCCGTATCATAAAAATCAGCCTTTATACAGCCCAAACAGCTTGAGCAGCTTCTGCCAGAAGGTCAGGGTCACAGCCGCCGGTTCCGGCTGGGCTGCCGGGGCCGGGGCCGTGATGGCAGTGGTCTGCAACGCAAACTGCACCGCGCCCACCTCGGTGTTCTCTGCCGAGGTGAAGCTCTGCACCTCCCCGCCGCCGGAAAGACTGTTCAGCAGGCCGTCCAGCTGGGCACCCATGTCGATGCCGGAAACGCTGCTGCGCAGCTCGCCGGTGCCGCCGGTCAGCTGCGATGCACCCTCCGCCAGCTGCGCAACGCCCGCCTTCAGCTGGGCCACGCCGTCGGTGTAGGCGTTCAGGCCGTCGTCCAGCTGGACGTACTGGGCGGCAAGCTGGTTCACGCCGTCGGTGAGCACCGAGAGATTGCCCAGCATCCCCGTAAGCACACCGGCCAGCTGACGCACCCCGGCATCAAACACGCCGTAGCTGCCGTTCAGGGTGCTGCTGCCCTCGTGCAGCTGGGCAATTCCGCCGTTCACGGTGTCGAGATAGGTCTGCATGGCATCGATGTTGGCCGTAGACCCCTGCAAAAGCAGGATCACATCCTTGAGCTGCGGCATCATCCACACCATGCCCTGCAGCTGCTCAATGGCCTTGGCATTGCCATCCTTTACCACGTCAAGGTCAAGGCCGTTTTCCCGGAGGATGGCCTTGTAGGCTTCAAAGCTCACCTGCTGCTCCAGCTGTGCCGCGCCCTCATCCAGCCGGGCAATGCCGTCCCGGATCTGGGTAGAGGCATCCAGCAGGGTGTTCAGCTCGTCGGTGGAGGCAGAGATGCCGTTCAGCGCGGTCTGCATCTGGGTGAGGGCGGCACGCACCCGGGCTGAGCCGCCGGTCAAGGCACCGGAATTGCCGTTCAGGGTGTCGATGCCCGCCTGCACCTGCGCAATGCCGTCTGCCAGCGCGTTGGCACCATCGTCCAGCTGCACAGAGCCGCTCTGCAGCTGTTCCAGCATCCCGGTCAGGTCCATATCCCCGAGGTCGAGGTTCAGGTTCAGCCGCACGCCGTTCAGGGAAACGGCGTCCATGGCAAAGTCCGTCACATCGGCGGTGACGGTCACGTCGCTGTCCGCGCCCGGCAGCAGGATGTAGGAAAGCTGCTTTTTGCTGCCCACATTCGCCACCGTAGCGCCCGGCGCGCTGATGTTCCGGGCAAGGCCGGTGTCCAGACTCATGGTCACCTGCAGCGCGTAGTCGTCAAAAAAGCTGCCGGTGCAGTCCGGGTTGCGGCTCACCTGCAGCCGGATGGAAAGGGCACCGCTTTTGCCGCCCAGCTCGTCGGGGCTGATCTCTGCCCCGTCCAGCGTATAGGTCAGCTTTACCACCCATGGCAGGGCCGTGGCGGCATCCATGGTGCCCTCATAATAGAGCTTGCCGTCCTCGGTCACATGCACCGTGACCGTATCGCCGCTCTGCTCCACGGCATCGCTCGTGGTCATGTTGCGCACGGCAGTGTAGCTGCCGTGGTCCGCAACGGTGTCCCCCGCCTGCACGGAAAAGCTGTTCACGGCGTACACGCCGGTCACAGCACCGGAGGCCGTAAGATTTGCATAAATGGCCTCTTCCTTGGCAGCGGAGGCTGCTGCAAAAACCGGCAGGCTGCTGCCCGCCAGCAGGCAGCCCGCCAGCGCCAGCGCCGACACCCGGCGCACAAATTGATGTTTCATCTCGGTCAAGCCTCCTTCGGCTGTCTTTTCTTTTTTATAATGAGCGGGTCGGCCAGATACAAAAAGCCCGGCAGTGCCGAAAGCACGATGGCCAGCGACACCAGACTGCCCACGCCCAGAAAATTGCCCAGCTGGCCCAGCAGCTGGTTTGTGGAAATGGCTCCCATCAGGAAGCCCACCACCGCCATGGCGCTGCCGGTGGTGCTGACCGAGGTGGTCACGGCGGACACCGTGGCCGCAACGGCTTCTTTGCGGCCCAGCGTCTCGCGGAACTCCTGATAGCGGTCGGAGAAGAGGATGGCATAATCCACCGTAGCACCCAGCTGCACCGAGCTGATGATGAGATAGGCAATGTAGAACACGTACTGGCCCCGGAAGTACGGGATGGCCAGATTGATCCAGATGGCGGTCTCGATGCTGAGCACCAGGATCACTGGCAGCAGCAGCTGGCGCTTCATAAGGAGCAGGATCAGGAATACTGCGCCGATGGCCAGCAGGTTCACCTTGACCATGTCGGCCGTGATGGTGTCCATCAGGTCATAGGTGCTCACGCCCTGACCGGCCAGATAATAATTGTCCGGGTAATATTGCTGCACCGTGGCGCGCACCCGCTCCACCAGCGCAAAGGCCCCATCGCCCTCGGTGTCGGCATCCACCGTAAGCACCATGCGGGTGTAGCCGCCGGAGACCAGCAGCCCCAGCGTGTCCCCGGGCACGAACTCCGGCGGAATGGACGCGCCTGCGTTGTCCACATAGGAAAGGATGCCGGTCACCTCCGGGATGGCGTGCAATGCATCCGAAAGCTTTTGCTGCGTGGCGGTGTCGCCCTCCGGCACCAGTACAACGTAGGTGTCGCTGCGGCCAAAGGTCTCTTCAATGGCGGCGGTGTCCGCACCCAGACGGGTGTTCTCGCCAAACATGTGGGCGGCACCGTAGTAATACTGGTTCGAGTTGGAGGCCAGATAGCTGGGCACCATCAGAATGACCAGCACCAGCGCCATGGGCAGCATGATGCGGGCCACAAAGCGGCCAAACTTGTCAAAGCTGGGCAGCAGGGGCCTGTGGTGGGTCTTATCCATCCATTGATACGCTGCCAGCGTGAGCGCGGGCATAAAGGTGAACACGGTGACAAGGCTCAGCACCACGCCCTTTGCCAGCGCAAGGCCCAGATCCGGGCCGATCTGGAACTGCATGAGCACCAGTGCCAGAAAACCGATGACGGTGGTCAGGCCGCTGGACAGGATGGAGCCGGTGGATCTGCACAGGGCATCCACCATGCACTCCTCCGGGCTGGCATCCGGGTTTTCAGCCCGGCACTCCGCAAAGCGGTGGATCAGGAACACCGAGTAGTCCAGCGACACCGCCAGCTGCAGGATGCTGCCCGCCGCATTCGTCACAAACGAGATGGTGCCGAAGATGAGGTTCGTGCCGTTGTTGAGCAGGATGGCCGCGCCAAGGCCCGTCAGCACCAGCAGCGGCTCCGCCCAGGAATCGGTGGTCAGGATCAGGATGAACAGCACATACACCACCGCGATGGCGGCGATCTTTGCCACCTCGGTCACGGTGGAGTTGGTGGCAACGGCAGTGGAGACCGCCGCGCCCTCCAGCGCGTTGCCCTCCCCGATCAGCTCCCGCACGGCAGCCACGGCTTCCAGACGTTTCTCGTCCTCCACCGTCACGGTGAACAGGGCGCAGTCATCCTTATAATAGCTCTCCACCGTGGCGGTGTCCTGCATCTGCAAAGGCACTGTCACATCCAGACTGTCGTCCAGCCATGCAACGGAGGACACTCCGTCGATGGCGGCAAGCTTTTCCTTGTATTCCAGCGCCTGCGGCACCGTCACATCCCGCACCATGACCCGCATATTGGGGATGCCGCCGGTGAAAGCACCGTTCATCACCTCGATGGCGGTGGTGGAGGGGGATTCCGGCGGCAGATAGTCGTTGATATCATAATCTACCTTTACCTGACGCACAGCGAACACGCTCAGTACAGCCGCCAGTGCAAACACCGCCAGCACCAGCCTGCGGCGGCGCACGATGGCGGTATAAAAACGTTTCATCAAAACAGGAGTTCTCCTTTCCGGATCCATAAAAAAACTTTTATCATTCTAACAGGTTTGATAAACGTTGGAAAGAGACAGTTTATGAATTTTGACCCTCGAATGCCGATTTTTTGATTTTTCTGCCTTGACAACAAAAATAAATTCTGATATGCTCTTTTTCGGTTCATCGGAGGACCGTTTTCAACGTAATTTGAAACGGGCCGGATAAGATGCCGTGCAGACAGCGCCCCGCCGGAGGTTTCGTTGCCGTAGTGACGAAGCAGATCGAGGCCGGGCGTGCACTCACGGACATTTATCCGGCCCGTTTTTTGCACCTTGTGCAGAAAGGAGGACGCCATGTCCAAGCAGCGGATCCAGCTTTCCGACCATTTCACCTATTCCCGCCTTTTGCGGTTCGTACTGCCCTGCATCGGCACCATGCTGTTCACCTCCATCTACGGCATCGTGGACGGCCTGTGTGTCTCCAACTTTGTGGGCAAGACGGCCTTTGCCGCGGTCAACCTCATCATGCCGCTGCCCATGCTGCTGGGCACCATCGGCTTTATGCTGGGCACCGGCGGCAGCGCCATCGTGGGCATCACGCTGGGCGAGGGCGACCAGAAAAAGGCCGACCGCTATTTCACCCTGTTCCTGCTGGCGGCTCTGATCTCGGTCAGTGTGCTGGCGGTGCTGGGCATTGTGTTCCTGCGGCCCATTGCCGTGCTGCTGGGCGCAAAGGGAGAGCTTTTGGACTACGCGGTGCGCTATGGACGCATCCTGATGGTGTCCCTGCCCACCTTTGCGCTGCAGAATATGTTCCAGAGCTTTTTCGTCACCGCCGAAAAGCCGCACCTCGGCTTCTGGTTCACCGTGGGCGCGGGCTGCACCAACATGGTGCTGGATGTGCTGATGGTGGGTATCTGGGGCTGGGGCGTGGAGGGCGCGGCCATTGCCACCTTTATCAGCCAGCTGGTGGGCGGCGTACTGCCGGTGTTCTACTTCATCGACCGCAGCAACTCCAGCCGCCTGCACCTGTGCAAGACCAGTTTTTACAGCAAAGTCCTGCGGGATGCCTGCATCAACGGCTCTTCCGAGCTGATGACCAACCTTTCCATGTCGTTGGTCAATATCCTGTACAACTACCAGCTGCTGCGTCTGGCCGGTGAGAATGGCGTGGCCGCCTACGGCGTCATCATGTACGCGGCCTTCCTGTTCGTGGCGGTGTTCGTGGGCTATGCCGTGGGCAGTGCGCCCATCGTCAGCTTCCACTACGGTGCCCGCAACCACGCCGAGGTGCACAACCTCTACCGGAAAAGCCTGCGGCTCATCGCCGTGGTGGCTGTGACCCTGACGCTGGCTTCCATGTTCATCATCCCCTGTGTGGCGCGCATTTTCGTGGGCTACGATGCGGAATTGCTGGCCCTGACCAGCCGGGCCTTCCGGCTGTACGCGCTGAGCTTCCTCATCATGGGCTTCAACGTGTACGCGTCCTCCTTCTTCACGGCGCTGGGCGACGGCGTGACCAGCGCGCTGATCTCCTTTTTGCGCACGCTGGCGTTTCAGGTGATCGCCATTCTCCTGCTGCCGCTGCTGCTGGGCATCGACGGCATCTGGCTGGCCGTCACCGCCGCCGAGCTGGCGGCTCTGGCCGTGAGCGCTGCCATGCTCCTCACCAAGGACAAGGTGTTCCATTACCGAAAGGTGTAAACTGTTTATCTATATTCTTTCTATTAAACGCATAAACGCAGAAATTCGACAAATAAACGAATTTCTGCGTTTATTTTTGTCTATCATCTCCATTGAAGCCCGCATATGACCATATTATACTTAATCAAAATAATGTTTTTGTTCGCAAGGAGGTTTTATATGAAACGCAGAAAATTTCTGGTCTCGTTACTGCTGGCACTGCTTATGCTTCCGTTACACGTATTCGCTGAAGAGCCCACCTATGACCTATGCATTTACTGATGCGGAAGTTCTTGCACGTGGACAGCTGTATTATTCTTCTCTAAACCAGTTTTTCAGCAATGTTGCAAATGATAACGGCAATGCCGCCGAAGTCACCTTGACCGGTGCCATTGGTTTTTGTGACACAGATTACTGGGTTCAAAGCGAGTTTGATGCAAGAGTTGCTCAGGGTACTACATATGGTCCTTGTCTTTATATCGAGTATGTTGTGACCGACCAGAACGGCCACAGTAAAACTGGCTATTCCTATGATTTGCTACCCGTTGGCGGACATTTCAACGAAGGTCTTGCCAAACTCAACTATACAACTGCTGTTAAAAACTTTTCGGGTGGTTCCGGCATCAGCATTTTAGGAAACAACTTTGTCAAAGACTCTCTCAATTACAAAGTTCGCATTGACCTTTCTGATTATGCCGCCAAAGGGTACTCCACTACTAAAACACAGGTCGACGCTGCCCGTGCGGCAAAAGTGGCTTCTATTGTGGAAACACCTGAGCGCTACTACGCCAACCTTGAAAAACTTTTAATGACATTTGATTCCAATACTCAGACAAACGAAGTTATCGTTTGCGTAAAGGGCATCTATACAGATGATGAACTTGCTTCTATCAGCTATACCGATGACAGTAAGATTCAGTACTGGCTGGACTACACTACCGTAAATCTCAACTTGAAACAGGTTCGTGTTAAGAAAGCCTACTCTGTACTTGGCTCTATTACTGTTATCGGCAATGCAAGTGAATATAATAAAATGGCTTTGATTGCAAACGGCAGAAATCCTTCTTACACTGAGATTGCACCCGGTATGTATCGCAATGCGGATGGCTGGACAGTTTTCCGTGTCAATCTGAGCGATTATACCGCCAAAGGCTATGTTTACTGAACTTTAATTTCTTCTAAAGATCCCCTGCTTTCTGCGAAACGGCGAAAAGCGGGGGATTTTTTTGGTGATTCTGGCTCTGCCGCTGGCAGCAAAATCGTGTTAGAATGGACACAGCTTCTTATTCACTGTTTTACGAGGGATCATTATGACATTGTTTTTGACCAGCAGCCCCAGCGGCTGCCCCTTTGAGCCGGGGCCGGATATTCCGGTGCTGGACACGCGCAACCACTTTGTGGCGAACCTGCGGGCCGTCTGGCCGGATCACGCCGTGCTGGGCCTTGCCATTGCGGCAGACCCCTATGCCTACGAGCAGAACGACGAGATGTGCCGGGTGTTTGCCCAGAGCTTTGCGAACGCCCACCTGCCCCTGACGGCGCTCATCCCCTGTGATGCCCGCAATGCCGAGGAGATCGGTTCTCTTTTGCCCCAAAGCGGCTTTGTGATGCTGTGCGGCGGGCACGTGCCCACCCAGAACCACTTTTTTGCTCAGCTGGGCCTGCCGGGGCTGTTCCACAACTACCACGGCATCGTGCTGGGCGTGAGTGCCGGCAGCATGAACGCCGCCCACATCGTGTACGCCGCGCCCGAGGAACCGGGCGAAGCCGCCGACCCGCACTACTCCCGCTGGATGAACGGCCTTGGCCTGACCGAGACCCGCATCCTGCCCCACTACCAGTTCATCCGGGATCATGTGCTGGACGGGCAGAAGATGGAGGACATCGCCCTTGCCGACAGCAAAAAGCGGCATTTTCTCGCTTTGCCGGACGGCTCGTATATTCTGTGCGCCGACGGCAGCGAGGCGCTGTACGGCAGAGGCTGGTACTTTGCGGACGGGATGATGGAAGAGATCAACGAGGATGAAGATGTATTACCACTGAGATAATGGACTGATTCTCCCACAGGAAAGGCCCCCTATTACGTAGTAATAGGGGGCCTTTCCTGTGGGTAAAAAAATCAAGAGTGGAACATCTTTTTCAAGATATGCCACTCTCTACAAAAGCTTTTGCTTTTCAATTGTAGAAGATATTATATCAGAAGTTTAGGTGTTTGTCAATAGGTTTTTTATAACTTTTTCCTGAAATTTATAAACGCCTACGATCTTTGTATTTGTCCTAAAATATTCTTTATGCCGTACAACTCTTCCTTCCAAAAATTCCTGAAGCTCCTCATAACGCTTTTTTCTGGAATTGACCGGCATCAGACAGTCGTATACATACAACAGCGTAATAAAGCTGTTTGTAAATTTGCAGTTCATATTGTTGACGCGCGATGTTTTAGAGATTTCCGGCATAGCTCCAATAAAGTTTGAAATTTCGCTGTTCACCTGCTTTGTTGCATCGATTCTCTCTGTCATCTTATTCAGCAGGCAGTTGCTGTGTGCCGATGCATTGCGGACATCCCGTACGGTGTTCATCAATGTTCTATTCACGATTTTTACGTTATATCGTTTCTCGCAGAAATAGCAGAAATACAGCAGGTCTCCAAATGAAATCAGCTCCACAAACACCCAGATGGGGAAATACGGGTAATACTTTGCAATCAGGTCCTTGCAGTACTCTCCAGCCTTATGCCTGCGTATCCCTTCCAGCACTCTCATCCCGCCTTCTTCTGCAAGAAAGCGGCGGACGATATCATATCCATCTTCCTGCGGGTCCTTTGTTGCAAGGTCCACAAGCCGAACTTTGATTGCATGTTCAATGTCCAGGCACATTTCCAGCACCAAATGCCGCAAGTGCATATCCAGTCGAGACAACTCCTGCAAATATGCAAAATCCAGATTCTGGTACATTCCCTTCCGCTTGCCTTCTACGCATTTTTCGTAGTTTGCGCGGTAGGCTGCAAGCTTCATGTAATAATTATTATTCTCCAGAAAATCCATTGCTTCTTTTTCAGAAGTCTCCCGGAATGTGATGCCTTTTTCTTTCATGTGCTCAATCAGCTCTTTGGTCGAAAGCATTGGCTTCATTCTGCATTTTCCTCCTCTCTGTCCTTTTCAATCCGGACAAAGGGCGCAATGGCGTTGGTGTCGCCGTGGCGGACGATGGAGTAGGTGATGTCGCAGTAGGGCTGGATGGCGGTGCTCTTTTCCACGGTGGAGATGAGCAGCACCTGCAGCTGCAGGCGGCGGAACAGCTCCATCATGGGGCGGATGCGGTCGCTGGTCATCTTGCTGAAAGCTTCGTCCAGCAGCACAAGACGGATGCTGTTCTCGCTCTTTTCGTAGATCTGCAGAAGGCTGGCGCAGATGGCCACATAGAAGGGGGCCTGATTCTCGCCGCCGGAGGAGTCGCGGCTGACGCGGGACAGGTATGCCTGCTGGCCGGTGACGCGGTTCGTCACCTTGATGTCATAGTCCAGATAGGTGCGGTAGTCCACATAATCCGACAGGGTCACGCCGCCGGTGCGGCCCTCCTGCCGGGCGCGGGTGTTCTCGTCCACGTCCGCCATGATCTTTTCCATCAGCTCGTCCACCTGACGCTCATATGCAGGGTCGGCGGTGGCGGCAAGGTTGTCCAGCGAGTCACCCTCGGTCATCTGCTGGTTGCCCTTGTCCACGATGACCTGATAGAAGGCTGCCAGCTGCGGGTCACGGCTGGGCTCCAGCTCAAAGCGGTAGACCTCCTCGCCGTAGGTCAGCTGCTCCATGACCTTGTTCAGCTCCCGGAACTGCCGCCGGGCGTTGAAGATATCGTCCTTCATGCGGAACAGGATATCCTTGCGGAAGCGGTCCTTGCAGTCCCGCTGGGCCTGCTCCAGACGGGCGGCATAGCGTTCCAGATCGATGCGCACAAGGCTCTCGTGCTGGGCGCGGTACTGGTCCAGCCCTGCAAGGCCCAGCGGATAATCGCACACATAGTGCTCGTTGTAGGCTTTCTGGGCCGGTTCCAACGTGCCGGTCAGATAAACGGCCAGCGCATCGTCCAGCTTGGCCTGCGCCTTTTCCGCAGCCTGTGCGGCGGCGCGGGGCTTATCCGCCGGGGCCAGCGCCAGCATCCGGGTGCGGGCCAGCGGCTCCACCAGCGGGTGCGCCGCAAAGAAGCTCCGGGCAGCATCGGCGCTCTGCTGGGCCGTTTCCCCTGCCTTTTTCTGCTCCGCTTCGCAGGAGGCGATCTGCTTTTGGCACACGCGGATGTCGCCGCCCGCCTGCTCCACGGCGGCGCGGGCAGTCTCCCACGCGGCTTCGCGGGCTTCTTCCTCCTTGTAAAGCTGCTGCAGCAGCGGGTTCTCGCGGCACTCGGTGAGCTTTGCTTCCTGTTCGGTCACAGCATTCTGTGCGGCAGTCAGTGCGGCGCGGGCATCCCACAGCGCAGCCAGCTCGTCCAGTGCCGTGCCCCGCAGCAGGGTCTGGTACTGGTTATAGGCGGCTTTCAGGTTCTGTTCTGTCTGGGCGGCAGCACGGGCGCTTTCCCCCAGAGCTTCCAGCTCGGCCGCCAGCGCCCCGGCGCGGGCGCGGCGTGCGTCCAGACCGATATACCGCTGGGGAGTGCGCAGCCGTTCCAGCCGGAAGGGGTGGTGGCGCAGAAGGTCGCGGGTGGCGCTGTCGGGATGCTGTTCCAGCGTATCGGGGGTATCGCAGCAGACGATGCGGCCCAGAATGGTCTGGGCATACTGTGCAGCCAGCGGGTTTTCGCTGCTCACCTGCGCGGCAAGGCTGTCCGGGCCGTACTTGTCGGCGCGGCGGTTGGCCTTTCGGATGCCCGGGGTGTCCAGCAGGCTGATGGGGCCTACCTTGTCCTTCAGAGCCACAAAGGCGCTTTTGGCGGCTTCGTAGTGGGCGGGCGGCACAAGGATATCAAAGCGGCGGTCGCCAAGGCAGGCTTCCACGCAGTCCTGCCAGCTCTCATCCTCCACGTTCAACAGTTCACAGAAAATTTTCGCATCCGGCTGCATGCCCCGGCTCTTGAGTTCCGCATTCACGGCATCCCGCACCCGGGTGGCGGCATCGCCGTGGGGGTAGACCCACTTGCCGCCGGACACCGCGTCCAGCTCGGCGCGCTTGCCGGCCTGCTCCTTCTGCAAAGCAGCAGTGTTCTGGCGGGCAGCAAAATAGGCTTCCTCCAGCGGTTTTTCCTGCGCGGAGAGCCATGCGGTGAGCTGCGGCAGAGTGTCCGCCGTCAGCTCTTCGGCCTTGATGCCGGCAGCAAAGCCGCTGCGGCGCAGCACAGCCAGCAGGCTCTGGGTGCGGGCAAGGGCACTTTCTGCCTTTTCGGCTTTGCGTGCGGCGGTATCCAGCGCCGTTTTGCGGCGGGAAAGCTCCTCGGTCAGGGCATCCAGTGCCCGGCCCTCGCCGCTGGCGCTGGCGGCACCGTGGGCGGAAAGATAGGCCCGGCGGGCTTCCGCTTCGGCATTTTTGGCCTCGGCATAGCGGGCGTTCAGCTGTTCCAGCTGGCGGCGGCCCGCATCCAGATGCTCCTGCCAGACGGTCTGTTCGCTGCCGTCGGCAGCGGCGCGGGCCAGCAGCGCCGCGCCCCGGTTCACAAGGGTCTGGGTCTGCTTTTCGGCAGCTTCGCGGCCAAAATCCACGATCTCTTCCAGCGCGTCGGCGCGGGTCTGTGCTTCGGCCAGCACGGCGTGCAGATTTTCCAGTTCCAGCCGGTCGCCCTGCAAAGCGTCCAGATCCAGCTCCGGCTGGGGCAGGATGTACTGGTACAAAAACTCCCGGAAGTTGGGGATCTCGTCCATGCTGGTGCCCATCTGGAACACCTCGTTGAACTTTTTGCCCAAGGGGCTGGAGGCGCGCCCGATGCCCAGCGCACGGCAGATGCGGTCCCGCGCTTCGCTGGGGCTGCGGGTGTAGGAGAGACGGCCCGTTGCGGGCTTGAAGTCCTCCTTTGCGCTGGGTGCACCGGTCTTGGGGTCGATGAAGGGCAGCTGTTCCAGCGTGCAGCCGTCCTCCGAAAGATACCATGTCTGATCGCCGGGGTGCAGCTCCTGCATGGGACCTTCGGACTCCACCCGCACCGCGATGACGAAGGGGGTGCGCTTGACGCTGTCCCAGAACTCCGCCCCGATGTAGGCCACGGTATGGCCCGGGCGGCGGTAAGCGTTCTCGCCGCGCTGCTTGGCGTGGACAGAGCCCTGCAGGGTGCGTCCGCTCTTTTTATTGCCCAGCGCATTGAAATTGCGGTTGGTGGTCAGGCAGTAGCGGATGGCGTCCAAAATCGTGGTCTTGCCCACGGCGTTGACGCCGATCATATAGGTCAGGCGGGCACAATCAAAGGTGACGTTTTCAAAGTTGT
>OILS01000164.1_pt1 | contig 20040 bp, 20 predicted proteins | sample 1584611 | NCBI WGS metagenome assembly OILS01 (sample SAMN02674697, study PRJEB24791) | human gut metagenome, SKBSTL033 | isolation source: stool | host: Homo sapiens | place: USA
GGGTGGCTGGATCATTCAATATGCGGGGCGTCACGGTTACAACGCAGAAACGATCGATCGTTTTTGGAGGGTGTACAGTATGGTTGCTAACGAGGATTCTTACTAACTATAATTAAAAAAGTTCCGATAATGAAACGATTGTTTTTTCTGATAACAATAGCTTTTTTGATAGCTGGTTGCAGTGACAAGGATGATGAAAATGTTGATATGGCGAGTGTCGGATATTATGTTTGGCAAAACGAAAGCGATCACCGCATAACATTGACCGTAATAGGCAGATTTGAAAATGAAGTTTTGCTCCCGAAAGAGCATATTTCGAAAACGATGATCAGATTTATTTTTCCGCCATCACCACGTTCTTATACAATAGAGGGGATGAAAATTTCTTTCGATGACGGGTCTTATGGCGGTGTTTTCTCCATCCCGACGGAGTATCCGACTGCGCCGTACAATCCGTGTGACGAATATAATTAAGAGATGGGAGAGGAATATAAGGAGAGCGGAATGCTTCAGCGACAATGGACTTATACGTTTACCAACGCCGACTACGATGCGGCCGTAGCTCGCGGGCCGATGAAGGAGTAGTAGCGTTTTGCTGAAACAGCGAAATCCTTCGAGTCGAAATCCCCGGCACAGCGAATCTGTGCCGGGGATTTCTATCCGGGAATTTGACCGAAGCTTTTTCGCGTGAACCGTGCAGAGGTCGGATTGCATGTTCGGACCCGCGTGTTCGGCAGCAACGGCCGAACGGGAATATTCCGATCGTAAGATTGTTTTCGATTACTGTTCCGGCCCTGCATGGCCGCCCGTTTGCCGTACCGTGTCGGGTTTGGCCGCAGTGAGCGAATCGGCCCGCAGAGTTTCCGGCGCCGTTTTTTTTTGCCCCGTTTTTTCGGGTGCGGGCATTTCGGTTGCAGCCGGTCCGATCATCGAAGTATAGGTGTTGTGGCGGATGGCGGCGATGACGATTACCGCGATAGCGGCGATGGCCAGGATCAGTCCGATGATTCGTTTAGTCATGGTCGTTCTGGGTTTTAAACACTTCGACCGCCCGCAGCATGACGGGGTCGATCGGGTAGATATTCACGTAAAATCCCGCTTCGTTCAGGGGGGTGTTCCGTCCGATGTAGGCCCGTAACTGGGCTTCGATCAGCTTGCGCGAGCGGGCGATGTCCCTGTAGTCGGGCTGTACGCCGTTGCGGGCCGCGTATCGGATGAAGTCGTTCATCAGCTCCTTGTCGGCATCGAGCAGGGCCTGGAGTTCCGGAATGGTCTTCACGGCGTTCAGAGCGTCGCGGTGACGGTCGGCGTATTCGAGCGTATAGCGGAAGAGGATGTTGCGTCCCGACACCTCGAGGAAATAGCGGGTCACGTCGGTCGTATCGACCGGCACGAACAGATCGGGCATGATGCCGCCTCCGCCGTAAACCACCTTGCCGCCGGGCGTTACCTTGCGCAGCGAATCGTCGAAGTGGATGCTGTCTGCCGAGAAAAACTCGTTGTGCCGGTAACGGTTCCACAGATCTTCTTCATACCCCAGCGCATCGCCGTTGGTGTAGGGTTTCTGGATCGAGCGACCTGTGGGAGTATAGTAGCGTGCGACGGTGAGCCGCAGGGCCGAACCGTCGGGATAGGGTATCTGCCGTTGTACGAGTCCTTTGCCGAACGAGCGGCGTCCGATGATCGTACCCCGGTCGTTGTCTTGCAGCGCTCCGGCCAGAATTTCGCTGGAGGAGGCGCTGAATTCGTCGATCAGCACCGCCAGGGGCAGCTCTTGGATCGTGCCGTTTCCGTCGCTCATTTCATCCGTGCGGTTGTGGTTTCGGTCTTCGGTATAGACGATCAGCTTGTCGGCCGGCAGGAATTCGTTGGCGATGCGGATTGCCTGGTCGAGGAAACCGCCGGGATTGCCCCGCAGGTCGAAGATCAATCGCTTCATACCTTGTGCCTTGAGGTTGTTCAAGGCGGTGATGAGCTCGTTGTGCGAGGTGATGGCGAACTGGGAGAGTTTGATGTAGCCGATGCTGTCGGGCAGCATGAAGGCCGCTTCGAGGCTTTTGATCGGAATGGCGCCGCGCGTCACTTCGACCTCGACTGGTTCTGCGATTCCCTGCCGTTCGAGCGATAACTTGACCTGTGTGCCGCGTTTGCCCCGTAGCCGTTTGACAATTTCGTTGTTGGGTATCTTCTGTCCTGCCACCAGCGAATCGTTGATCCGGATAATGCGGTCGCCGGCCTTCACTCCGGCCTTGTCGCTCGGCCCCGAAGGGATGACATTGAGTACGATGACCGTGTCGGGCGCCATGTTGAAGACCACGCCGATGCCGTCGAACTCACCCTGCAACGGCTCGTTCACCGCCTCCATTTCCGATTTGGGGATATAGACCGAGTGGGGGTCGAGTTCCTCCATCAGCAGGGGGATCACCTGTTCGGAGAGCGAATCCATCGACACCGAATCGACGTATTCCGTTTCGATCAGCGAGAGCGTATAGGCCAGTTTGTTGGTCGGATGGGTCAGTTGTTCGACCAGATTTCGCAGTTGGGCTTCGGGAGTGCTGCGACCCAGATAGCGTCCCAACAGCAGCCCCAGCACAACGGCTGCGGCGAGCAGGATCGGGAGCAGGATCGCAAGACGGGAGTTTCGGTACATCGTGTTTTCGTTGGTTTTATGGGGCGTTCATGATGATCGCCGCCGCTTATTTGTTCTTGAACGTATAGGTCAGTCCCACGCTCAACAGCAACTGGGTCTGGATGTCGTAGTTTTGCGCCCGGTTGTAGTAAAGCTGGAAATTGAACGTCGTGGTGAGGTATTTTGTTGCCTTGATGTCGATGGTATTTTCCCAGCGTACCGTCGGATGGATTTGCAGCATCGGTTTGTCGCCGACTCCCTGCGCGTCATTCCAGGCTTGGAGGGCTTTTTCGTAGGCGCTGACGCTGGTATATCTGTTTTTCATGTTCAAATTCGACATCCAGCCCATGAAGGAGAAGAGCGTGGTGCGGTAGCGGAAGATGCCCTTCCTGCCGAACGTCCGGTCGAAGTCGATCTGGATCGAAGAACCTCCCTCGTATTTCGAGGTTTTGTTCGCATTCGAAAGGCCGTAAGCCTGCCACCCCGGTTTGTCGTCCCATTCGTTTTTGCGGACTTTGGCGCTTTCGACGAATACGGCGCTCAGGGCGATCGGCGAGAGGTTGATCTTGATCGGAAAACGCTCGAGGGGACAGGTGTAGGTGAAACCGCCCGATATGTCGAGGTAACCCGGCGACATAAAGGTACTTTTCCGATCGTCGGCCGTCTGCTGCGAGCGCGACACGTAACCGTTGGCGAACTGGCTGCGGAATTTGATGATCGAGCCGACCAGCCAACTCTTGTTGATGATGTAGGCGGGATTGGTCGAAATCTGAAATTCGTCCTGATTTTTATACCAGGTGCCCTCGCTGGTCGTAGAGCCTCCGTCGCCGGCGACTTCGATATTCATCCGGTTGTAGCCGAACTTGGCATCGAACTTGGTTTCGATGGTAAAGCGCTGTTTGGTAAAGGTGTGATGCAGGAAAAGCGTGGCGGCCAGACCGATCGAGTTATCGCCGCCCGAAGTTTCGATCCACGAATCGCTGTACGAGGCGACCGATCCGAGTATGCCGCCGCCGAATTCGAGGGTATTGCGCTCCTTGCGGATCGCGGCACGCTCGGCACGGTAGCGGGCGCGGCTGAAATAACTCTGTGCATCGACCGTCGTGGGGCGGACTTCGTTTTTGAGGATTCTTTCCGAGGGGTCGGTCTTGACTTCGTCGATCGTGATCTGTGCAGACACGGGATTGCTTATCGCCAGGGCGCAGAGGAGGGTTGAAAGCAGGTAAAATTGTTTCATAAGCAACTAATTGATACAACAAATTTAGGGATTTCTCTACAAAAATCGCTACATTTGTTAGCAAAACGATAAATAATAAGATAAAGCGAACAGTATGAAATATTTCGGAGCACACGTAAGTGCTGCGGGCGGTCCTGAAAACGCCCCTTTGAATGCACATAAAATAGGAGCTACGGGCTTCGCCCTTTTTACCAAAAACCAGCGTCAGTGGAGCGCACCGCCCCTGACGCCGGCCCAGATCGCGGCTTTCGGAGAGAATTGCCGGGCCGGGGGTTACGCGCCCCGGAGCATCCTGCCGCACGACAGTTACCTGATCAACCTGGGACATCCCGAGCGCGAAGGGCTCGAGAAGTCCCGGACGGCCTTCATCGACGAAATGAGCCGCTGCCAGGCCCTCGGCCTCGATCGTCTTAATTTCCATCCGGGCAGCCACCTGAACCGAATTTCGACGGAGGAGTGCCTGGACCGCATCGCCGAGTCGATCAATATCGCCCTCGACCGCACGCAGGGCGTCACGGCCGTCATCGAGAACACGGCCGGACAAGGTTCCAACCTGGGATTCAGGTTCGAACACCTGGCGTATATCATCGACAAGGTCGAGGACAAGTCGCGCGTGGGTATCTGCATTGATACCTGTCATGCGTTTACGGCCGGATACGACCTGCGTACCGCTGCGGCTTGCGATGCGACATTCTCCGAGCTGGATCGGATCGTCGGACTGAAATACCTGCGGGGGATGCACCTGAACGATACGCTGAAGACGCTCGGCAGCCATGTCGATCGTCATGCTCCGCTGGGCGAGGGTGTGTTGGGGATCGAGTGCTTCCGGTACATCGCCCGCGACTCCCGCTTCGACGACATGCCGCTGATTCTCGAAACCCCCGACGAATCGCGTTGGGCGGAGGAGATCGCGGAATTAAAACGGTTTTCGGAAGAATAGTCGAACGGTTGCGATTCGCTTCCCGTCGAAACGGCTGTTTCGGCGGGAATTTTTGTGTGAATTTCCATCCGTAAGTTTGTAAATCAGAAGCGTATTCAGTATCTTTGGATAGGAGTGTGAGTGTTTCCCGTTCCTTCGAACTTATAAATCCGCCTGCCATAAATATTTCAGCGGTCTTTTTACGGTATTTTCCGGCATTCGAAGAGGGGGGAGGCGTTCCGGAACAGTATTCCGTCTGCGCGGGAGATTCAGGAAATGGCTTTCGGGTCGAAAAACAGCCGGGAAGCGGGTGGCTGGATCATTCAATATGCGGGGCGTCACGGTTACAACGCAGAAACGATCAATCGTTTTTGGAATATATACACTATGATCGATAACGAAGATACTTATTAAAAACGAGGCCATATTATGAAAAAGCGACTGTTATTATTTGCGATCCTGTTTTTCGGGTTGTGTGGTTGTGATAAGGACAACGGAGAGGATGTGGATCCGCCCGGAATCGGCCACTTTGTCTGGGTGAATGCCAGCGATCATCGGATTACGATGACTGTGAACGGTCAGTTCGAAGATGAGATCATGTTGCCCGGAGAGCGTATTTCGAAAACGATGATCGGATTTATTGCTCTTCCACCATCACCTGATTTGTATGTAATGCATGGGATTGAAATTGTATTTGACGACGGGCCTTACGGCGGTGTTTTCACAAGACCGAAGGAGTATCCGGCGGCTCCTTACAATCCGTGTAATGAGAAGGAGTATGTATGGGAGGATATGCCGGTGGAAAACGATTTGTCCCATTGGGTTTGGACCTACACTTTCACCAATGCCGACTACGATGCGGCCGTAGCTCGCGGGCCGATGACGGAGCAGTAGCGTTTTGCTGAAACAGCGAAATCCTTCGAGTCGAAATCCCCGGCGCAGATTCGCTGCGCCGGGGATTTCTGTTGAATATTGCTTGTTTCGTTGGAGCGCTGCCGATAATTCGCCGTCAGATTCGGTCGAGGCATTCGCGGATCAGGCGGGCGCTGTCGCGCACTTCCTCCTCGGTGATCGTGAGCGGCGGCGAGATGCGGAACGCCGTATCGCAGTAGAGGAACCAGTCGCTCAGGATGCCCGCCTCCTTGAAGAGCTCCATCATACGGAACATCTTGGCCGACGAGCCCAGTTCGACGGCCAGCAGCAGGCCGCTGCGCCGGATTTCCACGACCTGCGGATGATCCGCCAGCAGCGATTCGTAGAGGACGCCTCTGCCTTCGACGTGTTCCACCGTGCCGGTTTCCAACAGATATTCGAGGGCCGCCAGTCCCGCTGCGCAGCAGACCGGATGTCCGCCGAAGGTGGTGATGTGCCCCAGGGTAGGGGCGGTTTGCAGCGTGTCCATGATCTCTTTGCGCGATACGAAGGCTCCGAGAGGCATCCCGCCGCCGAAGGCTTTGGCCAGGCAGACGATGTCGGGTGTGACGCCGTACTTGCACATGGCGAACATTTCGCCCGTGCGTCCCATCCCGGTTTGAATTTCGTCGAAGACGAGCAGCGCACCCACCTCGTCGCAGCGTCGCCGCAGGGCTTCGAGCCATCCGGGAACCGGGGGCCGTACGCCCGCTTCGCCCTGCACGGGTTCGACCACGACGCAGGCCGTGCGGCGGGTGATGAGTCGCAGTTGGTCGAAATCGTTGAAGTCGATCGCCCGCACATCGGGCAGCAACGGCCGGAATGCGCCCTTCCACTCCTCGCCTTCGGGCTAACCCATCAGGCTCATGGCTCCCTGCGTCGAACCGTGATAGGCCCGGCGCATCGAGACCAGCTCCGTGCGGTGCGTGTATCGCTTGGCGAGCTTCAGGGCCCCTTCGATCGCTTCGGCGCCCGAATTGACGAAATAGACGCTCGAAAGCTCTCCCGGCAGCAGCTCGGCGATGCGTGCGGCGTACCGCACCTGCGGCCGCTCGATCATCTCGCCATAGACCATGATGTGCATGTAGTCGGCCGCCTGCCGCTGCACGGCTTCCACCACGCGGGGATTGGCATGGCCGACGTTGCTGACCGAAACGCCCGCCACCAGATCGTAGTAGCGTTTGCCTTCAGGGGTATAGAAGAAAACTCCCTCGGCCCGGGCCACCTCGATCATCATGGGTTCGGGCGAGGTTTGGCCGACGTGGGCCAGAAATTGTTTGCGTAAAATGGTATTCATTGTCAATCTTTGAATTTCTGCTGCAATATCGCGTCCGCATCCTTCACGCTGCGGCGCATCCAGCCGAAGAGGGTCTCGGCCTGCTGCGCGTCGGTCATGCGCCACTCCCCGACCGTGAGCCGCATCCGCTCGGAGAGCATATAGATCAGGATCGCGGCCGACGCCGAAACATTCAGGCTCTCGACCATGCCGCACATCGGGATGCGGAGAAATTCGTCGGCCGCAGCGACGATCTCGTCCGAGATGCCGGCGTGCTCGGTGCCGAAGACCAGCACGAAGGGGGAAGCCGCGACATCGAACGTTTCGGGAGTCTTGTCTTCACGGTGAGGCGTGGTCGCCACGATGCGATAACCCCGCCCCTTCAGGTCGGCGATCGCCTCGGCCGTAGTGCGGTGGCGGTGCAGGTCGATCCATTTGTCCGTGCCCCGCACGATATTGACGTTGGGGTTGAACTTGCAGCGGTTTTCGATCGTATGTATATCCTGCACGCCGAAGGCTTCGCAGTGGCGCACCAGCGCACTGGCGTTCTGGGCATGGTAGGTGTTTTCGGTGAGGATCGTCATGTAGCGCGTGCGGCTGTCGAGGGTGCGTTGCAACACCTGCCGCCGCTCTTCGGACATGAATTCCGTGAGGTAAGCCGTACGTTCCGCGTACCAGTCGAGGGGTTTATTTGCGGTATTTGTCATCGTCGTCGAGCATTTTCAGGTAACTTTCGTAGCGCTGCCAAGATATTTCGCCCCGTTCTACGGCCTCGCGCACGGCGCAGCCCGGTTCGTGGACATGGGTGCAGTTGTAGAAGCGGCATTGGGGGGCCAGGCGCATCATCTCGGGGAAGTAGTGCCACAACTCGGCATCGGCGATGTCGATCAGTCCGAAGCCCTTGATGCCGGGCGTGTCGATCAGGTAGCCTCCCGACGAAAGGGGGTACATCGTCGAAAAGGTCGTGGTGTGGCGGCCCTTGCGATGGCTTTCGGAGATATCGCCCGTGCGGATGTCGAGCCCCGGCTCGATGGTTCCGGCCAGGGTCGATTTTCCCACTCCGGAGTTGCCGGCCAGCAGCGTGGTGTGTCCCTTCAGTAATTCCCGCACGGCTTCGATACCCGTGCCGTCGAGCGCCGAGACTTCGAGTACGGAGTACCCGGCGCTTTCATAGGTGGCTTTGAATGCGGCTACGGCTTCGGGATTCTGTGCCGCCAGGTCGGCTTTGGCCAGCAGAATCGTGACGGGTACGCGGTAGGCCTCGCAGGTTACCAGGAAGCGGTCGATGAACTCCGGAGCCGTCACGGGAGAGAACAGCGTCACGACCAGCAGCGCCCGGTCGAGGTTGGCGGCGATGATGTGCGACTCTTTGGAGAGGTTCGAGGCCCTGCGAATGATGTAGTTGCGGCGCGGCAATACTTCGCAGATGACTCCGGCGTCCTCTTCGTCCCATTCGCAAACGACCCGGTCGCCCACGACTACGGGATTGGTCGAACGTACGCCTTTCAGACGCAGGCGTCCCCGGATACGGCACTTGACCGTTTCCCCGGCGTTCGTGCGGACGTCGTACCAGCTGCCTGTCGTACGGATTACCGTTCCGGTGAATTGTCGCTCCATAATTCTTGTTCATCGATTGATACCTGCTCTTTGGCCCATTCGAGCAGCGGGAAGAGCGAATCCGCCAGACGGATCATCGGACGGTAGCATACCGACCGGTCGAGCGTCTTTTCCTCGGCCAGCGTATGGTCCTTGTTCAGAGATTCGAACGCCGAGAAGAGCAGCCCCAGGATCAGCAGCGTCTTGGCTGCGGATACCGCGACACCCAGCAGATGGTCCGGAATGCCGAAGCCTGCGAAATGAAACACCTTGCGCAACAGCCGTCCCACGATCGCCACCGCGATCAGCACGACCACGAAGACCGCCAGGAAACCGCCTGCCGCCGCGAACTCTTCGTCCAGATGCAGCAATGCGCCCGCTTCGGTACCGAAGCGGATGCCGAGCCACGCCCCCAGGACAATGCCTGCGAGCGAGCAAAGTTGCAGAATAAGCCCCTGCCGCCAGCCGTTGAATACGGCCCACAGCATCAGGAGTCCGACGATCAGGTCTATTACGCTCATTTGGCTTGTGTCGTTTCGTTTATGTCGGTCGCATGCCTTCGCCGATATTGTTTTTGTCCGGTGAAAGATCCGGTATTCTTTTCGGAAGTACCTTGATCCGTTTTCAGACAACTTTCGCGAGTCGGTCCGAGCCGCGTTTTTCTTCTACAAAGATAGTGAAAGCCGAGAGAAAACGGGAACTTGTTCCCGTTTTTCCGAGGCGCATCCTATCTAAAACTATGTCAAAGATAGCGAAAGGTAAGCGCAGCGCCAAAACTTAATTTCCGGTTTTTCTGTTTCTTGCGGGACCGGGATTGCAAGTGTTCCCATTATCCGCTCCAACCATCGGTTTTCGGCGTTTGTTCGAACGGTATTTCCCGCAAAGATACGGACGAAATACGTACAATCGAAAATACCGATTTTTCGATAGGAGCGCCGGAATCATGAAAGATATGGTATTTGGTGAAAGATTTTAAGAAACAGCGCCGTTCTCTGGCGGTCGGCTGGTCGGATCGGGTTTAATATAATATAGGTATTTATTCGCTTTAACGGATGATGTCACGAAGATTGACGTTCAGTGCATTGCATATGATACACATGGTCTTTACCGTAAGGTTGGTGCGTCCGGATTCGATGCGGCTCATATTGGATCTTTCCATGTCGCAGCGGTATGCGAGTTCTTGTACAGTCATTTGTTTTTCCTTCCTTAACTCTCTGATTTTATTCGAGATAAATTTTATCTCTTCCTGGTAGTTGATTGTCATTTTAACTTTTTCAATGAAAATTTTTGTCGTACAAATATTTATATATATATTTGCACCGTGCGTATCATATATGATACGCTTTCGGAGAGTTAATACGCTCATAATAAAATATATATAGTATATGAACTCATTTCAAAACACTTATCAATTATGAAAAAAACACTATTTGTGAAGTTTCTGTTCTTACTTCTGTGCGGGAGCGTGCTGACTACCGCAGGTTGTAAGGATTACGATGACGACATCGACGCCTTGCGTAATGATGTCGAAGATCTGAAGGGGGCGGTTGTCGAGCTCAACGGTTTCGAGAATCGTATTGCGGCGTTGGAACGGACCCAGGCCGCTTTCGAAGCGATCGATTTTTCCGGGTTTGCGAAAAAGAGCGATATTTCTTCGTTGCAAACCCAGATCGAAGGATGTGTCAAAGACAGCGATCTGGCTGCGAAGATCGTCGCAGCGATCGAATCTTCACTCGCCGACGGGGCCTTGCAGGAGAGCCTGAACAGTCTGAAATCGGGTATTCTGGAAGAAATAGCGGGTATTTACGCTACCCAGGAAACACTGGAGAGCGTTCAGGAAACGCTGGAAAATATGATTGAACTCAAAAAGGATGCCGCAGGTTTTTCGCTCGAAGTGACGCAGCTCATCGAATCTTACCTGTCGGACAATGGTTTCGAGGCTGCCGGTGGAGAGCTGACCGACAGTCAGGTGAGCCAGATCGAAACCGCCGCCTCGCAGTGGATCGCCGATGCTATCAAGGCCGAACTCGAGACGGCCGGCAGCTCGATCAATAAATGGCTGGGCGATGAACTGGCAGTTTATATGGACCAGATGACATTGGGCTACACGACGCTCTTCCGATCTTGTTGGGGCAGGTTTCCACGCAGGCGATCGCATCGGTTATGGAGGAACTGGACAAGGAGGCCAGTGCGCTGACTGAAAAGATCCAGGGACTGATCCGGGAAAACAACGGTTCGCTCGTGATTTCCAAAGACCAGCTCGACCAGGAATTTCAGAATTACCTGGCGACGTTGGAGGCCAATGTCGGTTTGCTCGGTAGTCGTATCCAGTCGATCGTTTACCTGCCGGATTATGTGGACGGTCTGATCTATTTCGGCAACGGGGAGCAGTATATCGTGTTGTCCCGTGAGAACGAAGTTACGCACGAAACCGAGTACCGGAATCTTTATTTGCGTCCCAGTGAGGAAGGCGAGCAGATCGCGACTCTGCGATTCCGTATGACGCCGGCCCGTGCTGTGAAAAAATATGCCAATACGGAGGCCATGTCGCTCATAACCGAAGAGGTCGGAACGCGTGCGGCGGCCGGTTTTACGATCGAAGAGATCAAGGACATCGATGAAACGACCGGCGAATTTACCATTGTCGCTACGACGGATTACGATTATGTTTCCGCAGAAAAGGCCGGCAAGACGCAAATGGTCGCTCTCCATGTCGATGGTTCGGCGTTGAGCGAAGGCGAATCGAACGATTTCGAAACGGACTTTACGTCGGCTTTTATCGGAACCGCCTATGCCAAAGCGGGTATTCAGATCCCTGCGACGAATTTCGTGTTGGCCCGGGCCGATGCCGAGAATGAGGGCGAATACGTCGAATATACCGACGAGGTGACTACCGAAGTAAAATATACGGACAAAGAGGTTCATGGCGTGTTGGCCGGATATACGGTCATGTATAAGGACGGTGAAACGATCCTGCCGCTCGCAGAGGCTGCCGAAGCTAATAATTGGACCGTGGATCTGGCGGCGCTGGTATCGGCGTCGGCGGAATTTACCTTCAGTGATCCGGGTAGCGAGGAGTTGTATGCCGTCGATGGAAAGGCGCTTACATTCGCTGTTGCCGAGTCGGAAACTGCGTTGATCGGACAGACAGTAACCGCTGCTGCGACTTATGCATTGCTCGACGAAGAGGGATTTTCGCTCGAAGTGAAAGCCGGTGCCGTGAATAAATTCTCCATCGCACCCGACGGTGTCGAACTTTCCACGCCGAAATCCGAAGTGATGTGGACGTATGCTGCCGCTACCTCCGACGATACGTATGAGGCGAAAGGACTTGTGCTGACTCCGGATAAGGGTATGCTTTCTGCCGTTCAGTATAATGCGCTCAAGGATAATGAGAATCTGGTTGTCGAACTTTACCGGGGTACGGAGCTTGTATCGGAGATCGTCCCGTCGATCGAATTGCCGGCTACTCCGACCTATGATACGGATGTGCAAACGGTCGATTTGAAATTGGTCGGCGATCTGGCACAGAGTGCTGAATATGTCGTAAAAGCCGTTTATACCAACGACGATAAGACCGTCGTAACGATTACGATCCCCGTATCCGTAACGGGTATTCCTGAAATTCCAATGCTGGAGCAAACGCTCGAATTGCCGTATAATGCGGCATCCTCGACGGGCCATCACATCGCCGTCGAAGAATTCCGTGCGCTCCTTTGGGAGAGTCTGGATCAGACGGCCCGGGCGCAATTCGGAGAGGAAACGTTCATGCAGCTCTCCTGGACGAGCGACATGGTGAAGGATGAAGCCGGCAACTATGCGACGGTCGGAGCGAGCGGTAAGAACATCAACTTTGTCTTCGGCAAAGCTGCGGCTCTGAATGTTTCCTACACCGTGAAGAACCTCTTTACGACTGCCGATCCCGTACTTACGTTCGAAGCTGTCCTGCACGTGACTGTTACGGCTCCCGAAATCGAGTTGCTGCGCGGATCGTCGCTTTCGGACGACGATCGTGCCCAGGCCGTAATGAAGATCGAAGGCAGCACGCTGCAGATCGATGCATTCGACCTGTCGAAAACCTGGTACATCGCAAAAGATGCTCCGGCAGAAGCAAAGGTCGTTTATGCGACCCAGGCAGAAGGGGCTGTCATCACGGATGCGACACTCGATTGGGGTACCTGCGACGAATTGTCGATCGTGGTTACCGCCCAGGTGATGTATGGTGGCAAGGCGTTGGGCGAGCCGAAGACCTTTACCGTATCGATCGCTGATCCGATCGCTGACGCGACGATTGCGGTCGAAACCGGAAAACTCGTCGCCAAAGTCGATGAAGATGTAACGCTGGATGTCGCTACGTTGCTTACATTGAAGGCGGTCAATGACGTGAATGTATTCGATGGTTCGACAAATGCGCAGAATACCAATACGGCGGTAGCCGCAACCATCGAATATGGCGAGGCGGTGGTTTCCATCCCCGACGGCCGTGTGAAGTTCGATGCGGAGAGTCATGTTCTTACGGTAGTCGAAGGCGGTGATCTGGAACTGATGAAGGAGATTACCGTAACGATTCCGGTGAAATATGTCTATACGTTCGGCGAACGTACGGCGCAGATCGTTGTGAATGTGACGAAATAACCGCATCGTGGACGGCGATTGTTTCAGGTTTTCTTCCTGCGGGGGAAGGAGCGGAAGAAGATAACCGGAAAATCGCCGGGTGAAAAGGCTCCGAATCTTTATTGAATGGCGGGACCGGCTCTATTCAGAGCCGGTCCCTTTTTGATATGTTTTTGCGGAGGATATGACGGCAATACGAGTGTAGGCGACACTGCGGCGAAGGCTGTGGGTATGCGGCGGTCGGATGCGAAAATCGTGAATTTTCCGGTATATTCGGGCGTATAACCTGCCGATCGGGTTATGCACTGTCGGCTGATGTTGAGTATATTCTGCGCCTCGTGCGAAGTATTCTCTGTTTTTTCTGTCGCTTGGAAATTCCGGATATTGATTTTTCGGTTGCGTTTATCCGAAGAACAATCCCCTCTTGCGGAGGGGATTGACGTATCGAGTTGTATGCTTCGGAAGCGTACGGTCCGGAAAAGGTCCGGATTTTTAACGGGCAGATGCCTTTTATTCCCGCTCTTTTTTCCGCAGTTCGGCGAAACAGTGGCGGCAGATCGGTTCGTAGGAGTCCTGCGCACCGAGCATCACCTGTTTTTCGTCGTTGGTCAGGCGGTGCGAATGGTGCGCCAGGTTGCCGCACCGTACGCAGATGGCGTGTACTTTGGTTACGTACTCCGCCGTAGCCATCAGCGCCGGCATCGGTCCGAAGGGCTTGCCCGTGAAGTCCATGTCGAGGCCCGCCACGATTACCCGCACCCCGCTGTCGGCCAGTTGCCGGCAGACCTCCACCAGTCCCTGGTCGAAGAACTGCGCCTCGTCGATGCCCACGACATCGACGTCCGAGGTCATCAGCAGGATATTCTGTGCCGAATCTACCGGCGTGGAGCGGATCGCGCTGGCGTCGTGCGAAACGACCTCCTCTTCGGAGTATCGCACGTCGATGCGGGGTTTGAAGATTTCGACCCGCAGGCGGGCGAATTCGGCCCGCTTCAGGCGGCGGATCAGCTCCTCGGTTTTACCCGAGAACATCGAGCCGCATATCACTTCGATCCAACCTTTCTGGCTGGCATTTTCCAAAAACATATTATTACTGCTTTGCTTCGTTTCCTTATTCCGGGCATCGGCCGGTCGTTACTCTTCGACCCGGGTGATCCGGGCTCCGAGGGCGTTGAGGCGTCCGTCGATGTCCTTGTAACCGCGGTCGATCTGTTCGATGTTCTGGATCGTGCTCGTACCTTCGGCGCTCATCGCCGCGATCAGCAGCGCCACACCCGCACGGATGTCGGGCGAAGTCATGCGCGTAGCCCGCAGCCGCATCTGGTGGTCATGTCCGATCACCGTCGCGCGATGGGGGTCGCAGAGGATGATTTGGGCCCCCATGTCGATCAGCTTATCGACGAAAAACAGGCGGCTTTCGAACATCTTCTGGTGAATCAGCACCGAGCCTTTGGCTTGGGTGGCCACCACGAGGAATACCGACAGCAGGTCGGGCGTGAGGCCCGGCCAGGGTGCGTCGGCGATGGTCATGATCGAGCCGTCCATGAAGTTCTCGATGCGGTAGTGCTCCTGTTGGGGAATGTAGATGTCGTCGCCGTGCTGTTCGAAGCGGATGCCCAGGCGGGCGAACTGGGCGGGGATGATGCCCAGGTTCTCGAACGAAACGTTGCGGATCGTCAGCTCCGAACGGGTCATAGCTGCCAGACCGATGAAGCTGCCGACCTCGATCATGTCGGGCAGCAGCGTGTGTTCGGTGCCGTGCAGCTCCCGGACACCCTCGATGGTGAGCAGGTTCGAGGCGATGCCCGAGATGCGTGCGCCCATGCGGTTGAGCATTAGGCACAGTTGCTGGATGTAAGGTTCACATGCGGCGTTGTAGATGGTCGTGAAACCCTTGGCCATCACAGCCGCCATGATGATATTGGCCGTGCCGGTCACCGAAGCCTCGTCGAGCAGCATGTAGCATCCCTTGAGTTCCTTGCAGCGGACTTCGGAGCAGGCGGCCGCAGTGTCGAAATCGAGCGTGGCGCCCAGCTTCTGAAAGCCGATGAAGTGGGTGTCGAGCCTGCGGCGGCCGATCTTGTCGCCGCCCGGCTTGGGCATGTAGCCCACGCCGAAACGCGCCAGCATCGGACCCAGCAGCATCACCGACCCCCTGAGGCGGCTGGCCCGGCGGCAGTAGTCGTCCGAGCGCAGGTAGTCCGGGTCGATGTCGGCGGCTCGGAACGAATAGCTCTCTTCGGACAGGCGCTCCACTTCGACGCCCATCGCCTGCAGCAACTCGATGAGTTGTATCACGTCCAGGATCTGCGGGACGTTGTGTACGATTACCTTTTCCTGCGTGAGCAGCGTGGCGCAGAGGATCTGAAGCGCCTCGTTTTTGGCGCCCTGGGGCGTGATTTCACCGCGCAGCCGGCGGCCGCCTTCGACTTTGAATATTGCCATGTTCGATCTGTTTTGAGCGAATGGGGGAGGCGAACCTTGCGGCAAACGCCGCTCCGGATTTCCCGGAATATCTCCCATTATTTTACAAATATAGTGAAAACCGTGCGGCGGGCCAAATTTGTCCGGGCCGTCGGGGTGTATTTTCTATTCCATAACGAGGGGTGTAAAAAGAAGCGGCAGTCGCATTTATGCGAACTTGCCCGAATCGTATTCTGTCTTCTCCTACAAATATACGGAATAGGTCGGAAATCGAAAAGGGGAAAACTGAAAATTAGAATCGGATTGATAAATATCATCGGCCGGATTCATTGCCCGTGCTTTTAGTCTGTCATATGCCCTCTTTCGTTGCCGGATTAACCGCTGCCACAGGTACGGGAGATGTGTCCCGTAAAACGGGATTCGAGGCGGGTGATTCGTCGTCACAGGCAGTGCGGATTGTGTGTTTGCGGAAAATCGGTGGCGTACTTACCTCCGGGGTACTCGGAGCGGAAGGACGCAAAGTCTTCGAGTGCGTTGCGTTCGCCCGGCGAGGCGGTAAACCAGGATCGGATGCGGCTCTTTTGCCCTTTTCTGCGAAAGAAAAGGCGTGTGAACTATGCTGGGAACCGGTAATTTTTGCCTTGCAGCTTTTACGGCCTTCTTGAAAAAAGGCTGTGGGCACTTTCACTTTGTCGCCGGAAAAAAGAGGGACGCACCGCTTAAAAGATTGGGTCGGAAAGAAGCGTTTCTACCGACTGAACAGCAAGGGCGGTGCATCAATGCACCGCCCTTGCTATGGCTTGAATCCCGAAGGAATTAAGCGTACTTGAACGTCGATTCGTCCGATACGGTCAGCTTCTTGCGACCCTTCGCACGGCGCGCAGCCAAAACCTTGCGTCCGTTGGCCGTAGCCATTCTCTGACGGAATCCGTGCTTGTTGATTCTCTTCCGGCGCGAAGGCTGGAATGTTCTTTTCATTGCCATAGATCTATCGTGTTTTTATTGTTTTAGCGTACAATGCGGAGTGCAAATGTATAATCTTTTTCTTGATCTGCCAAAAATATCGTAAATTTTTCTTCTTCTTCGTTTCGGGTGCGACTCCGCACAATCCGCTTTCGTCCCGTGTCTTACGATCGGTTACCGTTCCGGTGCCGTGTCTTTGAAGAGGTCCGCCTCGCCCCGTTCGACCTTGCCGTACATGTCGGCCAGTTCGGCGATGACGGGAGAAACGTATTCGATGGTGTCGCTCACGGCGCTCTTGCCTCCTTCGCCCTTGATGCGGTAGAGCATCGCGGCGTAAAGCGCCCGGAAGCAGAGTTCGATGTCGCTCATTTCGCGCCCCAGCACGGCCCGCAGACGCGGCAGTTCGGGTTCGAGCTTGGCGAAAGTCTGACGGTAGTGCTCCCCGATCGGCAGCTTCATCAGTTGCAGGTGCAGGTCGTTCAGGTCCCCTATCAGATGCAGCGTATGCTCCAGGTGTCCCTTTTCCTCTTTGCCCTCTTCGCGCAGCAGGTTGGCGATGTCCATGTACCAGAGCAGGTAGTTGTGGCGTTGTCCCTCTTCGATTCCGCGCGGAGCGATGAGCTGCGAGTAGATGGCCTCGGGGCTGAACTGGAGCGCCCGGAGCAGGTCCTCGATCTGCCAGAGGTAGAGAATGTATTCGGCGATGTTTTCCCGCCGTTTGGCCAGTGCGATGTCCATGGTGAATTTCGTTTTGCTTCCCGGCGGGAGGCGGAGTTACTTGATTTTGTTGAGCCACTGCAGCGGCCCGTCCTTGTGTTCGAGGAAGTAGCGCTGCGATTTGAGCAGGTTGCGCGACTGAAGCACCATGCTCTTGGTTTCGTTCAGGATCGTCAGGTAGAGGATGCTGGCCTTGGTGTTGGAGCGGTTCTCGTTGATACGCGTCACCTCCGACTTGATGGCGTCGGCGATCGCCTCGAAAAGCCGGTCGCGCATTTCGAGCACCATGTCCAGGTCGGAGAAGTCGCCCGTACGCAGCATGTTGTTGATGTGGCGGTAGATCGACTCCACTTCGTCGTTGATGTGCATCAGGTCCTCGGTCTGCTCTTTCGAGAGTCCCTCGTGGTTGTTGTCGATGTGTTCGAACGCCGGACGGGTGATGTGCGCCAGCGCCTTGGTCATTTCGTTCAGATAGTCCACCACTTGTACGTAGTAATGGGCCGTATCGATGTCGCCTTTCTGCAGTTTGCGCAGGGTGGGCAGCAGCGAGTACTTGCGTTCGCGCGACTGGTAGAAGAGTTCGTTGGATTCGCGCACCATTTCGCGCAGTACCTTGCGGTTCTCTTTGAAGACGGCGATCAGCGTGCGGTCGTAGATGCGGGTCGTGCGCTCCATCGTGGCGCACACTTCCTGCGTGATGTTATAGATGATGTCGGAGCCGGTTTCGGCAGCTTTCACGGCGGCGGTTTCGGTAGCTTTGTTCTTCTTGAAGAAGTTGCTCTTGACGAGCATGTAGCCGCACAGCAGCGTGGTGACGACGAAAGCGGCGATACCGCCGTAGATCAGTATGAGCCCCATCGCCAGGGCGATCAGGAAACCGCCGACGGCCGTGATGAACCACCCGGCCACGACGGTCATGACGCCCGAGATGCGATACACGGCGCTTTCGCGTCCCCAGGCCTTGTCTGCGAGCGACGATCCCATCGCTACCATGAAGCAGACGTAGGTGGTCGAAAGCGGCAGTTTGAGCGACGTGGCCACCGAAATAAGCATGGCGGAGGTCGTGAGGTTCACCGTAGCGCGGATCATGTCGTAGGGGGCGCCGCTGTGCTCGATGTCTTCGTACTGGAAGCGGCTGCTGATCTTGTCCCGGATTTTTTTGGGGATCGTGCGGTCGATCGCGTTGCTTGCATTCAGGGCGGCCCGTACGATGGTGCGCGAGAAGAGCGACGAGCCGTACTGCGTCTCGCTCTCGCCCTGCGTCGAAAGCGAAATTTCGGTTTCGGTGACGTGCATCGCCTTTTTCGAGGTCCAGAGCGTGACGATCATGATGACGCCTGCCGTCATCAGCACCAGGAAATTGGCCGGAACGCTGGCGTTCAGCCCTTCCATCAGAATCGTGCTGTCGCCGGCATGACGGGCGATGCTGTATGCGTCGAATCCGGCTACCGGGACGCCGATGAAGTTCACCAGGTCGTTGCCTGCGAATGCCAGAGCCAGAGCGAAGGTGCCCGAGAGGATCGTAAGTCGCAGAATGTTGATTTTCAGCCGTTGCAGGAAGAAGAGCAGCAGGCTGCCGACGGCCCAGCACAAAAAGAGGGAGAGCAGGATATGCTGGTCGATCCATTCGATCGCGGCGCTTCCGGCGAGCGGGGTTTTGAGTCCTTTGAAGACGGCGAAGTAGAGGATCGCCGTGAAGGAGGCTCCGCACCAGAAGGCACCGAAGCGGCGGAACATCGCCGTATAGCGGAACGAGAAGATCAGACGGGAGATATACATGATTAGGGTGCCGAACGTGAAAGCGATCACTACGGAGAGCAGAATCGCCGAAACGATACCCATCGCGCGGCCCGTGTTGATGAAATGGTTCAGGTCGCCCATGCCGAGGGCCCCGTCGTTGGAGATCTTGTAGATCGAAACGGCGACGGCGGCACCCAACAGGCAGAAGATCAGCGATACGGTCGTCGAAGTCGGGAGCCCCATCGAGTTGTAGAGGTCCAGCAGGATGACGTTGGCGAACATCACGCCCATATAGAGCATCATCACTTCGTGGAAGGAGAAAAGCCCCGGGTTGAACATACCGTTGCGGGCCACTTCCATCATGCCGCTCGAGGTGACCGTACCCAACAGGATGCCGATCGAGGCGACCAGCAGAATGGTCTTCATGGGGGCGGCTTTCGAACCGATGGCCGAGTTGAGGAAATTGACGGCGTCGTTGGAAACGCCCACGAAAAGGCCCGAAACGGCCAGGATTCCCAGAATAACGACGATAACGGTGTAGATTTCGCTCATGTTCGGGATTTTTTACACAAAATTTCAGACAAATTTACATTAAAAATCCGGATGGACCGGTTGTGGCGGTCATTGTTAACATTAAATTAACATGGAGTCTTTTTTACGTGCTTTCGGTTTCGGAGTTTATTATCCGGACGATCCGCACACCCGCACGCCGGGTGTGTGGATCGATATACCGGTACATGCCACGGTCGAAGGTCTGCATACCGGATGCGATGAAATTCTGGAAAAAGCCCTGGAGATGGTCCGTACGGGCGAATACGACCCGGCAGCCGAAAAGTGATTCGCATGCGATGAAGATGAAAAAGAGGGGCCGTCGGCGGCCGAACCGGAAATCGGAGCGGTAAGGTACCCCAAAAGTGCCGTTCGATCCGTCTTTTGCATTTCCGAAATGCGGTTTTAGTAGCCCTCTTTGGGTGTGTAGCGGCCCGAAGCTCCCTTCGTGGAGGGGAGCCAGG
>OILS01000177.1_pt1 | contig 18806 bp, 14 predicted proteins | sample 1584611 | NCBI WGS metagenome assembly OILS01 (sample SAMN02674697, study PRJEB24791) | human gut metagenome, SKBSTL033 | isolation source: stool | host: Homo sapiens | place: USA
AAGAGAACTAGTTGGAATATTGTGGGTTATCAGGTTTATGGAATATGCCGGAGGTGCCTGAGGGAGGCTTTTCGGGTAGCGGAAGAATTTTACCGTTTCAAGCGATAAAGTTACCCGGATTCATCTAAGTATCCGGATGATAAAATAATAAATTGTATGGGAATAGTTATTTCCCATACAATTTATCTATCAAGTCACTGCGGCCTATCTTGCGTAATTCATTGATGATAGCACGTCGTTCTTCGGGTTTATACCAGAAAAAGAACATCCGTTGAGCCAGTTTTTCTTTTGGTGTTTTAGCGGAAAATACCGGTTGCAACGTATATGGATGATAACCTGTGTACCAGGTTTCAGTGGCTACAGTCATCGGAGTAGGAGTAAAGTCCTGTACTTGTTCCAGATGGAAATCCAATTTCTTGGTGATCACTGCCAGTTCTGCCATATCTTCTTCCGTACATCCGGGATGGCTGCTTATAAAATAAGGTATAATCTGCTGCCGCATATTCAACTCCTTATTTATTTTGTCGAAAGTCTTTTTGAAGTCATAAAATTGTGAAAACGAAGGTTTCCTCATGATTTGCAGCACTTGGTCGCTGGTATGTTCCGGAGCCACTTTCAAGCGCCCGCTGACATGATGGGCTATCAGTTCGCGGGTATATTCAGCCGTACTTCGGTTTACTGCCGGATCTTTGCTTTGATATTGTAACAGGTCATAGCGTACACCGCTTCCGATAAAGCTTTTCTTGATACCGGGAAGTGCGTCTACCGAATGATAGATATCCAATAAGGGGCGATGGTCCGTGTTCAAATTGGGACATACTTTGGGATGGATACATGACGGCCGTTTGCATCGCCGGCAAATTTTCTCATCTTTACCACGCATGGCATACATGTTGGCGCTAGGTCCTCCCAAGTCACTCAGATAGCCTTTGAAATCAGGCATTTCAGTTATGGCTCTCACTTCTCTTAAGATACTCTCTTTACTTCGGCTTACAATAAATTTCCCTTGATGGGCGGAAATGGTACAAAAGGCGCATCCGCCAAAACAACCACGGTGCAGATTGACCGAGAATTTAATCATGTCGAATGCGGGAATGCGTTTTCCTTTATATTTAGGATGAGGCATACGCGTATAGGGCAAATCAAAAGAATGATCCAGTTCGCCTTGGCTCATTGGAGGATAAGGCGGATTGACTACTACTGTTTCATTGCCTGTATCTTGCAAGATGCGGGAGGCTTCGTACTTGTTGCTTTCCTCTTCAATGAAGCGGAAGTTTTCGGCTTGTTTCTTTTTATCTTTCAGGCATGCTTCATGAGAGTGTAGGATGATGTCTGGCTTTTCGTTCACACACTCAATTACAGAGTGCTCGGACGGAACTGATCCTTTCTTACGGATAAGGTAAGCCGTTTGTGGTATATCGTGGGGAATATCCTTTTGTAAGGGTAGATGGGCTCCGTCCTGACTGTCTTTGCTTTCTTTCATTCTCTTGCAAAGTTCCGTAATCGGCTTCTCGCCCATTCCATAGATCAATAAATCGGCTCCGGAATCTATCAGGATTGATTTACGCAGGCAGTCCTGCCAGTAGTCATAATGGGTGACACGGCGCAAAGATGCCTCTATACCTCCCAGAATGACAGGTACGTCGGGATAGATTTTCTTTAAAATCTGTGTATAAACGATGCTGGGATATTCGGGACGCATGTCGTGGCGGCCGTCGGGAGTATAAGCATCCTCGCTGCGCAAACGCTTGTTGGCAGTGTATTTGTTTACCATGCTGTCCATACATCCGGCGGACACACCGAAAAAGAGGCGTGGACGTCCCAGCTTCTTAAAATCGCGCAGGTCATCACGCCAGTTGGGTTGAGGCACAATGGCCACTTTCAAACCTTGCGCCTCTAATAATCTTCCAATTACTGCCGGACCAAATGAAGGATGATCTACGTAGGCGTCACCGCTGAACAAGATTACGTCCAGTTCATTCCATCCGCGCATCTCTACTTCTTTCTTGGTTGTCGGCAACCAGTCTGTAAGTTTGTATTCTTTCAATGATAAATACTGTTTTTTTGTTTTGCTACAGAGAACACAGAGATTGTTTATTATATCTCTTCTTCATCTTTATTTTTCTCTTTCTCCCATTGGATATAAAGCAGAATGAGTTGATGAAGTCCGAAAGCTTTCATGTTATTATGATAAATTACATCAATACAAAGGTCGAGCAGCTCTTTATTGTTTCCTTCCTCGCTGGTTATCAGTGAGCGGATATTCAGCTTCAGTTTGTCCAGTACCGACTCGTCCACGATACCGTTGCTGTCTATCAGATGCTGGAATAAAGCATATTTCTCAATAGTTTGCAGGTTCTCTTCTGAGATTTCCATGCTGCGTGTGCCGGAGGCATTAGTCTGTATAGTGTACATAGTCGTTTTATTTTAATGGTTTATACGGACAAAGTTAGGCGTTTTTATGAAATAACCTCTTATTTGCCCTTTTATTTTCGTTTAAAAATATCACTTGCTGCCAAAGAAGCCCAGGATGGCACTCATTACCCGTGCTCTTTCCTTCACTCCCTGAATGCTTTCAAAGGGGAAACCCAGGACAAAAGTCCGATATTTGCCTTTATAGGCGATACCGGCACTGTAACTGCCCGGATTATATACAAAAGCGGAGTAAGCAGGGGCTATCGGGGTCAGACAGTCGGGAGCGGGTACGGCGTATGTTTGCTCGTTGATAGTGCGGGGAATACTGAAACGGGTGTTGGCTCCATATATTTCTCCCGAAGTGGAATTTATCATGCTGCCTCCGAAACTATATTTTAATATGTTTTCGGTGAAGTTCAGTGCTGTGGGACTGTTCATGTTGCTTCCTATATACGAGCCGCTGAGCATCAGGTTGCCGCCTCCTTGACAATAGGTTGTGAGCAACTGTTGCAATGTGTGGGAGAAAGGACGCCTGTCGGCTCCGAATATCAGGTCTGTAATGGGGTAATCTGCCAGCCGGACAAAACCATTTTCAACGGCTTCATCACTACACGATACAAAAGAGTATCCTCCGGCTGCCTGGATGGCTTTTCCATGAATGAACGGATAATCGAAAGTATTTCCGGCTATCAACATTCCTTCCAGTTCGCTGCCGCTATATCCCAGCCCGTCTTTAGTCTCCCGTCCTATGCGGCTGCGGTCGAAGCTTTGTTGCGTTCCGCAGAAGGCGGGTGTATTTATATAAGGTATTCCCGGATCCGTATTCAAGTCAAAGCCTTGCAAGAAAGGAGATCCTACGGTAGCAGGTCCGCTTAAACGGTCGAATTCGTTGACTATCAGGATTGTTCCTTTACTTTTCTTTGCCTGATAGGCTGACAGGATTTCGGAAGGAAAACTTTCTCCGCCCTTGTTGACTGCGGTTACTTTGAAACTATATACCAGTCCCGGTTCGGCTTCGAAGGTATATTCAGTACCGCGTACTAACGTTCCATTGTCAAATCCACCATGCCCCAGACGGGTATAGACAATGTATTGTTGAGCTTTGGCAGTCGGTTCCAACGGGTCGTCTACCGCTTGCCAAGTTAGTTGGAAGGTGTTTTTCCTACTTCCGGAGTGAATGGCAAAGTTATTTACCGGTAAAGGTTGGACTACGTAATCCGTCCCATGCATGGTACTCAGGTATTTTAGTATGGATTTGTAAACAGAACGTCCTACGGTAAACTTGAAACGCGGATCGTGCCCCAATTTCAAATCGGCGAAGTTCTGGTGGGAGAGGAGTTCCAGAATCATCGAGGGAACGGCAGGCAGACGGGTTTCGCTGTAATTGCGGTTCCACAGGCTGCGGCGTTGCCACCGGATACCGAATTGGGCGGAGATATCCTGTTGCAGACCGGTCAGTACCATGTCCGCCAAGTCGCGGGAAGCATAACGGGAGATACCGGCGTTCAGTTCACCATTATTATAATCGGTGGTATAGATACCCAGCGTGCCTATTAAATCATCTTCTTTGGAAAAACCTGCATCGCTGTGCACTCCCAAGGTCATTTCAAAAGGAACGCCCAATCCCTTCTCCTTTGGATTGTACACAGAATTTCCGCTGAGATAGTTTATTATCCGGCTGCGGGCGTTTATATCATCGGTATAGTCATTCTTACCTTCGCTGGGACTGTAAACCGAATAAGGAAAACCCGACCATTGTGCGGCATAGCGTGCCCCTTCCAGATAACGGGGCAGGCCGCTGGTTTTTCCACCGCGCGATATGTTTCCCATTCCTCCGCCAAAACGGACGGCATCGGCGCATACCACTCCTTTTTGTCTGCTCTCATTACTTAGTACCACCATACCGTAATCGTTGGTTCCTTTGTCGAATTCAAAAGTGCCCAGATAAACCCAGGTTCCTCCCCCTATTTGTTGGTTGACCAGAAATTCGGTGACACCCCCTTTATGGAAAACCAGATATTTAGCGTCACTCACACTTCCGGGTAAAGTCTGATAAGTCACATAGACGGCATATTTTCCTGTTTCGGGAATATGGGGAATCCATTGTGCAAAGGCTTTTTCCGGTTTTTTCTCGGTGGAGGCAAAGCGGGCTGTACCTTCTTCAAAAGGATTTTGTCCGTCCCGGTAAACCAATCGTTTTTGAGCGAATGCCGGGGTGGGGGCGGTTTTCCATTTACCTTTCCGGCTTTTTATCTCCTGATAGATGCAACCTTGGGGATGGGTATCATTATCCACAATCACCTCATTGCGTTGCCAGTCACGTTCACGAGGGGTATAAACTATGGCTCCCGCATTTTCCAGCATGGGTATAATATAAGGTATGACGAATGATTGGGTGAACAAGTCTTCTGTGGTACAGAACAGGCGGGGACGTTGCCATTCCCAACATCCCTTGTCCTTTTTATAATATTTTCCGTGGCTTTGCCAAAGGGCGATGTGTCTGCCTTCCAGTCCTTTGCCGGCAGTAAAGGGGCGGGAAATATTTTTTACCCATGGTTCACCTTTATAATCTGTCCGTTGCCATAAGCGGCTTTTGTCCTGTTTCTTCCTCAGATAGTTGGGAATCAGGTCTTCGATTGATTTGCCATCGGCATAGATGGTTATATCGTAATAATTTACAGGACCGGGTAGGCTTTGTCTAAGTAACCGGTAGATAGCTTCTGTCTTTTCGGGTGTAAACGGTTGGTAGCCGAAGCTGGGGCTGGCATATACATTCAGTCTTTTTTTGTCATGATTTACTTCATAACGGTCTAATTTACATTTACCTATGTTGGCATAAGATGTTTCGTACCGGGTGAAAAAATCTTTTAGACGTTGTTCCACATTACCATCTAACCCTTGTGCCAAAGTGTGTGATATTCCTGCCATTACCAGCAGGAAGGACAAAAATATCTTTTTCATGTTGTTTTCTTCTTTATTTATGGTTGCGAAGTTAGGAATTTTTGTTAGTTTTGTCATTCTAACTAATCTATAATGAACCTAAATGAAACGAATTATCTTTAATTTCTGCTTCGTATGGCTGGCTGTTTCCGCTTTTGCCGGAAGTAAGGTAGTCGAAATGCGAAATTATGGTCTGGTACCGGACACACACGAGAATCTTTCACCCAAATTGCAGAAGGCGTTACAAGACATCAAGTCTCAAGTTGCTTTGGGTGATAAGGTCACCCTGCTTTTTGAATCCGGACGTTACGATTTCCATCCTGAAGGGGCGGCTGTCCGTGAGTATTATATTTCCAATCATGATCAGGACAATCCGAAAACGGTAGGTTTCCCTTTGGAGGATTGGAAGGGGCTGACGGTGGACGGACAGGGCGCCGATTTTATTTTTCATGGACGTATGCTTCCACTTTCTCTGCTTCGTTCAGAGAATTGTACTTTGCGTAATTTCAGCATAGATTTTGAAACTCCTCATATTGCTCAGGTCAAGATATTGGAAAGCGGAGAGGAGGGAATTACTTTTGAACCTGCCGCATGGGTGAAATGCCGTATCAATGAGAAAGGTTTTTTCGAAGCATACGGTGAAGGCTGGTCCAGTGCTCCCCAGGGAGGAATTGCTTTTGAAGAAAAGACAAAGCGTCTGGTATACCGCACCAGTGACTTATGGTGTCCTATGGAAGGGGTGAAAGAAGTTTCTCCACGTGTCTACCATGCTCCTCAATGGAAAGACGCCCGGTTGAAACCGGGGACAGTGGTGGCTCTTCGTACTTATTATCGTCCTGCTCCGGGTATATTCTTGTCCAATGATAAAGACACCCGTTTGCAGAATGTGAAAGTGCATTATGCCGAAGGTATGGGACTGCTGGCCCAGTTATGTGAAAATATCACGTTGGATGAATTCAGCGTTTGTCTTCGTGGCGATAAGGATCCGCGTTACTTTACCACGCAGGCGGATGCTACCCATTTCTCCAGTTGCCGGGGGAAGATTGATTCTCGCAACGGGTTGTATGAAGGAATGATGGATGATGCGATTAATGTACATGGTACTTATTTGAAAATCAAGCAACGCCTTGATGACCATACGGTGATTGCCCGATACATGCATCCGCAAGCATACGGATTCGAATGGGGTGTGAATGGCGATGAAGTACAATTTGTACGTTCCGCCACCATGGAACTGACCGGTGGAAAGAACCGGGTGAAGGAAATCCTGCCCAATGACAAAGATACGGTGAAAGGTGCAAAAGAATATCGTATCACTTTTGCCGAGCCTTTGGATGCGGAGATTACGGATAAAGAAGGTTTCGGCATTGAAAACCTGTCCTGGTGTCCGGAAGTTTATTTTGCGGATAATGTCATTCGTAACAACCGTGCACGCGGTACGCTGTTCAGCACTCCCCTGAAAACGGTGGTAGAGCGTAACCTGTTTGATCATACATCAGGAACAGCCATATTGCTGTGCGGTGATTGTAACGGCTGGTTTGAAACGGGAGCTTGCCGGAATGTGCTGATTCGTAACAATCGTTTTATCAACGCATTGACTAATATGTTCCAGTTTACGGAAGCTGTTATCTCTATTTATCCGGAGATTCCCGATTTGGAGCATCAGAAAAAATATTTCCATGGTGGAAAAGGAGAAAAAGGAGTAGTGATTGAAGATAACTATTTTGAAACCTTTGACCGCCCTGTCCTTTTTGCAAAATCCATTGACGGATTGATCTTTAAAAACAATGTGATCCGCCAGAATACGGATTATCCGGCTTTTCATCATAACAAATCCCGTTTCCGCTTGCTTCACACCCGGAATGTGAAGATAGAGAAGAATAATTTTGAGGATGGGGATGAGAGTATAGCAAGAGAATAGATACAAATAACACTGATTATGCGGGTGAAAATACAATCCGCATAATCAGTGTTTTCATATCTGAAGAACTACAACGGAAGGGTTATTCTACTTTTCCGATGCTGAAGTTTTCAGGATATTTGCCTTTGAAATTCTTATAATACAATTTGATTTCACGCATATCCTTGTCCAAGTCACCGCTGGGATGTATTACCTTTTCGGCTGTGATGCATTTCTTCTCGTAGTCGATAGCTACCAGAATAATAGGCAGACCGGCCCCTTGCGCAATATAGTAAAACCCTTTCTTCCAATTGGGATTGGCTTTGCGTGTTCCTTCCGGAGTGATAGCCAGATGGAATTTTTGACTCGATTTGGCAATCTTAATCATCTGGTCCACCAATGAAGTCTTGCGGCTACGGTCTACGGGAATCCCTCCCATCCAGCGGAAAATAGGGCCTAGAGGCCAGAAGAACCAGTCTTTTTTCATCATAAAACCGGTTTCGCGACCTATAGCTCCCATAAACAGTTTGCCTATGAACAAATCCCAATTGGTGGTATGCGGTGCGGCACAGATAATATATTTGTCATAATCGGGAACGGATACTTTAGTCTTCCATCCCAATAGTTTGTAGTAGATAAAACCACAAATAGCTTTTTTCATTCCTTAAATCTTATGCTTTTGTAGCTTTAGCCAGTTCGTCTGCAACCACTTTTATTTCTTTGTTCAAATCCTCATTCAGTTTCTTGTAGAAACCTTTTACGTTACCCGGTTCAGTGTGACTGATGCGTATAATCAGTTTGATCACATTGTGTACAGAGTTGCAAACTACTTCACGGTTAACACCTTCCATCAAACTGACTAAAAACAAATCACTTGCTATATTGGTTATTTTTTTCTTTAAATTTCTTCTACTTGCCATAATTGTAATGTTTTTAAGTTAATACAAAAATCTAATTTCGCGGTAAAGTTAGCATTTTTATTTGTATACGTTTTCATATTTGCGAAAAAAGAACGAAATTTGCACATGAATTATAAATGAAATTATACACCTTTAAATAGAATAATAGAATATGACTAAAAGTGCATTACAAATTGCCAGAGCTGCTTATCAGCCCAAACTTCCTAAAGCGTTGAAAGGCGCTGTAAAAGTAAAGGAAGGTGAACCTACACAGTCAGTTGCTGACCAGGAAGCTATCAAAGCCTTGTTCCCTAACACTTACGGCATGCCGTTGATTCAGTTCGTTGAAGGCGAAGCTGTCAATATGCCTGCCATCAACGTAGGTGTCATCTTGTCTGGTGGACAGGCTCCCGGCGGACACAATGTTATTTCCGGTTTGTTCGACGGTATCAAAGCATTGAACAAGGACAGCAAACTGTATGGTTTCATTCTGGGCCCCGGTGGTTTGGTAGACCATAATTATATGGAACTGACTTCCGATATTATCGACGAATACCGCAATACCGGTGGTTTCGATATCATCGGTTCGGGACGTACCAAACTGGAAAAGGTAGAACAGTTTGATAAAGGTCTGGAAATCATCAAGGAATTGGGCATCAAGGCATTGGTAATTATCGGTGGTGATGACTCAAACACAAACGCTTGTGTATTGGCAGAATACTATGCTGCGAAGAACTGCGGTGTTCAGGTTATCGGTTGTCCGAAGACTATCGACGGTGACTTGAAGAACGAGATGATTGAAACTTCTTTCGGTTTTGATACGGCTTGTAAGACTTACTCTGAAGTAATCGGTAACATTCAGCGTGACTGTAACTCTGCCCGCAAATACTGGCACTTTATCAAGCTGATGGGACGTTCGGCTTCTCATATCGCTTTGGAATGTGCTTTGCAGGTTCAACCTAACGTATGTATCGTTTCAGAAGAAGTGGAAGAGAAGAACATGTCATTGGATGATGTGGTTACTTACATTGCTCAGGTGGTGGCTAACCGTGCCGCACAAGGCAATAACTTCGGTACAGTGTTGATACCTGAAGGTTTGATCGAATTCATCCCCGCAATGAAGAGATTGATCGCTGAATTGAACGACTTCCTGGCTGCTAACGCATCAGAGTTCGCATTGATCAAGAAATCTCACCAACGTGAATATATCATCTCCAAGCTTTCTAAGGAAAACTCGGAAATCTATGCTTCTCTGCCCGAAGGCGTTGCACGTCAGCTTACTTTGGATCGTGACCCGCACGGAAACGTACAGGTATCACTGATTGAAACAGAAAAGCTGTTGTCTGATATGGTAGCCGTTAAATTGGCTCAGTGGAAAGAAGAAGGCAAGTATGTAGGTAAATTTGCCGCTCAGCATCACTTCTTCGGTTACGAAGGCCGTTGCGCTGCTCCGTCAAACTTCGATGCTGACTATTGCTACTCGTTGGGTTACACCGCTTCTATGTTGATTGCCAACGGCAAGACCGGTTATATGTCTTCTGTACGTAACACTACTGCTCCTGCCGAAGAATGGATTGCAGGTGGTGTGCCTATCACAATGATGATGAACATGGAACGTCGTCACGGTGAAATGAAACCGGTTATCCAGAAAGCGTTGGTAAAATTGGACGGTGCTCCTTTCAAGGCGTTCGCCGCACAGCGTGAACGTTGGGCTATTGAAACAGACTATGTATATCCGGGTCCTATCCAGTACTTCGGTCCTACAGAAGTTTGTGACCAGGCAACCAAGACATTGCAGTTGGAACAAGGAAAATAATTTTTTCTTATTTCTATAAAGCATAAAGGAAACCCATCGGGGCTGATTGTAAAACCATTCTCCCGATGGGTTTTATTGCATAGTATGTGGGAATAGGTAAGGTAAAAACAGCTAAATAGGATAAAATGGTAAGAGCGAAAAGCACACGTCCTGCCCCTGTTAAAAAAAAGGCAGTCGCGAAACCTGTCCGCCGGACCACACAGCGGAAGGCGAAAAAGAAACCGCAAAGAGAGATGCCGTCATGGCTTCGGTATGTCATTGCGGGGATTATTGCTTTTTTATTCCTTGCCGCTTTCTTTTATTTCTTTATCCGTCCTTACTCTTACCGTTGGAAGCCTTGCTATGGTTTTAAAGCATACGGTGTATGTATGCCCTCAGGTTTTCATGTGCATGGCATTGATGTTTCCCATTATCAAGGAAACATAGACTGGAAAATGCTGACCCAGACCCGACAGGGAAAATTTCCTATTCATTTTGTCTTTATGAAAGCTTCGGAAGGAGGCGATTATGGGGACAAGGCTTTTAGCTCCAATTTTGATTCGGCGAAAACATATGGGTTTATCCGTGGGGCTTATCATTTTTACAATCCGAAGACAGATCCTGTCCGTCAGGCCGATTTTTTTATCAATTCCGTCAAGCTGGATTCAGGTGACCTTCCTCCTGTGCTCGATATTGAGAAGAGGGGAAAGGATGAGAATCAGCTCCGTCGTGACCTTAAACTGTGGCTTGACAAAATAGAACAGCACTACAAAGTGAAGCCTATTCTTTATACTTCTTATAAGTTTAAAACGCGTTATCTGAATGATTCGGTCTTCAATTCTTATCCTTACTGGATAGCTCATTATTATGTAGACTCGGTGGAATACAGGGGGGAGTGGAAATTCTGGCAGCATACGGATGTGGGTACGTTGCCGGGTATTCGTGAGAAGGTGGATTTGAATATTTTCAACGGTTCGTTGGAAGAATTGCAATTAATGACCATAAAGAAATAAGGGAACTGTGCCTGAGGTTCCGAAAACTTTGTTTATATTTGCTTTATGAACTTACTGCTCAATATTATTTGGCTGATTTGCGGCGGATTTCTGATCTGCGTGGAATATATTGTTTCCAGCCTGTTGCTGATGATTACTATCGTCGGCATTCCTTTCGGTTTCCAGACTTTGAAGTTGTCTATGCTGGCTCTTTGTCCTTTTGGGCGGGAAATACGCAGTTGTCCCGGTGATGGTGGATGTCTCAGTGTGTTGATGAATATCATCTGGATACTTGTAGGTGGAATCTGGATCAGCCTCTCTCATCTGGCATTCGGGGTGTTGCTTTGCATCACTGTCATCGGCATTCCATTCGGACTGCAACATTTCAAGCTGGCGGGCTTGGCACTTACTCCTTTTGGAAAGGAGATTGTATAATAAATATAATACCGTATGGTCGTTTGGTCACTTTGGATAAAATGCAGCGTCCTACGTGCGTTTGTCACCGCTTGATTCCGGTTCTAATTTTCAGGGAAGAAGAACAAAAGGACAAAAGAGAGAAAATCCGTTCTTTTGTCCTCGAATAAATCAATGCACATCCTGCGTGGTTGGTGGCAATTCCGTCTTTATCGCGTCTTTGCCATACTTGAAAATGGTATTATTTCATGATGAATTTCACAGCTGCCCAGTTGTTCTTTTCTCGATGATGTACGAACTCCATTCCCAGACTCTCCGCTTTTTCGCGGATAAAAGGAATATCCTGTATATAGAATCCACTCATAAATATTTCCGAACCCGGATGCATACAGGCGGCATAATGGGGAAGGTCTGCCAGAAGAATATTCCGGTTAATGTTGGCAATAATCACATCAAACGCTTTGCGCCCTTTCAGCAGATTGGCGTCACCCAGTTCCACTGTAATGTTATGGATATGGTTCAGTGCAATGTTGTCTTTTGAATTGTTGACGCACCAGTCGTCAATGTCGATGGCTGTCACAGGATTGGCTCCTCGCATGGAGGCAAGGATGGCAAGAATAGAAGTGCCGCATCCCATATCCAGGACTGATTTTCCTTTCAGGTCGGCTTCTAACAGCTCGCTGATTATAGAGCTGGTCGTTTCATGATGCCCTGTGCCGAAAGCCATTTGCGGGTTAATCAGAATTTCATACTCAGTTTTCGGAGTGTCTTTGTGGAACGTGCTGTGAATGCAGCAACGGTCACCTATGACGATGGGTTGAAAGAAGTTTTTCTCCCATTCTTCATTCCAGTTTTTGTCTTCGGCTTCCTTTATGGTGTATTCTATCCGGGTGTCAGGTAAAGGGAAGTTCACAACCATTTCTTTCAGTGCTTCCTCGTCAAAGAGAGTTTGCTGGATATAGGCCTGTATTCCCCCTTCACATTCTACAAAACTTTCAAATCCTATTTCTCCGGCCAATGCGGACACTACATCATTCACTGTTTCATTACAGGGATGTGTTGTAAAGGTTACTTCTAAATATTTCATATCTTTTCGTTTATTCTATCACTTTACGGAGCAATGCCTCCATCTCATTTTTGAAGATGCCCGCTTCATGCACTTTCACCCCGTCCACATAGAACGTGGGAACGTAATAATAGTCGTATTGGTCGGCTATATCAGGATGTTGGGTTTCTTCTATCATTTCTATTTCTATAGGTTGGAATTCAGGATATTCTGCTTTCAGTTCTTCAATATAGCGCAGTGCTTTTTTGCAGAACGGGCATCTTTCCTGATAAAATAATTTCACTGGTTTCATACGATTGTTGGTTTAAGGATGATGACAAAGATAATTTCTTTTCATTACTTTCACAAACAAACCTTCCGTCTTTTTGTTTCAGACTTGTGCTCTCATTGCAATGTTAGATGCAATTATGCCCTCATGCCCTCATTTGTGAGGTAATTTGTTTATAATGAACAGGTTATTTGTGATGGTAGCATAGAAGAGTATGAGGGCATTGCCCTCATACTCTTCTATGGTAAAATAAATTATTTCAACTTTGTTACATGATATAGGGTACCTCTGGTACTGGTCTTTTTAGGAATGTTCAGTTTGCGGAGAATACGTCCAAACCAATTTATTTTATTGATAGACAGTTTGTCGCGTGTGTTCTCTTGAAGATAATTAAAAATATCCATGGCAGTCATCCATTCTCCCTCCTTTTCGTTGGTTGCAGAAGAAAAGTTACAATGGAATAAATGCTCCAAAGGTGATATTTGCTCAAATTCGCTGTTGCTTTGTCGTAAAACGGCCTCATCTTCGTCATTCAGCCAATAACGTTCGTTCTTATAAAGTAAATGCATGGCTTGCGCATAGAGTTGGCGGTAGTCTATGGTGACATTGGTATCAATGGGATCGGTCACTTCGATACAGATAAAGCGACGGCTTCCCGTGGGGTCGGTGAGCAAATCCTTCTGATTGCTGGTGCCGATGAATGAGGCATAGCGGCGTAATTCGCGCACGCTGGTTCCGTAAGGCTTGCGCAGATTGGCTGTCGGTTTTTGTAGCAGATGTTTCAGAAAGCCTTGTTGATTTACGGTAATCTGGTCGAATTCGTCCAGGTTGATAAGGAAAAATCGTCCCAAGGCACGCTCCGCTTCCTGTTTGCTGCTGAAGTCCAGGCTGTCGGCATAGCCGAAACGGAGTTCGGGTGGCAGCAAGATACGGCAATAAGTGGATTTCCGGAATCCTTGCGAACCTACAAGTAAAGGTGAAGTGCTGTTTCCATGCTGGCGGTCCATCCCCCTCCAATGCGCCACCATGCCTAGAAACCAACGGTAAAAGAGCTCTTCCCAATGCGGATTGCCGCAAGGAACGAGCCGGGCAAGTGCGCGGATGCGGTCAGTACCGTCCCAGCGGGGAAGGTCACACAAGTATTCTTCTACAGGATTGTAAAGCGGAACGAAATCGGAGGTGAGAAAGCGGTCTATATCCCGGTCCCACACTTGCAGCCCTTCTTTTAAGGCGCAGAGGGCGATACTGTTGCGGGTACGTTTATCTAAAGGCTTGAAATAGAAATGAACAGAGTCCCGTTGACGGTATTCCACCTCGTCCAGCACGGTGTTGAAGCGGAATTCATACCGTCTTTTCAAGAATTCCTCCAGCCGGAAGGTGGCTTCCTGCTCTTTACTGAAACCGCTTTTTTTACCGAAACCTTTCATTTCCCGGTATCCGTTGCCAAAAGCTGTACGGATGGTTTCTGTGTCCGTTGCGTGAAAATAGTGCATCAGCGTGCGCTGTACGGCTTCCTCTTCGGGGATGCCTGTTTTGAAGCATTGTTCTACCAGATGGGGCAGTAAAGGTTCCAGCCCGTCATCACGTTTCCAGTTTTCCATCTCGGCCAATGCTCTTTTCCGTGCCGACTGGTACATCTGGGCAAAAATCTGCATACTTTCGCAGCCGGGTGTCATTCGTTCCGGTGCGCTTTCGCTGTTTTGTTTCCGTTGCCGGAAAGTTTCCTCATCGGGCAGGGCAAGCGGTTGCTCTATGCAGAAAGGAACGGACGAAGGGTTATAGTAAGGTTGTTCATCCACGGTCATGCGACAGCTTTGCATCAGGTCCGGTTCCTTCAGTGTGATGCCGAAAGGAAGCATGGGCTGGTAGCATGTCACCGCCAGCCGATAGGCGTGGGCATGAAACAGGAGGACTTCTTGTGTGGCAGTGGGCAAGCTGCCGTCAGTGCGTGCGAAGCGTATCCATATCTTTACGCTCCGTCCGCTTGAACTGCAGAAAGCGGCAAAGGTTTGTGGCAGTTGCTCTACTTGGCGTTTCACATATTCCACCTCATACAGGTCGGCGAGCCGGTTCACTTCCAGCTGCACCAGTCCGTTGTAATGTTTCATACGTTTCTCACCCTTTTGTTTGCGGGTATATTCTACGGCAGGATAGACACGCGGCAGTTTGTCGATGTGGACGTAGCGGGCGGACGATCCTGCCAGCCGGGGTAGTATTTCACGCAGTTCCGATATATGCCCTGCTTTGTTCTCTGTCTTTACTTTCTCGAAGAATGCGTCCGTATCGCATAGTGACAAGGCTTCTGTCCCCTGTTCTTCATCTTTTCTGATGAGTGTAATTTTCATATTTGTCTTTCGTTTGAATGTTTTTTGGTTTTATGTACCTCCCATGGAAAAGATGATGTTCTGTCGTGTGGAGAAGACCGCGTATTGCGAGTGTCTATGTGTGCATATTTTTAGTAAAGATAAGGTTTCTTTCCGGATTCTGCAAATGCTTTCCGGATTAAATGCCGTCTTTTTCTTTTTCCTTTCTTTTCTGTGTTTTTATTCTTAGTCTCAGTGCATATTCCCCTGTCTCTTATTTGTTTTCTACCTTTTCTTTTCTTATTTTTGTATGTTTGTAATTAGTTATTCACCCTTGTGATTAAGTCTGATCACAAAGGTGATTAAAATTAATCACAAAGGTAGTTAAGCTTAATCACGTCCGTGATTAACATATATTGAACTTTCATCAATAAAAAAAAGAACAGTATGGCAATACTATTTGATTGGTACGAGAATCCCAAAACCTCTGAGCAACAAGGGGAAGAGAATATGTTGCATCCGCGTCTCCGGCTGAATGGGAAAGTAAGCACGGCCCAGCTCCGTGCCCGTATACAGAAATATTGTACATTGACGGAAACGGATGTAATAGCCGTGCTCGATGCGCTGTCACACGCCATGGGCGAGGAATTGGCGGAAGGCAGGCAGGTGCATCTGGACGGCATCGGCTTTTTCCGTCCCAATCTGGTGAGCACCGAGCCGGTAACCGAAAAGACGAAACGTAAAAATACAAAGGTAAGGCTTAAGGGGATTGTTTACCGCCCCGACCGATTATTGATGGATGAGGTGGGAAAGGTAAAGGTGCAGCGTACCCGGTTCTCGTTTCATTCAAGCAAACTGACCGATGAGGAAATTGACGCATTGCTGACGGAGTTCTTCACAACTCATGATTTTGTGCAGCGGAAAAGTTTCCAGCTTCTTTGCAGTATGACACAAAGTACGGCCAGCCGCCATTTACACCGCTTGTGCGAGGAAGGAAAGCTGAAAAATGTGGGACTTCCCAAACAACCGGTTTATAAGCCGATAAATGGGTATTATGCTGTGAATGAATGATTTAAGTGAGATGTGCAAGAAAATAGGAGTGAGGGCATGAGGGTAATGCTCTCACTTTTTAACATGCCCTCACTGTGGGTAGTGGTTTAATAATGAGTAGGTTATGACTTTTAGTGAGGGCATGAGGGTATAAGTGAGTGCAACTTATTATAAAAAGTTGTTTTACCACCAGATTTGTTTACCATTAACGTATGTGAACGGACGTTCTTCTGTTTTCCGTGTGTGTGCAGAAATAGATAAAATAGTTGAAGTCCGTTACTAAAATAGGGAAATCCCTACCAACTAATAGGGATTTTCTTTGTTATGAACTGAAACCTCTGGCTATCTTTGCACTAGAAAAAGTAGATAGAATAACAAATAAAACAGGTATGAGTATGAAAAAGATTGTATTAGCTTCGCTTATGATGGTGTGCTTGCCTTATTGGGCAATGTCACAAAGCGTTGATGACGACCTTTATTTCATCCCTAAGAAAAAAGCTGAAAAGAAAGAGGAGGTTAAGCAAGAGGTGAAAGTGGTGGTTCCGCAGAAGCAGAACACGACTACCGTTTACGCAACCCCTGGTTCTACAGTGGTGGTGAAGGATGTGAAAGGAAAAGTGCGCGATGTGGATGAGTATAATCGTCGTTATACTTCACGAGATAATAACTTCTCGATGGAGAATGATACCTTGTATATTGAGGAGAAACCTTTGAATGAGAGAGGGGAATGGGTTAATGGTTTTGAGGGCTCTCAAGACGATTATGAATACGCGATGCGTATCGTCCGTTTCCGCAATCCCCGTTACGCCATTCCGGTAAGCAGTCCGCTCTATTGGGATGTGGTTTACGGTTTGCCTTCATGGGATTGGAATGTATATGATGACGGATTGTATGCATACGTCTTTCCCACTTACACGAACCGCTTGTGGTGGGATTGGCGTTGGAATTATCCATATGGCGCCAGCTGGGGATTCAGTTGGGGATGGAGTTCGCCGTGGTACTACAATAGCTGGTACTATCCCGGCTACTGGGGTGGCTATTGGGGCTACCATCATCACCACCACCATCATTATTATCCGCATTATTCCGGTCACGGTTGGGGCGGCGGCTACTGGGGAGGCGGTCATGGATGGTATGGCTCAAGCAGATGTAATCCGGGGATACATGCCGGAAGATACACCAACAGCTATGGCTCTTCACGCCCAAGCCGGAATAATTATGTGAATAGTTATGATAGGAATAGTCGTAATTCGTATGTAGGAAATTCCAGACAAAATGTCCGTAATAGTGCTAATAGCTATCGTACCGCAACACGTAACGGATCTTCATCAGGAAGAGTGGTTTCGGGATCTGACGGTGTAAATTCGGTTCGTCCTAATAGAAGCGCTATCAGAACCCGTACAGGAGCAACTCTTTCACCAAGTCAGGCTGCAGGAGTCCGTCCGGGTAATTCGTATTCACGTCCGACAGAAGGAAGGGGATCTTCCTATACCAGACCAAGCAGTACCCGGAGAAGTGTGGGAAATGCAGCAGGATCTGCTTATCAGAGAACAGGGGCTGCAAGCCGTGGCGCCTATCGTAACAATAGTGGCGTTTCGAACTCTCGCAGCAGTTCATATTCCCGTAGCAGCAGTCCTTCCCGTAATAGTTCGTCTAACTCTTACCGTAGTAGTGGAACTTCTTCTTCCCGTAGTAGTTTTTCTAGTGGCGGTGGGGCTTCCCGTAGTTCCGGAGGCGGTGTTTCCCGTTCAAGTGGCGGTGGCAGATCGCGTACCAGATAAGTAGCAGATTAAACCAGACTGTTGTATTTAATAGAATTGATGTATGAAAAATAAAGTAATAGTAACCGCTTGTACGTTGCTGGCAATGGCAACGGCAAGCGCACAAAATGCTTATGATGCGGAAAAGTTGCTGGGGAATGACTTGAATGGAACAGCACGATTTGTTGGTATGGGTGGTGCCATGGGAGCTTTGGGAGGTGATATATCTGTCATGAGTTCCAACCCTGCGGGTATCGGCATTTTTCGTAGTAATGACGTGTCCGTTTCTTTTGGTTTTAATAATACTTCGACAAAGAGTAACTTTAGTGGCGTGTCAATGAATGAAGACAAAACGCGCGCTTCATTTGACCAGATTGGATTTGTTTATAGCAATAAGATAGGCAACAATACTTCTTTGCGTTTTGTGAATTTCGGATTCAATTACCATAAAAGTAAAAACTTCAACCGCCTTTTCTCTATGGGAGGGGCGTTGGATAATATGTCACAAAGCTTCCAGCTGGCTCAGGAAATGGAACGATATGGATTGACGGAAAGCGAGTTTAATGACATACTGGATGCGAAGAATCCTTATACCAAATATTGGAACCAGTTACCTGTTTTAGGAGTAATGGGGGTGAGAACCGGTGTGGTTGACTGGTTTAATGATCCTGAAAAAAACATTCATGCTCCATGGGGGTGGAATGGTTTTAACAATAACTTCTTTAGTAAGGAAACTGGAGGTATCAGTCAATATGATTTTAATGTTTCATTCAATATTGAAGATAGGGTCTATTTAGGAGCTACCTTGGGGGTCTATGATGTGAATTATGACCGTTATACTTCTTATACGGAAAATTTGAATGATGATAAGGGTGCGGATAATGGGGGGTATACATTGGATAATTATTATAGACTGGAAGGAACTGGTATGGATTTGAAGTTGGGGGTTATTGTACGTCCTATAGAAAGTTCTCCTTTCCGTTTGGGATTTGCCGTTCACACGC
>OILS01000264.1_pt1 | contig 13164 bp, 7 predicted proteins | sample 1584611 | NCBI WGS metagenome assembly OILS01 (sample SAMN02674697, study PRJEB24791) | human gut metagenome, SKBSTL033 | isolation source: stool | host: Homo sapiens | place: USA
TACACGACGCTCTTCCGATCTCCAGCTGATGCAGGTGGATAAAACCCGTGTCATTTTGGCTTGCCGTATCATCATCAATGACCTGCTGGGGAAACTGTACCGCTATGACTACCGGTTTGGTTATAACCTGCTACTGGATGAGGAAAACAGCATAGAGAAAAAACTGCACACGCCTGTGCGGGAAGAATGGGAGGCTGAAGATGATGAGATATAAACTGGTAATCGCTGAAAAACCATCGGTTGCACAAAGTCTGGCCGCCGTGATCGGCGCGACTGCTCGTAAGGACGGCTATCTGGAGGGGAACGGCTGGCGTGTCAGCTGGTGCGTGGGCCATCTGGCCGGTCTTGCGGATGCAGACAGTTATGATCCCAAGTATGCCAAGTGGCGATATGATGACCTGCCTATTCTGCCGGAGCATTGGCAGATGGTGGTGGGAAAGGATAAGAAAAAGCAGTTTGATATTCTCAAAAAGCTGATGAACGCCCCGGATGTGACCGAAGTGGTAAATGCCTGCGATGCCGGACGCGAGGGCGAGCTGATCTTCCGCAGCGTCTATGAGCTGGCAGGCTGTCAAAAGCCGATGAAAAGGCTCTGGATTTCTTCAATGGAGGACTCCGCCATAAGGGAAGGCTTTACAAACCTGCGCCCCGGTGCGGACTATGACGGACTTCGAGATGCTGCCCTCTGCCGTGCCAAGGCCGACTGGCTGGTGGGGATCAATGCCACAAGGCTTTTTTCCGTGCTGTACCACCGCACCCTCAACATCGGGCGCGTTATGTCCCCAACGCTGGCGCTCATTGTCCAACGAGAAGCTGAGATCGACACCTTTAAGCCGGTTCCCTTTTATACCGTGGCGCTGGAGCTGCCCGGTCTTACCGTATCCGGGGAGCGTATGAGTGACCGAGCAAGCGCAGAGCAGCTGAAAGAAGCCTGTCAGGGTGCAGCTGTCACAATCAAAAAAGTGGAGTGCAAGGAAAAGTCCGAAAAGCCGCCTGCCCTCTATGACCTGACTACTCTGCAAAGAGATGCCAACCGCCTGCTTGGATTTACAGCCCAGCAGACCCTGGACTATCTGCAAAGCCTGTATGAAAAGAAGCTCTGCACCTATCCCCGTACTGACAGCCGCTATCTGACCGGTGATATGGCAGACAGCCTGCCGGTGTTGGTGAATCTGGTTGCCAATGCTATGCTGTTTCGCAAAGGGATCGCCATTACCTGTGATCCGCAGACAGTCATCAACGATAAGAAAGTAACCGACCACCACGCAGTAATCCCTACCAGAAATCTCAAGGATGCAGACCTTTCTGCCCTTCCTGCGGGAGAAAAAGCGGTGCTGGAGCTGGTGGCCCTGCGTCTGCTGTGTGCAGTGGCCCAGCCCCATATCTATTCGGAAACCGTTGTGATTGCAGCGTGTGCCGGTAGGGAGTTTACCGCCAAAGGAAAAACGGTGAAGCACCCCGGATGGAAAGCACTGGAGGACGCTTACCGTGCCAAAATGAAGGATGCAGAGCCGAAAAAAGAGGGCGCAGAGAAAGCCCTGCCGGAGCTGACTGAAGGACAGACCCTTTCGGTTGCTGCGGCAATCGTCAAAGAAGGCAAAAGCAGTCCGCCTCAGCACTTTACGGAGGATACCCTATTGTCCGCGATGGAGACTGCCGGAAAAGAGGATATGCCGGAGGATGCCGAGCGAAAAGGTTTGGGGACACCGGCCACCCGTGCCGGTATTTTGGAAAAGCTGGTATCTGCCGGTTTTCTGGAACGAAAAAAGAACAGGAAAACGGTGCAGCTTCTCCCTTCCCACGATGCAGTCTCCCTGATCACAGTCTTGCCGGAACAGCTGCAATCGCCGCTTCTGACTGCCGAGTGGGAGTACCGCCTGGGCGAGATCGAGCGCGGGCAGCTTGCACCAGAGGAGTTTCTGGACGGGATCAGCACCATGCTGAAAGATCTGGTGGGAACTTATCAGGTCATCAAGGGAACCGAGTACCTGTTCACTCCGCCCCGTGAGGTAGTGGGCAAATGCCCTCGCTGCGGCGGTGAAGTTGCAGAACTGCAAAAAGGCTTCTTCTGTCAGAATGATTCTTGCAAATTTGCAATCTGGAAAAATAACAAATGGTGGGCTGCCAAGAAAAAACAGCCGACCAAGGCTGTGGTGTCTGCACTGCTTAACGATGGCCGTGTCCATGTGACGGGCCTATATTCGGAGAAAACCGGAAAGACCTACGATGCCGCTGTGGTTTTGGAGGATGATGGACAGTACGCCAACTTCAAGCTGGAATTTGACCAGCGGAAAGGAGGCAGCCGATGAAGCTCTCTTTAGTGGAACGGGAAACCATTCTCCTCTATAACCAGGCAGAACCAATGGCTGAGGTCTACACCCACGATCCCCGTCTGATGGAGAAGCTGGAACTGCTGGCAAAAAAGCACCCCGACCAGATCACCCGAAAGGACGCCCATAACTTTACCGTCCCCAAGCGGTGTGTATCAGTCCGAGAGCCATATAGCGCAGAACGCCGCAAAGCTGCCAGTGAGCGTGCGAAAGCTGCCGGATACCAGCCCCCTGCGAGAAAGTCCGGCAGTTAAAGGCACATGGCAGAGAATGTATTTGAAGCAGTCAAGCAGTCGGTCAGCACCAGAGAAGCGGCAGAGCTTTATGGGATAAAAGTCAAACGAAATGGCATGGCCTGCTGTCCCTTTCACGATGATAAGAACCCCAGCATGAAGGTAGACCAGCGGTTCCACTGCTTTGGCTGCGGTGAAGATGGGGATGTGATCGACTTTACCGCAAAGCTCTTTGACCTCTCCCCAAAAGAAGCGGCGGAGAAACTGGCACAGGACTTTGGCCTGATCTATGACAGTCAGGCCCCGCCCCGCAGGAGATATGTCCGGCAGAAAACCGAGGCGCAGAAGTTTCGTGAGGACCGGCAGCGGTGTTATCGCGTACTGTCCGATTACTACCATCTGCTGAAAAAATGGGGGATTGACCATTCTCCCCGGACACCGGAGGAAGAACCGCACCCCCGCTTTGTGGAAGCAATCCAGAAGAAAACCTATGTAGAGTACCTGCTGGACCTTTTTCTTTATGAAAGTGAAGAAGAACAAAAGGCATGGATTGCAGAACACACAGCAGAAATCACACACTTGGAAAGGAGATTGAAAATCATGGCTGAGAACAAACCCACCAACCGAGAGCGGCTAAGGGAAATCACAGATGGCATCGAGCAGGGGATCAAGGAACTGTTTGAGAGTGAAAAGTATATGCGCTATCTGTCCGTCATGTCCCGCTTCCACCGCTATTCGGTAAACAACACCATGCTCATCTATATGCAGAAGCCGGACGCTACATTGGTAGCCGGATACAATAAGTGGAAAGACCAGTTTGAGCGTCATGTAAAAAAGGGCGAGCATGGCATTACCATCATCGCCCCCACACCGTATAAGAAGAAAATCGAGGAGCAGAAGCTGGACCCGGATACCAAGGCTCCGATTCTGGATAAAGACGGAAAGATCGTCACAGAGGAAAAAGAAATCGAAATCCCCATGTTTCGTCCGGTCAAGGTCTTTGATGTGAGCCAGACCGATGGGAAACCTTTGCCGGAGCTTGCTTCCTCCCTTTCCGGCAATGTGCCAAATTATGAGGCATTCATGGAGGCTCTGCGCCGCAGTGCGCCGGTGCCGATCACTTTTGAAGCAATGGCCGCCGATACGGACGGCTATTTTTCTGCCGATCATCAGAAAATCGCCATTCGTCAGGGCATGAGTGAGGTGCAGACGGTTTCGGCCACAGTACACGAGATTGCCCACAGCAAGCTCCATGACCCTAAAAAATATGAAATGCTACCGTCATGGAAGGTTGTGCTGGAGAGTGAAGGTGGAACCAAGCATGATTTCAAGCTGGATTTTGCCACAGAAAAAGAAGCTGAACAGTTTGCTTCTGATATGGATTGGCGCTATGTGGACGAAAATCAGTTTGAATGGCGGCTTGCAGTTGAGGAAGATGCAACCGCAGAAAAACAGGCAATCAAAAACCGTCACACGGAGGAAGTGGAGGCTGAAAGCATTTCCTATGCGGTCTGCAAGTATTTTGGCATCGAGACTGGAGAAAACAGCTTCGGCTATATTGCAAGCTGGAGTAAGGGCAAGGAACTGAAAGAACTGAGAGCCAGTTTGGAGACCATCAACAAAACCTCCGACACTTTGATCTCCGATATTGAGCGCCACTATAAGGAAATCTGCAAAGAGCGCGGAATCGACCCTCATGCAAAGGTAGAGCCGGAACCCGCCCCGATAGAGCAGCCAGAAGATGCCGCTAAGGTATCTGATGGACAGCAGACCGGCAATCTGACCTACTATGTAGCAGAGTGCATGGAGTTTCCAAACCTCGGAGAATACCACGATAACCTGTCTTTGGAGGAAGCTGTCCGCATTTATCAGGAGATTCCGGCAGAGCGAATGAACGGGATCAAGGGCATTGGTTTTGAGCTGAAAGACGGAAGCGACTATGAAGGACCTTTTCCGATTTTGACCGGCCAGACCATTGACCTGGACACCATCCAGGCAATCGACTATTACCGTGATAATCCTCTGGTGCAAAAAGCGGTAAAGGAACTGGCTGCGGCAATGCCGGAAATGGAAGTGCTGGGGGCGGACGCCAATCAGCAGGAGGCTTTGTTTCTGATCGACAATGCCACCTATCTTCATATCCAGTCCTGTGACAGCGGCTGGGACTATACCCTTTACGATGCCGCATCCATGAAAGAGTTGGATGGTGGTCAGCTGGATATGCCGGAGATTTCCCGCATGAAGGCAGTTCTCCAGATTTGTGATGACAACGATTTGGGCAGAGACTCGGTAAAATACGCACCGTTGTCCATGATTGAGACCTTGCAGGAAGCTGCCTACCAGCAGATGCAGGCAGAGGCCAGTCAGATGACTGCTTCTTCCCAGCTGCCGGAGGCACAGGAGCAGGCGCTGGATGAATACCCAACGCCGGATGAGCAGGTCTCCACACCGGATATGCAGGAATATGGCTACTCCTATGATGGGATGCTCCCTGTTACCAGAGAACGGGCGCTGGAACTGGATGCCGCCGGTTTGACTGTCTATGTGCTGCATGAGGACAATACGGAGAGCATGGTGTTTGACCCGCAGGAGATCATGGAGCATGGCGGTCTTTTCGGCGTGGATCGTGAGGAATGGGAGAAAAGCCCTCAGTTCCACGAAAAGGTCATGGAGCGTCAGGAACATCAGCAGGAACGAGAACAGGCATTTCTCTCCCAGAACAGAAACTGCTTTGCCATCTACCAGGTGAGCCGTGACGATCCGCAGAATGTGCGCTTTATGAATCTGGACTGGTTAGAGTCCCATGATGTTTCCGTAGACCGCAGCAATTATGACCTCATCTACACCGCTCCGCTGAGTGAGTCTGGCACTGTGCCGGAGCAGCTGGAAAAACTCTATCAGCAATTCAATCTGGAAAAACCCGTAGACTTTCACAGTCCCTCCATGAGCGTCAGCGACATCGTTGCGATCAGACAGGACGGTAAGGTATCCTGTCATTACTGCGACAGCGTTGGTTTTACCCAGATCCCCGGATTCCTGCCGGAAAATCCGCTGAAAAATGCGGAAATGATGCTGGAGGATGACTACGGCATGATCGACGGCATCATCAACAACGGCCCAAAAGAGCCGACCGTGGCGCAGCTGGAACAGCAGGCCCGCAGCGGCCAGCCAATCTCTCTCATGGATTTAGCGGAAGCTGTCCACCGGGAGGAACGGGACAAGAAAAAGTCCGTCATGGAGCAGCTGAAAAGCCAGCCCCGGACGGAACACAAAAAGACAGCACCAAAAAAGAGTGCGGAAAGGGAGATTTGATATGGGAAACTTTACTTTTGAGGAAATGAACCTGATGTGCATTTACAATACCGGCAGCCGCACCGGACTGATCGACAGCCTGCGTGAGATGCGCGGCGAGCTTTCGCCGGAGGAAACGGAACTGAGGGAGCTGACCGACAGTGCCCTTACGAAGCTCTGTGCGATGACCGATGAGGACTTCTCTCAGCTGGAGCTGTACCCGGATTTTGACCAGTAAATTTATCGTGTCAGGATGACATAGTGAGAGAAACTGTCCGATGGAAAGGCGGTTTCTTTTGTTTTTTACAAAAGCCCACTATACTTTTAAGGTTGAGGAAATTATAATGAATGATGGATAAACATAGAAATTATGGAGGATTACTATCGTGGATAAAGCAGTTATTTATATACATGGAAAAGGAGGAGATGCTGAAGAAGCTCTCCATTACAAGTCGCTCTTTAGTGATTGTGATGTAATTGGTCTTGACTATACTGCACAGTTTCCATGGGAAGCAAAAGAAGAATTTCCATTACTTTTTAATTCGATTTATAGAAACTACAAGACTGTTGAAATAATCGCCAATAGCATTGGAGCGTATTTTGCTATCAATGCCTTATCAAATCAGCAAATAGAGAAAGCATATTTTATTTCGCCCATTGTAGATATGGAAAGGCTTATTGCTGATATGATGATTTGGGCAAATGTTACAGAAGATGAACTCAAAGAGAAAAAAGAAATTCAGACAACCTTTGGAGAGACCCTTTCATGGGATTATCTTTGCTATGTAAGAGAAAATCCTATTATATGGAAAATCCCAACGCACATTTTGTATGGTGAAAAAGATAATCTTACCGCTTATGGAACGATATTTGAATTTGCCCAAAGAACCCATTCAACACTTTCTGTCATGAGAAATGGAGAACACTGGTTTCATACAGAAGAACAGATGAAGTTTTTGGACGAATGGATTGTTGAAAATTCTAAACACAATGACAGGTTTTCAAGAGCAACTTGTGTGCGTTGATGAATATCTTGAACTTAGGAGGTGTTTAATGAAAACGGTTCTTTTACATGGGTTGGGACAAACTGCACAGGATTGGAAAGAAGTAGTCCAACAACTATCAATTTCCGATGTCGATTGCCCAGAACTTTTTTCTTCAACAGAAGATGAAATATCATATTCGCAGATTTTAGGCGATTTAGAACAGCGGTATTCTGAAGAAAAAGAGCCGCTTCGTATCTGTGGTCTTTCGTTAGGTGCGCTTCTTGCGATTGATTTTGCTATTCAGCATGAAGAAAAAGTGGCTTCGCTGGTTTTGATTGGCGCACAATATAAAGTTCCAAGCTTACTGATAGATTTTCAAAATCTTATCTTCCGTTGTATGCCAAACAAGGCTTTTGAAAGTATGGGACTATCAAAAAGCAGCACCATAAAATTGGCTCACTCTATGCGATCATTGGATTTTACTGCGCAATTAAATAATATTTGTTGTCCAGTGACAATTTTGTGTGGCAAAAAGGATACTGCCAATCTAAAGGCTTCTAAAAGGCTAAAAGAATTGCTACCCCAAGCTACTTTGCACATCGTTCCAAATGCAGGACATGAACTCAATAAATATGCACCAAACACGATTGCAGAGATATTAAACAACTAAACACTCAAAACCTTACTCCTAAACTGGGGTTGTATCCAGATGTTGACCAGTAAATTTATTGAACCAAGATGAGGTGGTGAGAGAAGTTATGCAATATATGATACGAGAAATGAAAAGCCAAGAATACAGATTGTTAAGCGATTTTTTATACGAAGCGATTTATATTCCGGAAGGTGTTGAAGCACCACCTAGATCAGTCATAGACTTTCCAGAATTACAAGAATATATCATTGAGTTTGGGAATCGAAAACACGATAAAGCCTTAGTTGCAGAAATTCAAGGAGATATAGTAGGAGCTATTTGGGTAAGAATTATGAATGATTATGGACACATTGATAATGATACACCATCTCTTGCTATGTCTGTCTGCCCTCGATATAGAGGATTAGGCATTGGAACTTCATTATTGAAACAACTATTACAAGTAGAAAGATTGGCTGGATATTCAAAAATATCCCTGTCCGTTCAGAAAAGTAATTATGCAGTGAAAATGTATGAGAAAGTGGGATTTACTGTTGTTGACGAAAATGATGAGGAGTATATTATGATTGTAAATCTATAAAAAATACAGTTTGCATAACAAATAACCTAACCCCAATTTAATATTCACAGTTTTACCCAGCAGGAAATTATTTAGGTTTCCTGCTTTTCTTTTATCCAAAAACCGAAAGGAGGACAGAACACCATGCCAACCAAAGCTGAACTGTATGCGCAGATGGCGGACAAGGTGGCAACACAGCTCACGGGGAGCTGGCAGGAATGGGCAGGGTTTCTCACCACTGCTTCCCGCCTTTACAAATACCCGTTCCATGAGCAGCTGATGATCTACGCCCAGCGACCGGACGCCACCGCCTGTGCAGAGTACGATTTGTGGAATGAAAAGATGGGCCGATATGTAAGGCGCGGTTCCAAGGGAATCGCTCTGGTGGACGATTCCTGGGACAGACCACGCCTGCGCTATGTCTTTGACATTTCCGACACCGGAACCCGTGAACATTCCCGCACTCCTTGGCTGTGGCAGCTGGAGGAGCGTCATCTGGATTCCGTGCAGGCCATGCTGGAGCGCACCTACGATGTTTCCGGTGATGACCTTGCCGGACAGCTCACCGAGGTAGCCGGAAAACTGGCTGAGGAATACTGGACGGAGCATCAGCAGGACTTCTTCTATATCGTTGACGGTTCCTTTTTGGAGGAATATGATGAGTATAACATCGGAGTGCAGTTTAAGGCAGCCGCCACCGTCAGCATCACTTACGCTTTGATGTCCCGCTGTGGACTGGAGCCGGAACGCTACTTCGACCACGAAGATTTCATGGCGATCTTTGATTTCAACACCCCGTCCACCATCGGGGCGCTGGGAACAGCGGTCAGCCAGATCAACCAGCAGGTGCTACGGCAGATCGGCGTCACCGTCCGAAATGCAGAGCGCGAAGCCAACCAAGAAAGGAGCAAACAAGATGAACAATCCCATGACCTATATCCAGAACGGAGACTATCTGATTCCCGACCTGAAGCTGAGCCAGCAGCCGGAGAAATCCCTGGGCAAGTACGGCAGGATGAGGAAAACCTATCTGAAGGAACACCGTCCCATCCTCTACAACCAGATGCTACTGAGCGAGAAGCTGTACCCGCACCTTCTGGAGATCGACGAGACCGCCCAGAGCAGACTGGAGCAGATGATGCCCCAGCTGGCGAAGGAAGCGGGAGCCACCGAGGAACTGAAAGCCAGCGATCCCATGAAGTGGGTGGGGCTGATGAACACCTGCAAAGCCCAGGCCGAGGAGATTCTGATGGCGGAGCTTATCAACAGCTGACCCTAAACCTGTTCCTCTCCGAAGCGGAACAGATCCAATCCATAGATGAAGCAGAGAATGTAGCGCATACATCCTCTGCTTTTTCTTTTGCCCAAAATGACATCGACCATGTGCTGCGTTTGGGCGGCAATACAGACCGTCAAAGGGAGCGTGTGGTTGCAGCCTTTGAAAAGCAGAAAACCACCGCTGAGATTGCCGAGATACTGAAAACGCTGTACCACGGCGGCAATGGCCTTGGCAGTGTGAGCGCATGGTATGCCGAGGATGGTATCCATCTTTCCCATGGGAAGTCTGTCCGTTATGACAGGTCTGCCCAGGTCATTTCCTGGGAGAGCGCCGCAGAGCGTATCGGGGAGCTTTTGGAGAGCGGCCAGTTTGCCTCCAATGTGGAGCTTACAGAAGCGGCAGGCTATGAACGCTCCCTCCTCTCGGAAAAGCTCTGGCATCTGTATCACGATCTCAGTGAGGACGCCAGAAAAGCCGGATATTTGTCCTGCCTGTCAGAGATCAAAGGCAATGGTTTCCCGGAGGAGACTCGCCGCCTGACGGAGCAGCTGAGTGACCCGGCTTTCCGCCAGACACTCAAGGAAGAATACGCCGCCTTCTGGACTGCCTATCAGCAGGACCGTGATCTGTTGCGTTTTCACTATCACAGACCAAGGGAGATCTGGGAGAACCTGAAGGACCTTGACCTGCCACGCAGGACCTTTTCTTCAGACCTTTCCCAAGTGCCAACCGTTCAGCACTTCATTACCGAGGATGAGATCGACGCCGCTATGACCGGCGGCAGCAGTTTCGCCGGAGGAAAAGGCCGTATCTATGCGTTCTTCATGGCAAACCATACGGATAAGGAGAAAGTGAGATTCCTCAAAGACGAGTATGGCATTGGCGGACGCTCTCATGCCCTGTCCGGCGCAACACACAGCGGCGAAGATCACGATGGGAAAGGACTGCACTATAAAAAGCAGGACTGCCCGGATGTTCACTTGAACTGGGAAAAGGTTGCCAAGCGCATTACCTCACTTGTCCAGAAAGACCGCTATCTTACCGAACAGGAACAGGCGCAGTATGACAAAATCCAGTCTAAACAGGAACTGGCCGAAGAAGATGCCATTCAAGCACAGCAGCCGGAGGTGGAGAAAGAAACGCCAAAGCCTACCCTTGGGGAGCAGTTTGAGCAGTATAAGCCTGTGGTGACTGCCGCCATTTCCGAGGATACCGCATATCGCAATGCCTGCGGTCATTCTGACCGTGAAAATGCTGTCATCGAGGGCAATGCCGCTGTGCGCCGTGCAGTCCTTGGTTCTAAGGATATGGAGCTGATCCGACTCTATTCGGATGTGCCGGAGTTCCGTCAGCGTCTACACCGGGAAGTGATCGACGAGACCTATCCAAAGCTCCATGAGCTTCTGCGCCCTCTTTCTCAGGAAGATATTGATACTGCCCTTTGTGCATGGAACGGCAATATCGAGAGTAAACACGCTGTCGTCCGCTATATGAAAGACCATGCAAGAGAAAAAGATACCGCCGCATGGCTGGCTCAGGAATACGGCGGCAGTAACAGCAACAGCCTGTTCGTTGTCCGTGCCGGCAGCCCGGAGGAAACGCAGCTGCCCTGGCCGAAGGTACAGCGCAGGCTTGCCCAGCTCATTCAGGAGGACCGGTTCTATACCGAAGAAGAACAGGACCGTTTTGACGACATCGACCCAATCGCCATCCGGGAAGCTCTGGAGGAAAGAGGGATCGTCAACGGCCAGGTGGCAGACACGGAAAAACTGGACAATGCCCCGTTTATCCAACAGGTGATGTCAGATGCCGAGCAGATCGCAGATGCCGAGACAGAGCAGACTTCCAAAGTTTCCATTTCCGATGAGGAATATGACGCAGTTCGCCGCCCAATTCCGCAAAGAACCTCCTATGACCCAGCCGCCCCGGTCTATGCCGTGGGCGATACCGTGTATATCGAAGATGACGCCTATCAGATCACAGAGCTGCGGGAGGACACCGTACAGCTTCTGCCCACCGGGATGGTATATCCCATCTACCGGGCAGAGCGCAAAGAACAGTTCGAGCAGCTGCTTCGGGCAGACCGCCGCAATGCTTACTATACCGAGTTTCTTCCTATTGACCCGGACAAGGCAGATCAGGACTTGCGGGATGTATTGGCTCATGGACTGATGGATGAAGCGGATAAAAAGCAGATTTCCACGCTGCTGCAATCCGGCAGGAGCAACAGCGAGATCGCCTACTGGCTGAGCAGAGCCTATTCCGGTGAGATTGAGACACTGAATCTGGAGACCGGCGATATTGCCGATTACCGTACCACGGCACAGGGCATAGAACTGGAAGTCATGGATGCAGAGGAAAAGCGTCTGGCTATGCTGTATTTCCGCTGGGATGAGGTTGCGCCTTTGCTGCGCGGGATGTATGCCCGTCAGCTGGATGGCTTTGGACAAGAACAGCCCCAACCGTCTGCCGAATCCCCAGCCTTTCATTCCGAGACCGTGGCCGTCTATCCGGGCGATAAGAACAATCTGCCTTATGATGTGGTGGTGGAACGACTGCATATCGAGGAGCCGGAGCCGCCAGCCCCTGTGACTGAGCCGGAGAAAACCTTTGAGGAAGTGTTGGATGAACACCCGGTTTCCATTCAGGTCAACGGCCAGTGGCAGACCTTCCCCAATGCCAAAGCTGCCGAGGAAGCCTCCTATGAGGAATACAAGGCTAACCTGCGCCGCAATGCAAAAAACTTCCGCATTACCGATGAGCATTTGGGCGAAGGCGGTCCGAAAGCCAAGTTCCAGGCAAATGTCAATGCGATTCGTTTGCTGAAAGAGCTGGAAGCTGCCGGACAGCAGGCAAGCCCCGAACAGCAGGAGGTTCTTTCTCGATATGTGGGCTGGGGAGGTCTCTCTGATGCGTTTGACCCGGAGAAACCGGCATGGGCTTTAGAGTATGCCCAGCTAAAAGAACTGCTGACCCCGGAGGAATATGCCGCCGCCAGAAGCTCTACCCTCAACGCCCATTACACCAGCCCTACGGTCATTCAGGCCATCTATGAAGCGGTGGACCGTATGGGATTTGAGACCGGAAATATTTTGGAGCCGTCTATGGGTGTGGGCAATTTCTTTGGTATGCTGCCGGAAAAAATGCGAAACAGCCGTCTGTACGGCGTGGAGCTGGACCCTGTTTCCGGGCGCATCGCAAAGCAGCTCTATCCCAAGGCGGACATCACAGTAGGCGGCTTTGAGACCACCGACAGGCGTGACTTCTTTGACCTTGCCATCGGCAATGTGCCTTTCGGTCAGTATCAGGTCAACGACAAAGCCTACAACAAGCTGAATTTCAGTATTCACAACTACTTTTTCGCCAAAGCACTGGATCAGGTGCGTCCCGGCGGTGTGGTAGCTTTTGTGACCTCCCGCTATACCATGGACGCCAAGGATTCCACCGTGCGCCGCTATCTTGCCCAGCGTGCTGAGCTGATGGGAGCTATCCGTCTGCCCAATGATGCGTTCAAAAAGAATGCCGGTGCCGAGGTTGTATCGGACATCATCTTTCTCCAAAAGCGGGACCGTCCGCTGGACATCGTGCCGGAATGGACTCAGACCGGACAAACGGAGGATGGGTTTGCCATCAACCGGTATTTTATCGACCACCCGGAAATGGTGCTGGGCAGACAGGAGCCGGTAAGCACTGCTCATGGTATGGACTACACCGTGAACCCTATCGAGGGACTGGAGCTTTCCGACCAGCTGCATGATGCGGTGAAGTATATTCATGGCACTTATCAGGAGGCAGAGCTGCCGGAGCTGGGCGAAGGCGAAGCCATTGACACCT
>OILS01000274.1_pt1 | contig 12663 bp, 10 predicted proteins | sample 1584611 | NCBI WGS metagenome assembly OILS01 (sample SAMN02674697, study PRJEB24791) | human gut metagenome, SKBSTL033 | isolation source: stool | host: Homo sapiens | place: USA
TATAGCTACATCCCATATCCATCTATTTAAATTATTGTCGAAGTCAACCCTTGCTAGTGGTACTTCATGAGGGTCTGTAATATTGTTATAGTTAGCTACATATCCACTGTTAAAGGGGAATAACTCATGGTATGCAAGAATGCCATTTCCTTGTACAGAAGCCCCACCTGATAATTGAATTGAAAGGTTTCGCGGCAGACCTGCGTTTTTCCACCCGGCACTATATTTATATTCAAATTTAATCATAAAAGCCAATATTGCTGATGCTTGACGATTTATAATTATGCGATAGCTTCTAAGTTGATTGACATATTTATATTTATACTTGCTTTGTGGCCTTTTAAATTCGTATTGATGGTTTAACCCATTACCTTCATCAAAACCCACATGTCCGCTAACTGTTCTTGTTGTTGGAACCTGAATTAAATCGATATTGCCATTTCCACATAATATGGGGGATTTAAGCTTTTTATTATTGATTTCTATAACATATAGATTACCTTGATTATAATGTATTATTGAGTCGTTAATATTTACTTTGAGATCTTTGTTAAATAGAGCTTGAAAAGCCTTTGGCATTGACAACATTGTACTGTCAGTACATAATTGAGTATTAGATAAAAGTGCTTCAAAATTTTTGTTAGATACCCACTTCAATTGAGCGTTCTCATCTTCTATAAGCAATTGATGAAAAGTTTGAAAAAAGTCTGCGGTACTATTGAAATATAGCATCAAGGATTCCTCTCCTACAGGAGATAACGCTTCCTTACTCTGTGGTAGGTATTCTTCGTTGTTTTCGATCTCATTTCCCGTACATGCAGCTAGAAATATGCAAATACTGTAAAATGCTAAATAAAGTTTCTTCATGTTTTTTTGATTTAGTATTATAAAGTTAGAATTCTTGTCCCAAGATGAAGTGGAACTGGCTACCGCTGTATTGGAATGTAGGACCAATTTTGTCGAAACCGTAAGCCCAGTCGATACCCATCATACCAATCATCGGGAGGAAGATGCGGACACCGACACCGGCTGAACGTTTCAATTCGAACGGGTTGAACTTATTGACATCATGCCATGCATTACCGGCTTCCACAAACGTTAACGCATAAATACTGGTACTTGTTTCGAGCATCAAAGGATATCTTAATTCCAGTCCGAGACGTGTATAGGCATAACCTTCAGAACCGTATGGAGTCAATGAACTGTTCTCATAACCACGGAGGGCGATGCTTTCTGTAGCATAGCTGGAGTAGCCGGTCATACCGTCACCACCCACGTCAAACGTTTCGAACGGAGACTTTTTGTATTTGTTGTAGTGTCCCAGCAAACCGAATTCTACACGTCCCATCAGCACCGGAGTACGTTTGACGGTAATCGGGTCCATCAACGGGATGTAGACTTTGGATTTGAATTTCCACTTGTGGTATTCAATCCACTTGTGCATCTTGTTCATGTCTTCCTGGCTGCTGGTGCTGTACTTGCTGTAATCGGTACCGTCGAACAGAGAGAAAGGCGGTGTGATTTGTGCAGACAACGAGAACTCGGAACCTTGGCGCGGATAAATCGGGTTGTCGATAGAGCTACGGGACAAGGTCAGGTTGAGGCTGAGGTTATTACACTTACCGTTGGTAACCGGGAAGTACTGCCAGTCACTCAGAACATAACGTTGGTAAGACAACTCGGCTGTGAATTGGAAGTAGTCATCCGGCCACTTCAAGCGCTTACCGAACATCACAGCAAGACCATACATCTGGATAGATTTGTCCGGGTCGTAATAATTCTCGTAGTTGTTGTAATTGCCGTAGTTGTACATACCGTAGCCATACATACCACTATAATAGCTGTTGTAATAGCTGTTCATGTAGGCCGAATTGTAATAACGGCTACTGATGTCGGTCTGGCGGGAATAGAAAGCCGATACGGAGAACGCATTCGGGCGTTTACCGCCAAACCACGGGTCATAGAATGAAACGCTGTATGACTGATAGTATTTGGCATTGGTCTGGCCACTGATGGTCAATGTCTGACCGTCACCTTGCGGGAGGATACCGCGGTAGTTCTCACCCGGATGAAGCAGGTTGGCCAGAGAGAAGTTGGTGAACTTCAGACTTAACTTACCGATAATACCCGTTTGTCCCCAACCGGCGGAGAACTCTACCTGGTCGTTGGCTTTGGATACAAGGTCATAACCGATGTCTACCGTGCCGTCTTCCGGTCTCGGCTGGATGTCGGGCTGGATTTGTTCGGGGTCGAAGTGTCCCATCTGCTGGATTTCACGCATGGAAGGCATCAGGTCTTCACGGCTGAAGAGTTCGCCCGGACGGGTACGGAGTTCACGGCGTACTACGTTTTCATACAAACGGTCGTTACCGTTGATACGCACTTTGCTGATAGAGGCCTGAGGACCTTCCTGAATACGCATTTCCAAATCAATGGAGTCGCCGTCTATGTTTACTTCTACGGGGTCAAGGTTATAGAAAACGTATCCTTTATTATAGTAGTAGTTACCGATAGCATCTTCATCACCGGTCAGACGCTCGGTCATTAATTTCTGGTTATAAACATCTCCCTTTTTCATACGGAGCTGTTCGTTCAGCCAGTCCGAAGCATAAATGGTGTTACCTACCCAGGTCACGTTGCGCAGATAGTATTTGTCACCTTCTTCTATTTTCATGTACACGTCGACGGTACGGTCATCGTACGGAGAAACACTGTCCACAACAATTTGTGCGTCGCGGTAACCTAATTCGTTGTATTTGTCGATGATATGCTGTTTGTCTTCTTCGTATTTCTCTTCAATGAATTTTTTGGTACGGAAAAGGTTGACAAGTTTGTTTTTCTCATTCGTCTTCTTCATGACGCGTTTTAACTTCTTGTCACTTAACACGGTGTTGCCGTCAATGGTGATCTTGTGGACTTTCACCTTTTCTTTCTTGTCAATCATCACATCAACATCCACTTGGTCCTTATTGTCAGCCAAATCACGCTCAACGATGGTCACTTCGGCGTTTTTAAAACCTTTTTCATCGAAATGTTTCTTGATTAATATTTTAGCACGGTCTATCAAGTTGGGAGTAATCTGGCTTCCTTTTACCAAACCTAGTTTGGCTTCCAAATCTTCACGCTCGCTTTTCTTTACGCCGTGGTAACGAATGTCGGCAATACGTGGACGTTGGGTCAGGATGATTTTTAAATAGATCTTGTCTCCAACAATTTTTTCAGCTAGGATTTGTACATCCGAGAACAGTCCGTGTCGCCAATAACGTTTTACAGCTGTGGTGATGTCATCTCCCGGAACAACAATGGTCTGTCCTACCGATAGTCCTGAAAGTCCGATCAATACATAATCTTCATAGTTTTTTACGCCTTCTACTTTGATTCCGCCGATTTCATACTTCTTGGGCGTTCCGGAATAAAGTATGACTGGATTGTCGTTTTCTTCTACGTTTGCTTCTTGGGCGTAACTGCCTGTTGAAAAGCAAAATAGGCATGTAAGCGTTAATAGTATAAGTGAAATACGATATAGCATTTTATCTAACTTTATATTTGTTCACTGGTTTTGCCGAAACGGCGTTCTCTTTTCTGATAATCATAAATGGCTTTGCAAAATTCTTCTTCGCGGAAGTCCGGCCAGAACGTTTCACAAAAATATAGTTCGGAATAAGCACATTGCCAAAGCAGATAGTTGCTAAGGCGGATTTCTCCTCCGGTACGTATAAGCAAATCCGGGTCGGGCATATAGTTTGTACTTAAATGTGCACTTATCAAATTGTCATCGATGTCCTCAATGGCTAGTTTGTCGTTTTGAATCTTGGCCGCTATTTGTCTTACCGCTTCTGTTATTTCCCATTTGGAAGAGTAGCTTAAAGCAAGTGTCAGACACATACCGGTATTGATTGAGGTGCGTTCAATGCATTGGTTCAATCGTTCCAGAACTTCTACCGGTAACTTTGCCGTATCACCGATAATGCGAAAACTGATGTTGTTTTTCATGAAAGTTTCTTCTTCAATGGAGTCCATCAGAAGACTCATCAGAGCAGCGACTTCATCTACCGGGCGATTCCAGTTTTCGGTAGAGAAAGTATATAGTGTCAAGTATTTGACTCCCAGTCTAGCCGCTTCTTCTGCTATGATGTGTACAGTTTCTGCACCGGCTTGATGTCCGAAGCTGCGCGCCTGTCCACGTTGTTTAGCCCATCTTCCATTTCCATCCATTATAATGGCTACATGGGCAGGTATACGGCTTTTGTCTATTTGCTCTCTATATGGCATGTCGCAATCTATTTTATATGACTCTCTTTGACTTTATTCCTTGGAATCGAATCCCAACTTATTGATTCGTCCTCTCCATACTTCTCCGCTTCGGCTCCATATAATCCACAAGAAGTTATTCTTGTCTACGACATAAGAATAGTTGCCGTCTGCCTGGTTGTATAGATCTGTGAATTCTGTAGGGAAGAATACATATCTTGAAACAGGTTTCCATGTAATGCCTTGATCCGTTGACCCGTAGAATCGGCTGAAAGCGGGAATGTCCTTACCGAAACTTTTACCCGGACCACCGAAAGCGTATAATTGGTCGTTATAATGAATCATGGCTATATTAGCCAGCTTGGGACAATAAAAACTATCGTATGCGGCTGTAGGATAATCTGCCCAACTGTCTTCTGTAGTCAGTCTGGTCCATACAGTAGAGGTCGTGTCGGTCGCAATGGGATTTTCTCCCATTAGTACCATACGGTCTATGAATTTATTGGTTACCAACGGGTAAGCTGTGTATGATAACTGATTTTTCGGGAAATTGGCCGGAACCTCGCCATTAGTATCCCAAACCAGAGCATCCGTGCTTTCCATAAAATGATTGTTGGTGTCTATGGCGTACAATTTGCAGTTATGTTCTGAATGAACACCGGCAATCAGCTTCTCGAATTTGGTGTTAGTGCCCATCTTGCTCCAGCTTTTTCCGTCAGAGGAGCAGTACAGGTCATTGTCGGCAAGTATGTATAATTGGTTTCCCCATGCCATGACAGAAGAATAGTCCGCATTTTGCATATTTTCAGGTAAAGCCTGTAAGGGCGTCCAGGTTTTTCCGTCATTGATGTGGGTGCTTGTAACAGCGGTGCCATTGTCTTGCTGTGCGAAAACATAAATATAATCCCCTAATGTGACTGCTTTCTGTGCTTGGATAGTGTTGTCGAAACTACTTCCTCTATGGCTCCACTGCAATGAGTCGGGAACTTGTTTATGTACATTAATCTCGGCTTTATAAATAGGTCCATAGACTCCGCTCATCGCCATAACTTTAAATTGGACAGGCTTTTCGAAATTCAAGGAGTCGGTATCATTCCACAACGAATCTTTGTCCTCAGCGACAATAAAAATGCCAATACCGTCTGATTTTATGCTGACTACGACTTTGCTGATGTCTGTACCGACTGGCAGGGAGTCTACGTTGTAGATATGTCTTGTGCCTTGGTCGATGGCAAAAGGGTATTTGGTACCATCAACGGTGAATGTCAGCGTTGTGTCTTTGCCATTAACCTTTTCGGTATATTGAGTTTCAATTTTATCTTTTATAGCAAAAGAGGTAATGCTTGATTCTGAACTATATTCTGTTTCTACTTCGTTGTCGTCCAAGCAAGATGTAATCATAAAAGCCGCAGCAAGCAGACTTGTGATGACAGTCAAAAACTTTATTTTCATTTGCAAATGAGTCTATTGTTACAAGTCGCAAAAGTAGGAAGATTTTTTTCTATATAGAAGTTTTGGGACAAGTTTTATATTAATTTATAGATAAACCAGCCCTTTTTCTCGGTCAATCAGCCACATTTTATCTTTGAATTTGTGAATGGACGGCATGCATTATTTCTCTTCCAAAGTATATTTTATTCAGTTTAAAGTGTTTTTTTTGAATAGAAGGTGCCTGTATTCCATTGTTTAAGCGTAGTGGAGCCTTTTCTATGAAGGCTTCATCCCATAAGCCGGAGTCTATGAAAGACTGTAATAAAATACTTCCGCCTTCTACTAGAAGTGATTGTATTTTTTTCTGATATAATACTTCCATTATTTGCGGCAGGATATCTTTGTTGAAATCCAACGATATGTATTCTGTTAATGCGTTTGGCTGACAGGGGGATTCCCGGGTAAACACGAATGTCTTTATTTTGCCGTTGAAAAGTTCCAAATCTCGGGGTAATGTCAATTCTTTATCTATTACCAGACGCACGGGATGCTTGCCGTACCAATTCCGGGTGGATAGGGAGGGATTGTCAAGTAATGCCGTGTGTCGTCCTACTAATATAGCGTCATGTTCGGCGCGTTTTTTGTGTACCAGCATGCTGGTCAGCGGATTGGAAAGTATGATCGGCTTTCCTCCTGTGCGGTTTATATCGATAAAGCCATCAGCGGATTCTGCCCACTTTAAGGTTATGTATGGGCGTTTGAGCGTGTTGAATGTTATGAAGCGTCTTATCAGGTGCCGGCATTCCTCTTCTAAGACGCCTACGGTTACTTCAATGCCGGCTTTGCGCAGTTTCTCGATGCCTCTGCCGGCTACTTGGGAAAACGGGTCTATGCAGCCTATTACGACTTTGGGGATTCTCTTCTCTATAATCAGGTCGGCGCAGGGAGGGGTTTTTCCATAATGGGAGCATGGTTCCAGACTTACGTATATGGTTGATTCCTTCAAAAGATTTTCGTCTTTAACGGAACGTATGGCGTTTACTTCGGCATGTGCCTCTCCGCAACGGATGTGGTAGCCTTCTCCAATAATGGTGTCGTGATATACAATGACAGCACCTACCATCGGATTAGGGGCTGTGTTACAAAGTCCGTTGTATGCCAGTTGCAGGCAACGGGAAATATATTTTTCATCTTTTGTCATAACGATCTTGTTTAAATTCTTACTTTTGCATATAAAATGACACTATGAATCCTGTTGTATCTTACATAAAACAAACCTTGCAGGGATATTACCCTGATTCAGAACTTGTGCCTATGGCTAAATTGCTGCTTACACAAGTCTTCGGCATGTCTGTTGTTGAATTGTATGCAGGCAAAGATACTACTTTTTCGGTGAATGAGCGGAAACAGCTGGATGATATTCTGGTTCGTCTGCAAAAACTGGAACCTATTCAATACATAATAGGTACGGAAGAATTTTATGGCCTTACTTTTGAAGTGAATAAACATGTATTGATTCCACGTCCGGAAACAGGGGAGTTGGTAGACTGGATTATACGGGAGCATAAGTATGGTCGGGTTAGAATATTGGATATTGGTACGGGGAGCGGCTGCATCGCTGTCTCTTTGGCCAAGAATTTGGAAGAGGCGGAGGTCGTTTCATGGGATGTTTCAGAAAAGGTGTTGCAAGTTGCGGAACGTAATTGCAGGCGGAACGGCGTTCGTGTAACTCTTGAGCAAAGGGATGTGCTGCTTGCTTCTCCTGCAGGTGAGCGGTTTGATGTCATTGTCAGCAATCCACCTTATATTACAGAAAAGGAGAGGGCGGATATGAGTGCTAATGTCTTGGAATGGGAGCCGGAATTGGCTTTGTTTGTGCCGGATGATAGTCCGTTGTTGTTTTATCGGAAAATAGCAGAATTGGGTAGGGATATGCTAGTGTCTGGTGGAAGGCTTTATTTTGAAATTAATCAGGAATACGGTCGGGAAACGGTGGATATGTTGGCAGGTTTGGAATACAAAAATATAGAATTGAGAAAAGATCTCTTTCAAAATGATAGAATGATAAAAGCGGAGAAATAAGATGAAGGGAGAATTAAGTGAGAATGATTTGAGGTATAAGGCAGAAACTTATTGCTCTTCAATGGAGCGTTGTGTAGTAGATGTAGAGGCTAAATTGTCACAATGGGGAGCCACTCCGGAAATGATGGAGAAAATCGTTCGGCATTTGCAGGATGAGAGATACATTGACCAGAAGCGTTTTTGCTCGGCTTTTGTTCGCGATAAATATCGCTTTAACCAATGGGGTAGAGTGAAAATCTGCCAGGCTTTGCGCATGAAGAAAATCCCTGCGGATGTTATAGCCAAAGGATTGGAGGAGGTAGATGAGCGGGAATATATGGAGATACTATCTGGTTTGATCGAGCAGAAAAGAAGAAGTGTGAAAGCATGTACGGAATACGAACGGAATGGGAAATTGATTCGTTTTGCAGTTGGTAGAGGATTTGAAATGGAGGCTGTTTGTCGTTGTGTGAAACAAACCGGAGAAGATGATGTCTATCTGGACTGATCTTTGGAATTTATTTTTCCCTCATAGTTGTCTGCTTTGTGGGCGGCAGCTTATATCAGGGGAGAGAGTGCTTTGCTTGAAATGCTTGTCGGGGCTTCCGCGTACTCAATTTCATTTACGGAAAGATAATATTGTAGAATGTAATTTCTGGGGAAAAATACCGGTGGAGCATGCCACCTCTTTTCTTTATTATGCAAAGGGAGGAAATGTCCGACAGTTGTTGTACGAACTGAAATATCATGGTAATCAAGAAGTGGGTGAAGTGATGGGGCGGATGATGGCATCTGAACTTATGTGCTCTCATTTTTTTGATGGGATAGATTTGATTGTTCCTGTTCCGTTGCATCAACGTAAAAAACGTTTAAGGGGGTATAACCAAAGCGAATGCCTGGCAAGAGGAGTTTCGGTGGTGACAGGTATTCCTATGGATACTAAAGTTGTGATAAGAAGCAGGTATACTGACACACAGACGCATAAAGGACAATATGCAAGATGGGAAAACGTGCGAAATTTGTTTGCCTGTATTTTCCCTGACAGCTTGGAAGGAAAGCATCTTTTGTTGGTGGATGATGTGCTGACAACAGGGGCTACGGTTGTTTCTTGTGCTGATGCCTTTCGTGGCATACCCGGATTGCGTATCAGTGTGCTTACTTTGGCATTGGCAGGGGAATCCTGATAACAACAACTATTTTTTAGAAAAATACCTTGTCCGATTTTTCATTATCTCGATGTATTTCTATATTTTTGCACAATATTTATCAGATATAGTTGAGTTATGAAGACTTTAGAAAAATTATTCGCAGAGAAATTACTGAAGATTAAGGCTATCAAGTTGCAGCCGGCTAATCCTTTTACTTGGGCGTCCGGTTGGAAGTCGCCTTTTTATTGTGATAACCGCAAAACTCTTTCGTATCCTTCTCTTCGTAATTTTGTGAAACTTGAGATTAGCCGTATTGTCCTGGAGAAGTTCGGTCAGGTAGATGCTATTGCCGGTGTGGCGACAGGGGCTATCCCTCAAGGAGCTTTGGTGGCTGAAGAGTTGAATCTGCCGTTTGTGTATGTTCGTTCTACTCCGAAAGACCATGGCTTGGAAAACCTGATTGAAGGTGAACTTCGTCCTGGTATGAAAGTCGTAGTTATTGAGGACTTGATTTCAACTGGCGGCAGCAGTTTGAAAGCTGTTGAAGCTATCCGTCGTGACGGATGTGAAGTGATTGGTATGGTCGCTGCATTTACTTATGGTTTCCCAGTGGCAATTGAAGCGTTCAAGGAAGCAAAAGTGAACTTGGTTACTCTGACTAATTATGAAGCTGTATTGGATTCAGCCTTGAAGACCGGATATATTAATGAAGAGGATGTTCCGGTTTTGGATAATTGGAGAAAGGATCCGGCTCATTGGGAGGCAGGCAAATAAGTTATAGTTTTAAAACAAATATAATATGAAGAGAACCGTTCGGGAATTTTTATGGATTTCCGGATTGTTCTTTTCGTGTTTTTAGAGAGCAGGTATTATGGCACAATTTGAGAGTGGTGTGAAATATGTTCCTTATAGTCAGGAGCAGGTGTTTAATAAGTTGTCGGATTTAAGTAACTTGGAATCTGTACGTGATAAATTGGCCGACAAGGTACAAGGTATGGAGTTCGACAGTGACTCTTTAAGTTTTACGGTACAAGGCATAAGCATTACTTTGCGTATAATAGAACGTGAACCTTATAAATGTGTTAAATTCGAAAGTGAAAAATCTCCGGTCCCTATGAATTTGTGGATTCAGATTTTGCCTGTAGAGGCTGGGCAGGCAAAACTGAAAGTAACTATTCGTGCAGAAGTGAATATGTTTATGAAGGCGATGGTTGCTAAACCTTTACAGGATGGTGTGGATAAACTGGCTGAGATGTTATCGATGATTCCTTATTAAAAATAAAGACAAATATGGCACAGAAACTTTGGGAAAAAAATGTCCGGGTAAATGAGGAGATAGATCGTTTTACTGTAGGACGTGACCGTGAAATGGACTTTTATCTGGCTAAACACGATGTATTGGGCTCAATGGCACATATCACCATGTTGGAAAGTATCGGTTTGCTTACAGCCGGAGAATTGGAAATGCTATTAGCGGAATTAAAGAATATCTATGCTTCTGCCGAAAAGGGAGAGTTTGTAATAGAGGATGGTATAGAGGATGTACACTCGCAAGTAGAATTGATGTTGACGCGTAAGTTGGGAGATGTCGGAAAGAAAATTCATAGTGGACGTTCACGCAATGACCAGGTGTTGGTGGATTTGAAGCTGTTTACTCGTGCGGAATTAAAAGAAGTGGCCGAAGAGGTGGAGCAACTTTTTCATGTGCTGATTTCTCAAAGCAATACATATAAGGATGTGTTAATGCCGGGTTACACTCATTTGCAGATAGCGATGCCTTCTTCATTTGGCTTGTGGTTTGGCGCGTATGCTGAGAGTCTGGTGGACGATATGATGTTTCTGCAGGCTGCATTCAAAATGTGTAACCGCAATCCGTTGGGCTCTGCTGCCGGGTATGGTTCTTCTTTTCCGCTCGATCGTGAGATGACCACCCGCTTGTTGGGATTTGATTCGATGGATTATAATGTGGTGTATGCGCAGATGGGGCGTGGTAAGATGGAACGTAATGTGGCTTTTGCTTTGGCTTCTATTGCTGGGACAGTTTCTAAAATGGCTTTTGACGCTTGTATGTTCAGTAGCCAAAACTTTGGCTTTGTAAAACTTCCGGATGAATGTACTACCGGCTCCAGTATAATGCCTCATAAAAAGAACCCTGATGTCTTTGAATTGACACGGGCAAAATGCAACAAGCTGCAGGCTCTTCCTCAGCAGATTATGATGATAATGAATAATTTGCCTTCGGGGTATTTTCGTGATTTGCAGATTATAAAAGAAGTTTTCTTGCCTGCGTTCCGGGAGTTGAAGGAATGTCTGCAAATGGCTGCCTATATTATGGACAAAATTAAAATCAACGAACATATTCTGGATGATGACCGTTACCTTTATATCTTTAGTGTGGAAGAGGTCAACCGTTTGGCGTCTGAAGGTATGCCGTTCCGTGATGCTTATAAAAAGGTTGGCCTGGACATAGAAGCCGGCAAGTTCACCCATGACAAGAAGGTGCATCATACTCATGAGGGTAGTATCGGTAATTTGTGTAATGACAGGATCGAAAGCTTGATGCGGCAAGTAGTGGACGGATTTAATTTCTCAGTCATGGAACAGGCTGAACGAAGCCTTTTAGGTAGATAGAAATAATTGTAAAACGTAATAGCATGAAATATCAACCTTCGGCAGACCGTTATAGCAAAATGCAGTACAAATACTGCGGAAATAGCGGCTTGCTTTTACCTCGTATCTCTTTAGGTTTGTGGCATAACTTTGGTAGTGTGGACGATTTTGGTGTAGCAACCGATATGATTAAATATGCTTTTGATAGCGGGGTTACACATTTTGACTTAGCTAATAATTATGGTCCTGTTCCGGGAAGTGCTGAGATTAATTTCGGTAAAATTCTGAAGGAGAATTTCCAAGGTTACCGTGATGAATTGATTATTTCCTCAAAAGCAGGACACGAAATGTGGAATGGACCTTATGGGGGAAACAGTTCGCGTAAGAATTTAATGGCCAGTATCGACCAAAGCTTGTGTCGTACCGGTTTGGATTACTTTGATATATTTTATAGTCACCGTTATGATGGCGTGACCCCGGTTGAGGAAACGATGCAAGCGTTGATTGATATAGTGAAGCAAGGAAAAGCATTGTATGTGGGTATTTCAAAGTATCCGCCTATGCAGGCAAAGGTGGCTTATGAAATATTGAGAAGTGCCGGTGTGCCGTGTTTGATCAGCCAATATCGTTATAGTATGTTTGATCGTGCTGTGGAGGAGGAGGTATTGCCGTTGGCCGCTGAACAAGGCTCCGGCTTTATTGCATTTTCGCCTTTGGCACAAGGATTGCTGACCAATAAATATTTGCATGGTATTCCGGAGCACTCTCGTGCGGCTCGTGCTACTGGGTTTTTGAAAGTAGACCAAGTGACAGAAGATAAAGTGGAAAAAGCACGTCGGCTGAATGAGGTGGCTGTACGCCGTGGGCAGACTTTGGCTGAGATGGCATTGGCATGGGTGTTGAAAGACGAACGGATGACCTCTGTTATTGTGGGGGCAAGTTCTGTAAAACAGCTGGCAGATAATCTTCATGCGTTGGATAATTTGGCCTTTACTGATGCAGAATTGACCGAAATAGAGGGAATTTTACGATTGTGAATAAAAAAATGGGTGTAAAGTTTGGTTGGTATTATAAAATGGCTTATCTTTGCACCCGTTAAAACAAAACGCGGAAATAGCTCAGTTGGTAGAGCATAACCTTGCCAAGGTTAGGGTCGCGAGTT
>OILS01000285.1_pt1 | contig 12262 bp, 10 predicted proteins | sample 1584611 | NCBI WGS metagenome assembly OILS01 (sample SAMN02674697, study PRJEB24791) | human gut metagenome, SKBSTL033 | isolation source: stool | host: Homo sapiens | place: USA
GGGAGAGGTGTCACCGCAGGTGACGGAGAGGGCAAGCCCGGCACGAAAGAGCCGCCGCGCAGCGATAAGCAGGCTCTTTGTCAGAGCGATACTATCGTCGCGCTCCGGATTCTTTGTCAGCATCCTTGCCCTCTCAGGCGCTTCGCGCCAGCTCCCCCAAAGGGGGAGCCTCTGGCGTGCCGGTCAGCTTTCGTCTGGACGAGCGAAGCACAATATCTCGGAAGCAGCAGTGCTCCGCTGTCTAGGCCAGCGACAGCTTGACAAGGAGCGTTGTCCAGAAGCCGCTGTCCCCGTAAGCAAGGCCCGCCCTTTTGCGCCATATCGGGCCTCAGGCGTCCAGTGGAAAGTTCCCCGGCCTGCCAAAGGCTCCCCCTTTGGGGGAGCTGGCGAGCGGAGCGAGACTGAGAGGGCTCAGCCCTCGATGGCCTCATAGCCTTCGGGAACGGTCAGGCCCAGGTCGTCGCAGATGGTCTTGTTGTACTTCTTGGTCACATCGGTGTACTCGATGGGCATGGTGGAGATATCAGCCTCGCCGTTCAGGATCTTCACTGCCATCTCACCAGTGGTGTAGCCCAGATCGTAGTAGCTGATGGAAAGGGTAGCCACGCCGCAGCCGGCGCAGATGCCCTCTTCGCCAGCGAACACGGGCTTCTTGGCCGGGCGGCAGATGCCGTCCACAATGCCGGTGTTTGCAGCAACAGTGTTATCGGTGGGCACATACAGTGCGTCGTTCTCGTCGGCAGCCTTCTGGCAGACAGAGGACAGGTCGTTGGAATCAGAGAAAGCGTACTGGGTAACGGTGACACCCTTTTCCTCCAGATACTTCTGGACCTCATCCACCTGATACTGGCTGTTTGCCTCAGCAGAGCAGTACAGCAGGCCAACCTTCTTGGCCTCCGGCATCCACTCCACGATCATCTCGGCCTGCTGATCCAGCGGGGCCAAATCAGAGGTGCCGGAAATGTTGCCGCCCACGGTGCCGTCGAAATCGGTCAGGCCCAGAGCCACACCGTACTCGGTAACAGAGGTGCCCAGCACCGGAATGCTGTCGGTAGCAGACTGTGCAGCCTGCAGAGCGGGCGTAGCATTGGCCATGATCAGATCCACACCAGAGGAAACGAAGCCGTTGGTGATGGTAGCGCAGGTAGCGGAATCGCCCTGTGCATTCTGGAAATCGAAGGTGACATTCTCGCCGAAGGAAGCAGTCAGAGCATCCTCAAAGCCCTGCGTAGCGGCATCCAGAGCGGCATGCTGCACCAACTGGCAGATGCCGATCGTGAACTTCTGGCCATCGGCTGCAGCAGAAGCAGCAGCGGAGGATGCAGGCGCAGCGGAAGAAGCAGCTGCAGAAGATGCAGAAGAACCGCCGCAGGCAGTCAGGGCAGCAGCTGCGCCGCAGGCAGCGGCAGCAGCCAGAAACGAACGACGAGTGATTTTACGCATAATGTTTATCTCCTCTATCTCTTTGCGTGTGCGGCCTACAGGTACCGCACCGGAAAGCTATGTTTTGTATGCAAGGCTCGTACAGTCTCGCTTTACACTCGTGAAGTATATCACACATTTCACGGTAAAACAACTCACTTTTGCCCTAAAACGGCCTTTATTATTGATTGTATCAAATATATCGATCGATTATTCTGATGTATTATTCCGTTTTTTCTGATATTCCGTCAGTTTTACAAATTCAACATCCAGCCAGTGCAGGTTTTTCTCCAGCTGCGGCAAGAACGGTGCGGCATAGTCGTAGCCAAAATACAGCGCCTGCCAGAGCTTGTCCTGCATCCGGCGCACCAGCACCGGGCTGAGCTGCGCACCCAGCTGTTCCACCGTGTCTTCCAGTGTCATGCAGGTCTGCGCCCAGCGCACATCGGTCTGTTCCCGGGCCGGGACATCGTAACAAGCAAGATAGTCCTCCACCCTTGCCTCGATCACCTGCCCGCCGCAGCCGGTTGGCTGCAGAAAATAGCTCACCTGTCCTTTCCTGCTGATCTCCTGCGCCAGCGGGTACAGAGCACACACCAGCGGTTCGGCATCGTGGATGGCGCAGTGGTCTCCCGTAAGGAAGGGACAGTTGTTCCGGTTCTCCTTCACCGGGGTCAGACGCAGCACCGGCAAATGGCTCACCGTGCCAATGCTGGCCCGGCAATATCCCCGCGCCACGATCTGCGGCGGCAGGCGCAGCCGGGCTGCAATGCGCCACAGGTCAAAGCCTGAAAGTACAATGTCCTCTCTGCCACGGCAGCAGTCGCCGCAGCCATTGCACGCAAAGCTGAAATGTGCATCCCGCGCCAGCAGGGGCATTGCCTCGGTACGGGTAAAATCGATCTGGCCGCACAGGTCGATGTGGTCGTCACGCATGGATGATCTTCCTTCTTCCTGAATGATATTGATTTTTATTGTATCACATTGCCATCAAAAGCAAAAGGGAGCGTTTCCGCTCCCCTTGCGCTATCCTGTCATTGATACTTCTTTGCCGGGATGACGATTGCGCCAAACAGCGATGCAATGTATCCGATAAGCACTGCACACCACACCTGCCATCCGGTGGCCTGTTCAAACACGACCGCCGCTGCCGTGCAGAGCGGTGTCAGGAGCATACTTACCACGCACCACACCCGCATTGCTTTGAGCACATGGAGCCAGTTGCGGTTGTTGTAGTACACACCCGGAATATGCATGTGGAACGCGCCCTGTGCAAAATTGCAGACATGGTTTTCGTCATAATAGCGCGGCAATGTTTCCGGCATCCAGAACAAGGTGTAGGCCCCATATACGATGCCGAAGATCACGTTTATAATCAGCAGCATCATTGCGCCCTCGGTCCCGGCCAGCCCCACGGCCCAGACAGCTGCGGTCTCTACAAGGCCAAGCACCACGCTGACCCCATACAGCGGCAGAAACTTCTGCGTGCGGGCCTGGCGGCGTTCCGGCGGTTCTGCCGAAAAAGTCAGTGCCTTGCGGATCAGTTCCTCTGTTTCCTCGCGGGTAAAGCGCTGCTCCTCCTCCACGCGGCAGCCATGTAACAGCTCGGCCACGGTCACATTCAGCTGTTCGGCCAGCGGCACCAGCAGGGAGATATCCGGCACGCTCAAGCCCGTCTCCCTTAATTAAAGATATTGTTGGGTAAAAAAGAAAGGTCAGTCGATTTTGCCGATGAAGCGGTAGTAGATTTCTACTTCCTGCTCACGGCTTCCGTCCTCGCCCTTGACAGCTTCGTGGACGGTTATTTTTTCAATTAGAGTGTTCAGAAGTTCGGCGGTCAGCTCCACAGGGTTGACATACTGTTTCATCAGGGCAATCCACTTTTCAGCATCCGCTGCGGTCTGTACGGCGGCTTCCATCGTTTCGTGAAGCTGTCTTATTTTTGTTTCAAGCTCCTTTTGCTCGTTCTGGTACTTCTCGGACAGCATATTGAAGTTATACTCGGTTATGCGTCCGGCAGACCAGTCCTCATACATTTTAGCAAACAGCCCGTCAACCTCGGCTTTACGCTTCTCTGCCTTTTTCAGCTCCGCAGCCTGCTTTTTCTTCGCAGAGTTTCTTTCCCTGTCGCTGGCATTGAGCAGGCGTTTCAGCAGCTTGTCCTCGTCTTTCTGTGCCAGCATAGACCAGTATTGCAGTCTTGCAAGCACATAGGCATACAGTACATCATAGCGGATATAGTGCATGGAACACTGGCGTAATCCCTGCCCGTTCTTGCTGCAATGGTAGTACCCGTATGGGTTCTTATTCTGCTTGTTTTCCCCATAGGCTAAAGACCATCCGCAGTCTGCACATTTTATCAATCCTGCGAAAATCTGTGTCGTACCGTTTCTGCGTTTCCTGCGTCTGCTTGCAATCAGCTCCTGAACTTTTTGGAACACTTCTTCAGAAATGATGGCTTCGTGGGTATTTTCCACACGATACCATTCTTCCTGCGGCTTCCGCACCTTTTTCTTGTTCTTGAATGAAATGTTGCTCTGCTTGTTGTGAATGCTGTGACCGATGTAGGTTTCCTCTTTCAAAATGCTCTTGACCTGTGCTATCGTCCACGCATAGGCTTTTTCTGCGGGCGCACCGGCGTAGATATTGGCGAAAGTCCCGTATCTTTCATAGTTCAGCCAGCCGGGGGTAGGTACTTTTTCCTCCACCAGAATCCGTGTAATGCTGGCGGCTCCACGCCCGTGTACAGCAAGGTCAAAAATCTTCTCTACAATCCAGCGTGTTTCCGGGTCGATCAGAAGATGACCTTTTTTGTCCGGGTCTTTTACATAGCCCAGCGGTGCATAGGCTCCATAGTGTGCGCCATTGGCAAATCTTGTGTGCATGGCAGCCTTGACCTTTTTGCTGGTCTGTCGGGCGTGCATTTCATTCAGGATGTTTAAGAACGGTGCAAGCTCGCTTTCTCCGTTGATGGTGTCCACATTGTCATTGATGGCAATGTAGCGTACTCCCTTGCTGGGGAAATAGATTTCCGTGTACTGACCGGTCAGGATATAGTTTCTTCCCAGACGGGATAAGTCCTTTGTGACAACGCAGTTGATTTTCCCGTCTTCGATGTCATCAATCATCCTTTGGAAACTTGGACGCTCGAAATTTGTCCCACTCCATCCGTCGTCAATGTACTCGTCTACAACGGTCAGCCCATGCTCTGCGGCATACTGTCTAAGCATCATGCGCTGGGTCTGGATACTGCCGCTTTCCCCCTGTAATTCATCGTCACGGCTCAATCTCAAATATAGTGCAGTGTTATAAATCGTTGTATTGTATGGTTGTTTCACGGTTAAAAATCCTCCTTCTAAAAGAAACAACCCACGCTTATACAATACTCGCTGGTACAAGTATATCATAAGCGTGGGCTGATTGACAGTCGTTATTCCGTATTTTTTCAGGAAGCGGCGGCAGCGTGCTGGATCACATCTTCCAGCAGGCTGTCAAGCGGCTTCCCATCCTGTGCGAAATGCTCCGATACCTTGATACGGACTTTCCCCATGACAAAATACTGGGTGCCGTCTTTTTCGGTAAGCAGGGTGCCGCTGTTTTTGTTATTGCTCTCGTTTTTGCTTTTTGCCATAGGCAGTTACCTCCATAAATGAAATATGCCCGACAAGGGAATGTCAGACAGGTGTACAGCCGCAGACTGTCTCCGTGTCAACCAAACCGTGTCAACCGGCAGAAAAGACTTTGAAAACAATCCATAGGCGCTCTATTATTACTTTTTACTTTTTCTTTGATTTCTTGGTTGACATGGTTGACAAAGGAGAGAAATGCCCCAAATATCAGGCTTTTCCCCGTCAACCGGCTGTCAACCAAAGCGTCAACCAAACTGTCAACCGGTGGCTTTTCAGAATGGAAGTTCCATTTGCCGGGCTTCTTCTTCCGTGATTTCCTGAAAACCGTCCCCCTCCGGCGGAGCTTGGTTGACACGCTCCCAGCCTTTTTGAGAACCGTATTTCTTATACCGCTTCGGGCTTTTGTAGGCTACCCAGCCCTGTATGATGCCGCCCGCAATGCCGGTATTCATAATCTCGCAGATTGCCCGTGTCTCCCAGTCTGCCGGGGAATTTAAGTTCCCCAGCGCTTCCTCATAAAGCTGCTTGGAACATACCCTGTCGCCGGTGTAGTCCTCCAAATAGGCGTAGATCATGCCGGCCTGTGTGTCTTCCTGCATAAAGTCCTGCTGGTGGGCGTTCAGGTATCGGTTCATTTCCATGCTGAATGACAGCTTATACTTCCCACTGCGATAAACCGTCATGGCTTCCGCCCACATCTGTTCGATATACGCCCTCGCCGCCGCTTCATCGTCCAGTATGTGAACCTCCGCCCGTTCCGGGTACACCGTCACGGGGAGAAAGCGCCGGTTGCCGGTGCGGTCACGGGGCAAAAAGTCCTGCCGGTTGGTCGTCCCTCCAAATACACATTGCCGCAGCCGGTCTGCCGGATGTGTCTCATACGGCACTTTGTAGGTTTCTTTCTGGCGGCTTAAGAATGACTTGATTTCCTCAATACTCTTGGCGTTGGCTGTGGCAATCATCTCCGACATCTCGATAATCCAATGCCCTTGCAGCTTGCGGTACACATTTTCATCGTCCAGCTTTTTCAAATCGTCTGAAAACCATTCGTCCCTGCCTGCCAGCAGCCGGAAAAAGGTAGATTTCCCGGCTCCCTGACCACCAACCAGACAGAGCATGACCTCAAACTTGCTCCCCGGTCTGAATACCCGCCGGATGGCTCCCATCAGGAACAGTTTCAAGGCTTCATAGGTGTATTCGTCCGTATCGGCTCCCAGAAAGTGATGCAGGGCGTAACGGATGCGCTCTGTGCCGTCCCATTGCAGGCTGTTCAGGTAATCCCTGACTGGATGGTAGCGGTTTTCATTGGCAACAATCTTGATGGCGCTCTGCACCTTTTTCTCGCTGGTAAGCCCGTAATTTTCTTCCAGATACAAAAGCAGGTAGTTCATGTCCATGTCGGTCAGCGTGGTACTGGTGCGCTCCCAGCCCAGCGGCTTCACAATGTCAATCTGCTCCGTCAAAAGGTTCAGGCGCAGCGCCCCGCGAAACAGAGGGTCACGCTGGAACACCGTCAGGCAGTTTCGGATGCTGTTCTTCACGCCGCCTTTCTGCGTCCCCTCTAATGTTTCCCGGATTTCTGCCGGTGTCTGCGCCGGTTCCATTGTGTCCATCGTCCTTTTGACCGCTTCCTGCGTTTCCGGCGGCAAGCTCTGAAATTCGCTGTTCAAGCCGCAACACCTCCTTTCCCTGTGCGGCGATCAATGCCGCTTTTTCTTCTATTTCTCCGTATAACAAAATATCCAAAAGGTATTCTGTGTAGCTTATCCTCTGCAACGCTTCCACAAAAAGAGGATGCCAGATGGCATCCTGCGGCTGTGGGGCGTGTGCTGTTTTCCAATGCTCCAGCAGGCGCAGATAATCGCATAGCACCCGGAAACAATACCGTTCCGTTTCCTGAAATCTCTGCTCCGCTGATTTTTGTCGGGGCTGTGACCTGTTGTGACGCTTCCTATCTGGCGGCGCATTGCCGGATTTCTCATAGGAAACGCCGAAGTCCTCCGCAAGCCTGACCGCAGCTTCCCGTTTCCCCAATCCATGCAGCAAAGCGGCAAAGTCGATCACATCCCCGGAAGCCCCGCAGCCGAAGCAGTAAAAGCGGCTGTCCACTTTCATGCTGGGCGTGCGGTCATTGTGGAATGGACAGCAGACCATGCCGTTTCTCCCCACCCGGATTCCATAGAATGAAGCAGCCTGCCGGGTGGTAACAGACTGTTTCACCGCTTCAAATACATTCAAATGCTCCCTCCATAAAAATACTGGTAGCGGTAAAGCTGCCGGTTATATCATAGCTCCATCTCATGTTTCTTTCTCTGTACTGCCTGTGGCTGCTCCCTCCGGCGCAGTGCGGTATCTACGGCGTTCTGCACCTGCCGTAGCCGTATGACTTCCTCCCGGAGTGGCTTGTGCTGCGGAGACAGTTCGGCATACTCTGTTTTTAACTGTGCGTATTCCTGTTTCCATGCTTTCAGGGCAATGGGTTTTCCGTCCAGTTTTTCTTTCAAAATACGGCGGGCGGCATAAAACAGCCGTAACTCCGCATCGTGGGATGTTTCAAATTTCTCCCTCTGTTTCTTAAACTTGATATTGTTCAATTCCGTATGAACAGGTTTTAGCCGCTGGTAATTCTCGCCCTCCCGTATCAATTCCTGCAATTCCTTTATCCGGGCAGATTTCTTTTTCATGGAGCCGCTTAATGCTTCAAATTCTTCACTGACAGAGGAAAGACGCTCCTGCAAATCCTCTAATGTGAGCAGCTTGTTTTCCGTCAGATAATTGACGGCTTCGGCAAACTGCTTTAAGTTTCCGGTTCTGGCTTTATTGCTCCATGCCCCTGCGTTGCGCTGGTTGTAATAAGCGATCAACAGGTCGGCAAGGCTCGGTGTCTGCGGTTTGGAAAGTTCTTCTTTTACCTCTGCCATCCAGACAAACAGGGCTTTGATCTTCTTCCTCACATCCTGCATGAGCCGGTTGGTGGCTTTAATCCAGCGGTTCAGTTCCCCTTTCTCGGTGCGGATGCCCTTTGCTTCCATCTGCCGGACATTAGCTCCCTCGTGGACAGTAGGTATCAGGTCAAGCCCCTGCCGCACATAGGAACGGTGGTCGATACGCACATCCAGCCCTTTTTCCTCAAATTTTGTATTAACGGCAGCCGCCCACTGCTCCCGCCAGTGTTCCAGCGTTTCCGGCTCATGCCAGTCTGTTGTATGGACAGCGTTAAACATATAATCGCCGTTTTTATCCCGGATTCGGTTTCCATCTTCATCAAGAAGATATTCCCGACGCTGTTTTTGTCCCCATGTGCCATCCGGGTTCAAAGGGCGCATGGTTGTCATCACATGAAAATGCGGGTTAGGGATGCCGCCGTCCTCTTTCTCCGGGCTGTGAAAAGCAAGGTCGGCAATCATGCCTTTTGTCACAAACTGCTCCTGTACGAACTTCCTCGCCAGCTCCATGTTTTCTTCCAGCGTCAATTCATTCTGCATGGCAATATCAAAGGAATAGGCAAGCTGTGCTTTTGGATGTTTCTCGCAGTTCTCCACAGCATTCCAGAGGGTCGCCCGGTCAAGATATATTTCCGGCGCATGGGGCGGCAGCATGATTTCCGAAGCGATCACGCCGCCCTTTTTGGTGTAGTCGCTGACTTCTCCATAGTAGCTGCTGTAAAGACGCTCCCCGGCTCGATAGGCTGCGCTGGCAATGGCGCTCTGACCGGCGCTGCGCTTGATCTGTGCGATTGAAAAATGATAAAGTGCTATCCTTAGTCACCGCCTTTCTCCTGCCCGGAAATACGGGCGTGGTTCTCTGTGGCAGACCGGATGAAATGCTCCGCCTGCGGCAGATTCAAAATGCTTTCCATGAGGGAATAAAATTCCGCTTCGGATAGCTCCTTTGTCTGTGGTGCAATGCTCTCAATAGCTGCCCCACGGGTAATCAGCCGGTGCGTCCTCTGTTTCCGGGAACCGCTTTCCAGATACGCCTGCCGGTTTTTCAAACGCTGCATTTTCCGTTTTTCCTGTTCCAGCAGGACAGTGGTTTTTTCATATTCCTGCTTCAACTGTTCCAAAGATTTTTCCATGTTCTCACATCCTTTGCTGATAAGATAAAGAAAGACCATCCGCAGACAGTCCGTGTGTCAGTGCTTCTATAAAACCCGATGAAAAGGGAAAACCGCAGAGCGGATTTCTCTTTGCGGCGGGTACACAGGGGATAGCCGCTTTAGCGGCGCAAGGGGGTGTAGCCACCTTGTCGGAGCGAAGCGAACGCAGACCTCGGATTGCTGATTTTATCAGCGGCAGAGGTAAGCTCCGCAGGACGCACGATACATGGTCTTTAGACTATGTATAGAAGTGCGCCCTTAGTTCCTAAGGGATTTTGCCGTTTCCGGCAGTCTTGTCCTTTTTCTTGGAACGCTTGGAAAGATACTTCGGGCAGTCAACCACAACCGCCCGGAAGCTCTGTTTACATTCGTGCTGGCATTTCCGGCACAGTTCGTTGTAAGTGATACGGCTGCGGTCATTTAAGAAGAAAGACCATTCCAACCGCCGCTTGTTACTCATTCTTGCCATAACCGGCTCCTTTCTCCGTTTCTATCTGATGTACGCAGATAGGCTGTTTTGATGTAGCGTCTCGGTATCATTTTTAAGTTTTTTTCCCTCTGTATGCCCCTTTGGAAAGTGCGGCAGTATTGCAAGTCAGGGAATGATACCTCACGCTTATTTGTCGCTTCCCGGTACGGTTTCGGAGCCTTTTGCCATCCATTCAAAGAAAGCAATTTTGCTGACCTTGATAAGTCTGCCCCTGCGGAACGCTGGAAAGCCGGGTGTGTGTACCAGCTCATAGGCGCTCGCTCTTGAAATTCCCATAATCCGCTGAATGTCCGCCACATCCAGAACCAGCGGTAAATCCTCGTAGCTGTTCAATCTCTTTTTATCGTTCATTCTGTTCCTCCCATAAATCAAATAGGTTAAAATGCTTCCTGTTGCCGTTCTCCCCAAAAGCCGTTTTCCTGCCCCATTCCTGCGGTGTTTCCCTGCATTGGTGCGCCGAATGCGTCACTTCTCCTGCCGGTCATATCCCTTTTGGACGGTCATTCACTTGTCAAGGTACTGTGCGGTACGAAATTACCAACCGCAATCATCATAGCGTACTATCCTTGACAAAACAATGATTCTGCGATACCATGAGTGTAACGGATATAACTGAATTATATAATTACCATAAACAAAGGCAGGGGATAGGGATGGAGAATCAGTTTATACGGCATGAGCCATGTTTTGAGAGGATTTTGTTTGTCCTGACGCTGGACAGGAAGAAAATGAAAGAGCGGATTTTGATTGGGGAAGAACAGCAGATCCGCTTCCGTCTGAACGGGAGCCAAAACGCAGAGGTGCTTTGTGATATGACACGCCCACTGGGAACTTTTTTGATAAACTTTGAGCGTGACACGGACAGAGACTGGAACTTATACGGGCTTTCTCCGCTGCGGCAAGCTCTCCACTCCAACCGATGGAAACAGCCGGAGCTGGAGCAGGCGGCAAGCGAATTTCTTTGGGAGAAATATCTTAGCAACGACCCTCTGAAAATGTATGTGGCGTTCCGTATCTGGAACAGCTATCTGCTTGCCAGAGAACCCCGTGACCGTAACGCTGCCTGTGACCGCTTCATGGATAAAATGAGCAGACTGACCGGGGTATTCCAAAACGAAACCATGAGCTTTGACAGGGAGACAGGAAAACCGAAACAATTTCAAGCTGGCAGCCTTTATTTCAAAGGCGCACCGTCAGAAGATACCCGGCTTGACCTCTGGTTCCCGGACAACCGGCGCACAGAAGAATGTGTGTCTGCCTATGCGTCCCTCTACCCGTTGATTACCTATTATCTGAACAGGCTGAATGACTGGGGGCTTTGCTTCCGGCGGTGCAAGGTCTGTGGAAAATATTTTCTGGCAAAGAGCCAGCGGTATGAGCTGTGCAGCGACAAGTGCCGAAAAGCACAGGCGCTTCAAAACAAGCGGGAATTTGACGAGAGGGCAAGAGAAAATAACTATGACCTGCTTTATAAAAATGAATGCCAGAACTGGCGCAACAAAATAAACCGGGTAAAAAATACCGCAGGCTTTCCGGCTGACCGTCTGGAAAAAATACAGGTTGCCTTTTCCGACTTTAAGAAAGAAGCCTTACAGAGAAAAAAGGCTGTAAAAACAGGAACAGCCAGCCCGAAAGAATTTACGGACTGGCTGTATCAGCAGAGTAATGTAATTGTGGAGCTGACCGAGATATGAAAAGCTTTCTATCATCAATTTCGCATTATTGCAATAACAGATTGCTTCTTCCATGAATGAATAAGCAATATTGTCATCAAACTTTCAAGCATAAACATAGCAACAGCAAAAAGAGTAAAAGCAACAACCGGAAATACAAATCCCGTAGACATGCCTGCATTTTTCAAAAATATACCGATTGCATATCCGCCGGGGATTCCAACAACAGCAGTTATAAGCAATGCAATCAAAGTAGTAAAAAGACCTTCCATCATAAATGCTTGCTTCAACTGCTTATTTGTCATACCAATAGATTTTAGTGTGCCCATTTCCTGTTTCTGTGATAAAAGATTTGTCACAGTAAGATTGATTTGATTGATGACCGCAAATATCCACAAGATGGCTGCAATCGCATAAGCTAATGTAAAACCTGCACGATTGTCTGATTGGTGTTCTACAATAAAATCTTGAAGGGTTTGTAAGCGAACATCCCTATTGTCAGAAACGAGTAATTTGAGTTCTTGCTCGATTATCTCCTGATATTCAGCTTCTGCTTGTATTTCGATTGCGTATGTACAGTCATAACCTGCAAGTTCTTTGAGCATATTTTCCGGCATTCTGAAAATATAGCCACCCATTCCATCATTGCTGGAAGTGATTGCACCAATTTTGAATGCTTTTGTTATTGTTTTACCACTATGATTTTTGAAATTAAAGGTCACAGTATCCCCAATTTGAGGTTTCCAATGGTAAACATCATAAATACGTTCGGGATCACTTACAACTAATTCTGTATCATCAGTAATATTTCCAGACAAAACCGCTGCATTTAGCGACGCCAAATCCTTTTCATTATAGCCGAGCATCAAGGTGCTATCTGAAATATCATTGTCTGTTGAGAAATCAACTGGTACGGTAGCATAAGTAAATATATAGATCGGAAGAGCGT
>OILS01000288.1_pt1 | contig 12059 bp, 7 predicted proteins | sample 1584611 | NCBI WGS metagenome assembly OILS01 (sample SAMN02674697, study PRJEB24791) | human gut metagenome, SKBSTL033 | isolation source: stool | host: Homo sapiens | place: USA
GTCGGGCTGCATGCGCATCAGACCGGCTACGTAAAGACGATGTCCGTCCGCATATTTCTGCAAATTGGGTACGGCCTTCTCGCGCAGCTCATTCATCTTGTTCAGAACCGACGTAGCCAACACTACCGCCGGATCGTTCTTGATCTGCTCGGACGTAGCGGCCGATGCCTTGGCCTCGTCCGTGAAGACCGAATTGTCGTACAGGTAATCCACATAAGCGTCGATGTCGCCGCCGAACTGCGCGTCGATCACCTCCGCGAAAACGGTCGGCAGATCCTTCACGTTCTCCTTGACCATCGAAAGCATCTTCCGGGCTACCTTGCGGTCCGTCGGCAGGTTGTAATCCTTGTAGAAGTTGGCGTAATACTCCTTCGCCTGCGCTTTCGCTTCGTCGCTTACCTCCTCGGCCGTCAGCATCCGGTTAGCCACCAGAGCCGGGGTCATGATTTCGACCGAACGGACCATCGCCTCGCTCAAATACTGGAGCGGACCGGTGTAGGCCATGTTGTCGTTCACCGCCTCGCGGATCATGCCGAGCGCATCGACGAATCCCTCTTCAGGCAGCGTATTCTGCTCGGCCCAAGCCTGGAATTCGGCTTCCTGCGCCTCCTTCAAGGCTTTCACGTCCAGTTTTTTCAGACCGCGCAGCATGCCGATCGTATTCTTCCAATAGTTCGACGAATTGGCATATTTCGAAGCGTACTGGATACACACCTTGTCGCTGGCGGCCATGTCCTCCTTCAGGATGTCCTGACGGGCGCCGCGAATGTCGATGCGCTGCGGACCCGAAACCTGGAACATCTCGTCGATCTCGTACGAAGTCATGTAACGCTCGGTCGAACCGGGGAAGCCCATGATCATCGTGAAATCGTCGGCCTTGTAACCGTCGAGCGACACCTTGAGGAACTCTTCGGCCTTGTAGGGTACGTTCTCTTCCGAATATTCCGCCGGACGGTTGTCCTTGCCGGCATAGATGCGGAAGATCGAGAAGTCGCCCGTATGACGCGGCCACATCCAGTTGTCGGTTTCGCCGCCGAACTTGCCGATCGACGTCGGGGGAGTACCGACCAGACGGATGTCCCGATAAACCTCCATCACGAACGCGAAGTACTGGTTGCCACCGAAGAACGGCTGGATGTTGATCGTCATGCCGGGATTCTCGGCCCGCAATTTCTCGTACAGCGCCTCGATGTTCTTATCCTCCATTTCCGAACGCTCCTCGCCCTTGGCGATCGAGGGGATGTTGCCCAGCACCTCGGGCGTTACGTCGATGATTCGACGGATGAAAGTGACCGTCAGCCCCGGAGCCGGCAGCTCCTCCTCGTTGGACATGGCCCAGAAACCGTCCTTCAGGTAGTCGTGCTCCACCGAAGAGAGGGCCTGAATCGAACCGTAACCGCAATGGTGGTTGGTGAAAACGAGTCCTTCGGGCGATACGACCTCGCCCGTACAACCGTTACCGAAAATGACGATCGCATCCTTGAGCGATCCGTGATTCACCGAATAGATATCTTCGGCCGTGAGCTGGCAGCCCTTGGCTTTCATATCCCCGATGTTCATCTTCTGAAGATAGGGCAGAAGCCACATACCCTCGTCTGCAGCGGCAGTCAGCGATACGACTGCCGCAGCCAGGCATAAAATCAGTTTTTTCATCTCTCCTTAAAATGTTTGTTTACTTGGTTTATAAAAAATATATAGTTGAATTTCTCTGTTCGCACTTCATACGACCGGCTCCGCATCCGCCCAACCGGATCGGAATGCCGCACTCTCTCCGTTCCTTCCCCTGTTCTCTTTTTTCGTCCTTCGCCGCAACCGGCCGGGCAGGTTCTCCCTCATTTCCCCTCTTTGGCCGCCGACCGGAAATCCGCCGTTCCGCCTCCGTAACCGCACAGGCCGTGCGACCGGAGGATCGCCCTCCGGCGAGCGAAAAACCTACTTGATGGCGATCATGTTGAGGATCGAACGCTCGGCACGGCGGCGTACCTCCTCGTCGAGCGATATTTCGGGCCGCTCGTCGCGCAGCGTGGTGAAGATATTCTCCAGCGTAATCATCTTCATATACCTACAATTGTTGCATCCGCACGCCTCGTCGTCGGGAGGGGCCGGGATAAACGTCTTCTCCGGATAGCGGCGCTTCATCTCGGTCAGAATCCCCGCTTCGGTCACCACGATGAACTCCCTGGCGGAACTTTTGCCGCAATAGTCCAGAATAGCCGCCGTCGAACCGACGAAATCGGCCACCTGCACGATATAGGCCCTGCATTCGGGATGCACCACCACCTGCGCTGCGGGATGCTGCCGCTTCAGTTCCAGGATTTTTTCCAACGAAAACTCCTCGTGCACATGGCAGGCGCCGTCCCAGATCACCATATTCTCGCGTCCAGTCAGCTTTTGGATATAGGAACCCAGGTTCCGGTCGGGAGCGAAGATGATCGGCTGGTCGGCCGGAATCGACTCTACGACCTTCAGGGCATTGGACGAGGTGCAGCACACATCCGTCAAGGCTTTCACCCCGACCGAAGTATTGACGTACGAAACCACCTTGTAGCCGGGATATTTCGCCTTGAAAGCCGCGAAAGCGGCCGCATCGCACGATTCTGCCAGCGAACATCCCGCTTCGAGATTCGGAAGCAGCACCTTCTTTTCAGGCGAGAGCACCTTGGCCGTCTCTGCCATGAAATGCACGCCGGCGAAGAGGATGATCCGGGCGTCGGTCTTCTGCGCCTCGATGGAGAGCGCCAGCGAATCGCCCAGGAAATCGGCTACCTCCTGCACTTCGGGCAGCGTATAGTAGTGCGCCAGGATAACGGCGTTCTTCTCGCGTTTGAGCCGCTCGATTTCCGTTTTGAGTTTCGATGAGTTATCGACCATCGTTTTTTATTTTTTATACTTTTATTTTATTAAAAGAATAATTAAAAATAAATATAATGCCTGTTGATAGTGTTGATAATTATACCGTATTTCGGGTTATCCACAGCATAGCTTTTCGAAGTTCCGTATTCTGTTCTGCCGATAAGGTCCGGGAGGTTGTCGAAACCCGGTTTTTTGAAAGTTACCGACAAATGTTCAAAACCGGTTTCGACATTTCGACATCTCCGGATTGTCAACATTCGCTTCTCTTTTTTCGTGCATATCCCGAATCATACTTTGCGAAAACTTTTTTTTGCCGTTTTCTTGTTTTGTCTATACCGGGCGAAAGATGGATTTTGCAAACGGTTCCGGGTTTTTCTTTTCAAAAGTTATTGCGGGTTTATCAACATCGTTCGTGGGGTTATTTGACCACCTTATCAACAATCCGGTCGGCTATCTCCCGGTAATAGGGTTCGACGCGGGCGTCGATCGACACCGACGGCGTTCCCGTGTCAGCGCCTTCCATAATGGACTGTATGATAGGTATTTCTCCCAACAGGTCTATGCCGTTTTCCTCGGCGAAGCGGCGGGCGCCTCCCTTTCCGAAGAGGTAGTAACGGTTTTCGGGCAACTCTTCCGGGGTGAACCAGGCCATGTTTTCGACGATGCCGGCCAGGGGGATGTTCACCTGCGGATTGCGGAACATCTCCACGCCGCGCCGCACATCGGCCACGGCGATCTGCTGGGGGGTCGAAACGATCACGGCCGTGTCGATTTTCAACTCCGAAATGATCGAGAGGTGAATATCTCCCGTGCCGGGAGGAAGATCCACGAGCAGGAAATCGAGCGCTCCCCAGCGTGTCTGGTGGATCATTTGCCGCAAGGCGTTCACCGCCATCGCACCGCGCCACAGCAAGGCGTCCGAAGGTTTCACGAAGAAGCCGATCGACATGATTTTCATATCCATCGCTTCGGCCGGCAGGATGATGTCCTGCCCGTCCACCTGTTCGGCTTCGGGCAGGTAACCTTCCAGACCGAACATCTTGGGCTGCGAAGGGCCGTAGATGTCGGCGTCGAGGATGCCGACCCGGAAACCCCGGTTGCGCAGGGCGACGGCAAGGTTGGCCGTGACGGTCGATTTTCCGACACCGCCCTTGCCCGAAGCGATCGCTACGATGTGGGCTATGTCGCCCGTCATGGTCGGTTTGTCCGCAGCTTGCGGTTTCTTGGGAGCGGCTTCCTTAATAATAACGGTGATGGATCCTTTCAGGGCGGGAAAATTCTCTTCCAGCAGCGCTTGAACCTGCCGTTTGATCTTCAGGGCGAAGGGATCGCGCACTTTGGCGAAATTCAGGGTGACGGTTATCTTGTCGCCGGGAGTCGAAACCTGTTCGACGAATCCGCTCTCGACAAGACCGTGCTGGGTCTCCGGATGGAGGATACGGTTGAGTAATTCCTTGACTCTCTCTTCCATATTTTCAGTTAAGTTGGTAGCAACGATCATGCAAACCGGGCGGCAAAGAGCCTGCTCCTGCTCGTCCGGATGCGGCTTATCTGGACAAAGATAACTATTATTTCCGATATAATAAGTCTTTATGGAAAATTATGTTATCGATAAACGATAAATATTATTTGTTTTTCATAAAATTAACGGTTATATTTGCCGCATATTAACTCCGATTCGGAGGGGGGCCGGGATTCGGCGATGCGGAAAAGTTTCGCCCCGTTCGCGCCTCATGCGCCGTTTCGCAGCGAATGAATATTAAATAAATCGGTATGAAATTTTTGAAAATGTTTTTCGCCGGTCTGCTCGCTTTTGTCGTGGGCAGTGCGGTGATGCTCTTTCTTTCCGTGGTGATTTTGTTCGGAATCGTAGGTTCCATGACCTCTTCGGAACCGGTGACGGTCGGAGAGCACGCGATTTTGAAACTGGATTTTTCGGAAGACCTGATCGAGTCGCCGAGCAGCGATCCTTTCGCCGGCATCGATTTCGCCACGATGACGGCCAGACACCAGGTTACTCTTTACAATGCGTTGCGGGCCATCGAAACGGCCAAGAACGATCCCCGCATCCAGGGTATTTACCTGCGTCCGAACGGAGGCGGAGTCGCCACTTACGCCATTCTGGAGGAGCTGCGCGAGGCGCTTCAGGATTTCCGGCAGGGCGGCAAGTTCATCATCGCCTATAACGAAACCTACGGTCAGGGGGGATACTATCTGGCATCGGTCGCCGACAAGATCTACCTGGAGCCTCACGGAGGGATGCAGTGGACAGGTGTTTCTTCGACGCTGATGTTTTACAAGGGTCTTTTCGACAAGCTCGATATTCAGGCCGAAATTTTCCGTCCGACGGCCTGCAGGTACAAGAGTGCCGTGGAGCCTTATTTCCTTTCGAAGATGTCGAATGCCAACCGCGAGCAGATGCAGTTGTTGGTGGATTCCTATTGGAATGTGATGGCGGAGGCCGTCGCCGAGTCGCGCGGTATCGAGCTTTCGACCTTGAACCGACTGGCTGACGGGCTCGAAGTGTCGCTGGCACAGGAGGCGCTCGATCATGGTATGGTGGACGGATTGCTGTTCGAGGATCAGATGGACGATGTGTTCCGGGAGTACGGCGCCGTCGCCAAGAACGACGGACAGTTCGAGTTCGTGACGTTGGGACAGTACGTGTCGCAACTGAATGCGGACCTTAAGAATATCTCTTCGTTGCAGATAGCGATCGTCTATGGCGACGGTGCGATCGTCGATGGCGAAGGCTACGGTGCCGATATTTACGGCAATACGCTGGCTGCGAAGTTGGCGAAAGTACGTCGCAACGACGATGTCAAGGCCGTGGTGCTGCGTGTCAATTCGCCGGGCGGCAGCGCGCTGGCTTCGGATGTGATCTGGCGCGAGGTGGAGCTGCTTCGGGAGAAGAAGCCGGTGATCGTATCGATGGGCAGCTATGCGGCCAGCGGCGGTTACTATATTTCGTGCGGTGCCGATGCCATCGTGGCGGACAAGACGACCCTTACGGGGTCGATCGGGGTGTTCGGAATGTTCCTGCGCCTGGAGGATGCCCTGAAGAACAAGCTGGGCATTACGTTCGATGCCGTGAGAACCAACACGTCGGCCGATATGGGCGTGATGCGTCCCCTGACGGGAACCGAACGGGCGGCGATCATGCGCTCGGTGGACGAGGTGTACGAAACTTTCACCTCCTACGTGGCCGAAGGCCGTAATCTGCCGCTGGAAAAGGTGCTCGACATTGCCGGCGGACGGGTTTGGAGCGGTACGGATGCCCTCGCTCTCGGGTTGGTAGATACCAACGGCGGTCTGAAGACGGCCATCGCTATTGCGGCTGACAAGGCCGAATTGGGCGATAAGTTCCGCATCGTCGAGATGACCGAGGCTCCGACCGGCTTCGGGGCGTTCTTCTCCGGATTCATGGCCAAAGTCAAGGCCGACATCGTGGCCGGAGAACTGGGACCCTGGGCCGGCGAGTGGCGCAAGATTCGTGAGGCGGTGGGACAGCAGGGCGTAGTGATGTATTGTCCTTATGCGGTACAGCCGGAGATGTAGGAAATCGCGGACGGAATGCCCGGACTCACTTTAAGTTTTCGATCGATTATGGAGATATTGAAAGTAGAACACGTTACCAAGCGCTTCGCCAGACATACGGCTCTGGACGATGTGTCGCTCACGATTCCCAAGGGGTCGGTTTACGGCCTGCTCGGACCCAACGGTGCGGGCAAGACCACGATGATCAGCATCCTCACCCGCATCACGGCGCCCGACGAGGGGAAAGTCATCTTCGACGGCCGCGAAATCCAGCCGCAGGATGTCTATCGCATCGGCTATCTGCCCGAGGAGCGCGGTCTGTATAAAAAGATGAAAGTGGGCGAACAGGCCGTCTTCTTCGCCCGCCTGAAGGGGCTTTCGCGCCACGAAGCGGTGGTGCGGCTCAAGAAGTGGTTCGTCAAATTCGGCATCGAATCGTGGTGGGACCGCAAGGTGGACGAACTTTCGAAGGGTATGGCCCAGAAAGTCCAGTTCATCGTCACGGTGCTGCACGAACCTGAGCTGCTGATCTTCGACGAGCCTTTTTCGGGTTTCGATCCGATCAACGCCAACCTTTTGAAGGAGGAGATTCTCGGCTTGCGCGACAAGGGTTCGACGGTCATCTTTTCGACCCACAACATGTCGTCCGTCGAGGAGATCTGCGACCATATCACGCTTATCAACAAGTCGCGCAACATTCTTACGGGCCGTGTGGACGAGATCCGGCGCAGGCACGGCAACAACATTTTCCAGGTAGCCTACCGGGGCGACGCGGAGGCGCTGCGCGGCGTGCTCGAAGGTCGCTGCGAGGTGCTCGAACAGCCCGAGCCGGAGTTCGGGGCGGCCTATTCGTCGCTCAAGCTGCATGTGGAGCGGGATGCCGACGTGCGGGAGGTGATCGCCCGGATCAACGATGCGGTGGAGCTGCGCTCCTTCACGGAGATCATCCCGTCGATGAACGACATCTTCATACGGGCCGTCGGGGGAACCCTCAACGCGGAGTAATCGGAAGAAAACGAACAAGCAAAAGTAGAAAGCCATGGCAAATTCGAAGATAGGAATTATCATCACCCGGGAATTTAACGAACGGGTGCGCAAGAAGTCGTTCATCGTGACCACGATTCTTATGCCGGTGCTGATGATCGGCCTGATGGTGGCCCCGGCGCTCATCATGCGCTATTCCCAGGGGGAAACCCGGCATATTTCCGTGATCGACGAGAGCGGTGTGATCGCTCCCCGGCTCGAGAGCAGCGAGGAGGTGGTCTATGAGCCGACCGACCTGACGCTCGACGAGGCTCGCAGAGAGCATACCGACCGTTTCGGCATACTCTGGATCGGCGGGGACATAATGACCAATCCCGGCAACGTGAAACTCTATACCAACGGCTCCTCGGCGATGTTGGTCGAGGAGAGTGTGTCGGGGCAGATCGCCGACATCATCGAGAAGGAGAAACTCAAGGACTATAACATCGAAAATCTGTCGCAGATTCTCGACGAGGTGAAGACTACGGTCTATATGCAGGTCTTCCGCAACGACCAGATGCAGGACGACGGCAGCGACAAGCAGGCCAATTCGTCGGCCGTATCGACCGTCGTGGGGCTGGTGCTCGGTATGATCCTCTACATGTTCCTGATGATTTACGGCGCGATGGTCATGCAGTCGGTCATCGAGGAGAAGAACAACCGGGTGCTCGAAGTGGTCGTCTCTTCGATCAGCCCCTTCCGGCTGATGCTGGGCAAGATCCTGGGTATCGCTTCCGTCGCGGTGGTGCAGGTGCTCATCTGGGGCGTGCTGGTGTGCGGCGTGGGTGCGCTCGTCATGCCGCACCTGATCCCTGCCGAGATGATGGGAAGTGTCGAGGCGATGCGTGCCGGGACGCTCGATCCGACGGCGGCGGGCGTCGATATGGAGATGGTGCAGACGCTCGCCACGGCGACCGATTTCGGATATGTCTTCCAGATTTTCGCCTATCTGCTGCTCTACGTGATCGGTGGTTACCTGCTCTATTCGGCGATGTTCGCTGCCGTCGGTTCGGCTGTCGATAACGTGCAGGACGCACAGCAGTTGCAGACCCCGATCATGCTGCCGATCATCCTGAGTATCTTCGTGATGATGGTGGTGATGAAGGACCCCAATTCGCCGCTGGTCTTCTGGTGTTCGATGATTCCTTTCACCTCGCCCGTGGTGATGATGGCCCGCATCCCGTGCGGTATTCCGACCTGGGAGATCGTCGTGTCGCTCGCGGTGCTCTACGCTACGTTTATGGCTATGGTATGGCTCGCGGCGAAGATTTACCGCGTGGGTATCTTCATGTACGGCAAGAAACCTACCTTCAAGGAGCTTTACAAGTGGATCCGCTACAAATATTAGCGGGCACGCTGCGGGGCCGGCCGGATTTTATTTTTCCGGGCACCCTTTTTGCAGGAGGTAAATACAGAAAGGTTTTTTCATAAATAGATTTTTTGATCGCGGGTCCCGGTTGTCGCAAGACGGCCGGGACCTTTTCGTGATCCCTGTCCGGAGTCTGTTGAATCGACTGGTGCCGCTTGTTGCCGGTTCGAAACAAAAGAACCGTTTCCATCGGATTTCGGGCCGAAGTCCTTATTTTTGCCGGGAATTTGACGGGCGGAGGATCGTTTGCCGACATTCGCGGTATTCGTGGCGAGTTTGCGGTGCGGATGCGGGCGACGGGTTTCCGCTATCGGTTCTTCGGTATTCATTTCGCACCTTATTATTAATCGATAAATTTATTGACTTATGTTACACAGAAAAATCGGATGGATGCTGCTTTGTTCAGCGGTTCTGCTGGCATCGTGCAACGACGACGAAACGAATGGCAACGGCGGAAACGGCCCTGCCGTACCGCCTGCGGAGGTGACTGCCGATGTAGATTATGAAGTTTTCGGAGGAGAGGATATGCCGCAGCTCTTCGATATGCAGGCGAAGTACACCGATGCCGTCGGAAAGACCGTGACGGCGGATGTCGCTTCGCTGCCCTGGAGCATTTCTGTCAAAGGAGCGAAGGTTCCTTTCGAGGCGACTGTCGAACTGGTACTGACGGCTAAGGAAGAGGTTGCGGAACAAGCCGCCTACCGCGTGGGACTCGGCTCGGGCGTTTCCTATACAACTACCGACGGCCAATATAAGGAGGCGACCGGTGCCTCGACGATGACCATTGGAAAGGACAAGGTGGAGAAATACCGGCAAACCATTTTGGGAAGAACGTACAAAAGTACCGAACGGATCGAGGTTTCCGGGAAATAAGACCTGAACGAAAGAACTGATAAAAGGCTGTCACCGAAAGAGTGACAGCCTTTTTTATTGTGGATAAAAGAATCCCCTGCCGAAACGTCGGCAGGGGATTTCTTATTGAACGGAGCGTGCCGTTACCAGATAATCACGCGCTCCTCGACCGGCATATACATCTTGCCGTCGGTGATGTTGAAGGCATCGAAGAAATCCTGGAGGTTGCGCAGCGTAGCGTCCACGCGCCATTGACCGAGCGAGTGTACGTCGAGTTTGGTCAGACGGGCGATCTCCTCGTCGCGGATGTTCTGTGCCCAGACGGTCGCGTAGCTCAGGTAGAAGCGCTGAGCCGGCGTGAGGCCGTCGATCGGTTCGGGCTCGGTGCCGTTCAGCGAGTTCTTGAGTGCCGTGTAAGCCACGCGCAGACCGCCCTGATCGGCGATATTCTCGCCCAGACAGAGCGAACCGTTGGCGAAGATGGCCGGCTGGTCGCCGCGTGCGGGCAGCACCTCGATCGCATCGAATTGCTTGACCAGAATGTCGGTCTTCTGTTTGAAGGCTTCGGCATCGGCGTCGGTCCACCAGTTGTTCATGTTGCCGTCCTTGTCGAAGTTGCGGCCCTGGTCGTCGAACCCGTGGGTCATCTCGTGGCCGATCACCACGCCGATGGCGCCGTAGTTCACCGCGTCGTCGGCTGCCGGGTTGAAGAACGGCGGCTGAAGGATTGCTGCCGGGAAGCAGATTTCATTGGTGGTCGGGTTGTAGTAGGCATTGACCGTTTGCGGAGTCATGTGCCACTCTTCGGGATCGACGGGTTTATCCGTTTTGGCAAGCGCATCGCGGGTCGCCCATTCGCTGGCACGCTGGATATTCTCCCAGTAGGAGAGGGTCGGGTCGATTTCGAGCGTGGAGTAGTCCTTCCACTTGTCGGGGTAGCCGATTTTTACGCGGAAAGCGGCGAGTTTCTCGCGGGCGCGCATCTTGGTCGAGTCGCTCATCCAGTCGAGCTGGTCGATGTGTTGGCCGAGGGCCGTGCGGAGATTCTCCACCAGGGTCATCATGCGGGCCTTGTCCTCGGCGGGGAAGAACTTCTCGACGTACATTTCGCCTACGGCCTCGCCCAGGGCGCTGTTGGGAATGGCCATGGCACGTTTCCAGCGGGGACGGGGCTCCTGCTTGCCCGACATCGTGCGGCCGTAGAAGTCGAACGATGCGGCGTAGAAGTTATCGTCCAGGTAGGGTGCTGCGGCGTTGAGGTATTGCGATGCCAGGTAGTAGCGCAAGTCTTCGATCGGAGTGGTTTCGATTAGCTTGTTCAGCGCCTCCATGTATTCGGGCTGGCAGACGATCACACGCTCGGGATTGATTCCGGAGAATGCGAAGAGCTGTGCCCAGTCGATGGCGTCGTAGTTCTTTTTCAGATCGGCGGTCGTCATCGGGTTGTACATGCGCTGAATATCGCGCAGCTCGACGTTCGAACGCATGTTCTTGGCCAGTTCGGTTTCGATGCGCATAACGGCGTCGGTCGCCTTGCCTGCCTCGGACTCTTCGAGTCCGGCCAGCGTGAAGAGCCGGTTCAGATAAGTTTTGTAGGCTTCGCGGATCGATTCGTTCTCGGCGTCGAGGTAGTAGTCGCGGTCACCCATGCCGATACCCGACTGTCCGATATAGAGGGCATTGACTTTGCTGTCCTTCAGATCGGCCTGGGGACCGAAGCTGAACAGGGGCGAGCTCGAAGTCAGCTGCATCACGGACAGGATCGGAGTGAGTTGTTCCTTCTTGTCGAGGGACAGGATGGTTTTCAGCTCGGCCTTGACGGGAGCGGCGCCCTCCTTGTTCAGGCGTACCGAGTCGAGGCCCAACTTGTAGAGGTCGGCGATTTTCTGATTGACCGTGCCCTTCGCAGGGTTCTCCTTGGTCATCTGGGTGAAGAGCTCGTTGATGCGAATCTCGTTGTTGTCGCTCAGCACGTTGAACATGTTGTAGCTCGAATGTTCAGGTTTGAGCGGATTTTTAGCCTGCCAGCCGCCCGTGGCGTACTGGTAGAAACTCTCGTTGGGGGCGACCGAGGTGTCCATGTTGGACGGATCGAGCGCCGGCGTCGAGTTGGTCGGTTTGTTTTGGCAGCCCATCATACAAAGAACGGTTGCAGCGAAAAGAATTTTTTTCATTGGTTGTTTACTCTAAATATTTTAAGGTTTCTGTCTGTTTTCGATTCAGTACGGAGAGCGGTTCGATGGGACCGCGCTCTGTTCGTGCCCAGCTTATTTGCGGATGGCCGCCACACCCGGCAGCTCCTTGCCTTCGATGTATTCGAGCAGTGCGCCGCCGCCCGTAGAGACGTAGCTCACCTTGTCGGCCAGGCCGAACTTGTTGATGCAGGCTACCGAGTCGCCGCCGCCGATGAGCGAGTAGGCGCCGT
>OILS01000289.1_pt1 | contig 12053 bp, 10 predicted proteins | sample 1584611 | NCBI WGS metagenome assembly OILS01 (sample SAMN02674697, study PRJEB24791) | human gut metagenome, SKBSTL033 | isolation source: stool | host: Homo sapiens | place: USA
GCACAGAAAGCAAAATTTGTCCGCGGTGTGGAAATTGTTCCGGCAGCTATAGAGAATGCGAAAGAAAATGCGAAACTTAATGGCCTGGAGAATACAGAGTTCTTTGTGGGAAAAGCAGAAGAAGTGCTGCCAAGAGAGTATAAGAAAAATGGCGTTTATGCAGATGTCATCGTCGTAGATCCGCCAAGAAAAGGCTGTGATGAAACCCTGCTGGAGACCATGGTCGAGATGAACCCGGATAGGATTGTGTATGTAAGTTGCGACAGTGCGACGTTGGCAAGGGATCTGAAGTATCTGTGTGAGAGGGGATATGAGCTTAGAAAAGTATGCCCGGTTGATCAATTTGGGATGACTGTTCATGTGGAGACTGTGGTGTTGCTACAAAGGAAGAATATGTAGAAATCCTTGAATTTACGCACTTTGTGGAGTTTTTCAGTTTCAAAAAAATAGGCGAAAATCACAAAGAAAAGAGCCTTGTGAAGAAAGTAACCGTTGTTGTTGCATTAGACCTCGGTACGGGGAACACAAAGAATTCTGAATATGAAAATGAATAGAGAGCTATCAGATAATTGATAGATTATAGGGATACTTGTTAAAAGCGGGTGTCCCTATTTTTTATAGGGCATTCCAGAAATGGAGTGTCTTTTTTATACCAAAATATTAAAAACTCAGGAGGAAAATGAAAATGACAAACACAGCGTTAAGAGCAGAGAATAGCAATTCTCGCACAATTACTTTCAAGAGCAAGGAACACGAAAAATTTTATATGGAATATCTGAAAAAATGCAGATATCAGGATGTCTACCATCGGGCTTTGGTTTATTGCCTGGGTATCGACAGAGACACAAGAGAAAATGTGAATAAAATCTATAATTTTAAAACTGGATGTGTAAAAACGGAATCCCTGCAGGAAGGTTGGCAGACCAGTGGAAGTTTACGGATCGTCCGCATGGCATTTAATCTTTACTGTAATGGGACACCAAGTGTCGGAGATTATGAAGCAGAGGAAGATCAGTTAAAAGAGTGTCAGTATTATACCGTAGAAGATCTGTTTTGCTGCGGATATGCCCGGTATTTTTGGGAAGCCATTAAAATCCGTTATCCAGAGTATTGTTTTTACAAAGACTGGGAGGATATGTATGCTGAAAATTAGATTACAGGGTACTTTAAAGGATATTCAATGGTTCCGTCGTATTTTGGAAAAGCATAAAGAATTGGATGTTCTGGAAGTATCGGATGCTTATGCGAACAAAGGAACAAGCAAATATTTTCGTGTTTATGTTGAAGTAGAAGAAAAAGAGTAAATCGGAGGAAAGTATATGTGTAAAGTAATTGCTATTGCAAATCAGAAAGGCGGAGTAGCCAAAACAACGACAACAATCAATCTGGGAGCAGGACTGGTGAAGTCAGGGAAAAAAGTAGTTCTGGTAGATGCTGATCCACAGGGGCATTTGACAATGGGATTGGGATTCCCTAAAAATCTCAAGGTAACATTAAAGAGTATGATGGAAAATATTATCATGGGACTGGAATTTGATCCGAAAGAGGCGATTCTCCACCATGAAGAAGGGGTTGACCTGATTCCATCAAATAAATTGCTCGCCGGAATGGATATGTCCTTATTTACAGTAGAGGACAGAGAAAAAGTGTTGAAAGAGTATCTGGACTTGCTGAAGGACGAGTACGATTATATTCTGATTGACTGTATGCCATCCTTGGGAATGTTGACGATCAATGCTTTGAGTGCAGCGGACAGTGTTCTGATTCCAGTGCAGCCACAATATTATGCGGCAGATGGACTCATGGAATTACTGAAAGTGGTTAAGGGAATCCATCAGAGGTTCAATCCAGATTTACAGATAGAAGGCATTTTATTCACAATGGATAATTGCCGTTACAATAATGCCAAGAGAAACAAACAGGCAATCAAAACTACATACGGAAGTGACATTAAGATTTTTGAGCAGACAATTCCGAGAACAGAAAGCCTTGCAGAAACGGCATCGGAGGGTGTAAGTATCTTTGCCTATGACGGAAAAAGCAAGGGGGCAGACAGCTATCTGGAACTGGTTCAGGAGGTGTTGAAACATGCGTAGACCGAAAAAAGATATTCAGCTTACCTCTTATGATGATTTACTGGGATTGGAAGAATCACCGGAAGAGAGTATGAACCAGGTTGTGGAAATAGAATTGGAAAAGCTCCATCCTTTTAAAAATCATCCATTTCGTGTGAGCGATGATGAAAAAATGGCTGAGACAGTAGAGAGTATTAAAAACTATGGTGTTTTAAATCCTGCTCTGGTAAGACCCCAATCAGAAGGTGAATATGAACTGATTTCAGGTCACAGGAGAAAAAGAGGCTGTGAACTGTGTGGCAAAACAACTATGCCGGTCCTTGTCCGAAACTATACAGATGATGAAGCTGTCATAATTATGGTCGATTCCAACATTCAGCGTGAAAATATTCTGCCAAGTGAAAAGGCCCATGCCTATAAGATGAAATATGATGCTATGAAGCACCAGGGAAGTAAAGGCGAAAAATATACGGCAGATATGGTTGGGGAATCTGCCGGAGACAGTGGGAGAACTGTACAGAGATATATCCGTCTGGCGGCATTATCCGATGCTCTGCTGGAATATGTGGACAATAATAAAATTCCCATGATTGTAGGAGAAAAGCTATCTTATCTGAAGCCAGAGGAACAGGAGTGGCTTCTGGAAGTGATTGCCAACAGCAGCATCTTTCCGACAAAGCAACAGGCAGAACAGTTAAAAGAGTGCAGTGCAAACGGAAAATTAAACCAGAGTTATATCTATGCTGTTTTATTAAAAAAGGAAAACAGTAAGATTAATGTGACGATCCCGGCAAAGAAAATCGGCAATTATTTTCCAGAGACATATTCTAAAGAACAGATAGAAGAAGTCATTTTCATGCTTTTGGATAAATGGAAAGAAAACAAAGAAGGAGTAGCAGATGCAGAAGATACAGTTTGATTATTTTACAGGGATGGAAGCGGAACAATACAGCTTCTATCGTGTCCCTAAAGTGCTGTTTACAGAATCATGCTTTAAAACTCTTTCTTGCGAAGCAAAGGTATTATACGGTCTGATGCTGGACCGTATGAGCCTGAGCATTAAGAACAGATGGCTGGATTCAGAGGACAGAGTATACATTATCTTCACTGTGGAAGAAATTGCAGAGTTGATGAACTGTGGAACTCAAAAGGCAGTGAAACTGGTAAAAGAGCTGGACAGCAGTAATGGGATTGGATTGATAGAGAAGAAACGTCTGGGACTGGGAAAACCGAATGTTATTTATGTGAAAAATTTTATGATCAGAGAGGTTCCAGATCAAAAGCCGACAGGTAATTGTGCAGATCTGCAATCTGAGCAGGAAGATCATAAAAAAATTGCAGATTTGCAATCGAAACAGGAAAGACATAAGGAATGTGCAAATTTGCAACAAGAAGCAGAAAATAAGGGGAAAACAGGCATTTTTCTGAATTGTGAAAATCATCATTCAGGAGTAGTGAAAACCACAATTCAGGATTATGGGGAATCACAATTCCAGAATAGTGAAAATCACAATTCAAGAATGGTGGAAACCACAAATCCAGAATTTCCAGAATCACAATTCCAAAATAGTGAAAATCATCATTCCAGAATAGTGGAAATCACAAATCCAGAATGCCCGAAATCACAATCTAATAATACTGATATTAACAAGACTGATATTAGTGAAACTGAGATAAATCAATCTTATCCAATCACATCAGGTAATTCCAAAAGGAAAAAAGATGTGATGGAGGAGATGAGAGCATATCGTGAAGTAATTCATGAAAACATAGATTATCAATATCATGCCAAAGAAGATGTAGATGAACTGGTAGAACTGATAATTGAAGTTATGATGATGCCGGAGGACAGTATGATTCGGATTGCAGGAGTAGAAAAACCAGTTGCTTTGGTGAAAAGCAGGTTTATGAAACTGAATTATTCACATATCGAATATGTGCTGTTCTGTCTGAACCGGAATACAACTAAGGTCGGGAATATTAAAGCCTATCTTCTGACTGCCCTGTATAATGCCCCGGCAACGATAAACAGTTATTATCAGGCAGAAGTTAATCACGATATGTATGGAGGATAAAGGAACATGAAGAAGATGATTAAAAAAGTGATAGCACCAGTGCTGGTGATTACGGTATTGTTTGCAGTATTAAGACCGTTTTGTATCCAGGATGGGGAGTGCAATTATTTCTTGCTGTTACTTCTGATGGGGATACCGTTTGGAATTGGAAAAATGTGTGTCTGGATGGTTCCAAGAGGCTTTGACCTCGGAGGAACACTGGCAGTATGGACAATGAATCTTCTGATCGGAGGATTGATCGGAAGCATCATTCTTCTTGCAATGGTTGGACAGGCGATCATTTATCTCTGCGTTTTTCTGATTACACTTCTTACAGGGATACATAAAATACCAAGAATAAAATGAAATAGATTTTTTGAAAAGCAGCTAAGACAAAAATTAGCTGCTTTTTTTCGAGAAACTTTGCGACACAATGGCGTAAAGTTGGAACAAATTGCAGGAAAGGAGACACCGTATTGAGCAATCGTGCAATTTCCACAGAACTTATTGAATTGGGAGAACGGATCAGAAAACGCAGACAGGAAATGAAGTTGTCACAGGAATCTTTTGCGGAAAAAGCAGGTATCAGTGTCAATACGGTCAGCAGGATTGAAGGCGGGCAAACGGCAATGTCTGTTGAGATTTTCAGGAAGATGATTGAGATATTGGAAACAGATGCCAATATCCTGCTGGGGAAAGAGGAAGGTGATACAGAAAGGCAGGAATCAGTTCAGGAAGTGCTTTACCAGATTCAGAAGCTGGAATGGAAAGAGCAGAAAATTATCATGCAGACCATAGATTCTCTGATAGACAGTTTTAATGAATACAGGTGAAATTTCACCATATATGGGGTGCAAAATAAAAAAACTCCCCATATATGCTAAGGATAATAGAATCCTGTGTTGTTAAAATGGAAAACAGAGAGATAAAGAAGGGAGATAGGATTGATGACCAGAGAAGAAAATTTGCTTTATCGGAGGCAGTGTCCTTATGATGCAATGGGAGACTATTCTGTTTTGATGGAAAATGAAAAGAACATAAAAGCAGAAAGAAATGCCAAGAAGTCTGATCCTGGCATCAGACGGAAAATAAAGTAGAGAATATTGTAACTATTAGAAAGGGCAGTAAGGAAGTTTCAGGCTCTCGTTAAAAAAAACGGGTGTACCGGAAGCTGTTTTTTACTGTCCTTTTTGTCAGTTGATCAGTAAAAATCCTATCCTTTCTGCCGATGGGCACCTGTTGCCAGCAGGCAGAAAGGTGGTAATTATGCTTACATTGCAGGAATTGAAACAGGTTGTAAGTAACAGGGAAGAAAGAAGAAAGGTTCCGTCCGCTAAATATTTAAGAGAAAACGATGTAGCAGTTGCGAAGCAAAGGTTGATGGATTGTGCGGAAATTATCGCATATCAGACCGGATATGTTCTCTATTGTGTGGGGGACTATGCAACGGTTTTTCCGTTATTTACCTGTCGAGATTATGTGTATGAAGCAGAAAGAAAAATAGCAGTTGTTGAGGAGAATTTTTTTGATGATCAACCCTGGTATGTAAGGCTGATATTAGAAGGCGAAGACAGGCTGTGGAGAAACAGGGAAACACGAGAACATAATAATTGCATTTCGTATAGCTGTATTTCCGAAGAATGGTGCGAAGTGGCAGATAAAGGACAATGTCTGCTTGAAAGAATCATTGCAGAGGAAACAGTCAGGGAGTTGATGAATCTGTTGACAGAGCGACAGAGACAGATGATCCAGCGTATTTATTTTCAGCAGCAGACACAAAAAGAAGTCTCGCATGAACTGGGTATTACAGTTCCGGCAGTATCAAAGTGCATTTCACAGGCAATGCAGAAAATGCGGAATAATTCGGATGACTCTGCCAGAGTATTGAAAAAAGGAGACTGGAAGTATGCCTGGTAAAAAGCCAAAAGAAAGACAACGCTATATGCTGCGTGTAAATGATACGCTTGTGGAAGTTACCAGGGCAGTATATCTGGCTTGGTATCAGGCTGGAAGAAAAGAGCGATACCAGGTTGAAAAAATGCAGAGGCATGGAGTATGTAGTATGGAGGAATTACAGGAAAAAGGCTATGACTGCTCTTTTTCGGTATTATCACCGGAAGAAATCATTATCAGATTGTCAGAAATACAGGAACTGGAAGAAGCTCTGGGATATTTGACTAAAGAGGATGCGGAACTGATAACGCTATTGTTTTTTGAAGAATTTACAGTAAAAGAAACAGCACAGTATTTTGGGTGCTGCCCAAAGACGATCAGAAACCGGAGGAAGAAAGTATTGGAGAAATTAAAAGAACAACTGGAAAACACATAAAACAATGTTGAAATAAAAATATCTAAAAAATTTTTCAAACAGGTTAATTTTTGCCCTTTCACACATGCAGTTAGTGAAGGGGCAAATGTCTATTTGCAATTCAAGAAGATAAATCCCCTTAAAAATTGCACCTTGACAATTTCATACCAGCAGCGAGAGGATACCCGGAATTTTTCAGCTACGCATTTTTGCGGCGGGAATCCGGTGAAAACGTGAAGGGATACAGATGGGAGGCACCCTTTGCAGGAACTATTACGAATTACCTCTTGCGGCTTAATGCTTGATCCTGAACTTTACCTGAGTGTCATTCCTGTTTTACAGGATGACAGCAGATACCATGTGGCGGTGTTTCAAAAAAGGCACTGCCATATGAATGTGCTGTTATCAGAGTTATTTCTGTATCAGCAATAAGATGTGGGAGGTGGTTCCAATGATTGAATAATGTAGGTGTGAGCCTGCATGAAAACAGAGCAGATAATAGAAGAAAGAGAGGATTCAGTCAAAATGAAAATGAGATTCAAAAGATTCTTGTCCGGATTTATGGCAGTCGCAACACTGGCTTCTGTCATTATTCAGCCAGTAGCAGTTTCGGCTTCTGAATTAGAACCGGAAGAAATACCATTTGAACAGCAGTATGCAGAATTAAAAGATGTTCAAGATTCCCTTGATCCGGATGAAATCGTAAAGGCAAATGATATTGAACTTTCTTACGGGCAGGAATTTGATGTAGAAGTTGATCTGTCGGGAATTGAAGGTGTAGATGAAAGCAAAATCAAGATTTTATTCCATGAAGCAAAGAACGAAACTGGTACAGATTTTGACACACATACACCGGATACTTACAAAGCTGTCTATGCAGTAAAACCAGTCAGCGGTCATCCTGCTTATAGAATCAGCAGAAATATTACAGTGAAAGAACCGGAAACAGAAATGCAGTCAGAGCGTTCTTCGGACAGTACAGTGAATGTTGAGGATGATACTAGGGATACGGAGCAGAGCGAGGAGGATTCGGAGTCGCACCGGGAAACACAAAATTCTGAAAGCACAACAGATTTGGAATCTGAATTAACCGTTTCAGAAGTACTGGAACAGGCAGAGGGTAATGGCATTGATCTGTATGTAATGGAAGCCGGAGAAACAGTAACCTTTATGGCTGCGGCAGGCAATGCCAGAAGTTCACAGCAGGTTTCTGTGACCAGAGGGGCAGAATACCGATATGCAGATTATGGATATGGAACCTATCTGACTTATCAGTACACTGTAAAATTCGGTAATATATCTGCCACGGCATACTGTGTGCAGCCATCCAAACCAGGGCCAGGAAGTGGAACCTATACGATCAATAAAGTTGGTGATGGGAAAGCACTTGCGAAAGTGTGCTATTACGGCACAAAGGCTTCCGGTGATGATGGTTTTTTTACAGAAGAAAACGGATATGGCAATTTAAGTACAGGAGCCAGATTTATCTTGGTACATCTGGCAGCATCTTATGCAAATGGAAGTGGGGATGCTTTTTCAGGTGCAAACAGTACAGCACAGAATCTGGCAATGAAACTCTATAATTACTGTATTTCACAGCCGGAAATTCCAGATGTGGCAATGTCCTTTTCGGATGCAGATGTAAAAGCCTATGTGGATGGCAACAGTCAGAGAACAAAGGATATTACATTTAATGCGGATGCGTTACAGACCATTACCATGAAACTTCCGGCAGGTGTACAGCTTCATAACCTGACAACAGGTAAAACAAGTAAAGCCGGAGAAAGTGTGGAAATTTGTGGTGGTACAAAGTTTTATCTGTCTGCACCATTAACACAGGTGAGTGATGTGGCAGGAAGCTGGTCTGCAACCATGAAAGGAAGCATTACCAAAGATTATTCTGCATACAAAATTTCAACAGGTTCCGGAAACCAGGATCTGGCTCTGGTATTTGGCGAAGGCGTTGATGATGAGAAATATGTAGATTTTAAAGTATCCTGGGTACAGCAGGCAAGTGTAAAGGTAATCAAGAAAGATGCCAAGTCAGACGCAAAGCTGTCTGGTGCTGTGTTTGGATTATACAGTGATGCTGAATGTACCAAACTGATCACAAAGTTACCTGCGACGGATGAAAACGGTGAAGCATCCGTACAGATCACCAAGACACAGGATACCGTATATCTGAAAGAGATTACAGCTCCAAGCGGATATCGTATCAATGCAACAGCTTACAATGTGAAACTGGAGGTCAGCAAGACCACAACCGTTACGGTTCCAGATGAAGAACAGATGGGACAGCTTACCGTTTATAAAGAAGGTGAGGTTCTGGTTGGTGCTGATGTAACAGAAAATGGAACAACATTTAAATATGAGAAACGCAGACAGAGTGGTGCTGTTTATGATGTGTATGCTGGAGCAGATATTAAAACTGCTTATGGTACAAAAGTTTACAGCAAGGGTGATCTAGTAAAAGAGAATCTGACAACAGATACAAACGGAGCTACCGTTCTTAAAAATCTGTATCTTGGTACATATATCGTAAAAGAGAAACAGGCTCCGACAGGATTCTATAATGCCGGAGAGGAAAAGACAGTAACATTATCCTATGCAGGACAGAATGTGAATGTTGTTTTCACTGAGACAACCTTTACTAATGACAGACAGAAAGTAGAAGTAATGGTAACAAAACAGGATAAAGATACAGAAAATCCTCTAGCTGGAGGAATCTTTGGACTTTATGCTGCAAGTGACATTACCAACGTGGATGGAACCGTCATTGTAAAGAAAGGGACACTGATCCAGAAAGCGACAACAGGAGCAGACGGAACAGCGAAGTTTACAGCAGACCTGCCGCTTGGATTTTCTTATGATGTGAAAGAAGTGCAGGCACCGGAAGGGTATGTGAGAAACACAGATGATGTTTATACGTTTGCTTTCTCTTATACGAATGATAAAGAAGCAAAACAGACATTCAAGCATACATTCAAAAATGAACGTGTGACAGCTAAGATTTCTCTGCAGAAGCAGGATAAAGAAACCAAAAAGGCAGTTCCACAGGGCGATGCCACTCTGGAAAAAGCAGTATATGGACTGTATGCTCGTGAGGATATTGTGCATCCGGATGGTGTTACTGGCGTGATCTATAAAGCAGGAGAACAGGTTGCCACTCTTACGACAGATGAGAATGGACAGGCTTTTGTGGATGGATTATATCTTGGTAATTACTATGTGAAAGAGATTACTCCTCCAACTGGTTATCTGGCAGATGAAGAAGAACATGATCTGGTCTGCAATTACGAAGGAGATCTTGTAGCAGAAGTAAAACGTGACTGTCTGTCTCTGGAGCAGGTAATGAAACAGCCATTCCAGATTATCAAGGCGGCAAATAACGGAAAGACCGATGCCGACTTACTGAAAGGGGCAGGATTTACCGCTTATCTGGTATCTTCCCTGAAAGTAAAAGAGGATGGAAGCTATGATTTTGATTCTGCAAAACCGGTAGTGATCGGGGAAAACGGAGCAACAGAAATCTTTACAGATGAAAAAGGTTATGCCTGCAGTATTGCGATTCCTTATGGAACTTATATTGTGCGTGAAACCACGACACCTCATAATTACACTCCGGTAGATGATTTTACAGTGCGTATCACTGAGAACAACCCGAACCAGCCACAGACATGGAGAGTGCTTCTGGATGACGAGTTTGAAGCGAAACTGAAAATCATCAAACAGGATGATGAGACGAAAAAGGCAGTGCTTCAGAAGAATACAGAGTTCAAGATTTTCAACATGGACACTGAGAAATATGTGGAGCAGGTAACAACTTATCCGACTACGGTAAAACATAAATCCTATTTTACAGATGAGCAGGGATATTTGATTCTTCCGCAGAATCTTAAAATCGGACATTATCGCATTGAGGAAGTAAATGCACCTTATGGATATACTTTGAATGAAAATTACTATGAGGTAACAGTAGATTCTAATACTGCATACCAGATGGACGGAACTTCCGGGGATGTGATCATTGAAGCAGTTTATGAGAACCATCCTGTTAAGGGTGAACTGACTATCGTGAAAAAGGGCGAAGTTCTGGACGGATTCAAGGATGATTTTACATATCAGACAGAAAATCTGGAAGGGGCAGAGTTTGAGATTTACGCTGCCGAGGACATCTATACTGCAGATTTCCAGAAAGATGATAATGGAAACCGTATTCTGGAATATGCTGCTGGAACACTGGTAAAAACGGTTACAACGGATAAAGATGGGAAAGCGGTCCTGAAAAATCTGCCGCTTGGAAGTTATAAGATTGTTGAAAAGACAGCACCGGATGGCTTTGTTTTAAACAGTGAAGCACAGATCATTACTTTTTCTTACAAAGATCAGGAAACACCAGTCATTGAACAGACAGCTATCTTTGAAAATGACCGTCAGAAAGTAGAAATTTCTGTGGTAAAACAGGATGCTGATACAGAAGCAGCCGTTGCAGGAGCAGAGTTTGGACTTTATGCAAAGAATGATATGAAAGCTCATGGAGCTGTAATTGTGAAAGCAGACACACTGCTTGGAAAAGCTGTTTCCGGAGAAGATGGAAAGGCTGTATTTACACAGGATCTTCCATTTGGTGAGTATTATATCAAAGAACTTGCAGCACCAGATGGTTATGTATCTTCTGATGAAGTTCTGGAAGTAAAAGCAGAATATCAGGGACAGGATGTTAAGGTAGTACAGTTATCTTCTGTATTTAAGAACCAGCCTACAAAGGTTGTAGTTTCCAAGTCTGATTTAACTACTGGCGTGGAATTGTCAGGTGCGACACTTACTGTTCTGGACAAAGCTGGAAATGCAGTTGATACATGGAAATCTGTAAAAGGCGAGCAGCATCTGATTGAACGACTTACCGTAGGGGAAACCTATACTCTCAGAGAAGAAATGGCTCCTTATGGATACCTCAAGGCAGAAGAGATCACTTTTACGATTGAGGATACCGGGGAAATCCAGAAAGTTGAAATGAAAGATGATGTGCCAACAGGAACGATTATCATCAATAAAAATGGAGAATTTCTGGATAAAGTAACTGCACTGGATTCCGTTGGAGGCTGGATCAGCCATTTATTCCAGTATGTAACAGGCAGTCTGAAAGATGTTACTTTTGAAGTTTATGCTTTAGAAGATGTGAAGTCTGCTGACGGAGAAAGTGAAGATTATTATAAAAAAGATGAGCTGGTGGCAACCATTACAACAGATGATACCGGTATTGCAAAAATATCCGGACTTCCACTTGGTAAATACTATGTAAAAGAAAAAGCTACAGTAGAAGGCTTTGTTCTGGATGATGAAGCAAGAGAGATTGATCTGACATACCGGGATCAGGATACTGCAGAGGTTACTTACTCTGCTGACTGGCAGAATAACCGCCAGAAAGCAAAAGTAACTGTAGTTAAGAAAGAAAAAAATACAGACCGTGTTCTGGAAGGCGGAGTATTTGCACTTTATACAAAGAATGATATTTTAAATGCAGAAGGCGAAGTAATCCTGAAAGCAGATACCATGATCGAGCAGAAAGCTACGGATCAGGATGGAAGAATTGTATTTACGGCAGATCTTCCAATC
>OILS01000306.1_pt1 | contig 11178 bp, 10 predicted proteins | sample 1584611 | NCBI WGS metagenome assembly OILS01 (sample SAMN02674697, study PRJEB24791) | human gut metagenome, SKBSTL033 | isolation source: stool | host: Homo sapiens | place: USA
GCCGCATCGGCTGGATCGAGGCCGTGAGCCACGCGTTCTGCGCCAGCTGCAACCGGGCGCGGGTGACCAGCACCGGCCTGCTCAAGCCCTGCCTGTGCTACGGCGAGGGCACCGATCTGCGGGCCCTGCTCCGCGGCGGGGCCGGTGACGCGGCTTTGGAACAGGCCATGGCGGCCACCATCTACGAAAAGCCCCGGTCCCACTGCTTTGGCACGGGCCAGATCACGGAGCAGCACGTCATGGCGGCCATTGGCGGCTGAAAATAGGAAAACATCGAGGATTTTATACTTATGGGAATCATCCAAGCAATTTGCATTTCCGAAGTCCGGGGCGTGCAGAAGCACGCCATCCCGGAAGCCGACCTGACCCCGGAGTGGGGCATTGTGGGCGACGCCCACGGCGGCAACTGGCACCGGCAGGTCAGCCTGCTGGGGCTGGAAAAAATCGAAGCGTTCCGCGCCAAGGGGGCCGATGTGGCTTATGGCGCGTTTGGCGAAAATCTGGTGGTGGACGGGTTCGATTTCCGCACCCTGCCCGTGGGCACCCTGCTGGCGGTGGGCGATGTCCTGCTCCAGATGACCCAGATCGGCAAGGAGTGCCACAACCACTGCGCCATCTACAAGGCCGTGGGCGACTGCATCATGCCCCGGGAGGGCGTGTTTGCCAAGGTGCTCCACGGCGGCCACATCAAGGTGGGCGACGAAATGAAGCTCATCCCCCGCACCGAGCCCCTGCCCTGGCAGGCGGCGGTCATCACCCTGAGCGATAAGGGCGCCCGGGGCGAGCGGGAGGACAAGAGCGGCCCCGCCATCGTCCAGCGGCTGGAAGCCGAGGGCTATGAGGTGGTGGAGCAGATCCTGCTGGCGGACGACGCCGCGGCCCTGAAGACCACCCTGACGCGCCTGGCCGACCAGCGTCAGCTCGATTTGATCCTGACCACCGGCGGCACCGGCTTTGGCCCTCGGGATGTGACCCCCGAGGCCACCATGGCCGTGGCCACCCGCCTGGCCCCCGGCATTGCCGAGGCCATCCGGGCTGCTTCGCTGGCCATCACCCCCCGCGCGATGCTCTCCCGCGCGGTGTCGGTCATCCGGGGGAAGACGCTGATCGTCAACCTGCCCGGCAGCCCGAAAGCAGTATGCGAAAGCATGGATGTGTTTCTGCCGCAGATGCCCCACGCGCTGGGGCTCCTGCGCGGAGAAGTGCGCGACTGCGCGCGCTGATAGATGCCTTTACATTTTCTGGAGGTTTGAAACAACATGAAACGTCGTACCCTGATCCTGGGCTCTCTGGCCCTGTCCGCTTCTCTGCTGCTGAGTGCCTGCGGCGGCTCCGCTGCTTCCTCTCAGGCCGCTTCCGCCTCTTCCGAGGCCGTGGCTTCCTCTGCCGCTGCTTCTTCCGAGGCTTCCGGCGAGAGCGTCCAGCTGACCGTCTTTGCCGCTGCTTCCCTGACGGAGACCCTGAACGAGATCGCCGAGCAGTACAAGACCGTGGCCCCCAACGTGGAGCTGGTCTTCAACTTTGATTCCTCCGGTACTCTCAAGACCCAGATCCAGGAGGGCGCTGACTGCGACCTCTTCCTCTCCGCCGGTCAGAAGCAGATGAACCAGCTGGACAGCACCGCTTCCGCCGATCTGAACACCGAAGGACTGGACTTCGTGGACAGCGATTCCCGCGTGGACCTGCTGGAGAACAAGGTCGTTCTGTGCGTGCCCGAGAATGGCGATAAGGGCATCGACAGCTTCGATTCTCTGGCCGAGCACCTCAAGGCCGGGGACATTCTGTTCTGCATGGGCAACAGCGATGTGCCCGTGGGCCAGTACACCCAGAAGATCCTTGCCTACTACGCTCTGGACGAGGAAGCACTGGCCGCAGCCGGTGTCATCACCTACGGCTCCAACGTCAAGGAGGTCACCACCCAGATCACCGAAGCCAGCGTGGATGCCGGTGTCGTGTACTGCACCGATGCCTACAGCGCAGGCCTGACCCCTGTGGATGAGGCCACCAAAGAGATGTGCGGTCAGGTCATCTATCCTGCCGCCGTGCTGAAGGCCGCCCCCAACGCCGAGGCTGCCAGGGAGTTTCTGGCCTATCTGCAGACCGACCGCGCCGCGACCGTGTTCGAGAGCGTGGGCTTCACCGCACTGTAAATCCGTTGTTTTTCAGAGCTTCCCCTCCGGGGGAAGCCTTTTTATTCGGAGGTATCATTTATGGACTGGTATCCCCTTTGGAACAGCCTGCGCATCGCCCTCGTCAGCTGCGCGGCGGTGTTCTTCCTTGGCATTTTTGCCGCCTACTATATTGCCAAGCTGCCGCGCACTGTCAAGGGCGCGCTGGACGTGGTGCTCACCCTGCCCATGGTGCTGCCGCCCACGGTGGTGGGCTATTTTCTACTGCTTTTGTTCGGCGCAAAGCGGCCGCTGGGTGCCTTTTTCATGGAGCATTTCGGCGTGAAGCTTGTCATGAACTGGTACAGTGCCATCTTTGCATCCATCGTGGTGGCCTTTCCGCTGATGTACCGCACGGCGCGCGGCGCGTTTGAAAGCTTTGACGAAACGCTGGCATGGTCGGCGCAAACGCTGGGCCAGTCGGGCGTGTGGATCTTCTGGCGGGTGCGGATGCCCTGCTGCCGTCAGGGCATTCTGGCCGGCACGGTGCTGGCCTTTGCCCGCGCGCTGGGCGAGTACGGTGCCACCAGCATGATCGCAGGCTACACCCCCGGCAAGACCGCCACCATTGCCACCACCGTGTACCAGCTGTGGCGCACTAACGACGAAGCCGGTGCCATGCGCTGGGTGCTGGTGGATATCGTAATCTCGGCAGTGGTGCTGCTGGCCGTGAATCTGCTGGAGAAAAAACAGAAAGCAGGTGGCCGCGCATGAGTCTTGAAGTGAACATTACCAAAAAGCTGGATGGCTTTACCCTTCACGCCAACTTTGCCGCGCGCAGCACCGCCACAGCCATTCTGGGCGCGTCCGGCTGCGGCAAAAGCATGACCCTGCGCTGCATTGCCGGTATCGTAAAGCCGGATGCGGGCCGCATCGTACTGGACGGTCGGGTACTGTTTGACAGCGCCCAGCACATCGACCTGCCGCCGCAGCAGCGCGGCGTGGGCCTGCTGTTCCAGAACTACGCACTGTTCCCCAACATGACCGTGGAGCAGAACGTGCTCTGCGGCCTGAAAGCCGAAAAAGACAAGGCCGCCCGCAAGGCCCGCTGCGCCGAAATGCTGCAGGCCATGCGGCTGGAATCCCTTGCCAAGCGCTACCCGGCCCAGCTTTCCGGCGGGCAGCAGCAGCGCACCGCGCTGGCACGCATCCTTGTGGGCAGGCCCAAAATTCTGATGCTGGACGAGCCGTTCAGTGCGCTGGACAGCTACCTGCGCGAGGAAGTGGAGGGCGAAGTGGGCAGCCTGCTGGCCGGGTTTGGCGGCACGGCGCTGCTGGTCACCCACAACCGTGACGAAGCCTACCGCCTGTGCCGGGATATGATCGTGATGGATGGCGGGCAGGTGCTGCGCACCGGCGGCACCAAAGAGGTATTTGCAGACCCGCAGAGCACCACCGCTGCACGGCTGACCGGCTGCAAGAACATTCTGTCCTGCACCCGCGTGGATGCCCACACCGTGCGCCTGACCGGCTGGGATGCGCCCCTTCACCTTGCCGCCGAGGTTCCGGAAACCTGCACCGCCGTGGGCATCCGCGCCCACGACTTTGCCCCCTGCGCACCAGCTGCGCCGAACGCTCTGCCAGTGCAGCTGAACTCCACCAGCGAGAATCCCTTTGACTGGAACCTGATCTTTACCGCGCCGGACGGCACCACCCGCCTGTGGTGGAAGGTGAGCAAGACGAACCTGACCGCTGCGTCGCCGGAGGCACCGGCGTTTCTGGGCACTGCACCGCAGAACATCATGCCGTTGGGGTGACGGACAGCACGCCGGGGATTTTCTTCAGCGCTTCCTGATCGGCCTTGTTCAGGTCCTTGACCGCGAACCGCAGTCGGATCATGCAGTGTGCCACGCTGGAAATGTTCTCGGTGCCGCCCACCAGCTGAACCACTTCCGCAGCAGGTTCTGCTTGGCCTGCTCGGTGGGCGCGAAGTTGTATTTTGCCAGCACGCCCACCGCCTGCCGGTTGAACTCTTCCGGATAGGGGGAATCCAGATCGTAGGTGCGCAGTCCGGCTTCCACATGGCCCACCGGGATGCGCAGGTAAAAACAGGCCAGCGCCGCCGCACCTTATCCACAAGCTCACTATTATATGCGCCAAACTCGGAATTGTGCAGGTCGGAAAGCACCACCATCCGGCTGGGCCTGCGGTCTGCCCTGCAAACTCCGGCTGTGCAGGGCCGTTTTTCTGTGGTATACTGGTACTGGAAGCAGCCCGCCGCTGCGGGCACTTTTTTTGAAAAGCATTCACGCAAACTTCACAGCTTTTTTTTATTCTTGCTGTATGATATTCTGGTCAAGAAGTCTATTATTGAGGAAGGTGTCTGTATTATGGCTAAGATCCTGATCGTTGACGATGAGCCGCGCATCCGCGAGCTGATCCGCGAACATTTACAATATTCCGGTTATATCTGTGAAGAAGCCGCTGACGGCACAGCTGCGCTGACCCAGCTTTCCGGCGGAGCCTTCGACCTGGTCATTCTGGACCTGATGATGCCGTTCATGGACGGTATGACCTGCCTGCGGGAGATGCGCGCCCGCCACATCAACACGCCGGTCATCATCCTGACCGCCCGCGGCGAGGAATACGACAAGCTGGCCGGCCTGGAGAGCGGTGCCGACGACTACGTTGTCAAGCCCTTCTCTCCCCGTGAGCTGGTAGCCCGCGTCAAGGCCGTGCTGAACCGCACCATGCCCAAGCCCGCCGCTGCCTCCGACACCATGACCTTTGGTGAGCTGACCATCGACACGGCCAGCCACACGGTGCGCGTTTCCGGCGAGGAGGTGGCCCTGACCCCCAAGGAGTTCGACCTGCTGGTGTTCCTTGCTTCCAACAAGGGCATCGCCCTCAGCCGTGAAAAGATCCTGCAGAAGGTGTGGAACTACGACTACTTTGGCGAGGACCGCACCGTGGATACCCATGTCAAAATGCTGCGGGGCCATCTGGGCAAGTGCCGCAGCTACATTGCTACCGTGTGGGGCATCGGCTACAAATTCGACCCCGACGCAACGCGCTGATAAAGGAGCGGAGGATTCATGCGGCACCATCACTCCCCCGGCATCCGCGGCCAGCTGATGTGGTTTTTGTGTTGTATCTGTCTGTTCCTGCTGGCACTGGTGTGGTTTCTGTCCACCCAGCTGCTGGAACCGCTGTACACCAAGCACATTGAAAAACAGCTGACCACTCAGGCAGAAAGCATCACCGCCGAGCTGGACAAGGCTATTGCAAACGGCGAAGCCCTTTCGGCATGGTCTTTTGGCCATCTTACGGTCAACACCGCGTTTTTTGACCGGCTTGCCACCCAGCTGTACGCCAGCGGTTCGCTGAACAGCTTCTGTGTGGATATTTCCGATACCACCATGCGCACGATCTATAAGATCGAGAACCAGTCCTACTGCAACCTGCACGAAACGCTGCTCTCGGATTCCGCCAACAACGATATGATCGTTTCCACCGCTGTGGCCATGCGCAAGAAATGCCGCACCACCGGCGGCTTTGTGCAGACCCTGAATCCGCCGCGGCTCTCCGGCTCGGCACAGCTGCTGGTAGGGCGCAACACCTCCGGCGGCGAGTACACCGTTCTGGTCACTACCAGCCTTGTGCATGTGGCTGAAGCCGGCAGGGTGCTGAGCACCGTGCTGCCCATGGCAGCGGCGCTGATCTTTGCCTTTGCCATGACGGCGGCATGGCTGTTCAGTGAGTGGTTCACAAAGCCGCTGCGCCAGCTTTCCAGCGCTGCCCGCCAGATGGCCATGGGCAACTATGCCGTGCAGGTGGATACCCGCCGCAGCGATGAGCTGGGCGATCTGGCCCGGGACTTCAACCACATGGCAAGCGAGGTGCAGCATTCTTCGCAGATGCAGCGCGACCTGCTGGCCAACGTCTCCCACGACCTGCGCACCCCGCTGACCCTTATCAAGGGCTATGCCGAGACGGTGCGCGACATTACCGGCGACGACAAGGCCCACCGCGATGAGCAGATGAACATTATCGTGGACGAGACCGACCGCCTGACCGCACTGGTCTCCAGCGTGATGGAGCTGAGCAAGGTGACCAGCGGTGCCGATAAATGCGAGCGCGTGCACTTTGATATGGGCCAGCTGTGCGACGAGGTGAGCGAACGGTACGATGCCATCTGCGCCCAGAACGGCTGGCAGCTCCAGCTGGAGCTGCCGGACGAGGAGCTGCCCGTTTACGCAGATCCCAACATGATGCAGCGCGCACTGCATAACCTGCTGGGCAATGCCATGCACCACATCGGCAAAGACGGCATCTTCATCCTGCGGGCCCAGCGCTGCACCGAGGGCGTGCGGGTAGAGGTGGAGGACCACGGTCCCGGCATCTCTGCCGACGACCTGCCCTATATCTTTGATCGGTACTACCGCTCCCGTTCGGATGCCGGCAAGCAGGGCACCGGTCTGGGCCTTTCCATCACCAAGGCCATCTTCCAGCAGCACGGCTTCCGCTTTGGTGTACAGAGTGCCATCGGCATGGGCACTACGTTCTGGTTCATCATGAACGACCTGCCCGCCAATGCAGCCGAGATGGCCGGGCAGGAATAATCAGGAATAATTTTAAAGCCGGGATGACCGTGTGGTCGTCCCGGCTTTTGCTTTTTCTATAGAGCATCGTTTCTGCCCGCAATACTGCGGCCATTCCAAATGATTTACTGGCTGGAATCTGCTGTGCGATAAATTCCGAATGTATTATCCGGTGCGGGCATTTCCACCCGGGAGGCACGATCATTCACAGCCCACATCATCCAGCCCATTGCAGCCAGTGCCGCCAGAATGATGATCCATTTGACAAAATTCGGCAGTTTTTTCATAGAAGATCCTTCAAATCCATTTTATACTTCATTTTATATTTTCCGTTTTTATTCCGGTCTGCAAAGCTTCCGTGCACATCTGAGCAGCTCTTCGGCCTGCTGGCTGTCCAGCTGCTTCACCCATGCACCGCGCGCTGCTGCGCCCTCGCCGGTGCTGCCCGCTTCGGCAAAGCTGGCAAGGTCCGAGTCGGTGCGGCTCTGCCAGGGCGAAAAGCCTTCCGGTGCAATGTGGGCTCCCAGACGGCAGTCCAGCACGGCAGTCTTTCCGGTGGGCCGCCACGGCCTGCCCAGAAACACCGTGCCCGCCGGGCAGTCGTCCGAGACAAAATCGCAGTCCCAGAACACAAACCCGAGGCCATCGGCACGGCCCGAGGGCGCCGTGACGTAGCTTGCAGGCAGGTGGTTATTCACGGTGCGGATGGTGCACTGCTCAAACAGAGCGTCCGCGCCGCCAAAAATAAAATCGATATCTCCCGCGATCTCGCAGTGCCGGTAATACTGGGCCGTCGGGCGGCGGGGCGCAAAACGGCCCGGGCCAAGGAAGCCATCCTTCTCCCGCTCCTTCTCCGGCAGAGGAGCGCAGAACAGCGTATCCTGATTGCTCAGCAGCCGCACATTCTCAAAGAGGGTGTGAGAGCAGTCCACATAAGCCGCCACGGCCTGCCCCACCTTTGCCCCGGGGCCGGCATCGTTTTCAATGGTCAGGTCCCGCACCCGCAGTTCTATCCCCCGGAAAAACGCGGTATAGCTGCGGAAGGTATGGGTGGGCCTGCCGTCCGGGTGCGGCAGCCTGCCGCCGTCGCCCCACACGATGCGGGTGCTTTCCATGCCTGCGCCGATCAGGGTGATATCCTGTTTTTCGCACACCAGCTTTTCGCGGTAAACGCCCGGGCCAATGCGGATCTCTGCTGCGCAGGCATAAGGCACGGCCAGCACCGCTTCGGACACCGAAGCAAAATCGCCGCTGCCATCCTGCGCTACGGTTATGGTAAGCATGTTTCTGTCCTCCCGTTTTGTTTCTATGCTTCCATAGTATACCTTCTCCTCCGTCGAAAATCAACGAAGTTTGTATGAACATCAAACGCATTTTTCCAGCCGCAGCACCGCCGCCGTAATGTCATCCGGCCTGCCGGTCTTCTGGGCGCGCACGCGGGCCGTTTCCACCAGCGTTTTTGCAACTTTTTCCGGCGCATCTCCTGCCGCAGCGGAAAGCTCCAGCTGCTTTGCCACCCAGCCCGGGCCGTCCACCAGCAGCCCGTCCGAGACCAGCACCGCATAATCGCCCACCGTCAAATGCACCACCCGGCTCTGTCCGTTCACTCCGCCCAGAATGCCCACCGGCAGGCTGGTGTCGCCCACAGCACGCACCCGCCCGCCGTGCACAAGGAAGCCCGGTGCCGCACCGGCCTTGAACAGCCTTGCCGTGCCGGTGTAAAGATCCACGCTGATGAGGTCCAGCGTGGCACCGCTCTCATCCTCACTTTTCAGGGCAAGGGCCACGTTGACCAGCCTTGCCGCCAGCTCTGCGGTAAAGCCCGCCTTGAGCAGCCGGGCCGTCAGCTCGGCGGCAAGGTTGCCATCCACGGCTGCAGGCCTGCCGGTGCCCATGCCGTCGCACAGGATCATCTGCGCTGCCGCCGGGCTGCAGAACTGTTGCACCGCATCGCCGGAAATACTGCCCCGCGCCGCCGCGCCCGCCATGCCGAACACGGCCCGCAGCACAGGCTTTTCGCTGAACAGCAGGGTGGTCATTCCCTTGCAGGAAAGCACCTGCGGCGGCTCAAAGGCCCGGCGGCAGAGCCCGCTCACCTCCCGCGCCAGTGCCGCCAGCTCGGCAGGCGAAAACCGGGTGCGGGGCAGCGTCACCGCCGCCCGGGTCCGGCCCAAATCGTCCAACGTGACGGAGCATTCCAGCGGCGGGGCCCCCAGGGAAGTAAAAAACGACGCCACCCGCCCGGATTTATAGGGTTCCGGGTCGCCCGGACGGCCCAGCTGTTCTCCCAACACGCCCAGCGCTTCGGCCACGGCGCTGTACTGCTCGGTCAGGGCAGTGCGCATGGCTTCGGCATGAAGGCGGGCCTCCTTGCGGCTGCGGTACAGCGCAAAGGAGCGGTTTGCCGCTGCGCACAGTGCTGCCGGGTGGATGCACCGGGATAATTGTCCGGGCAATTGAGCCGTTTCCAGCCCGCCGCTGCTTTCCAGCAGAGGGCGCAGTGCTTCCATGCCCTCCAGCGTGGCGGCATACTCCTGCTTCCAGCAGGTATCCCGCCGTCCGCAGTTAAAACAAAGGGTATCATGTGTGTTATCAATTACCCAATGGAAATCCTCACGCCGGTGCGGCAGCGTTTCGTAGACATCGTTCACGGTCTCTGCCAGCGATGCAAGGCTCTGGGACACCTGTTCCAGCCGGGTGGCCGCTGCACTGTACTGCTGCGGCTGGGCCTGCCCTGCCTGCGGCTTTTCTTCCGGCTCCGGCACAAGCCATGCTGCGGGCATGGCCGCTACGGCCGTGATGCCGATGCAGACGTTCAGCAGATATTGGAACGCGCTCCCGGGCGGCTGCACACAGAGTGCACCGGTCACGCAGCCGCCCGCGTAGGCGGCTACCGTTTCCATGCGCCGTCCGGGTGCCAGCACTGCCGCTGCCACCGTGGCACAGGCAAGGCCGGATGCCGCAAAGCTGAGAGCCGGGTCTGCCGCGCACAGCGCAGCGCCCAGCACCGCGCAGGCCGCAAGCGCGGCTTTGGCCTGCCCTTTGCTGCATAAATACAGTTCCAGCGCCGCGCAGACGATCACGCCCGGCAGCAGCTGCCACAGCTGCACACTGCCCAGCGCCGCCGCTGCGGCCGCACCCACCAGAAGCATCCCGGCACCCGGCTTTTCGGGCGCGAACTGCCGCAGACAAAAGCCCATGGCTGCGGCCAGCAGGGCATCTGCTGCACTGTAAAACACCAGCTCTGCCCCGCCGCCGCCAAAGGCAAAGCACAGCGCCACGCCCACCAGCGTGCCGCAGCCCGCCAGTGCCGCCGGGGTCAGTGTTCTGGCACCCATCCACCGCGCTGCCACTGCAGCACCCAGTGCGCACAGCATACAGACACTGCGCAGCGAGAGCGCGCCAAACCCGTGCAGCAGTACACCCAGCGCCGCACCCGCCGCACAGGGGGCAAAGCAGTCCTCTGCAAAACCCAGCACAAAGCCCAGACCAAAAGGCATCAGTGCACCGTACAGAACGGCCCAGCCGCCTGCAAATCCCACTGCCACAGCCGCCAGCCTGCGCGCTGCCGGGCGCAGCTCTGCCCGCCGTGCCAGCGCTGCCCGCTGTCCATTCTGCCGCCCGACCGCTGCCAGACCCATCCGCTCTGTCATAAAAACTCCCCGCTTTCCGGCGGGGCGTTGTGGTTCTGTTCCCCGCGCTTTCTGCATATACTGTAGCGCGGGCGCGCGGCGATTTTTGGCGCGGTGCAGTGTTCTGCCGCAAACCGGCCCAAAGACGCAAAAAAGCCCTGCAGCGTTCAAAAATGCTGCAGAGCTTTGTGGTTTTATGGCAAAAATCAGCCGTTCAGCTTTTCAATTGCCGCTTTTACGCGGGCAAGGGTGGTTTCGCGGCCCATCATGCAGGCAAGGTCGGTGCCGCCGCCGGGGGTGCGCTGCTTGCCGGAGAGGGCAATGCCCAGCGGGTAGAGCAGCCAGCCGTTCTTCTTGCCCAGCTCCTCGGCCTTGGCCTTGCAGGCGTCGAAGACGGTGTCACGGTCATTGAAGTCCAGTGCCTCGTCGCTCAGCACGGGCAGCAGGGCTTCCAGCGCCTCCTTTGCGGACTCAGGGGTGGTCTTCTGCTTCTTGTTGGCGTAGAGGCTCACGTCATACTCGGGCATGGCGTCGAAGAAATCCAGCTGCTCGGGGATCTCGCCCAGCACCTCGCAGCGGGGCTGGAGGTTGGCGCAGAGCAGTTTCTTGTCAATGGGGGTGTGCACGGCCTGGTCGATCCAGGGCTCTGCCTTGGCGAGGAACTCCTCGGGAGACAGGCGGCGGATATACTCGGCGTTGATGGCCCGCAGCTTGAGAGGGTCGAAGATGGCGGGAGACTTGGAGATGCCGTCCGGCGTCCAGATCCTGACCAGATCCGCCAGCGAGAAGATCTCCTGCTCGGCGTACTCGCCCTTGGGGCTCCAGCCCAGCAGGCAG
>OILS01000308.1_pt1 | contig 11009 bp, 4 predicted proteins | sample 1584611 | NCBI WGS metagenome assembly OILS01 (sample SAMN02674697, study PRJEB24791) | human gut metagenome, SKBSTL033 | isolation source: stool | host: Homo sapiens | place: USA
TACTTTGTGTATGAATTAGTTGGCTGATTTTGTAATATTTAATGAATGTCCCTAACTAATACTTTATTTTCCTCCACTAGATTCATATCCTGGTGTCTGCTTCAATGCCGAATTATTAGTCAATGTATTCTTATCAATAGGCCAAAGCAAACGGGTTGCTTCTGCTGTAGTATGTTCCAATACATATTCATCACCTGCTAAGCGCAGATCATACCAACGTTTTCCTTCAACCATAAACTCACGCATACGTTCTTTTAGAACAGCTTCCATTGCACCGGCATTATCCGGTTTTACAGACTTATTATCCGCATAAAGTGCGGCATCATTATCATTGGGATATTGTACTTCCGGATGTGCATTAAAATAATCTTCACCATAGGCACGTTTACGTACTGCATTAATTTCTTCCACAGGGTCCTCTCCTAAAAAAGCCTTAGCTTGAGCTAACAACAACAAGCAATCTGCATACCGATAAACAGGATAATCATCCAATGGACTACGCGTATCAGCCCCATCAAGCAATGTACCCAAAAACTTGGCCGGATACAACCCATAAAGAGATAAAGTTCCATCTTCCTTTTTTTCATAAGCAGCCTGAAGTGTGCTTCGCTTACGGGTATCGTTATCATTAAAGCATTTAGTATACACATCCTTATTAACCGGGTAACGGATCGTACCATTCACTTTCACTTTATCACCCAATGAACTAATGGGATTACCATTCTCATCCATATATCCGAATAATATATTTTGCTGTGGAAACATATTATTATTATATGTTACATCCCCCCACATATTATATTCATCGCGTGCATTGCGAATCGCAAATATTATCTCTTTATTATTCTTGTTATCATAAGAAAATACTTCAGAGAAATCCTCCAACAAACCAAATTTATCGGTTTGATTTCTCACTTCCTGCAATGCATTTTTCGCTGTTGTATAATCTTCGTTACCACCTCCCATGTGTTTTCCTCTCCACATATATACTTCACCCTTCAACATCATGGTAGCTGCTTTAGACCAAAAATAACGCTGAGAATCATTTCTAAACCCATAATTATCCCCAAAAGCAGTTTCTGAAGCCTGTAAATCATCAACAATCAATTTCATTACGTCAGCAGCAGAAGAAGCTGGTCTTGCTAAATTTCCAAGATCCAAGCTCGACCCTTCCGAGAAATCGGTCCATATCACTACATCTCCATAAGATCGTAACAACTGAAAGTAAAGGAAAGCACGGATACCATAAACTTCGCCCAGATAATATTTCTTGGTACTTTCATTCATCGACATACCTTCCACCTTGTTTATCATCAGATTAGCCTGATTAATCACCTCATATAAATTTCCAAAATTAGAAACAACCGTATTCACATCGTTCAAACTGTTGTTCCACATACGTTCATTACCCTGGGTAGCACTACCAAATGTTGACTCTCCAAAATAATAATCCGCACGAGGTTCTCCAAAAAGAAAAATGCTATAACTACATTTCTCTCTAAACTTAGAATGTAACCCCACATTAAAAGCATCCACCTGTGCTTCTGTCTGCCAATATTTATTATCGGCAATACTACTTATTGGCTCCAAATCCAAAGAATTACACCCGGTAAAAGCTATGCCAACCATTAAATATGCTAATATTTTTTTCATAATGAGTCTTGTTGATTAAAATGAAACAGATAAACCAAATAATACAGTTCTTGGAGTAGGATAACGTCCATTATCAATACCACGACCATATTCTGTACTTACAGCCGGTTCCGGAGATGTACCTTCATAACCAGTTATATAAAACAAATTCTGACCTGTGACATAAACAGAAGCATCCGTCATGAAACATTTACTGATTAGTGATTTCGGTAATGTATAACTTAATGTAAGCTCTCGCAAACACAAATAATCCCCCTTTTCATAATAATGAGAATTGTTGTTATCAGCAGCAGTTAAACCATTATTAGAACGTGTGATATTCTTTTTGATATTCTGATCGCCAAAATAATATTTAGATAAATCTGTGTTCGGATTATCTTCTGTCCACATATCTTTCACATCAGTTATAATATTCCATGTGCCTTGATACTGGCCCAATGTACGAGCCTTTAAATCATTATACAATGTATGTCCTAATGCATAATCAAAACGTCCATACAACGACCAATTTTTATAGCTGAATGTAGTAGAGAATCCACCGGTTATATTAGGAAATATATTACCAACGACATAACGGTCATATGAATCTATCACATCATTTCCATCCATATCCTCCCAACAAACATCTCCTGGTTCAATAGGTTTCCAACCTTGTTTACCTGCATATTCTGTGCTGCCCTTACCCGGACCATACAAATTTGCGACATTATCAATTCGATTGTTTGCATATTTTTTTACATCATCCCAATCTTTAAAAATATGATTTTGTTTATAGGCAATAAGCTCACCTAACTTTCCACCTTCCTGACGGCCGCCAACCCATACTAACTCTCCTTTATTAGGATCCCATACCTGAGCACCACCTACACGGTTATTAACCTCCTTATTGTCAGGCAATTTTATAATTTTATTAGCTACAGTAGAAAGGTTTGCTGTCATATCCCAAGTGAATCCACCTTTATTTATGATATTAGCACGTACTTCCGCTTCAAAACCAGAATTACGAAGAGTACCCAAATTAGTAGCAATCTTATCAAATCCTGTATACCCTGGTAAAGCAAGATCGGTAAGCAAATCTTTTGTCTTGCGATTATAATAATCCAGAATAAAGCTCAAACGATTATTGAAGAAACCAATATCAAGTCCGGCTTCAAAGCTTTGGCTCTGTTCCCAACGTAACCCTGTATTAACCAATGCACTATTGTATATACCGGTTTCACCACCATAAGGTTTCGTTGTTGCATACTCACCATATACCGTATAATTACCTAAACCGTTCACATTACCATTCACACCATAACTAAGACGAGGTTTAAAGGTGGAAATCAAATCAGAAACGTTGGAATCCTTCCAAAACTGCTCTTCTGTAATATTCCATCCGGCAGAAACTCCAGGGAAAAATCCCCATCTATTATCCTTCAATTTAGAAATACCATCATAACGGAACACAACAGAAAGTAAGTATTTCATTTCATAGTTATAATTCAGACGTCCAAAACTAGAAAGTATTCGATAAGCACTCTTAGTAGTACTAGTTTCAGTGCGAGTTGCGCCTACATTTAAAGTAGGGATATCATCAGTAGGAGAATTTTGAGTTTTTGCCGCAAGCTTAAACTGATCATAAGTAAAATATTCACCCCCTAACATGACCTCCAAATTATGCTTATCAGCAAAAGTGTCGGTATAAGTCAATGTAGCATTATATTGCTGTTGAGTATAACGTTCCTGCTCCACAGAAGCCTCACGTGTTGTATTTGTATCTTTATTCTCCAATTGGTACGCTTTATTAAATTTTTCCACCATGTAATCATAACGATACAAAGAAGCGTTACCGTTTAACACTAATTTCTTTGGAAGAATATCCAATTTAAATCCTATATTATAAGTGCTTTTATTCGTTCCGTCAGAATACAGTAATTTATCTCTGAAATAAGCGGGATTACCATCGGAAATATTAGTATCAGCCGAATTAGGACTACCATCCTCATTCCAAGGATTCCAAGTAGGACGCATACCACGTGTACGATAAAAGAACTCATAAGTACCTGTCCATGACAATGTAGGCTGTGTAGACCAGGAATAAGTAGTTCCTGCATTTATTGTCAAAAATGGGAAGAGCTTATAGGAGCCGTTCAAGGAGCCATTAAAACGTTGATAACCAGTTCCAACGACCTGACCATCCTCATCATAATACCCTAAACTGGCAGCAAAAGTTCCTTTATCATTTCCACCATTGATACTGATATAATGATCTTGCATCAACGCAGGTGAATTAAAAATCTCATCATCCATAGCTCCATGATAATCTTTATAAACCAACTGTTTACCAGAGTAAGGATCAGTCATCGTCTGCCATCCTTGATTCACCAAATCCTCATTGCCTTCCAAATAACGTACATCATAGTTATTTTTAGTTGTACCACAACCATTCTGAGTATCAGGATTCCATCCATCACTATATCCTGCTACCGCTTGGTTAGCATTTTTAAATCCCAGTCGAGTATAATACAAATAATCACCAGCATTCAGATATTCATATCCTTTGCGGGCAAAGTTCATACCCATCTTGAATTTATAATTAACATCTACTTTTCCCTCTTTACCTTTTTTCGTTTCAATCAAGATAACACCCCCATTAGCACGAGCACCATAGATAGCCGTCGATGCAGCATCCTTCAAAACCTGGATAGATTCTATATCCGAGGAGTTAATATCTGCCATATTATTACGCACTATTCCATCAACAATAATTAATGCGGCACTATTATCCCCCGTAATTGTTGCTCCCCCACGCAAAGTTATATTAGGTGAGCTACCTGGCTGCCCTGTAGTATTGACAACACGTAATCCCGATACAGATCCTTGTAATGACTGTCCCACATTACTATAAGCCGCCTTCTTTAAGACCTGGTCATCCATTTTAGTAATAGCAGTAGTCAAAGCTGCACGTTTTTGAGAACCACCATAGCCGACAACAACAACTTCATCCAAAGTTTGAGTATCATCTTTCAAAATAACATTCAGCGGAGTTCCATTCCATTTCATTTCTTGAGTGATATAACCAACGAAAGAAATCTGAATAACATCTCCATTCTTTACATCATTTAAAGTGAAATTACCATCAAAATCTGTGATGGTACCATTGGTAGTTCCTTTTACTACCACAGATGCACCAATAACAGTTTCCCCTGTAGCATCTTTGACAACACCTGTACAAGTTCCACTCTGTTGTGTGATTTTCAAATCGGTAACGCCGGGACTGGCAACCGCGTATGCTGCTCCGGTAGAGGCACCCATTAGGAACAGCATCATGCTGACTGATTTTAGTCGTTTTAACATAGCTGTGATTCTTTAAATATTTATTAAAAATCAACCAGTTTAAGATATTATTCTTAAACTAAACCAAGATTGACGCTGCAAATATATAATATATTTGATATATTTAAGAAGATAAACAAAAATATTTTATTATAATCTCCGTTATTTAATAAAACATTAAATCATCACACATTATCATTCACCTTTATTTTATTTATATTCACTTGAAAATAGTTTATTTTATGCATTAATATAACAATAGATCACCGCATCACATATGCCCTCGACTATGAAGTTCTTTATTCATGATACTCTTCACTATAATGTTTCATCACACCTTCAGACAGATAAGCGATGCCTACCTTCAAAAGGTAAAATACACGCTTAGGAAATAAATGCCTTAAATAAAAGCAGGGAAGCCTAAAAAGACTTCCCTACAAAATAATATCAATATATATTCTTATTCGACCGAAACAGCCCCTGTACTAGCCTCATATTTCCATCCTGGATTTTGATAAACCGAAGATGAGGTGAAGTCATTGGGATCTGATGCAGTCTGACGGAATACAGCCACCCCAATGGGCTCTAAATAATGGGCAGGAGTAAAGAGGAATCCCTTTTGTTTTGCAATGGTATTATTTTCCAATATTTTTTCGTATGGAAGTATATACACACTTGATTCAGGAGAAGACATATTTCCTGTTGACGGATTTACTATACAAAGATCTTTTAATTGTTCCTCATATACACTACCCCAATAACGCATACCTTCCGTGCGATAAGGAGTCGTTTTAAACTGATCAAGTGCCCTCCAGCGTTTCAAATCATCCCATCGGAAAGCCTCAGCACAAAGTTCATTACGGCGCTCACGACGAATATTATACAAAGTCGGATCAATCATAGTTCCATGTGAATAAGCGGCAAAATCCCCTTTTGCTTCTTCCAGCATATTAGTTGCGGCAATTGTCTTATTATAATCCGGATCTACTTTTGCACGTGTACGTAACGCTCTCCAATATCCATCTGCCGTTCCGTCAACAGTTCCATTCTTCTCGTATGAAGCTTCCATATAGATAAGCATAGCTTCCGCACCACGGAAAACAATACCTCCAGAGGTACCGGCAGAATGGTCATTCGCCATATGAGTTGAATAATGTTTACCCTTCTTTACAATATAACCTGTTGTTGCTAAACTGCCCGCATCACCGAATATCAAACTGATTTGACAAATACTGGGTGTACCATCATCACCATAATAATTCACATCTCCCGGCTTTTTAGTGAATATACCAAGACGAGAGTCACGATTCTGTACCGTAGCAACTACACCTTCCTTCTCCCAATCGGGATTATACCCCGAACCACTGGCATAAACAGGCAAACCATTACGCATAAGGAATGAATTGACCATACCACGTGTCCAGCCTGATCCACCACCATTACGACAAAGTTCCATCTGCAAATTACTGGTTACCCCCAATGATTCATCAAATTTTTTCCACATTAGAATCTCCTTATACCCTTCCATATTCTCATCACAGAACATGGTATAATATGGATTGATAGAAACCAATGAAGCATTCATTCCTTCCGGAGTATCTGTATTCTCTGCTAAATTGCCTACCATTTGGTCTGCAACAAACTTCGAAGCAGCAATCGCTTCATCAAGGAAATAATTAATTTCCACATCAGCATCATAACCTTGCGCATCTTTACCCGGCCATCCGCTTCCTCCCGGTACAAAAGCTGTACCACGATGATATTTTTCCCAAGTAGCTTCATATAAAGCTACACGAGCATGAAGCAAATAAGCTACATTTTTAGAAATACGATTTTTACCACCCGGAGGATTATTCAACAACATGTCTTCCGCCTTTTTTAAATCTTCAATAATAAAACGAGCAACCTTATGACGCGGTTGGCGCTTGCTAGCTTCCACCAATTCACCTTGAATATCGGGAAGTGCCGTTGTGACAATAGGCAGATCACCAAATTTTGTAAAAAGTTGAAAATAGCTATATGCACGGTTCACGTACATTTCTCCAATGTAATGTTTCACATTATCTTGGTTACCAGTTATAGCTCCCTCCTCATATCTTGGTAATACTTGGTCAAAAAAGTAGTTGCATGAACGAATATCCTCCCATTTCCACTCGCCACGGTCGGCAGCAACTTTTTTCTCACCAGGAATCCAAAACGAATTACTTGTTCCGCTTGCCTGATTATCTGTATCATTATCTTTTCCAAAAAGATTAATGCCATACTTATCATCTACAGTAACAAACTTATAGTTATTTATGGCATAAGCTGCTAAATCCGCTTCTGCAGAAAAGAATTTTTCAGGAGTAACCTTATCCAATGGTTCTCTATCCAAGAAGTCATTACAACTTGTCAGGCTGCCCATCAGCAAAGCTCCGATAGTTAAATATTGAATATAATTTTTCATATAGATCTTATTTTATTAAAAGGTTGCACTTAATCCGAATGAAATAGTCTTTGACAATGGGTAAGTACATCCTTCCCAATTGCCTACACCTATTGTTTCAGGATCAAAAGTATCACACAGATTGGTTATAGTAAACAGATTCTCTGCAGACACAAAGAAACGTAAATTATTCACGTAGAATTTTTTAGTCAAATCTGCCGGTAAAGTATATCCCAACGTTACGTTTTTCAAACGACAATAAGCAGCATTTTGCATATAGCGACTTTGTGCTTTACGATTCTTGTCGCTTTCTAAAGGACGTGGATAATACCCGTCGACATTCGCTCCTAGCGGGCTCGTTGTATCAGCAGGACGGAAATAGTCTAAGTGAGGCTCAAAAAAATTGGTCTGCCAATACCCTACAGCTCCCCAAAACATCATACTTTCAGCACCCGATCCCGGCATATAGTCACGTTTCAATGTTCCTTGGAAGAACACTTTCAAGTCAAAGCCTTTATAAGCCGCATCCAAATTCAAGCCAAAGTTATATCGTGGTGTCTTATTACCCAGCAAAACTTTATCTCCATGATTGTCTGCTGTATTATCTTTTGCACTTATCACACCGTCACCATCCAAATCGGCATACATTATATCACCTGCTCCCCAGTTGGAACCCATAGAAGATTGGTCCACCTTCGCCAGATGCGCATCCATTTCCGCCTGAGTCTTAGCTATTCCTATTGTCTGATATCCCCAAAGATCTCCCAAATGTGCCCCATCATAATATGTTTGGCCTAAATCTTTTGACGGATTAGGATATTTATCAATTACAACCTGGTTGTCGGATAAAGCCAATGTGACACCATATCTGAAATCACGTATCTGATCACGCCAGCTTACTTGTAATTCCCAACCTTTCGAAGTCATATTCAGATTATTCACATTTGGAACGGCAATACCTAAGATTGTTGGTAATTCCTGTCCCGGCCCAACCATATCAATTGACTTACGCTGGAAATAATCAAAATTCAAATTAAAACGATTGTCCAGCATACCAAGATCAAAACCAATATTTAAAGTTTGGGTCTTTTCCCAACCTAACAATGCCGAAACGAGACTGGACTCGGCTGCAGTATTAGGTTTCAAGCCATTGACCAACCAACCGCCATTATTTTGTTTATAATCAATAATGCGATAAAAAGGATACCAATTATCTGTATTTTGATTACCAAGTTCACCCCATGAGCCACGAACTTTCAATGTATTGACAACATTAGTATACTTCTCAAAAAAGGCCTCACGTGCCACATTCCAGCCTAAAGAGAAAGAAGGGAACCAATTCCAACGTTGATCGCGTAAAAAACGTGAAGAACCGTCATAACGCAGATTCGCCTCAACCAGATAGCGACCTTTGTAATCATAATTGATACGACCAAAAAAACCGGCTGTTGCCCATTCCTGATAGCCACCACTGGCACGTGCATTATCCGTAGTTGTATTTAAAGTAGGAATGCCAGACATTATGTTATTTTGTTTTGCAGTAATATCACGTTGTTTAAACAACTCACTTTGAAAACCGACCATTGCTTTCATATTATGCCCGTTTTCTAACTCCAATGAATACTCTGTAAAGATATTCGGATTAAAGAAATTGCTTTTATATGCATATTCTGTTACTCCCGAAGTTGTGTTGGCAATAGCATATGGGTTCTTGTTTACATCATAAGCATAAACCGTTTGATAATCCGTATGCGAGAAATTATAATTACTACGATAATTTAATTCAATAGTGGTTTTCCAATTTTTAATTGGTTCAATAAGAAACTGGAGTTGTTGTGCCACAACGTCATTCTGAGTATTATAACGTCCCCCTTCAGTCAATTGGTAAATTTTAGACTCTGCGGTATAAAAACCGTTAGGATCTACAACAGGAATTACAGGCCAATAACGGCATACATCAAAATAAAATACATTTTCCTTATTCTCGCCGGCACTTGCAAAGGAAGGGGAACTATAATCAATACGATTAAAACGAACACTATACCCTACTTTCAACCATTTTGCCAAATCCGCATTGATTTTACCAGTAAATGAATAGCGTTGTCTGCCATCATCCCCATATTTCAATAATCCTCCTTCATCCAGATAATTGGCAGACATATAATACTGCATTACATCCGTACCACCATTTACACTAATTGAATGCTCCTGAGTAAAACTATCACCAAACAACTCATGCAACCAATCAGTATTAGCGGTTGGCATAACATCCTGACGATTTGGGTCATCAAATGCATTCCAACGTCCAGCATCCGTAGCCCACATATATTGTGTAGATTTACCATGCTGATAATCCAAAATTTGTTGCAATTTCTTCTCACTATACATTGGCGACTGTCCTCCATTGGTCAGCTGGTCGTTGATAGCTAATGCAAAACTGTATGAATCTGCCATATGAGGCATATTCAATGGAGAGTTAAATCGGAAATTATTATTATAATTAATAGATGGTTTTCCTGACTTACCTTTTTTAGTAGTAATCAAAATGACACCTCCCGGCGCACGTGAACCATAAATAGAAGACGCAGCAGCATCTTTCAAAACAGAAATATTCTCAATATCCTGTGGATTAATAGCATTAATATCCCCTTCCATTCCATCAATCAGCACCAAAGGAGATACTGATGAGCCTTTACCAATAGTTCCTGTACCACGAATATTGAATTCTTTGTTACCTTTCAATGAACCACCATCACTACTTGTTGAAATATTCATGCCAGGAACAACTCCTTGCAGAGCTTCAACCGTAGAACTAACAGGACGTGCCGCAATCTCTTTCGCTCCGACAGTAGATACAGCACCGGTCACATTCACTTTCTTCTGCGTTCCGTAACCTACGACCACAACCTCATCCAACTTCTGGGTATCCTCGGACAGGCTAACCATTACTTTCGAAGAATTACCGACCTCGACCGTACGATCCGTATAACCGATATAAGAAACTACCAAGATCGCATTGTCCGGTACTTCCAGACTGAAGTTTCCATCGATATCCGTAATCGTTCCATTTGTTGTTCCCTTCTCAACAATATTTGCCCCGATTACCGGTTCACCGCTTTGGTCCTTAATAATACCGGTAATCTTCCGGGTATTCTGTTGGGTCGACGAAGATACATAGCCGGGGGCAAATAGTACAATTTGATTGTTTTCTTTAATTATATAAGTAATCTGTGCCTGTGACTTTATCTGTTCCAACACATCCCGGATATTTTCACCCTGGGCAGAAACCGAAATCTTTGTATTCAGACCGGATAGATTGTCATTATAGAAAAATCGATAATCACTTACTTTTTCAATTTCGCGAATCACCTCGCGAGTGGATTTGTTTTGCATGGATAAGGATATCTGTGCAGAAAGTATCGTACCCGAAACAAGGCAAAAACTTCCAATTGTGATTCCTTTCCGTAATAAATTCTTTAAGGTATTCATTTTTTTTAGAGTTCTCCATTAATTAGTAATAAATTAATCAGGTAACTTTGTGTCTGAAATCAAGTGGTGAGAAGCGATGATTTCAAATTAGCAAAATTACATTGCGTAGATCTCAGATCGGAAG
>OILS01000309.1_pt1 | contig 11004 bp, 9 predicted proteins | sample 1584611 | NCBI WGS metagenome assembly OILS01 (sample SAMN02674697, study PRJEB24791) | human gut metagenome, SKBSTL033 | isolation source: stool | host: Homo sapiens | place: USA
CTATATAAGGCTCTCCCTCTGGGAGAGGCTGTTACAGCACCATATGCCGCAGCGCGTCCGGTTCCAGCAGCTTGAAGCTGCTCTTATAGGTCTCGAGCAGGCCGTCCCGCTGCATCAGGCTCAGCTCCCGGGAGAGGGCGCTGCGGTCGCAGTTGAGGTAGTCGGCCAGCCGGATGCGGGAGTAGGGGACGGTGAAGGTGAGGCTGTGATGCGCCTCGGCCTCACTGAGCAGGTAGGCGCACACCTTGGCCCGCAGGCTCTTGAGCAGCAGCAGGTCTACCCGGCGGGAGAGCAGGAGGTATTTGTCGCTGATGGTGCGCACAAGGTTCTGCAGCACCCGCTGGCGGGCCGGGTCGGCCCCGGGCAGCAGAAGCTTCTCGTAAGGCACCAGCAGCACCTCGCAGGGGGCCGAGGCCACCACCGTCACCGGGCTGGAAAGGCTCGAGCCGCCCAGCACGTCGCCGAACACACCGCCCGGCCCCATCTGGCTGATGGGCAGACGCGCCCCGCTGGCGGCGGAATGATAGGCCTCGATGGCACCGGAGAGCACCACGCCCACCCGGCGGTTCGGCTGTCCGGCCAGCACGAGGGTCTCGCCCCGGCTGTAGGTGCGCAATACGGCCCCCACTTCGCCCAACAGGACCCGGAGCGCTTCGGCTTCCAGCCCGGCGAACAGAGAGGTGGATTGTAACAGCGGAAGATAATTTTCCATACCCATTCCGTGAGGTTTTCCCCGGGCCCTCACCGCCCTTCTGCGATTCCGTTGCGTGTGCAACGGTATTTTTTCTCTTATTATAGTAAACTTGAGGGCGTAAAGCAAATGGTTTTGCAAATTTTTTGCGGGAAAATTTCTCCCAATGAAAGTGAGGAACGAAATCCTATGAAAAAACTGACATCTCTGCTCCTGTCGGCGGTGCTGCTGGTGAGTATGCTGGCCTGCGGCGCATCGGCCAAAACGAGCACCAAAGTGCGCATCGCCGGCCTGAAAGGCCCCACCACCATGGGCCTTGTCAACCTGCTGAGCATGGAAGAGGATGGCACCGCTTCCATGGATTACGACCTGCAGCTTTACGGCGCTGCCGATGAGATCGTGCCGCTGCTGATGAAGGGCGAGCTGGACATGGCTGCCATCCCGGCAAATCTGGCCGCCACCCTGTATCAGAAGACGGAGGGCGGCATTCAGGCTGTGGCCGTCAACACGCTGGGCGTGCTGTACGTAGTGGAAAAAGGCGGCGATACGATCCAGTCCATGGCAGACCTTGCAGGCCGTACCATCCTGTCCACCGGCAAGGGCACCACGCCGGAGTACGTGCTGCGCTATCTTCTGAACGCCAACGGCATCGACCCGGACAAGGACGTGACCATTGAATACTACAGCGAGGCCACCGAGGTCACGGCCCAGATGGCCAATACCGAGGATGCCATTGCAGTTCTGCCCCAGCCCTATGTGACTGCAGCCGGCCTGCAGGACGACACCCTGCGTGTGGCCCTCGACCTGACCGAGGAATGGAACAAGGTCGCGGATACCCAGCTCATCACCGGCGTGACCGTGGTGCGCAAGGAGTATGCCGAGGAACACCCGGATGTTGTGGCCGCATTCCTTACCGACTACGCCAAGAGCGTGGAAGCTGCCAACACCGATCTGGATGGTACTGCCGCTCTGTGCGAGGAGCAGGGTGTTGTGGCCAAGGCTGCCATTGCCAAGAAGGCCCTGCCCAACTGCAACATCGTCTGCCTGACCGGCGACGAGCTCAAGACCAACGCATCCGCTTATCTGCAGGTGCTGTTTGATGCCGACCCCAAGGCAGTGGGCGGCGCAATGCCCGGCGACGATTTCTACTGGACTGCCGAGTGATTCCTCAATAAGCCATCTCTCCGGCCGCTGTGCGATTGGTACGCACGGCGGCTTTTTTGTTTGCACAAAATGCTTGTATCCCAGCTTTTGTGCTCCCTGCACAAATTTAAAGACAATTTTTTGTGAACGAAAATGAATGAAATTGACTGAAAGCGATTGATTTTGACGCTGTATTTGCTATAATAAAGATGCAATCAACCAAAACAACGCACAAACGGTCATAAACCGTCAAAGATAAGATCAAACCAAAGGAGAGGATGCCGATGCTGGCAGAAGAACGCTTCAGCCTGATCATGGAACAGCTGAACCGCAAGCGCACCGTGACGGTGCAGGAACTGTGCGAGGCGCTGAACACCAGCGAATCCACCATCCGGCGCGACCTGACCGAACTGGACCGGCTGGGCAAGCTGAACAAGGTGCACGGCGGTGCCACCCTGCCGGACAGCCGTTTTCTGGCGGATGAACCCACCATGGAGGCCAAGGAGTCGCAGGCTGTGGAGCAGAAGCGCAGCATCGCACAGGCGGCGGCAAAGCTCATCAACGCCGATGATTTTGTGTTCATCGATGCAGGCTCCACCACGCTGGAGCTGGTGCGTGCACTGGCGGGGGATGCCCTCAAAGCCAGCTATGTGACCAACGGCGTGGCCCATGCCCGGGCACTGGCCCGAAAGGGCTGCCGGGTGTATCTGCCCGGAGGACTGCTGCGGCCCGAGACCGAAGCCATTGTAGGTGCACCCACAGTCACCAGCCTGCAGCGCTACAATTTTACCAAGGCGTTCATGGGTGCCAACGGTGTGGCGCTGGATGCCGGTTTTACCACGCCGGACCCCGAGGAAGCTGCCGTGAAAGCAGCGGCAGTGCACCGTGCACGGGAAGCCTGGTTCCTTGTGGATGATGCCAAGTTTTCCCGCATCTACCCGGCAGTCATTGCCGACCTGCAGGGCGGTGCCATTCTCACCAACCGCTGCCCCAACCCCAAATACAAACAATTCACGCTGGTAAAGGAGACGGAAGTATGATTTATACCGTAACATTCAACCCGGCCATTGACTATGTGGTGCGTTTGAATGCACCGCTGGAAGTAGGCGAGGTGAACCGCGCCAAAGGCGAGGACTGCGTGCTGGGCGGCAAGGGCATCAATGTGTCCGGTGTGCTGGCACAGCTGGGCTGCGAGAGCGTGGCGCTGGGCTTTGTGGCCGGTGAGACCGGCGCATGGCTGGAACGCGGTCTTGCTGCACAGGGCTTAAAGACCGATTTTGTGCATCTGGAACAGGGCATGACCCGCATCAATGTCAAGATCAAGGCAGGGCAGGAGACCGAGTTGAACGGCGCGGGCCCCAACATCCCGGAGAGCGCCATGCAGGCGCTGGAAGCCAAGCTGGACGCCCTGCAGAACGGAGACATCCTGATTCTGGCGGGCAGCATCCCGGCAAGCCTTTCGCAGGATACCTACGAGCGGCTGCTGGCCCGGCTGCAGGGCAGGGGCGTGCGTGCTGTGGTGGATGCCACCCGCGACCTGCTGGTGAACGTGCTGCAGTACCACCCCTTCCTCATCAAGCCCAATAACCACGAGCTGGGCGAGATCGTGGGCAGGGTGCTGACTACGGACGAAGAGATCATTGCTGCGGCCCGCACCCTACAGCAAAAGGGCGCTCGCAACGTGCTGGTAAGCATGGCGGGCGACGGTGCCCTGCTGGTGGACGAAAATGGCGAGGTGCACCGCATCGGCTGCCCCAAGGGCAAGGTCGTAAACAGCGTGGGCGCAGGCGACAGCATGGTGGCCGGCTTTGTGGCTGGCTGGATGCAGACCCGGAGCTATTCCTTTGCACTGCGTCTGGGCACAGCCTGCGGCAGTGCCACCGCGTTCAGTCTGGGTCTTGCCACCAAAGAAAAAATCGACGAACTGATGAAGGAAATCTGACCCTCTGTGACGGAGAGGGTTGCAGTTATACAGGAAGGGAGAAAAATCATGCGTATTACGGAATTATTCACCGCGCAGTCCATCGCACTGGATGAGGCTCTGACCGATCAGGAGCAGATCATCAGCCGTCTGGTGGAGCTGCAGGCCACCCATGGCAACATCACGGATAAGGAAGCCTACAAAAAGGCCCTTTATGCCCGTGAGGCGGAGGGCTCCACCTATGTGGACAACGGCATCACGGTGCCCCACGCCAAGACCAATGTAGTCACCCGGCCCAGTCTGGCGGCGCTGCGGCTGAGCAGCCCTGTGCAGTACAATGCCGAGGACGACGGTACCACCGACCTGCTGTTTGCCATTGCGGCTCCGGAAAACGGCAGCCTGCATGTGGACATGCTGGCCCGTATGATGCAGATGCTGATGAACGAGGACTTTGTAGAAAAGCTGAAGGCCGCAAAGACCCCGGCAGAGTTCCTTGACTGCATCGATGCACAGGAGGAGGCTCAGTTCGGCGCGGAGAGCTTCACCCAGCAGGAGATCCCCCAGAGCGGCTACCGCATTCTGGCCGTGACCGCCTGCGTCAACGGCATCGCCCACACCTATATGGCAGCGGAAGCCCTGACCAAGGCCGGTGACAAGCTGGGTCTGCCCACCAAGGTGGAGACCAATGGCTCGGATGGAGCAAAGAACATCCTCACCAGAGAAGAGATCGCAAACTGCGACGGCATCATCGTGGCAGCAGAAAAGAAGGTGGAGACCGCCCGCTTCGACGGCAAGCCGGTGCTGTTCACCCGGGTGGACGATGGCATCCACAAGCCGGAGGAGCTCATCAAGAAGATCGTGCACGGCGAGGTGCCTGTTTACCACGCCGAGGGCGGCGCACAGGCCGCCGAGGATGCTTCCGGCAAGGACAGCTTTGGCCGCGCTCTGTACAAGAACCTGATGAACGGTGTCTCCCACATGCTGCCCTTCGTGGTGGGCGGCGGCATCATGATCGCACTGGCGTTCCTGCTGGACGATTACACCATCGATCCCTCCAACTTTGGCATGAACACCCCGGTCGCTGCCTTCTTTAAGACGGTGGGCAGCGCAGCCTTCGGTTACATGCTGCCCATCCTGTCTGCCTTCATCGCCATGTCCATCGCGGACCGTCCGGGTCTGGCGGTCGGTTTTGTGGGCGGTGTGCTGGCCATGAACGGCACCAACTTTGCAGGCATTGCAGCGGGTGAGACCACCGGTGTTTCCGGCGGCTTCCTTGCTGCACTGCTGGCCGGTTTTGCTGCAGGCTACATCGTCGAGCTGCTGAAAAAGATCACCGAAAAGCTGCCTGCCAGCCTGAATGGCATCCGTCCCATGCTCATCTACCCGCTGGGCGGTATGCTCATCCTCGGCGCGGTGATGTGCGGCATCAACCCGGTCATGGGCATGATCAACACTGCCATGACCGATTGCCTGAACGCCATGGGCGGCACCTCCAAGGTGCTGCTGGGTGCCATCGTGGCCGGTATGATGAGCATTGATATGGGTGGCCCGTTCAACAAAGCAGCTTACGTCTTTGGCACGGCAGCCCTTGCCTCCGGCAACTATGAGGTGATGGCCGCTGTCATGGTGGGCGGCATGGTGCCTCCCATCGCCATCGCCCTCTCCACCACCTTCTGCCCCAAGAAGTGGACTGCCGACGAGCGCCGCAACGGCATCGTGAACTACGTCATGGGCCTGTGCTTCGTCACCGAGGGCGCGATCCCTTATGCAGCAGCAGATCCGCTGCGCGTCCTGCCCAGCTGCGTGGCCGGTGCAGCGGTGGCCGGTGCGCTCTCCATGACTTTCGGCTGCGCTCTGCGTGCACCGCACGGCGGCATCTTCGTGTTCCCAGTCGTGGACCATACCGCTCTGTACTGTGTGGCGCTGGCTGTGGGCAGCGTGCTGGGTGCTGTGATCCTGAGCCTGCTCAAGAAAAACCGTACCGACGCAGAATAAACGCCATTCACTCCATATTCGAGATACTTCATAAAGCTACAGCAAGCCTCCGGGGAGACCCGGGGGCTTGCTGTATTACGCAGGATCGCGCGAAGGATCAGAAGGATAAAAAGAAAAAGTAACCGCCCACGACTTCCAATCCAATCAGATATAACATGATACACCCGCTGTCAAAAACGCGGCAAGAACCATTTTCACAAAAAATGCAGCAAAGAACAGCGCGAAACACCGCATTTGCTGGAAAAAGCTTTGCAGCCGCCCTTTTGGATTGCACCCGGTTTTTGAGTGTGGTATACTGTTTCTGTTATGGAAAAGTTCCGGTGCGGTGTGCCGGGCACAGCAAAGAGGAAAAAGGAAACGAACGATGAAAATTGGATTTGACAACGACAAATATCTCTCGATGCAGTCAGAACATATCCGCGAGCGCATCAAGAAATTCGACAACAAGCTCTATCTGGAATTCGGCGGCAAGCTGTTCGATGATTACCACGCGTCCCGCGTACTGCCGGGCTTCCAGCCCGATTCCAAGCTGCAGATGCTGCTGCAGCTGAAGGATCAGGCCGAGGTGGTCATCGTTATCAGCGCCGAGGACATCATCAGCAACAAGATCCGCGGCGACTACGGCATCACCTACGATCTGGATGTGCTGCGCCTGATCGATGCCTTCCAGGAAGTAGGCCTGTATGTGGGCAGCGTGTGCGTGACCAAGTACGCCGCTGCACCGGAGGTGGAGGCCTTTGAAAAGCGGCTGAACAGTCTGGGCATCCGCACCTTCCGCCACTACAAAATTCCCGGCTATCCCAACGATGTGGCCCGCATCGTCAGCGACGAGGGCTACGGCAAGAACGATTACATCGAGACCCAGCGCCCGCTGGTGGTCATCACGGCCCCCGGCCCCGGAAGCGGCAAAATGGCCACCTGCCTTTCCCAGCTGTACCATGAGTACAAGCGCGGCGTGAAGGCCGGTTACGCCAAGTTCGAGACTTTCCCCATCTGGAACATTCCCCTCAAGCACCCGGTGAATCTGGCCTACGAGGCTGCTACAGCCGACCTGAACGATGTGAACATGATCGACCCGTTCCATCTGGAAGCCTACGGCGTGACCACCGTCAACTACAACCGCGATATTGAGATCTTCCCGGTGGTGAACGCCATGTTTGAGCTGATCGCTGGCAAAAGCCCGTATAAGTCCCCCACGGACATGGGCGTGAACATGGCAGGCAACTGCATCGTGGACGATGCGGTCTGCCGCGAAGCCTCCCGCAAGGAGATCCTGCGCCGCTACTTCAAGTGCCTGTGTGAGCAGAAGATCACCGGCACGGTCAAGGAGACCGAGCGCTACAAGCTGGAACTGCTGATGAATCAGGCCGACCTGACCGTGGGCCAGCGCGAAGTGGAAAAGCAGGCTCATGCCCGCAGCGAGAGCACCGGCGGGGCCCCTGCTGCCGCCATTGAGCTGCCGGACGGCACCGTTGTTACCGGCAAGACCGGTCCGCTGCTGGGTGCAGCAGCATCTGCTCTGATGAATGCTCTCAAGGTGCTGGCCGGTATCCCGCAGGAGACCGACCTTGTGAGTGCGGCTTCCATTGAGCCCATCCAGACCCTCAAGACCAACTATCTGGGCGGCAAGAATCCCCGCCTGCACACCGACGAGATCCTGATCGCGCTTTCCAGCTCGGCTGCTTCCAACGAGCAGGCTGCAGCGGCCATGCATCAGCTGCCCAACCTCAAGGGCTGTGATGTGCACTCCACCGTGCTGCTTTCGGGTGTGGATACCAGCACCCTGAACCGGCTGGGAATGTACCTGACCTGTGACCCTGTTTACGAGGAAGAGGACCGCAAGTACCACAAGCAGTAAATTATACAAAAAACAAAACAGGCGCATCCAAAGGCCGAAAGGCTGGCGGATGCGCCTGTTTTTTATTGGTTCAGATGCCGGTAAAATAAGGTCTGTACTTTTCTGCGTACAGCTGGGTGCCCATGCGGCGCAGGCCGCCGTACAGGTGCCGCCGGATCAGCGGTTCAATGGCATCCAGATCTTTTTCCCGGATCACACGCAAAATTTCCCGGTGCTCGCTCAGCACATCCGGCACATTGTTGGCCCGCACCACATCCAGACGGGTAAAGCGGGAATAATCCGGCTGCGGCTTTGTCAGGTTCTGCCAGATATACCACTTGTTCATGCTGCAAAACCAGATGGCGTGCATTTCCAGATCCAGCGTCAGGAAGGCATTGATATCCACATTGTCCGGGTCGGTCATGGTCTGGGCCATCTCTTCCAGCAGGTCATATTTGTGCTTGATTTCGATGTACTCTTTGGGCGAACAGACCTGAATGAAATCGCGCAGCACCGTGCTTTCAACGGCTGTGCGCTGGTACACGATCTGATCCACGATATCCAGATTGATGGGGGTGACGATGGTGCCCTTGCAGGGAATGATCTGCACAAAGCCGTTCTGTTCCAGCCGCTGCAGGGCAGCGCGCACCGGTGTGCGCGAAATGCCGAACCGTTTGCACAGCTGATTTTCGCTGATGGTCTCTCCGGGCTTGATCTTCAGCGTGACGATCTCATATTCCAGCGTCTGGTAGATGTCCTCCGGATGCAGCTGTTCAGCCATGTGCTCACACTCCATTTACATAGTTGATGATAAGATATTTCTATTTTAGCCTGCCAAAAAGAGATTGTCAACGCATGAGAATGAAGTATACAATAGCCTGTATACAAGTATAGGAAAAGCTCCGAAATTTATCATATCTGACAAAAATTGATATATCAGATGAAAATGAACCAAATAGTGTCGCCGGATTGTAACAGTTTCCACGAGAAACGGATAAGATTGTTAGTTATGCACAAAGAAACTTTACGAAGTTGGTGAAGTTTGGCTTTTGTGCGGATGTGAATTTTCTGTTACGATTAGCGTGCAATGAAAATGCTGTATACAGGGGTCACCAAAAACTTTGCTAGCGTATAAGGCAAAAAGGCACCCCTGAAACAAGGAGGAAGAAGATTATGAAAAAGGTCTCTCGTCGCAATTTCCTGAAGGTGTCTGGTGCAATGGCAGCTGCAGGTGCTCTGGCAGCCTGCGGCGGTTCCGGTGCATCCACTCCGGCTGCTTCCGGCGCAGCATCCACCAGCACTGCAGCAAGTGCCGCAGCAGCCGGTGAGGACAAGTTTGCATCTCTGGGCGACTTCACCATGACCGTGGGTCATGCACAGCCCGAAGGCAACCCCCGCTTTGTTTCCATGGAGCAGTTTGCCGCCGATGTGGCAGAGGCCACCAACGGCCATGTGAAGATCGAGGTTTACGGCAACGGCCAGCTGGGCACCGAGAAGGAGATGCTGGAGCAGGTCGTGGCCGGCACCGTGCAGGGCATGCGCGGCGGTCAGTTCGACTTCAGCCCCCGTCTGCTGATGTTCACCCTGCCCTTCCTGACCAACACCCGTGCGCAGGTCACGGCTCTGCTACAGAGCGATCTGGCACAGAAGGTGTGCGCTGAGGCCGAAGGCGAGACGGGCACCGTCATCATTAACCTGTGCGATGCAGGCGGCTACCGCCAGTTCTCCAACTCCAAGCACCCCATCAAGGCTCCCGCAGACCTAAAGGGCCTGAAGATGCGCACCAACGGCATGAAGACCATTGACATGACCTTCCAGGCAATGGGTGCTACCACCACCACCATCCCGTACTCTGACCTGTACATGGGCCTGAAGACCGGCGTTGCAGACGGTCAGGAGAACCCTTGGGTCAACGTGGAGGGCATGAAGTTCTATGAAGTGCAGAAGTACTTCACCGAGGTCAACTACCAGTTCCATCCGGACCCCTTCTATGTGAACGCAGCATGGTGGAACGGCCTACCCGAGGAGTACCGCGATATCATTACCGAGTGCGCCACCAAGATGGGCGAGTACAACGACGAGCTGATCGACAAGAACTCCAGCGCCGCAAAGCAGACCATCGTGGATTCCGGCTGCGAAGTCTACGAGCCCTCTGCCGATGAGCTGAAGGCCTTCCAGACCGCTGTGCAGTCCGTGTACGACCAGTGTGTCACCGAGGGCATCTGCACTGCCGACGAGATCAAGGAGATGCAGGATATCGTCGCAAAGGCATAAGCAGAAACGACCAAAGGCAAAAAACGGCCATGTTACGGTAAAGGCGAGAGGGCAGCCTGCGGGCTGCCCTCTGCTGTAACAGGCCAATGGAAAAAGTTGTAAAATAACCGAAAGGGGCTGAGCACCATCGAAAAGCTGAAAAAAATCGGCAAGAAGCTGTTTGACATATACTTTACCATCGGCGTGATCGCCATGGCACTGCTGGCAGCTCTTGTGATCTTTACCGTTATTGCGCGCTACTGCTTCTCCCTGAGCTGGAAGCAGCTGGCAGAGTTCAACACCACCCTGTTTGCCTTTACCACTTTCTGGGGCATGGGCATCAACGTGATCAAGGACGAGCACGTCATGATCGACATCCTTTACGACGGTGTCAAGCCTGCCCGCAAGCGCTGGCTGGCTATCATCAATTACCTCATCGTGCTGGCCGTGGTGCTGGTGTTCACCTATCAGGGCTTCAAGTATGTGGGCGTTGCCGGTAAGCAGATCAGTCAGGGCATGGAGATTCCCATGATGTATATGTACGGCATCATGCCGGTGTGCGGCATCATCTGTGCCATCTGCGTCGTGATCAAGATCATCACCCTGTACAAGGCCGATATTTCCTACTTTGCGCCCAAGAATCAGGCGCTGAGCCGTGACGACGCATAAGCGGAAAGGGGAGAATACACAACTATGGCAATGCTCATCCTTCTGGTGCTGCTGATCTTCTTTGCCGCGCTGGGCATCCCGCTGGCTTTCGCCATCGGCGCTTCCTGTGTGACCTACATCCTGATCTATGCACCTACCTTTACTACCATGCTGCCGCAGCGCGTGTGGAACGGTGCCTACAGTGAGTTGATGATCGCCATGCCGCTGTTCATGCTGGCTGGCGAACTGATGAACACCGGCGGCATCACCCAGCGCATCATCAACTTCTGCATGGAGCTGCTGCGGCCCATCCGCGGTGGTCTGGGCGAAGTGAACATTGTGGCTTCCATGATCTTTGGCGGTATTTCCGGTTCCTCTGTGGCCGATACCTCGGCTCTGGGTTCCATCCTGATCCCCGCCATGGAGAAGGAAGGCTACCCGCCGGAAGCTTCTGCCGGTATCACGGTGGCATCCTCTACCATGGGCATGATCATCCCGCCCTCCACCCCCATGATC
>OILS01000341.1_pt1 | contig 10008 bp, 8 predicted proteins | sample 1584611 | NCBI WGS metagenome assembly OILS01 (sample SAMN02674697, study PRJEB24791) | human gut metagenome, SKBSTL033 | isolation source: stool | host: Homo sapiens | place: USA
ATCAGGGTCGTAACCAGCTTCAGAATGTCCTTTTCGCTGTGGACATAGGCGAAGGATAGTGATAGGTAACCCTTTGAAATTATCTCCGGGTTTTCCCCCACTTCACACCGGACATGCGACTTTCACCGCATCCGGCGTTCCATCAAGCATAGTTTCAGCAGTGATACACAATCACTCTTTCACATTGGCTAAGTTTGCTACTTTGCTGCCAGTAGCGGCAGTCCTGCGGTAGCACGCAGTTTGTTCACTTTGGTAATAACTTTGGCATTCAGAGAGTATTCCTTTACCAACGCCACTACAGACATCATGTCTTCCGAGCTGACTATTGCCAACCCCTGCAAAGAAAGAAGCAACAGGTTCTGGTAGCTGTCATTGCCCTTCTTACAGTCGTTTGTTTTCCTGTAACAGATACAGGTTTGGACATCCAGTTTCTTCCCGGTGATTGCACATTTACCGTCTTGCCCTGCATAGAGGGATACCCGGTTGTCGTTGTATCTCACTGATTCGGTCAATATCGGATGCCTCATCAGCCAGAGCATTGAATTTACGTCAACCCTGAGATTGTCGTGTATCTCTGCTCTACCTTCGGACGTATACGGATTGATTTTTCGGCTTTTCCGCATTGGAATCTTGAATTGCACGTAGGCTAATGGAACCAGTGGCGTTTCTCCAATCCATCGCATTTGCTTCGATTTTCCATACCGTTTCCTTAGATATCTGTTTTTGATTTCGCCCTGCTTCTTGATTCCGTCAATACGATGGAGAAGCTGTCCATTGATTGGACGGGCGATATCGCTGAAATTCAAGTTGACCCTTGTCGCAATGCAGTAATAGTCCTGCACTCCGATAACCTTGGCATTATAGTCCCCCACATTCAGGCTTATTTCTTCAGCCGTCTTACTGCTTTGTATTGCCTTGACACTGTCAGCCATCTCCTTGCTGATTCTGTGTATGGCTTTATCGCAGACATTTGAAGTTATCACCCACGAGTTACTTTTGCGCCGCAGTTTTATGCGAAAACCCAGGAACTCACTGTCACGTTTCCTGAGATTAGTCACTTTTGACTTTTCATCAGACACTTCCAGTTTTAGCCGTTTCCATAGCCAGTCTTTGACTGCATAATAGGTTTTCTCTGCATCCTCTTTGGTTCTGCAAAATATCTTGAAATCATCCGCATAACGGACAATCCGCATCTCCTTGAGGTTGCTTTTCTTCAAGGCTGTATAGCTGTTGCACTTTTTCTCTGCGCCGTTGGGATAGTAGGTCACTTTACACGGATGTTTCATGTGCCTCACCATTTCATCCCACTGAGAGGCAATCCACCAGTCCAGTTCATTGAGGACAATGTTTGCCAGCAATGGTGAAAGGATACCACCTTGCGGCGTTCCCTTGGATGGGAGGACGTTTTCTCCATCAGGCATTTCGATTGGCGCTTTCAGCATGGCCTTGATGATCTGAATCAACTTGGTGTCCCGTATACCTAAAGTCCAGATCTGTTTTAGCAGCTTTCTGTGGTCGACGTTATCGAAGAATCCTTTAACGTCCACATCTACTACATAGTGAAGCTTGTTCCTTTGGGCGAGTCCATACGCATAGGAAATCGCATTTTCTGCGCTCCGACACGGTCTGAACCCATAAGAGTGCTCATAGAACTTTGCTTCGCAGATTGGCTCCATGACCTGCAAAATACATTGCTGTACTATTCGGTCAATAATACACGGTATTCCCAGAGGCCTCATCTTTCCGTTTGGCTTTGGTATTTCTACTCTTTTTACTGCTTTTGGTTCATGCCTGACGAATCAAAGTGTCGATCTGCTTTCCATAGTTGGTGCGGCTGTCCGTCATGGTGAGCAGGATGCCCTCGATTTTCAGCTTCGGATTGATTTTCTGCCGGTGTACCTTACAGATTGTCTGCAAAAGCTGCTCCAGACCTTTGGCAGAAAGATATTGAGCCTGTACGGGTATCAAAGCAGTGTCTGCCGCCGCCAGTGCATTGATGGTGAGCATACCAAGGGAGGGAGTACAGTCCAGCAGGATATAATCGTACTCCCGTTTTGCTCCGTCCAACACCTGTTTGAGCATCTTTTCCCGGTTCATGCTGTTTACCAGAGCCACCTCCAATCCTGCCAATTCGATGTTGGCAGGGATGAGGTCTACGCCCTCTGCATGGTGCAGGATGCCCTCACCGGGTTGGATAGGCTGGTCGTTCATGGCTTTCTGCATCAGAGTAGACAATGTGGCAGGCAGCTCGTCCGGCTGCTGCCAGCCCATGCTGATGGTAAGACTGCCCTGCGGGTCAGTGTCCACCAGCAGAACTTTTTTGCCCTCCATCGCCAGCCCGATGCCCAGATTTTCACAGGTGGTGGTCTTGCCGGTGCCGCCTTTCTGGTTGACGATGGCTATCGTGGTTGCTTTCTTTGAAATTTTCATCACCTCCGATTCGCTAAGTCGTGGTTGGTTTGGTTCTGGTAGGAAAGCTGCATGGTGGTGGGCGCGTTGTACAGAGAAGCGAGCAGATATTGTTTCATGTTACGGATCGGGCTGCTGTTCTCTGCAAAGCACTTCAGCACAAAGCGGATGTGGTCGGCGTTCAACTTCATAAACCGACTGCATACCACCTCGGCGGGCTTATCGTCCCCAGCAATGTGCAGCAGCTTACGGTTGGTAGCGCAGGTGTCCACCAGCAAGTCTACGATCTGGTAGATAATGTCCTTGTCATCCGGGCAGAGCCGGAGCAAAAGGTCTATCTCCAAAGACTGAGAAAAATATTCTTCCAGTTGGGTGCGTTTGCTCATCCCATCCGCTTCTTCAGAATTGAATGGATCAGTCTCACTCATTTCAGTATCATTCTCTTTAGTCTTATTACATCGTGATTTTGAAGGGTCTTGACTTGCGTTTTTGAAGCCTCCAGAATCGTGAAAATCACGATTTTGGAATATTGATTTTGACGATTCTGCCGAAAAGTTCTTCACATACACCAAACTTGGCTTTCCCAGACCTCTGCGTTTTCGTTCAATCAGACCAAACTTTTCGAGTTCCCGGAGCAGCTTGGTCGCTTTGTTGTCTGCGCAACACAACGCCCTCTTGACATCCTCTATCGTGAAGATGATGAACACCCGGTTCTGCTCGTCCAGCCAGCCGTTTTTCACAGACAGGCTCATGCGGTCCAGCAGGATGCCGTACAGGGTTTTTGCATCGGTGGACAGACTCTGGAACCGTGGCTCCTGAAAAAGAGCCTTGGGAATGCGGTAGAATGAAAACAGTTCTCCGGCTTGTCCGTAAAAGTAGTCAAGGGTCATGTGGCTTTTTCAACGTTTTGCTCCAGCTTGTGTTCAAAAAATCAACCGCCTTTCGTTTGAAAATAAAAAGCGCACTCTTTTCTTATTGAAAAGTGGTGCGCTATGTAATATAATGGCTATATAATTTAGCTATCCAAAAGATAGTCGATGAGATATTCTTTCGGAATCATGAAAGATCGTCCGACTTTCAGGCAGCGAATTCTATGTTGATGGATTCTTCTGATGATGGCAGTCTGGCTTTTGAAACCGAGTAAAGTTGTTGCTTCTTCGACAGACAGCACATCAGGATAGTTCACAAATAATTTTTTATAATACTCTTTTGCTTGATTTTGATTCATTATCCTTGACTTTCCTTTCGTTTTGTGCCTAAGCAGAGGAGCGTTTTGCCCTGCATCCCTCCTGAGCATCCCTCCAATTTCCATTTGGGCGGTCCAAACCGAAAAAACAGAGTAGAGGAAAAACGCATCGAAAAATCGTGGATATTTCAAATTATTGTTCGTTGAGGCGTGAATTTTGCCTTTGCACAGTGGGAACCAGATATCACTAGATATCACTGGATGACACCAGATGGAAGATGAGGATAAAAACTCAAAATCCCTTGTGCTAATAACACGTGTGGGTTCGACCCCCACCACCGGCATAAAAAGGAAGCCCTCCAGCTTGTCTGGGGGGCTTTCTTTTTATCTGCGGCGTGTGAGCGGGTCGAACAGCACGACCCTGCACAGCAGGGGAGCAATCAGCCCTGCGGGCTGTTGCTCAGTGCGCGGGAGACCCCCACCACCGGCATAAAAGCCCATCAGGCATTCGCCCAATGCCGTTAAGTTAAGAGGCTAAAGAAAAATAGACTTCATCGAAAAGATGAGGTCTATTTTTTTTTGAAAAAGATCAGAAACAGATTTTACGCACCCTTTGCCGGATATGCCAAGGCCCCCACAGAACACGGGATCTGCAGGGGCCTTGCGGGCAATATTTTTACAGCATTTTGACCGCCAGCGCTTCACTGGTGCGATCCTGTGCGGCGTTGGCATTTTCGGGGTCGTCCATGGTGTAGCGCAGCACCAGCACTTCAGCCACATACAGCAGCGCCACCTTGACCGGGATGTTGCCGGAGTCCAGCGGGCTTTCCTGCGCACCACACAGCAGCACGATATCCGCCAGCTTTGCGCCGGGCGAATCCTCATAATGGGTGAGCAGAATGATCTTTGCGCCCGCCGCCTTGGCCGCGCGCAGCGTTTCCAGCATATCGCGGGTAGCGCCGGAATAGGAAACGAACAGCACCACATCCTCCGGGGTCATCAGGCTGGCCGTGATCAGCTGCATATGGCTGTCGCCTGCCGTGCGGAACTTGGTGGAGATGCAGGCAAAGCGGGCGCAGATATCATTTGCAATATACATGCTGCCGCCCTGACCAAGGCAGTACACCTGCCGGGCCTTGTGCATCAGCTCCGAAGCCTTGTCCACCGCCTCCGGCGAAAGATTGTTCTGGGTGCCGTTGATCGTAGTCATCAGCAGGGCGCTGGCGTGCTCGCACAAAGTTGCCGTGTCGGCATCCGGCTCCGGCACATGCTGGTTGACCAGTGCACCGGTGGCGTTGGCCTGCGCCAGCGCAATGCGCATTTCATGATAGCCCTCAAACCCCAGCGCCCGGCAGAAGCGGAACACCGTTGCCTCTGCCACACAGCACTCCTTTGCCAGCGAGGAGATGGACAGATACTGTGCCTCTGCCGCGTGCTGCACAAGATAGTCCGCCACGGTGCGGCCCGATTTTGTCAGGTCGCCCTGATGCTGCTGCAGCAGCTCCCAAAAATTCGTTGCCATTTTTCTTTTTCCTCTTTTCCGGCGCAGCAGCCCACCGACCCGGATCAGCTGCCGACCGTTTCATTCACCTTTATAAAAAGTATAAAAGAATCGTCCCCGCTTCGCAAGAGACGCATTGCCCACATTTTGGCCCGCAGTTCTGTGCAGAGCACACAGTTTTGGCGGAAAAACCGGCCATTCCGTGAAAATATCTTTCAATTTTGCATTTTTGTTTAGAAAAACATTTTCACTATTGTTTTTGTGGGTTTGTACCATTCTGTAATAATTTCAGAAGAGTAAAGCAAGGTTTTCTTTGCATTTCAACATATATCCCACGCTTTTGTGCACAATGTACACTGTCATTCTGAAAATTTATGAAAACCATGAATGGACAAAATGAAAATATTTTTCTATAATGGAGCCATCAAGAGCGGCCGCTGGCACGGCAGGCCGCCAACAACGTGAAGCATCTTGAATGCGAAGGAGAAACTACTATGAAAAACTGCATTTCCCGCCGTTCGTTCCTGAAGGCCGCTGGCATTCTGGGCGCAGCCGGCGCTCTGGCCGCATGCGGCGGCTCTTCTGCAAGCACCAGCACTGCTGCTTCCACCGCAGGTTCTACCGCTGCAAGCGCAGCTGCTTCTTCCACCAGCATCAAGCTGTGGACATACCCCATCGGCGGCTGGGGCAATGACGAGACCGTTCAGGGTCTGGTTTCCAGCTTCAACGCAAAGTATCCTGACATCAAGGTCACTGTGGAGTATCTGGACTACACCAACGGCGACGATCAGGTGAACACCGCCATCGAGGGTGGCAGCGCACCTGATCTGATCATGGAAGGTCCCGAGCGTCTGGTTGCAAACTGGGGCGCAAAGGGCGTTATGGCTCCGCTGAACGACCTGTGGACCGACGATGCCAAGAAGGACATTTACGAGTCCGTTGAGTCCGCCTGCAAGGACACTGCCGGCAACTACTACGAGTATCCCCTGTGCATGACCGCACACTGCATGGCCGTGAACATGACCAAGGTCAAGGAAGTGGGCGCTGACCAGTACATTGATACCGACAAGCATACCTGGAGCACCGACGGCTTCCTGAAGACCGTTGATGCCCTGTACAACGGCGGTTACGAGAACGTTGCAGCCATCTACTGCGCAGGTCAGGGCGGCGACCAGGGCACCCGCGCCATCATCAACAACATGTACGGCGGCACCTTTACCGATGCGGCCCACACCAAGTACACGGCGGATTCCGCTGAGAACATCAAGGCCATCCAGACTCTGCACGACGCCGACGGCATCAACTTTGACGCTTCCATCAACGGCGGCGAAGAGATCACCCTCTTCCGCAACGGCACCCTGCAGATGGCGTTCTGCTGGAACATTGCCCAGCAGCTCAACACCGACAACAACGACGCCGGCCTGACCAACAGCGGCGACGAGATCTTCCCCATGGCATTCCCCACCGCAAGCGGCGACCCGAAGCTCTGCGGCGGCATCTGGGGCTTTGGCGTCTTCGATAATGGCGATGAGGCCAAGGTCAAGGCAGCCAAGACCTTCATTGAGTTCATCGCTGCTGACCCTGACCAGGTGAAGGACAGCGTCCTGGCTTCCACCTACTTCCCGGTCCGCACCAGCGTGGGCGATATCTACGCCGACAACGAGATCATGAGCGAGTACAGCAAGTTCATGGCTTATCTGGGCGACTACTACCAGATCACTCCGGGCTGGGCGACCGCACGTACCGAGTGGTGGAACATGCTGCAGCGCGTCGGCTCCGGTGAGGATGTCGAGACTGCCGTCAAGACCTTTGTGGACAACGCAAACGCTGCCGCACAGGCATAAGCCCATCCACTCTGCCGGGGGCAGATAATTATTGACGCTTCGCCCCTTCCTCGAAGATCCCGACGAGGGAGGGGCTTTATTTGTAAAAAAAAAAATCATAACCGAAAGGAACGGTGATTCTCTTGGCTGCAAAAACGGCGATCAAAGAGCCTAAGCGCAGCAGTGCGCTGGTACGGCGCGAGACCTTCGCTTCCTATTGCTTCCTGCTGCCCAGCCTGATCTTCTTTCTGGGCTTCGTCATTTACCCCATGGTGCTGTGCGTGGTGACCAGCTTCTTCGATTCCACCATGAACCGTGCCGACATCTTTGTGGGGCTTGCAAACTATAAGGAACTGTTCACAGACCCCATCTTTCTGGGTGCCTTAAAGAACACCTTCATCATCGTGGTGGTGTCCGTGCCCGTGACCTGCGCCTTCTCGCTGTGGGTTTCCTCTGCCATCGTAGACCTGCCCGAGTGGGCTACCAGCCTTTTCCGTTGCGTGTTCTACCTGCCCGTGGTCACCGGCTCTGTGGCTGTTACCGTGGTGTGGAAGTGGATGTACAACAACTACTATGGCATCTTCAACTATCTGGGCAAGACTCTGGGCCTCATTGACAAGAACATCAACTGGTTGGGCGATGAGCGCTTTGCTCTGGGCTGCATCATCCTGATCCTGCTCACCACCTCTGTGGGCCAGCCCATCGTGCTGTACGTTTCCGCTCTGGGTAATGTGGACCAGTCCATCGTGGAAGCCGCAGAAGTGGATGGTGCCACCGATTTCCAGTGCTTCTGGAAGATCAAGTGGCCCGCCATCATGCCCACCACCCTGTACATTCTGGTCATTACCACCATCAACTCCTTCCAGTGCTTTGCGCTGATCCAGCTGCTGACTTCCGGCGGCCCCAACCACAGCACCGATACCATCATGTACTACATCTACTACACCGCCTTCAAGCTGTACCGCTACGGCTACGGCAACGCAATGGGTGTTGTGCTGGCAGTCATCATCGCCATTCTGTCGGCTGTTCAGTTCAAGCTGGGCAACCAGGATAATTAAAGGAGGTGCCGGACAATGAGTGCAAATGCCGCTGCAAAAAAGCAAAAACCGTTGAAGCGTCACCCCAGCAAGCTCAAGAGAATGAGCGCCTACATGATCCTGACGCTGATCCTCATCAGCATCGTTGCGGTGCTGTTCGCCTTCCCGCTGTACTGGATCATCACCGGTTCCTTCAAGACCGGTGCCGCCATCAACGCCACCACCCCGGAATGGTGGCCCAGCCAGTGGGTGCTGACCAACTACCAGAAGCTGTTTTCCGGCAAGAGCGCCCCGCTGTGGCAGCTGGCTGTGCCCTTTGGCTCCAAGTTCAGCGCTAACGGCGAGCCCATCTACTTCTCGGTAGGCCCCACCGCTCCCGCTGCCATCCGCTGGATGATCAACACCGTGTTCATGGCCGTCATGTCCATGATCCTCACCTGCATCACAGCCGCCATGGCCGGCTATGCACTGGCAAAAAAGCGCTTTGTAGGCCGCAAGCTGCTGTTCACCCTCATCGTGTGTGCAATGGCTCTGCCCAAGCAGGTCATTCTGATTCCCCTGCTGCGCGAAATGAGCAGCCTGAACCTGTACAACACCATCTGGGCCGTCATCTTCCCCATCGTGGGCTGGCCCTTTGGTGTGTTCCTGATGAAGCAGTTCAGTGAGGGCATCCCCACCGAGATGCTGGAGGCGGCCCGCATCGATGGTGCCAGCGAGGCCAAGACCTTTATCAGCATCGTGCTGCCCATGGTCAAGCCGGGCATCGGCGCACTGGCCATCTTCACCTTCATCAACAGCTGGAACGACTACTTCATGCAGTTGATCATGCTGTCCAGCACCAGCAACCTGACCATTTCTCTGGGCATTGCAAAGCTGCAGGCTGAGAACAGCACCGACTTTGGCCTGATCATGGCAGGTGCCGCACTGGCTGCTGTGCCTATCATCATCATCTTCCTCATTTTCCAGAAGTACTTTACCAAGGGCATCGCAATGGGTGCTGTTAAGGGCTAAAATCCCGACCGCCGCCTGCGGGCAAAGACTTCCCCCGGCCGGGGGAAGATGTCGCGCAGCGACAAAAAGGGGCATGCAGGGAGGGATTTTTGGCGCAGCGGTCTGCAAGACGCAAGGCCCGCCCAAGGGCCGAAGCGGATGCAGGGCACCGCAAGAGGGCGCTGATGCCGCTGCCCGGAACAGAAAGCGTACGAGCTTGATGCAAAACCATTTCATCTGTATTTATTACTATTTTTAAAGAAGGGTTTGGAACATGAAAGATATCAAAAAATATCAGGGTGTCATCCCCGCCTTTTACGCCTGCTACGACGCAGAGGGCAATATTTCTACCGAGGGCGTCAAGGCCCTTACCCGCCATCTGATCGCCAAAGGCGTCAAGGGCGTGTATGTGGGCGGCTCCTCCGGCGAGTGCATCTATCAGCACGTGAATGAGCGCAAGGCCGTTCTGGAAGCCGTGATGAGCGAAGCCAAGGGCAAGCTGACCGTCATTGCGCATGTCGGCTGCAACAATACCGCCGACAGCGTGGAGCTGGCCCGTCATGCCGAGAGCGTGGGTGTGGACGCCATTGCATCCATTCCTCCCATCTACTTCCACCTGCCGGAGTACGCCATTGCAAAATACTGGAACGATATGTCCGCTGCTGCTCCCAACACCGAGTTCGTCATCTACAACATCCCGCAGCTGGCAGGCACCGGCCTGACCATGAGCCTGCTGAAGGAAATGCTCAAGAACCCCAATGTAGTGGCTGTGAAGAACAGCTCCATGCCCACCCAGGACATCCAGATGTTCAAGGATGCCGGCATCGCCGCCCGCGGCGAGGGGAATTTTGTGGTGTTCAACGGTCCCGATGAGCAGTTTGTTTCTGGCCGCGTGATCGGCGCAGACGGCGGCATCGGCGGCACCTACGCCGTCATGCCCGAGCTGTATCTGGCCATGAACGACCACATCAACAAGGGCGAGATCAAGCAGGCTCAGGAGATCCAGTACGAGGCCGACCGCATCATCTACAAAATGTGCGAAGCCCACGGCAACCTGTACGC
>OILS01000349.1_pt1 | contig 9883 bp, 8 predicted proteins | sample 1584611 | NCBI WGS metagenome assembly OILS01 (sample SAMN02674697, study PRJEB24791) | human gut metagenome, SKBSTL033 | isolation source: stool | host: Homo sapiens | place: USA
ACATAGGGGAAAACGTTCTGGTTTCGCCAAAGGCCCCATCTCCGAGAGGGCTGGCATCGCGCAGCGATGACTGGGGGAGTTATGCTGTCTCAAATGCTTTTCTCGTCAGCAGATAGCTCCGGCATTCCACCGGGGTGCCGTCGAATTTGTGGTAGACCGTGTTGTGGTGGTACACAAAGCCTGCTTTTTCCATCACCCGGCCGCTGGCAGGGTTCTCTTTTGCGTGGCAGCAGGTGAGCCAGCCGCCGTCTGTATTCTCAAACCAGTAGTTTACTGCTGCTTTTAAAGCTTCGGTTGCAAAACCATGGTTCCACCAGTGCTTCCCGATGCAGTAGCCTGCTTCCCAGATGCCGTCTGTGCAGTCCTGCTGCGGCCAGAGCGCTTTCTGTGCCGGGTCACCGAGCAGAGCATTGAAGATGCCGATGCTGCCAAACACCTGCCCGGAAGCCTTTTCCACAATGGCCCACTGGTAGTAGTCCGGGTTCGGGTAAAGGGTGGCCCATGCCGCCAGCAGACCTACGGTCTCCAGCGCGTTTTTATGCGGCTCCCACCGCAGAAAGCGGGTCACTTCCGGGTCGGATGCCCAGTTCGTATACATCTGCTCGGCATCCTCGGGCAGAAGCTGGCGCAGGAAAAGCCGGTCGGTCTCAAGCGTTTGCGTTCCGGCATGGCGCATGGCACACACCTCCCCACTTTATAAAGTATGCATAGGATAGCACAAATTTTGCGTTCCTGCAAGCGCCGCCGTGAAAAAACGCTTGACCGGACGGCATTTGTGCATTAAACTGAAAGCCAAGCGTTTTTGTAGGAAAAAGGAGAACTCCCTCATGAAGGATGTGCGTGAAATTTTAAAAAAGCGCCCGCTGCTGTTCGATGGCGGCATGGGTACATATTATAAGGCAAAGCCCGGGCAGGAATGTGAGCAGGCAAACCTGCTGGACCCGGACGGCATTTTGACCGTGCACCGCGCGTATCTGGAAGCGGGTGCCGATGCTATCAAGACCAACACCTTCGGCCTGCCGCGCATGGCAGCAGCGCAGAACCCCATGTGGGAGGCCATGGCGGACGAAGGCTGGAAACTGGCTGCACAGGCCGCTGCAAAGACCAGCGCTGCCGTGTTTGCCGATCTTGGCCCGGCCCCGGACACCGAGGCACTCCCGGCGGCACAGATCTATACGGCCCTTGCCGAGCGGTTTGTCGCATTGGGTGCAAAGAACTTTTTGTTTGAGACGCTGAGCAGCGATGCCGGTGTGGCCGAAGCGGCAAAAAAAATCAAGGAGACCGTGCCGGATGCCTTTGTGCTGGTGTCCTTTGCAGTGCTGCCGGACGGCTACACCCGCGAGGGCCGTCACTGCGCAGAGCTTGTGCGCAGCATGACTGCCTGCGGTGCAGTGGATGCTGTGGGCCTGAACTGCGTTTCTGCTCCCGGTGCCATGCGTGCGCTGGTGCAGCAGCTTGGCGAGACAAAGCTGCCGCTTGCAGTGATGCCCAACGCGGGCTACCCGGTGGTCACACGCACCCGGGTGCAGTATCAGGGCAAGCCGGAATATTTTGCACGGGAGCTGGCCCGCCTTGCTGCCGAGGGTGTGCGCATTCTGGGCGGCTGCTGCGGCACTACGCCTGCCCACATTGCGGCCCTGCGTGCGGCACTGGATGCCTTGCCGGAAACACTGCCTGCAGCCCCGGCAGCAGCAGTCTCCACTGCCGCAAAGCCGGAGGTGGAAAAAGACGATGCCTTCCTGCGCAAGCTGAACGCGGGCAAAAAGGTGATCGCCATTGAGCTGGACAGCCCCAAGGATGCCGACCTGACCGGCTATCTGGACGGTGCACGCCGCCTGCAGGCTGCTGGTGCAGATCTTTTGACCATTGCGGACTGTCCCATTGCCCGTGCACGGATGGATTCTTCGCTGGTGGCCTGCCGGGTGCACCGGGAGCTGGGGCTGAACGTGCTGCCCCACATGACCTGCCGCGACCGCAATCTGAACGCCACAAAGGCCCTGCTGCTGGGCCTGTACGCCGAGGGCGTGCGGGAGGTGCTGGCCATCACCGGCGACCCCATCCCCACCGCGGAGCGGGACGAAGTGAAAAACGTGTACCAGTTCAACTCCCGCAAGCTGGCGCAGTACATCGTCTCGCTGGCAGGGGAGGGCCGGGAGATGCCCTCGCCCCTCACCGTGTTCGGTGCGCTGAACCTGAACGCCCGCAACTTTGATGTGGAGTTGCGCCGCGCACAGGAAAAGCTGCAAAATGGCATGAGCGGCTTCCTTACCCAGCCGGTGCTCTCCGCACAGGCGGTGGTGAACCTGAAAAAGACCCGCGAAACGCTGGGCGAAAAGGCGAAAATTCTGGCCGGCATCATGCCGGTGGTGAGCCAGCGCAACGCCATCTTTATGGAGAACGAGGTCAACGGCATCCATGTGGATGCTGAGATCATCGAGCGCTTTGCCGGGCTGGACCGTGCGCAGGGCGAAGAGCTGGGGTTGGAAGTCTCGGTGAAGGCCGCGCAGGCCGCAGCGCCCTATGCAGACGGCTTTTACCTGATGACCCCCTTCAACCGCATCGCCCTGATGGAGCGGCTCATTGCAAGGCTGAAGGATGAAGGAATCGCGGATTGAAAATGGCCGATGCGTTTGCTCTGGCCATTGATAGCGGAAAAAATATTTTTTATATTTGCGTTTGTCGTGGCCTGTGGGCCACTCCAAACGCGCTTTCACGAATAAGGCCTAAACCGTAAGATGCAGCGGGATAAATTCTTTTGAAGAAAAAGTAATTGACAAATCGCACAAAAAACGCTATATTCTTTTTATAAATGCGTTGAAGAAGAGTGTGCATCGCTTTTGCCATCCAGAGAGCCGGGGGCTGCTGAAAACCCGGTATGGCCCGGCGGTGTGCTGTCACTTTGGAGCAGGAGCGGTGAGCTGAAGAGCAAGCCGCTCTCGGAGCTGTCCCACGTTACCGGGGCATCAAGGGGCGCAGGATGCTCTGCGCAATTTGGGTGGTACCGCGGTTATTACAGCCGTCCCATGGAACGTTCCGTGGGACGGCTTTTTTCGTCCCACTTCATCATTTTTTACTGGGAGGACCCTATGAAAGAACTTGCAAAACAGTATGATCCCAGCCAGGTGGAAGACCGTATCTACCAGTTCTGGCTGGACGGCGGCTACTTCCACACGAAGGCAGACCCCGACAAGAAACCCTACACCATCGTCATGCCGCCCCCGAACGTCACCGGTCAGCTGCACATGGGCCATGCGGTGGATAACACCATGCAGGACATCCTCATCCGCACCAAGCGGATGCAGGGCTATGCCGCCCTGTGGGTGCCCGGTACCGACCATGCATCCATCGCTACCGAAGCCAAGGTGGTGGAGGCCATGCGTGCCGAGGGCCTGACCAAGGAGATGGTGGGCCGCGATGGTTTTCTGGAGCGCGCTTGGGCATGGAAGACCAAGTACGGCAACCGCATCGTCAGCCAGCTGAAGAAGCTGGGCAGCAGCTGCGACTGGGATCGTGAGCGCTTTACTATGGACGAGGGCTGCTCCGAGGCTGTCAAGGAAGTGTTCGTGCGCCTGTACGACAAGGGCCTGATCTACCGCGGCAACCGCATGGTCAACTGGTGCCCCCACTGCAACACCTCCATTTCTGATGCCGAGGTGGAGTACGAGGAAAAGGACGGCAGCTTCTGGCACCTGCTGTACCCGGTCAAGGAGACCGGCGAGATGCTGGAGCTGGCCACCACCCGCCCGGAGACCATGCTGGGCGATACCGCTGTTGCCATCAACGGCGATGACCCCCGCTATGCCCATCTGCACGGCTGCCATGTGGTGCTGCCCCTGCTGAACAAGGAGATCCCCATCGTCTGCGACGAGCACGCCGACATGACCAAGGGCACCGGTGTCGTGAAGATCACCCCGGCCCACGACCCCAACGACTTTGAGGTCGGCCTGCGCCATGACCTGCCCATCGTGCGCGTGTTCACCTACGACGGCCACATGACCGGTGCTGCCGACAAGGCCGCTGCCGATGCCCTGTTCGCCGCCGGCAAGAACGCCATCAATGAGCCGGAGGTGCTGGACTGCGGCAAGTACGCCGGCATGACCACCCTCGAGGCCCGCAAGGCCATTCTGGCCGATCTGGAAGCAGGCGGCTTCCTGAAGGAGATCGAGCCCCTCAAGCACGAGGTGGGCACCTGCTACCGCTGCCACTCCACCATCGAGCCCATGGTGTCCAAGCAGTGGTTCGTCAAGATGGAGCCGCTGGCAAAGCCCGCCATCGAGAGCGTGGAAAAGGGCGAGATCAAGTTCGTGCCCGAGCGCTTCACCAAGAACTATATGAACTGGATGAAGAACACCCGCGACTGGTGCATCAGCCGTCAGCTGTGGTGGGGCCATCAGATCCCGGCATGGTACTGCGACGACTGCGGCGAGACCGTGGTGGCAAAGTCCGCTCCCTGCGCCTGCCCCAAGTGCGGCAGCGCAAAGCTCACGCAGGACCCCGATACGCTGGATACCTGGTTCTCCTCCGCTCTGTGGCCCTTCAGCACACTGGGCTGGCCCAATGAAGAGAGCGAAGACCTCAAGTATTTCTACCCCACCAACACCCTCGTTACCGGCTACGACATCATCGGCTTCTGGGTCAGCCGCATGATCTTCTCCGGTCTGGCCTACACCGGCAAGGCACCCTTCAGCACGGTCTGCATCCACGGTATCGTGCGCGACAGTCAGGGCCGCAAGATGTCCAAGAGTCTGGGCAACGGCATTGACCCGCTGGAAGTCATTGCCCAGTACGGTGCAGATGCCCTGCGCTTTATGCTGGTGGATGGCTCCACCCCGGGCAACGACATGCGTTATATCGAAAAGAAGGTGGAGGCTGCCCGCAACTTTGCCAATAAGCTGTGGAATGCTACCCGCTTTGTGCTGATGAACCTGCCCGAGGACTTTACCCCGGGCCTGCCCAGTGAGGACAAGCTGGATATGAGCGACAAGTGGGTGCTCACCAAGCTGAATCAGGTGGCCGGTGCCATGACCGACAACCTCGACCACTACGAGATGGGTCTGGCCGCCGCCAAGATCAACAGCTTTATCTGGGATGTCTACTGTGACTGGTTCATCGAGATCGCAAAGCCCCGCCTGAACTCCGGCGATGCCGAGCAGGCCGACACCGCCCGCCGTGTGCTGGTGTATGTGCTGGACAAGGCCCTCAAGCTGCTGCATCCCTTTATGCCCTTCATCACCGAGGAGCTGTATCAGGCTCTGCCCGGTTCTGCCGAGACCATCATGACCCAGAGCTGGCCCACCTTTGACGAAGCTCACAACTGGGCCGACGAAGAGGAAGCCTTTGAAAAAGTCATGGACTACATCAAGGCCGTGCGTACCATGCGCACCGAGATGAATGTCCACCCCGCCAAAAAGACCAGCATGATCATCGAGACCGCCGACGCTGCACCCTTCCAGAAGGCACAGGTCTATCTGGCAAAGTTCGCCTTTGCCACCGACGTGACCTTTACCGAGAAGTACGAGGGCAGCACCGACGGCATGGTGCAGGTGTCCACCCACGCCGCCCGCGGCTTCATCCCCATGATGGAGCTGATCGACCGCGACAAGGAACTGGCCCGCCTGAACAAGGAAAAGGCCAAGGCCGAAAAGGAAATGGCCATGTTCGCGAACCAGCTGAACAACCCCAAGTTCGTGGAGCGCGCCCCGGCGGCACTGGTGGAGGATATCCGCAATAAGTACGCCAAGAGCCAGGATAAGCTGGCCAACATCGAGCAGAGCATCAAGGCTCTGGGCTGATTTGAGCGGGGAATATAACAGCAGCGCACAGCGCACTTCGCCGTGGGTGACCGCAGGGCGGGTGATCTTTACCCTTGCTCTCATCGGCTGCATCGCGTTCATCTTTTCCAATTCCATGAAGATCGCCTCGGTGTCTACTGTGTCCAGCAGCCGGGTGCTCACTCTGCTGCAGGCGGCTCTGCGCCGTCTGGGCCATCCGGCCCTTGCCCAGCGCCTGACCGACCACATCGTGCGCAAGCTGGCACACTTCTGCGAGTATATGCTGGAGGGCTTTCTGCTCATGCTGTGTATGCGGGTGTATACCCGGCAGTATATCTGGCACATCAGCGTGCCCATGCTGGGCGGCGTGCTCACTGCGCTGACCGATGAGACTATCCAGATCTTTTCTCCCGGACGCAGCAGTCAGGTCACCGATGTGTGGCTGGATTCAGCCGGTGTTCTGGCGGGCATCCTTACGGCGCTGGTGCTCATGGCGCTGTGCAGATTGTTGTTCAACCATCGTAATAAGGAGTAACCAATGACCATCGAACAGGCAAATCAGTATTTTGCCGCCCTGCCGGACGGTTTTGCCTCCACCGAACAGCTGCGCGCCGCGTTCACCGCGCCGGTGCAGAAGGTGCAGTTCGTGGGCGTGGCAGGCACGGCAGGCAAGACCGTGACGGCCCGTCTGCTGGCGGCCATCCTGCACGCACAGGGAATCCATGCCGGCCTGTACCATGCCGGGTGCCGCCCGCTGTCGGAGCGCATCTGCATCGATGATGCCCCGGTGGACGAGGGCCTGCTGGCTCTGACTGCGGATGCCCTTTCCGCAGCCGAAGCCCTGCCGCAGGATGCAGCGGAGCTGGCTGCTGCGGCCAACTGCTTTGGCGCAGCGGGCTGCACGCTGGCCGTGGTGGAACTGCCGGATGCGGGCCTTGCGGAAGCGCTGCCCGGCATGCCGGTGTGCGCCGTCACCTCGGTCGGCCCGGACGGTGTGAGCCGCTCGGTGGAGCGCCTTGCGGCTCTGGCAGCAGGTGTCATGCGCAAGGAAAGCATCTGCGTCACCGCGCCGGAGCAGCCCAAGTCTGTGCTCAGCGAGCTGATCGTGGCCGCAGGCAAGTGCGGCTGCGAGCTGGTGGTGCCGGACCCGGAGGATATCACCTTTCTGGAGGCAGAAAAGTTTGCCAGCAAGGTGGACTACGGCGGATATACCGTGCCGCTGGCTTTTCTGGGCCGTCATGCGGCGGGCAGCGCTGCCATGGCTGTGGAGCTTTCGCTGGCGCTGTGCCGCAAGGGCTTTGATATTACCGACGATGCCATTCTGGAAGGTCTGGCTGCGGTGGAGAACCGCAGCAGCATCCGGGTCATCTCGCAGCGCCCACTCATCATTCTGGATGCCTGCCGCACCCCGCAGCAGGCAGCAGCCTTGCTGCGTGTGCTCAACATGGCCAAGGTGCGCCATATGAGCGCCATCATCGGTCTGGCAGAGGAGGAGGGAGCCGAAGCGTTCTTCTCCGCACTGGAGACCGGCCTGACCCCTGAAGAGCAGAAAAAGGATAAGTCCACCATGCCCGGCATGAGTGAGAACCCCTTTGATAAGGTGTATCTTGTCACCCCGGCAGGCGGCGATGACGAGATGACGGCCCGTTTGACCGAAAAGGCAAAGTATCATTTTGATGCCGAGATGTGCACCAGCATTGCCGAAGCTGTGGAGTTGGCTCATGCCAACACCCGCCGCGGCCTGCTGGTCTGCGGCGGTGAAGCTGCCGCGCTGGAAGCGGCCGAACTGCTGGTGAACAGCTGAGCCGACACGCTTCCCTAAAAAATAAACGAAAGATCCCGTACACTGAAACCATGTGTACGGGATCTTTTTATTTTTGGCAAAGGAGATGGACAAACCATGGCAACGGTAAGCTTCAGCCCGGCGGGCGATGTGCTTTATGCCTACCTTGCGGGCGAGATCGATCACGATGCGGCGCAAAGCCTGCGCATCCAGCTGGATGATGCACTGGTCAGCCGTGCCCCGCAGACCATGATCCTGGATTTTGGCGGGGTCGGATTTATGGATTCATCCGGTGTAGGGCTGATCCTGGGGCGGCAGCGCATTGCCCGCACACTGGGCACGGCACTGCGGGTGCAGCACACACCGTCCCAGCTGGCAAAGGTGCTGCAGCTGGCGCGCATCCCCTGCACGGATGCAGGACAGAAGGAGGAATAAACCATGAAAGCGGAAAACACAACAAAGATCCAGTTTGATTCCCTCAGCGTGAACGAAAGCTACGCCCGGGGCGCAGCAGCGGCCTTTCTTGCCCGGTACGACCCCACCGTGCCGCAGCTGGCCGATATCAAAACGGCAGTGTCTGAGGCGGTGACTAACTGCATCGTCCATGCCTACCCGGACCACATCGGGCCGGTGGCCATGAGCATTGCAGTCTATCCCGGGCGGGAGGTGCACATCACGGTCACAGACAAGGGGGTAGGCATCCCGGATGTCCCACAGGCCATGGAGCCGCTGTTTACCACCGGGGGAGAGGAGCGTGCGGGGCTCGGCTTTGCCGTGATGCAAAGCTTCTGCGACAGCGTGCGTGTCATTTCAAAGCCTCAAAAAGGCACCACCGTGACGCTCACAAAACGGTTTGAGCGCAAGCCGAATGGAGAATAAAGACTTTGCCGAGCGCAACGTGGGGCTCGTGCGCGCGCTTGTGCCGCGTTTTCTCGGGCGCGGCATCGAATACGACGACCTCTTTCAGGCGGGCTGCGAGGGGCTCATCAAAGCCGCCGCACACTTTGACCCCGACCGCGGCTATAAGTTTTCCACATACGCCGTGCCTGTCATTTTAGGCGAAATGCGCCGCCTGTTCCGCGAGGGCGGCACGGTAAAGGTTTCGCGCGGGCTGAAAGAACTTTCCATGAAAGCGGTGCGCCTATCCGAACAGATCGAAACGGAGACCGGCAAAGCGCCGAGTGTGTCCGTTCTTGCGGAAAAGCTCGGTGTTCCCGAAGAAAAGTGCGCGGAAGCCCTGAATGCCGCGGCACAACCCGTCTCCCTCACCGGCGATGACGAAAACAACGAGACGGACATTCCCGTCGACGCACCGGAAGAAAAAATCACCGATCACCTCGCCTTGCAGCAAATACTAAAGGCGCTGCCCGAGGAGGACCAGCGCCTTATCTACTATCGCTATTTTAAAAATCAGACCCAAACGGAAACGGCCAAAAGGCTCGGCACCACACAGGTGCAAATCAGCCGTCGCGAGAAAAAATTACTCCTCCGTCTGCGTGGTCTGCTGTTGTGAGGTTGTTTCCGCGCCCGCCAAAACGGTGCGCGTGTTCTTTAAAAAGTTGTAGTCGCTCAGCAGCATGGCGTAATACGCCAAATTCACAACGCCCTGGCGCTCCCAACGGTGGCATTCGCGCAGAACGCCCTCGCGCTGAAAGCCGGATTTCTCCAAAATGCGCTGCTTGTCAATGTCCGCATCTAAGCAAACGGACTGCACGCGGTTCACGCGTGCCATCTCAAACAGGTAGCGGCACAGCGCGCCCATGGCTTCTGCCGGATATTCCGTGCCCACACAGCGGCGGCCGAACAAAAAGCGCAGCTGCACCATGTTCATGCCCTCGTCCACACCGCCGATCTCGATCCACCCGATGAGGTGTGCGAGGTCGGTGTTTGCATATACGCCGAGCGTTACGGTGCGCTTTGCGGCAAACTGCGCGTTTGCATCCTGAATTTTATATTCCGCCTGCACGCGCTCCTTGGCGGGCGCTTCATATTCGTAGCGGTACAGTTCTTCGTCCTGCATAATCTCCCACAGCGCGTCGCCGTCCGCAAAGCCAAGGCGGCTCAGCGTCACGTTTGCACTGGTGAGAAACGGGCAGCTCTCAAAAAGCAATTCGGTTCTCATTTCGGTTTCTCCCATCCCTCATAGTATCGTAAGCGGAAGCGGCGTCTTAAACCAGCGCCGGCAGCTCCGCAATGTCGTAAATCTTCGGCACGTTTTCCACATTGCCAAAGCCGTAAGCGGCGAAAATAAACGGCACGCCCGCCTGTGTCGCGGAGTTATAATCCCACACCGTGTCGCCCACGTATACCGGAGCTTTCAAGTGATTGT
>OILS01000413.1_pt1 | contig 8278 bp, 10 predicted proteins | sample 1584611 | NCBI WGS metagenome assembly OILS01 (sample SAMN02674697, study PRJEB24791) | human gut metagenome, SKBSTL033 | isolation source: stool | host: Homo sapiens | place: USA
AAACATTCACTTAAAAATTTTAGGAAATGGCTACGATTCAAACTTTGTATCTGGGCGATCTGCGGACCGAAATCACGCACGTCCAGTCCGGTAACCGGGTTATCACTGACGCTCCGACCGACAACAACGGCAAAGGCGAATACATCTCTCCGACGGACATGGTTGCTGCAGCTCTGGGAAGTTGTATGCTGACCCTGATGGGGATAGCCGCTCGTCGGCTCGAAATCGACCTGAAGGGAACGCGTGTGGAGATCCAGAAAGTCATGGCCGCCGAACCGCGCCGCATCGCCGAGATCCGGCTCGATTTCTACCTGCCGGGCGATTACAGCGACAAAGACAAGAAAATCCTGCAAGGCGCGGCCGAAACCTGTCCCGTCGGCAAATCGCTCCATCCCGACATCCGGCAGGCGGTCACCTGGCATTACGGCAGTGCGAAATAACGGGGCCGGGAAGATACGGCGGCGACTGTCAAGGGCATCTTCCACCGCGACGTGCGCGACGAAGCCCGAATGCGGTTTGTTTTATTTGATTGCAAATAAAATTGTATTTTATTTGGTAATCAACAAAGAAATGTTTAATTTCGGATCAGGAGGAAAACTTCTTCCGGTCCTGTTCCGGGAATTTTCAGCAACTCCCGGAACAGGGTTCGACCGAAAACCCTGAAATTAATCCGTTATGAAACATTTCAGACTTTTTTCACTGTTCTTCGGTTGCTGGCTATTAGCTAGTTGTACGGCCGATCCGGGCACGGAGCCGGGGCCTTTCGGTGAAAACCCTCCGACTGCTGAAAAGCCGCATGCGGTCCCTGTCGAACAGGCTCTCGAAGAGTTGCAATCCGTCCTCGAAGAGATCGATATTCCCGCGGAAGATGGCGCTGTCACCCGCAGCGGCGGCATACGGCGTGTGAAAAACGTGACGACGGTTTCTCCCGAAGTGTTGAATCCCGACGGCACCCGCAGCGAAGCTACGGCCGACGTGGAGGATCTGCTCTACATCGTCAATTTCGAGAACGAGGCGGGCTATGCCATTCTGGGGGCCGACGACCGGTTGGAGCCGGTCTATGCGGTCGTCGATGAAGGAAGCCTCACGACCGAAGAGTTCCGGTATGCCGTAACGGTCACTCCCGAGCAGGCCGAAGCGGACGGTGAGTTGGTATTTCCCCTGCAAATGGTCGCCAGGCGGCACTCGGAGGCATCGGCACCGGAGGGACCGGAGGTGGCGGCATCGGTGGTCCTATTACCGATATAGGACATTTGGGACCCACTGGTGGCCCGACTTTGATCGGAACCGAGCCGGGCCCCTGGACGAATGAAGAATATGTTCCCAATATGTTAAAAACAAAATGGGGACAATCTAATCCGTATAACATTCGGGTTCCCAATGGTACTGATCCAACTGGTTGCACGCCGGTAGCCATTGCGCAATTGCTGACTTATAATAAATTTTACTATAACCGGGCCCCGGACGTAATCTCTTCTGCGACAATTCAATGGGATTTGATCAAACAGGCGGTACAGACACCTTCCCTGCTTAAAGCGACTCCGTACAACGATCCGACGATTTCCGTCGCATGGCTGATCCGATTGATCGGCCGCGCGGGCGGCACCGATTATGGGGCTAGCGGAAGTAGTACCAAAAGATACAAAGCTGTCAATCTCATGGAACAGTGGTATCGAAATGTTTACAGAGAAGATGTATCTGAAACCTATGTCCGCCGGATGATCTTTGAAAGACGCCTGCCTGCGATTATTATGGGCAGAAATACGAATGGGGATGGCCACTCCTGGGTTGCGGACGGTTGGCTGTACCGTACGAGAATCGTATATTCGATATATAACGACGGCAGCAAAAAGAAATATATGACTCAGGGCCAGAGATTGGTTCATTGTAATTTCGGATGGGAAGGAAGTCATGACGGGTATTATTATGTCGGAGCATTCAATACGGCGAAAAGCCCGGTTACTCTCGGGGTTTCGAGTACAGGTCCAAATGATTTTAGCAACGATAACGAGATAATGATGTATATGTTATGAGAAAAACGGGTTTATTAGCCGGATTTATCGCATTGACGCTTATAGTCGGTTGTGAATCGGATGGTTGCAAATTTACCTATTCAAAATATTATATCGAAAACTATGTGGACGGGGATTTGGTTTTGTTGCCGTATTACGCTGTCCGGTCTTCGGCATCGGATCTGCCTGCACCCGTTTCGGAAGGATTCGGAGTTTCCATATATGAAGGGGTTTACTATCAAAGTCCGGAATTGAAAGGTGCGCAGCATCCCGATGAGTTCCTGCGAATTGCTGAGCGCAACGGAGATACTGAATTCAATGACTTGAAAAGTCCCCCTGAACAGGGTATAATAGCATTTGCAGACAATTTCACCGGCATAAAAGTTACCAGCGACAAAGATTGGAGCGCCGAATACCCGGCGGGAACATCGCTGAACGACAAAATGGGGGTTCGGTATGTAAGCTATGCCGAATACATAGAGAACGATTATCATTCTTATTCCGATCTTGGGAAAGAAATTCTATTTCTATACAACAAACCGTTGTCGGCTTTGCAACCCGACGATCTGCGGGTGGTCGAATACACTCTTTCCTCCTTGTCGATTTACTCGTTTATACTTTATTTTACGTCGGTTCCCGACAATCCGGGCGAGGTGCACACTTTTACGGTGGAATTCACCACTTCGGACGGTATGGTCAAGACTGCCTCGATAACCTGCACGCCGGAGGTCGATCCTGCGTTGCAATAAATAGCCGACAGGAACAGCATAATATAAGGTCGAACTTCAATACGGGCTAAAATTCTTGCCGCTCCAGTCCTGTTTCGCAAGAAAGACGCTCTAGACAAACGTTTGATCCATTGCAATTTCGGATGGGGAGGGACAGCCAACGGGTATTATTACTACGGAGCTTTCGATCTGCGCAACGGACCGGAGGCCGGTTATGACGGTGAGGACACGAGTTCGTCCAGCGACAAGTATTACGATATGGAATTGATAGTCACTTACACCAATTGTCCTTAAAAAACGTATGATTATGACACGAAAAAACTTGATATTATTGTTGTTCTCACTCCTGACACTGAACTCCTGCAACAAACATGAAGGTCCGGAGTTGAGGTTTTGCGAGAACTACATCCAAAACTATTGTCAGGGGGATTTGGTATTGCTGTCCCGAAGTCCGGACCGCCCCCCGCAAATCCCGGCAGACCCGCAAACCCCCATACGCAATTTTTGGATAGAATTGACCGATTGCGAGTGGATTTCCCCCGAAAGCGACCCTCAGGAGTTCGAACGCCTGGCGATTCGCAACGGGGACGTCGGTTATAACCGCTGGCTCGAGTTTTGGGAGTACCCCTCTGCTTTTGCCGATAATTTTCAGACAATGCATATTACCAGCAATGCCGACTGGGATGAAGAGCATCCGGCGGGGACATTGCTGGACGATATCCTGTGGGCCGAATTTTGGTCCTACGCCGATTATATCCGTAGCGGATACGAAACAGGGGGCGGCAACAATGTACAGATGCTCGTCGAGGATTTGAAAGCCGACGATATGCAGATGATACGTGACTATGTGATTATCTATTTCACAAAGACCCCGACCATTGATCCCATTCACACGCTCACTGTCGAATGGACCACCGTCGAGGGGGAGGTCAAGACCGCCTCGCTCACTTGCCGGCCGCAGGTCAATGCGAAAGAATAACCTGCGTGCAGTCACGTACGATTTAACAAGATAGAAGAGCCATGAAAAAGAGTTTATTGCTATTGTTGCTGCCGTTTTTATGCGGATGTTCGGAAAAGGAAGAGCCGATCGGAGGACCTGTCATCGGACCTACTTATTTGATAGCCCGTTACGTGGAAGGAGATATGAAGCTGGACTATATTCCCCGGACCGCTGCGACGGACGGCAAATCGAATACGCTTTACATAGACTGGGCCGACACCGAAGAGTATTATAATCCGGATATGGAGAAATACAATCTTGGCCGGCAAGAGTTCTGGACTCCCGAAAACAAGGCGAAATATCTCGAAATCGCAAAAAGAAACGGGGATGAAATCGGTGCGTACGAGGGCGGCACGCCTCCCGGTCTGTATTTCGGCGATCAGATTGCCCTTGCCGATAATTTCACTTCGATGCATATCACGAGCGATGCCGACTGGGATGAGGAGCATCCGGCCGGCAAACCGCTCGACGACCTGTTCCGGGTATCGGTGCGGAGTTGGAAACAGAGGGATGAATACGGGGCCCCGCTTCTTTGCCGCGAGAGGATGGATCGGATCGGGCCGGAACATTTGCAGATGATCCCTTTCAATCCGAAGAATCCGTGGGACGGCCGGAAGAATTTGCGGCCGATCGAAATCGAACCGCTTGCCGAGCCTGCGTCGGAGCAACATCACCGATTGACGCTCACGATGACCACCACCGACGGACGTACAAAATCGACTTCGATCGACTATCCGCCGAAAACGGGACTATAGCCGACCTTATACTGTAGCCCGATCAATCGGACCGGCGGGAACAGGTAACTTCAGGTAATATTAATTGCTGCCGGGGGTTGTCTGTATGGGGAAATTATCTCCGAGGAAACTTGACTGTACCTGTCGCCGGGAACAGCGGCGCAACGTCCGTTGCAAGCAAAATTTCGGGACATGAAACAGAATAATCTGATGTCAAGTCGTATTCAGAGCACGAAGGAAAAGGAGAACGGAAACGATCCTCATACAGGAATCGTTTCCGTTCTTTATTACATCCGCCGGTCGCTATTTCTTCCCGGTTTCGGCGATGATCTTCCGAAGGGCGGCGGTAAACTCTTCGGCCGGCATGGATCCTGTTATCTTGCCCAGCAGGTCGCCCTCGGTATTGAATACGAGGTAGGTCGGGATCGACCGTATGCCGTGTTTGCCTGCCAGGGCTTTCCCGGTCGGTTTGTCGATGTCGTACTTGGCCGCGACGAAATATTCGTCCATAAAGTCGCCCACCTCCTTTTTCGAGAAGACGTCGCGCTCCATCGCCTTGCAGGGGCCGCACCAGGTGGCGTATAAATCGATGAAAACCAATTTGTCTTGAGCGATGGCCTCTTTGCGGACCGCATCGGTCGAAGAGTCCAGGAACCGTACCTGCGCGTCGGCTGCGGCGCTGATGCCCAGCACGAGTAAAAGGGTAAAAAGAATTTTTTTCATTTTCGTATTTTATTAAGAATAACGAAACGGGTGCTGCTAAAATTGTGCCGCCTCGTTCTGCGCCGTACTCAACAGGCCGCAGGCCGCTTGGATATCTTCGCCGCGAGAGGTGCGGATGGTCGTGTGTATGCCTTTGGCGGTCAGAGCATCACGGAACGCGATCATGGCCCGGTCGTCGGGGGAGAAATAAGGCGATCCGGGAATTTTATGGAAACGGATCAGGTTGATCCGGCACTTGATGCCGTCCAGCAGGCGGCATAGCTCGCGGATGTGACGCGGAGAGTCGTTCAGGCCGCTCATGACGATGTATTCGAACGATACCCGCCGCTGGTGCGTGAAATCGTATCGGCGCAGGATTTCCACGACTTCGCGGATCGGCCATGCCTTCTCTACGGGCATGATTTCGGCCCGTTCGTGCGGAAAGGGGTTGTGCAGGCTCACGGCCAGATGCACCTGGGTCGCCTCCAGAAATCGTTCGAGCCGGGAGGCTACACCGGCGGTCGAAACCGTGATTCGTGTGGGCGACCAGCCGAATCCCCACGCCGAAGTGAGGACTTCGAGCGCCGGCAGCAGACTGTCCAGGTTGTCGAGCGGTTCGCCCATGCCCATGAAAACGACGTTGGTGAGCCGTTCCCGTTCGGGCAGCGACTCGATCTGGTTGAGGATTTCGTTCGTCGAAAGGGAGTGCTGGAGCCCCTGTCGTCCAGTTGCGCAGAAACGGCAGCCCATACGGCAGCCCGCCTGCGACGAGATGCAGAGCGTCGCCCGGTCACCGTCGGGGATGTAGGCCGATTCGATGAAATGGTTCTGCGAGGTACGATAGAGGTATTTTTTCGTGCCGTCGGTCGAAATGCTGACTTTTTCGGGAGCGGTGAGTCCGACTTCGTACGTTTCGGCGAGCAGGGCCCGGTGCCGGGCGGATAGATCGCTCATCGCCTCGATCGTTGTCGCGTGCTTGTCGTAAAGCCAGCGTGCGATCTGTTTCGCCGCGAAACGGGGCATCTCCAACCGGTTGCAGAGAGCTTCCAATTGGGGCAGGGTTTGTCCGTAAAGATATTCGTGTCGGGGCATGGAAAGCGGTCGTGAGGGAGTTTTCGGGAACAAAATTAGTCAAAAATAAAGATTTTTCAGACCGAAAGCGCTGTTTTTGATTTTTTATCCCTATATTTGTCGGTAGTTAGTGTGCCTTCGGGTCACTTGAAAGGATAACAATAAACAGGAACAATAATGGAAATTAAGAAATCACCGAAAGCCGACCTGGAGAACAAACGGGGTCTTTTCCTTGAAATCGGTTTGGTCGTGGCGTTGGTACTTGTTATTGGTGCATTCGCCGTGACTCCGAAGGAACATCGTATCGAGAAAGTCGATCTTGGCTATGCTCCCGTCGAAGTGGAAATTGTCGAGGTTACCCGCGAGGACCAGAAGCCGCCCGAAGCTCCCAAGAAAGTCGATATGGCCGTCGTGAGCGACATGCTGGAAGTCGTAACCAACGATACCAAGATCGAAACGGAGATCGATTTTGCGGAGTTTGATGTGAACCAGGCGATCGAGGTGGCTCCCGTTCAGACCGAGGAGGTCTTCGAAGAGGAGATTTTCATCGTCGTGGAGGAGAAAGCGTCTTTCATGGGCGGCGACGAAGGTACTTTCCGCAACTGGGTGCAGCAGCGTGTGAAATACCCCGCGATCGCTCAGGAAAACGGCATCCAGGGTAAGGTAACCATCTCGTTCGTGGTGAATACGGACGGTTCCGTATCCAATATCGAGGTGTTGAGAACCCCCGACAGGACCTTGTCGGACGAGGCGGTACGTATTATCAAATCTTCTCCGAAATGGACCGCCGCCAAGCAGCGTAACAAGTCGGTTCGTCAGAAGTTCGTCATTCCGATCGATTTCCGTATTTCGGATTAAGGTTTGTTTGAAACATTTGATAAGGGTATCCTGCGTGAAGCCGGGATACCCTTATTTTCACCGTGCAGGAAGATGTGTCTTTCCGAAGGCGCATAGTCGTGCAGAAATCGTATGGCAGATTGGAACAGAATAAGAATAAAGAGATTGTAACGAAGAACGACCAACCCGCTTCCGGGGCCGGGTTCGAGCGGGCCGTATTGGTCGCGGTCATCCGGGACCAACAGGATCCGCGTCAGGCGGAAGAGTACCTCGCCGAATTGGAATTTTTGGCCGAAACCGCCGGAATCGTGGGTGTCCGCCGGTTTACGCAGCGCCTTCCGCAGCCGTCGGCCCGTATTTATGTCGGTCCGGGGAAACTGGAGGAGATCGCTGCCTATTGCAAGGAGGAGGAGATCGACGTGGCGATTTTCGACGACGAACTCTCTCCGTCGCAGACGCGCAACATCGAGGCGGCCATGCCCTGCCGGATTCTCGACCGCACGCGTCTGATTCTCGATATTTTCATGTCGCGGGCGCAGACGGCCTATGCCAAGACCCAGGTGCAGTTGGCCAATTACCAGTATATGCTCCCGCGTCTGTCGGGTATGTGGACGCACCTGGAGCGGCAGCGGGGCGGCACGGGAACGCGCGGCGGTGCCGGCGAGCGCGAGATCGAGACCGACCGGCGAATCATCCGCAACCGGATCAGCAAACTCAAGGAGGATCTGCAAAAGATCGACCGTCAGATGGCTGTCCAGCGATCGAACCGGGGTTCGATGGTGCGTGTGGCGTTGGTGGGTTATACCAACGTCGGCAAATCGACCCTGATGAACCTGATTTCGAAAAGCGAGGTGTTCGCCGAAAACAAACTCTTCGCCACGCTCGATACGACGGTGCGAAAGGTGGTTTTCGACAACCTGCCTTTCCTGTTGTCGGATACCGTGGGTTTCATCCGCAAATTGCCGACCGAACTGATCGAGTCGTTCAAATCGACCCTCGACGAGGTGCGTGAAGCCGACCTGTTGCTGCACGTGGTCGATATTTCGCATCCGCAGTTCGAGGACCAGATCGCCGTGGTGAAGCAGACGTTACAGGATATCGGTGCCGGGGATAAACCGGTTTATCTGGTTTTCAACAAGGTGGACGCTTATACTTAAGATCGGAAGAGCGTCGTGTAGGGAAAGAGTGTAGATC
>OILS01000431.1_pt1 | contig 7940 bp, 7 predicted proteins | sample 1584611 | NCBI WGS metagenome assembly OILS01 (sample SAMN02674697, study PRJEB24791) | human gut metagenome, SKBSTL033 | isolation source: stool | host: Homo sapiens | place: USA
CACAAGGCCGTCCGCTGCAAAATCCGAAGCGGGGTCGCTGATGATGAGCAGATCACAGTCCTCCGGGATGGTGCCGGTGAGCAGATCCAGCGGCTGGGCATCGATATTCTGCGCCTTGAGCGCCTCGGTCAGCGAGGAGGTAAGCGCCTGCTCGCCGTGGTTGGTGGTGTAGTAGGCATGACTTTCTGCTGCGGCAGTCAGCTTGTAGATGGCAGAGCTGATCTGCTTTTCGCCGCCAAAGGTCACATTGGCAGCGCCGGTGGTGTAGTAATCGGAGTAATCGTACTCGTAAAGTTCGGCGGCGTTCAGCACTTCGCTGTTCTCACCGCTGACCACGATCAGACTGCCGGTGGATGCATTCTCTGCGCCGTACTGCGCTGCAAAGGTCGGGTAAAGCGCCGGGTCCTTCTGCTCCCAGTGGAAGTGACCGCTCTCGTCGGCGTAGTGATCCAGCAGCTTGGTGATAATGGCATCCTCGCTGCCGGTCTCACAGAGATAATAAACGGTCACGTCCTGATCCAGGCTCTGCATCAGCTGCCTGGAGCTGTCGCCCAGCGTGTACATTTTGGCGGCAGAGAGGTCGAACTCGGTGTATTTTTTCGGGATGGCCCCCACCAGCAGGTTGATCAGCACGGCCAACACGATGGCTGCTGCCAGAATGGCCGTGGAGTACAGTCCATTGCGGAACACCTTGCCGTTTGCGGAGGAAGAAAATTTGAAATTTTTCATGTTGTTCCCCTCCCCTCAGTTCCAGCGGCGCTTTTCCAGCCCCTGCGCCGTGAAGAACAAAAACAGCATGGTCACGGTCAGGTAGTACACCAGCGTCGGGATGGAAAAGCTGTTGTTGACAAACTCTTCAAACGGCGTGAACAGGCACAGCCCGCTGAGCACCGCGCTGAACGCTTCGGTCAGCCAGCTGCTCTGCAGCAGGAACAGTGCCGTCAGCACCACACAGCAGCCCGCAAAGGTCAGGCAGCCCAACGTAAAGCTGCGGGTACGCAGGCCTGCCACCACACTGAGCACTGCTGCAATGGCGGTGAACAGGGCCAGCGCCACTGCGCTGCCTGCGGTGAACATGCTGCGCAGGCTGGGCATCATATAGGCCAGCAGCAGTGCGGCAACACCTGCCACCGCAGCAATGATCTGATTCTCGGTCAGGCTGGAAAGAAACACGCCAATGGCAATGGCGGCGCAGCCCATGAGATAATAGCACAGCAGAGCGGCCAAGTTTGCCAGCGTGGCCGTGCCGGTGGCACCCAGTGCGGCCAGTACAAGGATCATGACCGCATCGGCAAGGCACGGCAGTGCAAAGATGACGCACAGGGCAAAGAATTTGCCCAGCACGATCTCCCACACAGACACCGGGCTGGTAAGCAGCAGCTGATCGGTGCGGGTGCGGCGTTCCTCTGCAAAGGAGCGCATGGTGAGCACCGGGATATACAAAAGCAGCACAAATGTGGTGCGGTAAAGCGTGTAATAGCCAAAATCCGTCAGGCCGTAGCCCAGATTCAGGGCAACAAAATAGATGGCCGTTGCCGCCAGCATAAAGGCGGTGAGCACGTAGCCGATCATGCCATGAAAGCTGCTGCGGACTTCGCGTTTGAAAATGGCGGTCATTCCGTTTTCTCCTCCCCTTCATCCGATGGTGTTTCAGACTCGTTTTCGGTCAGTGCAAGGAACACTTCCTCCAGCGTCCTGTTTTCCGCTGCCAGCGCCAGCACCGTGCATCCGGCCTGCGAAAGGGCGCGGGACACCTCGGCGCGGCGGTCAGAAGCATCGGCACTTTCTGCGGTAAAGGTCACCTGTCCGTCGGCCTCGGATTCGATCTCCACCTTGCGGATGCCCGGAATGGAGCCGACTGCTTTCAGCACGGTCTGCCCCCCGCCCAGAGCGGTAGCGCGCAGACGGCTGCCGGGGTTCAGCTTTTCGGCCAGCTGTTCCGGCGCACCCACCGCCACCAGATGCCCCTTGGAAAGGATCAGCACCTGACTGCACACTGCCTGCACCTCGCTGAGGATGTGGCTGGACAGGATGACCGTGTGGCTTTTCCCCAGCTCCCGGATCAGTCTACGGATTTCGATGACCTGTGCAGGGTCAAGGCCTACGGTAGGCTCGTCCAGAATGATGAGCTGCGGCGCGCCCAGCAGTGCCTGCGCAATGCCCACGCGCTGGCGGTAGCCCTTGGACAGACTGCGAATGAGCCGGGGCAGCACCTCTTCCAGCCCGGTGCGGCGGGCAGCTTTGCGCACCTGTTCTTTGCGGTCGGCCTTCTTTTTGATGCCTTTCAGCTCTGCAGCAAAATCCAGATATTCCTGCACCGTCATTTCCGGGTAGAGCGGCGGCTGCTCGGGCAGATAGCCCACACAGGCCTTGGCCTGCTGGGCCTGCTCCGGCAGGCTGAAGCCCGCCACCTTCACTTCACCGGAGGTGGGGGCAAGGTAGCCGGTGAGGATATTCATGATCGTGGATTTGCCCGCGCCGTTGGGGCCGAGCAGGCCGAAGATCTGGCCGTCGCCCACCGTAAAGGACAAATCTTCAATGGCAGGGTGCGTGCCATACTTTTTGCTCAGATGCGATACTTCGATCACAGCAAACGCTCCTTTTTCATCTAGTTCAATGCTGGTATATTTTAGACTGAAAATGTGTAAAAATTAAGACAATCCTGTGGCGGGATGCAAAAAGAATTCTTAAGAATGATTAAGGCCGCCCTTTCATATGCCAAAAAGGCAGCAAAAAAGCACCGTCTCCCAAAGGAAACGGTGCTCAGAAAACCATAATTACTTACGGCCGAAACGCTTGTTGAAGCGCTCAACACGTCCGCCGGTGTCAACCAGCTTCTGCTTGCCAGTGTAGAAAGGATGGCACTTGGAGCAAACTTCGACGTGGATCTCAGGCTTGGTGGAACGAGTCTTGATGACGTTGCCGCATGCGCAGGTGATGGTGCAGTCAACGTAGTTCGGATGGATACCCTGTTTCATTCTTTTCACCTCATTTCTGGTTCTGACTTATTGGGGCCATATTTAATGTATGTGCCCATCACAACCTTCAATATCGGCTACCCCGTCGAGCGGCCTTGGAAACGATTGCCTTACTATTATAGCACGATTCCGACAGAATGCAAGAGGAAAAATAAAGTTTTTAGCATACAAAAAGTCCCCTGCACTTTCATGCAGAGGACTTTAACGGTTTTACCTTACGCCGTCAGGCCATCAGTGGATGAACACAGGACCCAGCGGGTTGGTGATGGGGCTGACGTAGCCGCCCAGCAGCTTGGGGATCGCCAGGCTGATGTCGGGGATGAAGGTCAGCAGCAGCAGTGCAACGAACATGCACAGGTAGAACGGCAGAGTCGCCTTGACGACCTTTTCCATCGGGCGCTTTGCAACGGCAGAGCCGATGAACAGCACAGCGCCGACAGGAGGAGTCAGCAGGCCAATGCCGCAGTTCAGAACCACGATGATACCGAACTGGATGGGATCGATGCCGATGGAGGTTGCGATGGGCAGCAGGATGGGAGTAGCGATCAGGATGATGGGAGCCATATCCATGATGCAGCCCAGAACCAAGATGATCAGGTCGATCAGCAGAGCGATGATGTAGGGGTTATCGGTGACGCTGGTGATGGCATTTGCAGCCAGATCCGGCACATGCAGCATGGTCAGGCAGTTGCCGAAGACTGCAGAGGTGGCGATCAGGATCAGCACGATGGACAGAGTGTTCACGCACTCATCCAGTGCATGCCAGACACCCTTCCAGTCCAGACCCTTGTAGACGAACACCGACACGAACAGAGAGTAGATAACTGCAATAGCTGCAGACTCGGTAGCGGTGAACACACCGCCAACAACGCCGAACACAACGATAATAACAGCGGCCAGTGCCCAGATGGAAGTGCCCAGCTGTTTAACGAAGCCCTTGATGCTGAACGGAGAGCCCTTGGGGTAATTCTCCTTGACCGAGATGATGTAGGAACCGATCATCAGGACGATGGCCAGCAGAGCACCGGGCAGATAACCTGCCAGGAACAGGCTGCCGACCGAGATGCCGCCGGCAGTGGTGGCATAAATGACCATGTTGTGGCTCGGAGGAACCAGCAGACCCTCGCAGGAGGAGGTGATGGTAACAGCAGTGGAGAAGTCGGCATCGTAGCCCTGATCGACCATCATGGGGATCATGATGGAGCCGATGGAAGCGGTATCTGCAGATGCAGAACCGGAAATACCGCCGAAGAAGTAGGAAGCAACGATGTTGACCATTGCCATGCCGCCGCGCATCCAGCCCACGCAGGCATCAGCCAGAGCGATCAGCTTTTCAGAAATGCCGCCGGAGCCCATGAGCACACCCATGGTGATGAAGAACGGCACAGCCATCAGGCTGAAGGAAGAGATGCCCTTGACCATCAGACGGCAGACATCGGTCAGTGCCTGACCCTGCACCATCATGCACAGCACGCTGGAAAGACCAACGGCGTATGCAATGGGGAAACGCAGGAAGATCATTACAAAGAAGCTGACAAGAAGGACAATGATTGCCAGTGTCTGGGCTGTCATATTACACTTCCTCCTTTACAAAAATGCTCTTGATGTGGTTGTAGATGGCCTCGATCTCAAAGATGATCATCGCCACACCGGCCAGAGGCACGGGGAAATACATCCAGAAACGGCTCAGCCAGGGCATCGAGACATAGAAGCCGCGGCCGCCCAGGGTGGTGGCGTAGTTCCAGCCCACAACCAGCATGATGAGGCCGAGGATGCAGACCGCCAGATCGGCGAGGATGTCCAGCACCTTGACGGCGATCTTGGGCAGATAGACGTCAAATGCGGTCATGCGGATGTGTGCGCCGCGGCGGATGGCCAGAGCAGCACTCAGCACGGCCATGTAGCTCATGCAGGTCAGAACGACTTCTTCAGACCATGCGGGGTCCGGGATGAACGGGACGTAACGACCAATGACCGACATGGTGGTAATGATGATATCCGCGATCAGCAGCAGCTTGCAGATAAACAGAACCACTTTGTAGGTGATGTCGTACGCCGGTTTGATCTTATCCAATGTGGTAAAGATTTTCGGCATAGTCTTTCCTCCATATAAAAACCCGGCAGGTCTGCGGGCGTATTCCCGTAGTCCCCCGCCGGGCTATATACTATCTCAGAACAGGAAAGGCTTTTTCAATTATGCCTTCATGTCCAGCAGCTGCTGATACAGCTCAGCCTGATCGGAGGTGTTCTCGCTGATGACCTTCTGGCAAGCTTCCTGCCAAGGTGCCTTATCGGGAACATCCACGACATTGCAGCCGGAGCTCTTCAGCTCATCCAGAACCTTGTTCTCAGCGGTCTCGGACAGGTCTGCATTGAAGGCCTGCGTATCAGCACCGGCCTCCATGATGGCAGCCTGCTGGTTCTCGGTCAGCTTGCCCCATGCGTTATCAGTGATAACAGCCTGAACAGCGCCCAGAGTGTGGCCGTCCAGGATCAGGTTGTTGGCAACCTCGGGGAATGCATTGGACTTGTAGTTTGCGATGGGCTGCTCAGCACCATCCACAACGCCGGTCTGCAGTGCGCTGTACAGCTCACCGAAGGAAACGACGGTGGGGTTAGCGCCCAGACCCTCGACCAGGCCGTTCATGACGGGGTCGTTGGACACGCGCAGCTTCAGGCCCTTGAAATCATCAATGCCGGAAACAGGGTTGACCGTGAAGAAGTGACGGAAGCCCTCCTCGCCGTAGAAGATGCCGCGAACGGGCAGGCCCAGCTCCTGGGGCTCGTTCAGGAACTCAGGTGCCAGCTCGCTGTTGGCGAAGTTCCAGAAGTGTGCGCGGTTCTCGAAGGTGAAGGGGATGGACAGCAACTTGGACTTGTTGCAGCCGTAGCTGGTCAGTGCGAAAGCGGAGATACGGCTCATATCAATGGAAGTGGAGCCGCCCAGGATCGCGTCCAGAACGTCGTTCTCAGAGCCCAGAACACCGGAAGCCTGCACGTCGATGACGACGGAACCGCCAGTCAGTTCCTCGACCTTCTCCTTGAAGTGGGTAGCGGTCTGGCCAACGATGGTGTCCAGCGGGTTGACTTCAGCGTAGACCAGAGTCACCTTGGGATCGTTTGCAGCGGCGGCTGCATCACCAGCGGCAGCGGAAGCAGCGGTGGAAGCAGCCGGAGCAGAGGAAGCAGCGGTGCTCTTGGAAGAACCGCCACATGCGGTCAGTGCCAGAGCCGCGGCGGAAACGCCAGCAGCGGCCAGGAAGCTACGACGAGAAATCTTCTTCATGATAAGTTATCCTCCTAAGTATTTCCTTCTATTCCGGCGGTGCACACTGCACGGGTGGCGCGCCGCCGTTCATTCACTGTTCACACTTTAGCAAATTTTCTAAGCCGAAACAAGGGCTTCTGAAAAATGTCCTGTTTTTCCAAAGAATGTGAAAATTTCTTTTGTACAACATGTCCAAGTTCTTGTCTTTCAGTTAAGCACAGTGCACAATCGCATGGATCCCAGCAGCCAAAAAGCTCCCTTTGAGAGGGAGCTTTTTGTGAGCGCGGGACTGGTGGAGTCACGCTTCCTGTATTTGCCGGATGAGCTCTGCCTGTTCGGCAAACTGCTCATACATCGGGCGGACCGCCGCCCGGAATTTCTGCATCTCGGCCTCGGAAAGGGTGGTCACTTCCACCCCCCAGGCCCTCATATCTTCTTCGGCCTGAGCTTCCCGCTCGGCCCAGAGGCGGCGCTCCACATTGGCGCTGTCCCGGGCGCAGCCCCGGACGATGCCCGGGAACGAGCTGTCCAGCCCGGCCAGCTTTTCCAGCGCGGCCCGGCTGGCGATCTGAATCTCCGGCACACGGGTATGCTCATTTTTCAAAAAGTAGGGCGCTACTTCATAGTGGCCCATGGCCTCGTAACTGGGCCAGTTGTTCTCTGCCCCGTCGATGCGGCCATTGTGCAGGGCCGCGTACACCTGGCTGTAGACCACCTGCACCGGCACCGCGCCCATATCCGACACCATCTCACTCATCATGTCCGATTCCTGCACCCGGATGACCTTGCCCTGCAGATCGACCAGTGTCGCGGCCTTTTCCCGGGTGTAAAAGCTGCGGACACCGGCATCGAACCACGAAAGCCCCACCAGATCCACATTTTCCAGCGTGGAGAGGAACCCATCCCCGATGCTGCCGTCCAGCACCCGCCACATCTGCTTGGCATCCTCGTAAAGGTAAGGCAGCTGCAGCACGCTCAGGTTCTCCAGCAGACCGGCCAGCTGGCTGAGGGAGACACGGGCAAAATCAATGCCGCCAAACTGCATCTGCTCAATGACGCTCAGCTCTCCCCCCAGCTCTCCGCCGCTGTACACCACCCCTTTTACCCGGCCATCCGTCCGCCGGGCCACCATCTCGGCAAAGGCCAGCGCAGCCTTGGTGGTGGGGTAATCCTCCGGCTGGTTCTCCGCATAGCGGAGGATGAGCTCCGGCTGCGGCTCTGCCGCCGTGGGCTCCGGTGCCGTGCAGCCGGTCAGGGCCCCCAGTGCCGCACAGGCCGTGCCCACCAGCAGGCTGCGGCGGGAGATGCTTGTTTCCCGCTTCATAAATGGGCCTCCGCAGACTTTTTGCCCGCCTGCCGCCGGTACTGGGTGGGAGTCATTCCGGTGCGCTTTTTAAAGGCCCGGGCAAAATAGCTGGCGTCCTCGTAGCCTACCATGGAGGCCACCTCCGCCGAGGAACGGAACGGATCGGCCAGCAGCTCCTTGGCCGCGTTGATCCGCAGCTCCGTCAGGCAGTCCAAGAAGTTCATCTTTTGGTATTTTTTGAATTGGGCCGAGAGGTACGCCGGACTGATGTGCAAAATTTCGCCCACGCTGTCCAGCGAGAGATCGAACATATAGTTATCTTCGAGATACCGCCGCACCTGCGTCATGACCATAGCGGTCTGGCTGTTTTCGCCCTCAGGGGACTCTG
>OILS01000433.1_pt1 | contig 7903 bp, 5 predicted proteins | sample 1584611 | NCBI WGS metagenome assembly OILS01 (sample SAMN02674697, study PRJEB24791) | human gut metagenome, SKBSTL033 | isolation source: stool | host: Homo sapiens | place: USA
GGAGCAGGATTCACCCTCTCCCACATCGTCAATGTGCTTTGTGAAGTTCGTTGTGACGTTTATTCAGACTGGTCATTTCAGCTTCAATAGGTTCAAGAGCAGCTTTGCAAGAGTTGTCCGCATCATTCAAAACTTGTTTCACCAGTTTGTGGTCGACATTCAGAACCAAGTTAAACATATCCGGCATTTCTCCATAGAAACTCATACCTGCCTGGATATTGGCCATTTCTTTCATACGGCGCATATATTCACTTTGGGTAATCATGATAGGAGTTCCTGTCTCGCCTAAAGATTGTGTTTCCACATTGAATTCCACTTTCTTCATCTGTGGTAACTGACTGCGGAATACGGAAGATAGAATATCGCGTTGGCCAACTTCCAAACTGGCATCTTTGCGCTCTTCTTTAGCAATCAGGCGGTCAATTACATCACTGTCCACACGGGTGAAGCGGCTCTTTTCAAATTTCTGCTCGAGCATACTTACCATGGCTACATCCAGCTGACCATCCATTAACAATACGTTGTAGCCTTTGTTTTTGGCCGCATCAATGTAGCTGTATTGTTCGTCTGCATGGGTAGCATACAGATAAATCAAGTTGCCGTCCTTATCTGTTTGGTTATCTTTGATCAAGCTTTGGTATTCTTCGTAAGTATAATATTTGTCATCTGTGTCTTTCAGCAGAGCAAATTTATTAGCCTTTTCGTAGAAATCTTCTTGAGTCAACATGCCGTAGTTGATGAAAATCTTCAAATCATCCCATTTCTCCTCGAATTCTTTGCGGTCATTCTTAAAAATGGCTTGCAGGCGGTCTGATACTTTCTTAGAAATATAAGTGGAGATTTTCTTCACGTTGGAATCGCTCTGCAAGTAAGAACGGGATACGTTCAACGGGATATCCGGTGAGTCAATCACTCCGTGTAACAGGGTCAGGAAGTCTGGAACAATACCTTCTACCGAGTCGGTGACATAGACCTGGTTGCAGTAAAGTTGGATTTTGTTTTTTTGTAATTCAATGTTGCTCTTCACTTTCGGGAAGTACAGAATACCTGTCAGATTGAACGGATAATCCACATTCAGGTGGATCCAGAACAGAGGTTCGTCTGCCATAGGATATAACTCCCGATAGAATTTCTTATAATCTTCGTCTTTCAGCTCTACCGGTTTGCGTGTCCATAAAGGATAGGTTTCGTTGATTACGTTGTCTTCGTTTGTTTCAACCTGCTTTCCATCTTTCCATTCTTTCTTTTTGCCGAATGCAATGGGGATAGGAAGGAAGCGGCAATATTTAGTCAGCAATGAAGAAATACGTGTTTCTTCCAGAAATTCCTTGCAGTCATCATCTATATAAAGGATAATATCCGATCCGCGGCTTTCTTTTTCAACGTTTTCGATAGTGAACTCAGGGCTTCCGTCGCAAGTCCATTTCACAGCTTGTGCTCCTTCTTGGTGGGATTTTGTGATGATTTCCACTTTTTTGGCTACCATGAAGGCAGAATAGAAACCCAGACCAAAGTGTCCGATGATGGCATTGGCATCATCTTTATATTTTTCAAGGAAGTCGTTAGCACCTGAAAAAGCTATCTGATTGATATATTTGTCGATCTCTTCGGCTGTAAGTCCGATACCCCGGTCGGAAATGGTGATGGTATCTTTTCCTAAGCTTACTTTAATGGTAAGATCTCCCATCTCTCCTTTGAATTCACCTTTAGATGCAAGGGTTTTCAGCTTCTGTGTGGCATCTACTGCATTAGAAACTAATTCACGGAGGAATATTTCATGATCACTGTATAAGAACTTTTTAATGATGGGGAAAATGTTCTCAGTGGTTACCCCAATATTTCCTTTTTGCATACTATTTATGGTTTTAAGTTATTATGTTATATATACGTTTGAATCGTCTTTTTGTTGGATGATGGGCAAAAAAAATGCCAGATACAGTGATATCTGACATTTTGTCTGTTATTTTTTGAATAACTTTGGACTCTTTACTTTTCCACAGTCATGACAATGAGGTCTTTTTCTTTGTCATAGCTTACCTTGATCGTGTCACCAGCTGCCATTTCTGATCCAAGTATCAGTTCGGAGATGCCATCCTCCAAGTTGTTTTGGATGGCACGTTTCAATGGGCGTGCTCCAAACTGTACATCGTAACCTTTGGTGGCTACAAACTTTTTGGCATCTTCGTCAATAACAAGCTTGTAACCAATGTTTTCCACACGACTGTAAAGGCCCTTAAGTTCAATATCAATAATCCGGGTCAGTGCATCCATATCGAGTTGGTCGAAAGTTATTATTTCGTCCAAACGATTGATGAATTCGGGCGCAAAAGACTTATTCAAAGCTTTTGTAATCACGTTGCGCGAGTATTCTTTGTCATCAGTACGGACCTGGGCGGCAAATCCGATTCCTTTTCCGAATTCTTTCAGTTGGCGGGTTCCAATATTAGATGTCATGATGACTATGGTATTTTTAAAGTCTACAGTTCTGCCATAACTGTCAGTCAACCGACCTTCATCCATCACTTGCAACAATATGTTGAATACATCGGGATGCGCTTTTTCAATTTCATCCAATAAAACGATGGAGTAGGGTTTACGCCTTACTTTCTCCGTCAGCTGCCCACCTTCTTCATAACCTACGTATCCGGGAGGTGCTCCTACCAGACGGGATACGGTGAATTTTTCCATATATTCACTCATGTCAATGCGGATAAGTGCATCTGCTGAACCGAACATTAGTTTCGCTAACTCCTTGGCCAAATGAGTCTTGCCGACACCTGTCGGACCTAGAAACATGAATGTACCAATCGGCTTATTAGGATCTTTCAGGCCTACACGGCTTCTTTGAATAGCTTTTACCAGTGTGGCGATTGCTTTGTCCTGACCGATAACTTTAGAAAGCAGATCGTCTTTCATTCCTAATAATTTCATTCCTTCAGCCTGTGCCATTCTTTGTACAGGTACGCCTGACATCATGGAAACGACTTCAGCTATTTGTTCGTCATCTACCGTTTCCCGGTTTTCCTTCAGGCTTTTTTCCCATTCTTCCTTCAGGGTATCAAGCTGATTCGTATATTCTTTCTCTTTGTCACGATAACTGGCGGCCAGTTCGAAATTCTGTAGTCTGACAGCTTCATTTTTAAGAGATTTCATCTCATCAATCAGTTTTTCCTGTTCTTCAATTTCTTTAGGAGCAGTGATATTAGTAAGATGTACGCGCGAGCCGGCTTCATCTAAAGCATCTATCGCTTTATCGGGGAAGTTACGGTCTGTGATATATCGGTTTGTTAGTTTCACACAAGCTTCAAGGGCCGCATCTGTATAGTTCACATTATGATGATCCTCGTATTTATCCTTGATATTTTTCAATATCTGAAGTGTCTCTTCTGCAGTTGTTGGTTCTACAATAACCTTTTGGAACCGACGTTCCAATGCACCGTCTTTTTCAATGTTTTGGCGGTATTCGTCCAACGTCGTCGCTCCGATGCATTGAATCTCGCCTCTGGCCAATGCGGGTTTCAACATATTGGCCGCATCCATTGAGCCCGCTGCAGAACCTGCTCCCACAATAGTGTGGATTTCATCGATGAAAAGAATGATGTTAGGATTCTTCTTCAACTCGTTTAAGATAGAACGAATACGTTCCTCGAATTGTCCACGATATTTAGTGCCTGCGACAACGGCAGTCATATCAAGAGCTATCACTCGTTTGTCAAATAAGATACGTGATACTTTCTTTTCCACAATCCGTAATGCAAGTCCCTCAACAATGGCAGATTTGCCGACTCCCGGTTCGCCAATCAAAATAGGGTTGTTTTTCTTGCGACGGCTCAATATTTGTGCCAGTCGCTCTATTTCCTTCACCCGGCCAACTACAGGATCTAGTTTTCCTTCTTCGGCAGCTTTTGTCATGTCTGTGCCGAAATTATCGAGTACAGGAGTATCATTAGCCGGCTTTTTTTGTGCCGGGCGTGCCTGCTGTTGTGCTGCATTTGATTTATTGCCACTTGGACTCTGACGTATATCTTCGTCTTCATCCTCGTCCTCACTGAACCCCAGACCTGCATGGGTGTCTGGTTGTAAAGTGAGTTTGATTTTTTCGTATGTTACGCCATTGCTTTCCAAGACGTGGAAAGCTGCATTATCCTTGACCTTCATAATTGCTAACAAAATATGTTCAGAGTCAGCCGCAATGTTTCTCAATAACTTAGCCTCTAGAATACATAGCTTTAACACTTTGGATGCTTTCTCATTAAAGCTAATATTTTCGTCATAGGTGGTGTCATTTTCCGCATTGTTTTTCACAATGGCCTCCAACTGATTTTTTATGTCCTGTAAGTTTATTTGCAAATTAAACAAAATCTCGATAGCTTTTCCTTCACCTTCACGTATCAGTCCCAACAACAAGTGTTCGGGACCAATATAGCTATTTCGCAGCCTGTTGGCTTCTTCCTTGCTATACATGATGATATCGGACACTCTTTGTGTAAATTGATTGTTCATAAATTTATCGTCCTCCTAAAGTATAGTATTTATTTCCCAGTGTGCAAAGATACACATAATAACAATGCATACCATTGTTTTCTTATTTATATTAGCATAACAAAATGTATGCCAAGCTTTGACAGGCTAAATGGATTAAACAAAAATAAGGGTTATAGCGAACCATTCACAAAGTAAATGAGAAGTGGGAGTGATAATCACTATATACTATAAAATAAGGTATAGGGATACTTTTTACTTATATAAGTAAAAACATTTAATGGACTTAACTTTTTTATGGGTTTTGTTTCGTATGTCGTATAAAAGTAGTACTTTAGCGTGGTTTTTGGTAAACCAAAAAGATGTATAATTAATATTTGTTTAAATGCTAGAACAAGACAGAATTATAAAGATTAACATCGAAGAGGAAATGAAGTCGTCGTACATTGATTACTCAATGTCAGTAATTGTTGCGCGCGCCCTCCCGGATGTTCGCGATGGCTTTAAACCGGTTCATAGACGTATCTTATATGGTATGATTGAACTGGGAAATACCTCCGATAAAGCTTATAAGAAATCAGCAAGAATTGTAGGTGAAGTTTTGGGTAAATATCACCCGCATGGTGACTCTTCCGTGTATGGAGCTTTGGTCAGAATGGCTCAGGATTGGGCTATGAGATATCCGTTGGTAGATGGTCAGGGTAACTTCGGCTCTGTTGATGGTGACAGCCCTGCTGCCATGCGTTATACGGAAGCAAGATTAAAGAAAATAGGTGAAGAGATGATGCAGGATCTTTATAAGGAAACTGTTGATTTTCAGAATAATTTTGATGACACGTTACAGGAACCGACTGTCATGCCAACACGGATTCCTAACTTGTTGGTAAATGGAGCATCCGGTATTGCTGTAGGTATGGCAACCAATATGCCTACCCATAATCTTTCTGAAGTAATCGATGCATGTATTGCTTACATTGACAATAATGATATTGATATTGAAGGGCTTATGCAATATGTAAAAGCACCGGATTTCCCTACAGGTGGATATATATATGGTATAAGCGGGGTACGTGATGCTTACGAAACCGGACGTGGTAGAGTAGTGATGCGTGCTAAGGCTGAGATAGAAACTCATACTACACATGACAAGATCATAGTTAATGAAATTCCTTATAATGTAAATAAGAAGGAATTGATTGAAAATATCGCATCTTTAGTCAATGACAAGAAGATTGATGGTATTTCGTATGTAAATGATGAATCCGACCGTGAAGGTATGCGTATCGTTATTGATGTTAAACGTGATGCAAATGCTAGTGTGGTGCTGAACAAATTGTTCAAAATGACAGCTCTGCAAACTTCATTTGGCGTAAATAATATCGCTTTGGTCCATGGTCGCCCCAAAATGTTGAATCTGAAAGATTTAATCAGATATTTTGTAGAACATCGTCATGATGTGGTAATTCGTCGTACTCAGTATGATTTACGGAAGGCACAGGAGCGTGCTCATATTCTTGAAGGATTGATTATAGCTTCTGATAATATTGATGAAGTGATCCGTATTATTCGTGCTGCAAAAACCCCTAATGATGCCATAGCAGGGTTAATAGAGCGTTTTAATCTGAGTGAAATTCAGGCACGTGCTATTGTAGAAATGCGTTTGCGCCAATTAACAGGTTTGATGCAAGATCAGCTTCACGCAGAATATGAAGAGGTGATGAAACAGATTGCTTATTATGAAGAAATTCTTTCAAATGATGAACTTTGTAAAAAAGTAATCAAAGATGAGTTAGTAGAGGTAAAAGAGAAGTATGGGGACGCGCGTCGGTCTGAAATAGTTTATTCTTCAGAAGAATTTAATCCGGAAGATTTTTATGCTGATGATCAGATGGTTATCACGATATCTCATATGGGATATATCAAACGTACTCCTTTATCAGAATTCCGTGCCCAAAATAGGGGTGGAGTTGGATCAAAAGGAAGTGAAACCCGTGATGAAGACTTTGTAGAGCATATTTATCCGGCTACAATGCACAATACTATGATGTTCTTCACTCAGAAAGGTAAGTGCTATTGGTTGAAAGTTTACGAAATTCCCGAAGGAACTAAAAATGCTAAAGGACGCGCTATTCAGAATTTGCTGAATATTGATTCCGATGACGTGGTTACAGCATATCTACGTGTGAAAAACCTTAATGATACCGAGTTCATTAACAGCCATTATGTGCTGTTCTGTACAAAGAATGGCGTCATTAAAAAGACTTTGTTGGAACAATACTCACGGCCTCGCCAGAATGGTGTTAATGCGATAACTATTCGTGAGGATGATAAAGTGATTGAAGTTCGTATGACTAACGGTGATAATGAAATCATTATTGCTAACCGTAACGGGCGTGCAATTCGCTTTCACGAAAGTGCGGTTCGTGTTATGGGACGTACGGCTACAGGGGTGCGTGGTATGACTTTGGATGAAGATGGTGGCGATGAAGTTATCGGTATGATTTGTATAAAAGATCCTGAAGCTGAATCAATTATGGTAGTTTCTGAACAAGGATACGGTAAACGTTCTGATATCGAAGATTATCGTAAGACCAATCGTGGCGGTAAGGGTGTAAAATGTTATAAGATTACCGAGAAAACCGGTGATGTAATCGGAGCAAGAGCTGTAAATGAAGATAATGAAGTAATGCTGATCACTACGGAAGGTATTATCATCAGAATTGCCTGCGCTGATATTTCCATTCTTGGAAGAATTACATCGGGTGTAAAACTGATCAATCTTACAGAGGGTGTGACTGTAGCCAGTGTAGCTAAAGTAAGAGATAAAGAAGAAAAAGATACAAATGCACAGCAGGCAGCAGTGGAAATTACGGACAGTGCAGAAACAGAAGAATCTGATCAGCCGACAGATCAGGAGACACAGGATGAGAACAGAGGGGAAGAGGAATAACCATGAAGAAATGGTACAGATATCTTGCAGCCGGAGTGTTGGTATTACTGACACTCTGTGTGGCAGGATGCGGGGGAGTGAGTCATAAATCACCGGAAAAAGTAACAGAGGAATTGATTCAGTCCTATACTGACGGGAAAGAAAAGAAAGTGAAGGAGTGCTATAACCAGGCAGATAATACAGAAGCAGATCTTCAGACAGAGATTACAGCAACACTCAAATATTTTGCGGCACATAATCCTAAGAAAAACGAATACAAATATTGGAACAGTTCTGAAAGATGAAAACGACGTTGAGATATATTATTATTGTTGTGCTGTGCGGATTCTGTCTTTTTACGGCGCAGGCGCAGACGCGTAATCGTCAATACGAAGAATACATTCATAAGTATAAGGATATAGCTGTGGAGGAAATGAAGCGTTATCGCATTCCTGCCAGCATTACATTGGCACAGGGATTGTTGGAATCGGG
>OILS01000449.1_pt1 | contig 7590 bp, 6 predicted proteins | sample 1584611 | NCBI WGS metagenome assembly OILS01 (sample SAMN02674697, study PRJEB24791) | human gut metagenome, SKBSTL033 | isolation source: stool | host: Homo sapiens | place: USA
TACTTCCATTTGGGAAGGCATTTGACTTTGTCAACAAACCATTGGTTGAACCATTGATAGTAGTAATCAACTGCTTGTTTGCATCAAAGATAGCATAGTACAATAAATTTGCACTCTCACCATCACTGATAGCACGGGTAGCGATACCCCCTTCGGCTGCAAGTGAGAACGTCACCTGAGCCTCATTTCCTGACTGAACTACATCCAGTTCGTCATTCGAACACGATGTTGCGAGCAACATACCTGCTGCTGCGAACATACCTAAGAAAAATTTCTTGTTCATCTTTGGAAAATTTAATTGTTATACAAATAGTTATCTTGATTTTCTTGTTTCTTAATGTTTGCCACATCCCTTGTGAATGTCGCACCCATTGTCGAGGGCTGTTCTGCCTATGCAGAACCGAGTATTATCATCAATCTGTCGTTGCCTGCTGATGCAGGGTAAAGGTCTCGGAACTGTTCCTCACCTTTGCTGTGTTAGCTTGTTTGTTCTTTTCTGTTCGGCTTTTAACTCGTTATTAGGGTTATACTTATATTGAAAATCTCTTATTCTGTTGGTGTGAAATTTCCTGCGATGTTGCTTCTTTGGTTTACCTCTATCTCTACCTGTGGAAATTCTACCGTTTTGCTGTTATTGCCATCAGTCAAAGTCAATTTGGCAGAAATGTTTGTGGCTGTGGTCGGAGCAAACACATATCCCATAGCGAGGTAGTTATATTCCGTACCATCAGCCGAGAATGTCTCAGTTGTGGTCTCGCTGAAATTCCAAGTAAATTCGGCATTTCCGCTTACTGTGTTCGTGAATGGATAGAATGTGTTTGGGACTGCCTTTGCAGTAAATGTGGATTGCATCGGTGTTCCTGTAGTACCCACATTGATTTGAGCCAACGGGCGGACAAGTTCAACAGGGTAACTGCAATCTCCTGTAATGGTAATATCTTCCATCGTGGCAAAAAAAGCGTCTGTGGCTTCTGCCTCAGAGAATGTAATCGGATTGGGCAGAGTATTCATTTCAATGGCAGTCAGATCATCTATATTGTAGATGTTCTGATTGTTATCATACGCCCAAAAGACAAAACTATATATCTGTTCCTGAGCCAATGTTAGCTGCACATTAACCGAAGTGCCGTTTATCGGGAACGATTGGCGGTCTATTTCATAATAGTTCCAACTGCCACCGCTGTTGGTATGCACATCGGCAACACCCTTTTTGAATATGCCGACCACAAGGGTATTTACTTGTTCCGCCTTGCCGAATGAACGGGTACGGGTATCCGTTGGAAGTGTGGCGGTGAAACTCACCTGAACATCGCCCACATCGTGCAATTCATCCGAACAGGATAGTATGCCTACTATAGTCAAGGCAAGCATTGCCAATATCTGTATGTTATGTAGTAGATTCTTCATTATGTCTATCTGTTAGGGGAAAATAAGGTTATGGTCTCCGTCAAAGTCGGGATTGATGGTTACACCTCCCGAAGCCTCCGACATAAGGAACATACCTGTCATTATGGTATGGTGGCTACGTTTGAGCGGTACCTCTATCGGCTCGGTCAAGGAGAGTTGTGTACCCTCATTGTCATAGATACCTATCTGCACGGTTACAGCCGACTTCTTGCCGTTCACAAACACATAGTCAAATCCCATCGTTGCCTCCGATTCAGAGAGCTTTCTCAATGTGGATTCAAACATCACTCCCGTAGAGGAGTCCACAGGCTTGTCGGTATTCATACTGTAAGCATCGGGCATAAATCCCACGTAGTAGAACACTACCTTGTAGTCCTCGATGTTTACGGCTCTTGTTGGGGTATCATCTGTTGATGCAGCCTTGTTTCCGTTGGCTTTTGAAGCGACACGGACAGATTCCTTGTCTATAAACTCCACCACATCATTGGTAACAAACTCAAATTTGGCAAGAGGACGCTGCATCGCAATATCCAATGTATCGGGCAAATGCTCCATAATATCCGCTACAAGGGAAATGTTGTTTGAGCCTCGGAAGGCATCCCGATAGTCATTGTTGCCCTTATGGTCGCCTTGCAATCTGATTTCCGCAAAATTGTCGGCATTGTGGAAATGGCTGTCACCGCTTGTCTGCACCAAGTCTGACCATACCATCACATTGTAGTTGCCAGGCAAGAGGTCGAGCGTGACTTCGTGGTCATAGCCCTCTGATATATCTTTCGTGAATACGAACTCCTGTGTATAATCTGATGTGGTACGCATTTTCTCTGACACGGGATAGGTGCGGACAATGTATCGTATCTTGCCATAATCACGATGATTGTCGTATGTCTCTCCATATCCCTGCTCAATGACCTCTGCACCATCGTACAGGTGTTCCCATTCGGTCATATCCGTTTCATAATTGAGGCGAAGATGCATTTTTACAAACTCCGGCGTTTCAGGCCATTCGTGAACATCACAAGCCGAAAGAAACAATATCGGCAAGCATACAATAAGGTATAGAATCTTTCTCATCGCTTGCCTCCTTTCTTCTTTAAGTCAAACGAATAGGAGAACGATACCGCTGCTTGGTCGATACCCCAGTAGGTCTTCTTGATGCTCTCTATCATCAGACCGTCTTTTGTGCGTGGGGTATTGTGAAACTTGTCGTAGTGATTTGAATATACTCCTGCTCCGAGAGAGAACTCCACCCTCCAACGGCTGTTTTTGCTGATGGGCAGACGATAACCGATGCTCACACCGCCACCGATGGCAGGTGTCTCACGGTTATGGTCTTGGTAACGGTAATCGCCATCAAAAGCAAAATTGTAGTATGCCAGTCCGAAGTGTACTCCTGCGAAGAATCCGTCATTCTCTTCCGACAGCCAATAGCGGAACTCAGGCTGCACGGCGAAAGTGCGGAACTTGATGGTTGATTTGAAATAGTCCCAAGCCGAGTAATAGACAGGAAGCGTAAACGACCAATGCTTTGCCAAATCTACTTCTGCGGCAACATTGGCGATAGCCATCCCCAAGCCTATGGCATTGGTTTTCAAATGGAGTTTGCGGCTCCATTCCTCCACTTCGGGAATAACCGTTTCTATAATAGCCGTTGTGTCGGGCACAATTTCAACGGCTTCAATTATAGGCTCTACCTTAATGGTATCAGGCACGATTACAGGCTCTTGTATGGGTGGCAACTCTTTCTTGTAAGTTACGAATACCGCACAAGCATTTCTCATCTGCTCGAAGAAGAGTTTGTTCATCTGCTGCCATACCTTGCCACCGTCCAATGCTCTCAATTTCACGATACGGTTGTCGATATGCGTATTCGGGTGATGATAATCCACCAATCGGGCTTCTTCCTCCAAGATGGCAATTACTTCATCCTTACGGATAAGTCCCGAATCCTCAATCTGCGATTTGAGATAATCCCACGGGATATAGCTGTCATTATAGGTAATAAGGCTGTCGGGAATGTCCACCTCACTGCGAATGAACTTTTCAAGTGCCGATAGACGGCCTTGTGCCAACTTACGGTTGAGTTGATAACTGCCTTCGGGAGAAGCTGCTCCGCAGAAGGATACTTCAATGATATTGATTGTACTGTCTTGGCGTATAGTTCGTAGGAACTCCAACATCTCCTGCATACGGACGGCATTATCCGAATAGGCGGAGTCTATGACAGTACTGTTCACACGGAAGTCAATACAGATTTCCGTGTGTCTCTCTTGCGAATGCGCAATACCTACACCAAACAGCAAGAGAATCAGCGTTATACAATATTTCTTAATGCGCATAAATCAGAATAATAGGTCACTTCTCTTTGGAAGAGTGATTTATGCGACATACTGCTATTGATTACGAGTAGGTTATTTGAACAGTCACGACATAATTTGCTCAACAATCCACATTGCCACTAAACAAAATCTGAATCGAGCATAACATTTTTTAGTGTAAATTGGTGCTATTTGCCGAAAAATGTGTAATTTTGCATCGGTAATCATTTCTCTTCCAAAGAGATAAGTTCTCTCTTCCAAAGAGACCTTTCATTCGCTCAACAATCTATTCTGCTCTGCACCTTCAACATCAGCCTTATTCTTTTGGCTCTTACGGCTTATTGTGTCTTGACTTTATTATTTCAGGAGTATATTTATAGAGATATTTACGGAAAGAATGGATGTTAAGTCCAAATCGTTCAGCAATATCCTTCATCGTATCTGTGCCGTTTTTCAGACATTCGATAGCAGCCGCATATTTATCTGCCGTCTTTTGTTTCCTAAGTATCTGCTTGCGTTCCGTCTTACGATGAAGCAATTCAGGGTGCTTGCTCTTTATGTAAGCTCTGAAATATTCATTGTAGCCACACTCGTCCATCACGGCATGGATAGTGGCGTTCCCTGATTTCAACATTTCTACCCCTTCAGCAAACATCTGTTCACTGGATACAAGCAACGAATTATGCTTTTCGATGGCTTCGGGATAGTTACGGCGTATAAAACCGCCTACACTATTATAGGTAAGTCCCAACCGTTTGGCAATGGATTTCAAGGACTCGGAAGTGGTTGCATAGATGCGTAGCGCCTCCGCATACTTTTCTGCACTACGATTGGAAACGACCTTACCGTCAGATGTCCTTATCATTCCACGGGCTGTAACCAATTCGGGATGATGCTCCCTGAGATACATCCTGAATGTTTCGGGATTCAGTCCGAATTCCGCTGCGACCTTTGCCGTTGGCAAATCGGTATTCTGTAATCTTTCGATTGCATTGGCATATTTCTCAGCAGAAGATTTCTTATAACGTTTGGTTTGCTCCAATGCCATACCTTCGTCAAAGCCACGTCTAAGAACCATCAGTTCGGGATACCAAGTTCTCAAGTGGTAGCGGAAGCCACCGAGAGTTACCCCAACAATACGTACTATATCCTTTACATCCCTCGATGTTGTACGATACAGGTCTATAGCCTTCTCATATTTTTCAAGAGTTTCACGGTCTGGCTCACATACAGTCCAATTTCCGTTACGCATACCTCTGACCTTTTGACCTGTTGCACGGATACGTTTCTCCTCCCTATTACGGGTAATTTGTGGGTAATAGGCTAAGATGTGTTCTCGCAAACCCGTGTAGGATACATTACAAGCCTCTGCAACCTCTTCAATGGTTTTATCGGATGATTGCAACATCTCAATGGCAGTAGCATACTCTTCCTTGCTCCACTTGCGTGCTCCATATTGCAGATTGACGGTTATTCCTATCCGTCTGCGTTCCTGTTCTCTGCGTGGTACGATATCGGGGTAATGTCTGCGAAGTTGGCTTGCCAAAGAGGAACAATCTACGTTGAAGATACGTGCTATCTGGGATATATTGTATTCAATATACTCCATACTGTCGCAAGCGTCAATGGCATCCTTGTATTTGTAATGGGCGGCAGTAGTTTGACCTTTCTTTCCTCTAAGTTTGACATTCTTAAATTCTGTAAGATTATGTCGTTTGAGGATTAGGTCACGGTGATGAGTGGAGAGGTAAGAACTGAACGCGGAAAAGCCGACCCCAGTCTGCTCACATATTTGTTTTATGGAAAGACCGGTCTCTACATAGAGGGTAATTGCATCGCTATACTTTTCTCTGGTTTCGTTTCTAATTCCTCGTTGCTCTTTCAACTGTTGGTTGCCATTTTTATGGGTTACTTAATTGGGGTAGGCAATCGTCAGGTTTGCAAGTTCTTAATTCTATATAAAGAAGCTAAAGAGTAAACCTCTCTTGATAAGAGCAATTCATATTGTAGGTCTATTCTATGAATGAGTCTATTAGCAGGTTGATACATTGGAATTTGCTCAACAATAGACCTGTGGAGCAAAACAAAATGAAAATCAACCTGCTTTTTTAATTCCTTTTTTGGTTCCGATTATATTATTCTTCGTAAATTTGCAACGGTAATCATTTCTCTTATCAAGAGATTTTCTCGTTCGCTCAACACTCCTTCACTCATAGAGATTTCAATATCATACTGTTCGCCTTGTCGATGGCTACGGTATCCAATGATGCAAGGTAGATGCGTGTGGTGGCTTCCGAGTCGTGTCCCATACCTTCACTGATTACCGATAGCGGGACATTCTTACTCTTGGCGATGCTCGCCCAAGCGTGACGGGCAACATACAGAGTGAGCGAAACGGATAATCCCAACTCTTTACCGATGATTTTCAGGCAACGGTTGATATTATGGGCTGCATAGATATATTGCTTGCGTTCATCTATATCACCGAAAGGTTTGATGATTGGCAACAGGTAATTGGATTGCGAAGTATCGTACTTATCCACAATCTCCTGCATACACTTTTCCCAACGAATAAAGAGTTGTTGCCCCGTCTTGCGTCTGCGGTATGACAGAACATCGTTCTGCAAATCCTTCTTTCGTAGGTATGCCATATCCACGAATGACATATCTCGCGTATAGAAGCTCATAAGGAACATATCTCTGGCGAAGTCAAAGGACGGATTCATAGAGAAGTCCATCTCTTTGATTCGCTTGATAACTTTCAGGGGTACGGCTCGCTTGACGGTCTTATCCACTCCCGTATAGACGTGCTTGAATGGGAAGCGTTGTGAGGTAAGTCCCTTTTCTACGGCACGATTATATACTGCTCTGAGATTACGCATATAGAATGATGAAGAGTTGGGACTCACTCCATTATTCTTCAAATATGCCTCGTATGCCATCATCATATCTGAATCCATATCATCCAATGGGACATCCTTGTCCTCTCGGAAGCGTCTGAAACTGCATAGGGTCGCAGCGTATGTCTCCGATGTGCGTATCTTACCCAATGTTTTCAGATTTGAAATAACGCCCTCCATAAATGGAAAGAGAAAATTTTCAGGGTTATCCGATGCAAATTCCGCTATCACATCATCTGCGGTATAATCACAACCGCTATGCTCAAAATCAGCGATGACCTTCTGGAAATGCTTGACATCCATTCGGATTTTGTCACCAATCTCCGACAGATAGCGTTTTCTGCTCTCGTTGAACTTGGGTAACACCACCTCCGAAGAGTGGTTGTTCCACTCATAGCCGTAGAGACGGTAGCCCGTCTTTTGCTGACGGGCTACACGATTATGGATTACTTGATAGAAAATTGAGCCTTGTCCTCCATCAACCGTTGATGGTCGGAACTTAATCTTTACTGTTGCCATATCACAATCAGGGTTTTGATTTATTTTGTTTAACCTTACTATTATCCTGCTTGTCCTTAATGGACTTGGCTTTGCTCTCTTGTTCCTTTGCAGCCTGCTCCTTGAGCCTTGCTTGTTCGGCAAGGGCGGCTTGTTTGCGGACAGCCTCTTCGTAGGTTTCTACATCCTCACGCATCTGCTCGATTGCTTTGGTATTGCGGTTGAGTTCAAAGATGTCCTCCAAAGTGGCTATCTGCTCTGCCGAGGCATCGCCTTTCATCTTGATGTAGCGGTATTTGAGAGCATCATCATCCCTTTGAACATTTGGTCTTGACAGGTGATATACTGCTGATACTCCTGCCGCCATAAGGAAGACTATTATTGATAGTAGAATCCAAGATTCCTTTGTGTAAAGAGCAAACGAGTGTCGTTTCTCGTCAATGTTGTGCTTTACCTTTATTTCATCC
>OILS01000466.1_pt1 | contig 7331 bp, 6 predicted proteins | sample 1584611 | NCBI WGS metagenome assembly OILS01 (sample SAMN02674697, study PRJEB24791) | human gut metagenome, SKBSTL033 | isolation source: stool | host: Homo sapiens | place: USA
AGGTTCGAGTCCTGTACCGTCCACCATACAGTTCGTACTCGAACCCGATTCTTTACGAGAAAGGGTTCGGGTACTTTTTTTGTTTACAGGAGGTTTTGAGAAAGGGCTACTCGGCCCATAAGCCGGAATGTGAAAGGATGAGAAGATGACCTTTTTAGAAACAAATCGGCTCAGACTAAGAAATGTAAGTCCTAAAGATGCGATTCAGATGGTTGATTATCGAAATAACGAGCGATGCTCGAAATATCAACGAGGCCAGACGAAAGATTATAAGGATATTGTTACTTTGATCGAGCGTAATAAAGACAATGCCCTGAATATCGCATCGCCGACTATGATTAGTGTTGCATTAAGAGAAACGGATGTCATGATTGGCGAAATCGTCGTTATGCCTAACGAGGGCACAATTTCTTTAGGGTACACATTTTCTTATAAAGTTCACCGAAGCGGTTACGCCTATGAAGCCTTGTCCTCTTTAATTGAGTATTTACACAAGCACTATCCTCAGTGGGATTTTATCTGTTTTACTGAAAGAGAGAACATTCCAAGTATGAGCCTTTTGAAGAAGCTGGGATATACGAATTTGGGTTATCTGCCGTCAAAGAATTCTCAAGTATTTGGAAAGTGGCTTCGCCAGGACACATTAGAAGAAATCACAAGTGCGGTTCGATAACTCCTGGTTTATCGCAACCTCAGAAGCAGGGTTTGGGGCAGGCACGCCCCAACAAGAAGCTGTCCCAAAGGGGCAAGAATTTTCAAGAATTGAAAATTTGTGGCCACGGGACGATTCTTGCTCTCACCTTTTTCGCTGCGTTTCGCAATTTTCGCATTTCAATCTGCTCGCAGATTGTTGACAAGCTGCGCTTGACCCGATACTATAAAGGCAAGTCGAATACACGCCAAGGAGGTGCAACCATGACCGCCGTAATCTACGCCCGCTATTCATCCGACAGCCAGCGTGAAGCGTCCATTGAGGGACAGCTGCGCGACTGCAAGGACTACGCCGAGAAGAACGGCATCACTGTGGTCGGCACTTACATTGACCGTGCCTATTCTGCCAAGACGGATGACCGCCCGGAGTTCCAGCACATGATAAAGGACAGCGCGAAGAAAATCTTCGATGTGGTTCTGGTCTGGAAGCTCGACCGCTTTGCCCGGAATCGGTTCGATGCCGTGAACTACAAGTACCAGCTGGAAAAGAACGGTGTCCATCTGGTGTCTGCCATGGAACCCATCTCGCAGGGGCCTGAAGGCATTATGGTGGAGAGTATGCTGATTGGCATGGCGGAATACTATTCCGCCGAACTCGCCCTGAAAGTGGCGCGCGGTGAGCGCGAAAATGCCCTCCAGTGCAAGTACAACGGCGGTGTGGTGCCGCTGGGCTTCACCATTGGCAAGGAGGACAGGCTGTACCATATCGACCCGGAAACGGCTCCCATCGTGCAGGAGATCTTCACCCGGTACGCCGACGGCGAACCGGCTGAGAAGATTGCCGCATCCCTGAATGAGCGCGGCCTGCGTACCCGCACCGGGAAGCCGTTCGTGAAGAACAGCTTCTTCCAGATTTTCCGCAACCGCCGCTACATCGGCGAATACCGCTACAAGGACATTGTGACGCCGGGCGGCATTCCGGCCATTGTTGACCAGGATTTGTTCGACCGGGTGCAGCGGCGTTTCGAGCAGAACAGGATCGCCCACGGTCGGCCTGCAAAAGAGGATGTGAGCTATCTGCTGACCACCAAGCTGTTCTGTGGCAAGTGCGGCACCCTGATGGGTGGCGAAAGCGGCACCAGCCACATGGGAAACACCTACTATTACTACAAGTGCGGCAACGCCAAACGCCACGGCAAGGCGCACTGCGACCTGAAAGCCATCCGCAAGGAGCCTCTGGAGCGGTTCGTGGTGGACACTGCCATTAAGGTGATTTTTAGCGATGAAATCATCGAACAGCTGATAGATTTGGTCATGGAAGCCCAGCAGAAGGAGAACACCCGGCTGCCTGTCCTGAAAGACCAGCTCAGGGACACAGAGAAGCGGCTGGCAAACCTTCTGGAAGCCATTGAACAGGGCATCCTGACCCCGACCACCAAGCAGCGGCTGGACGAACTGGAAGCCCGGAAAGAAGCTCTGAACACCAGCATTCTGGAAGAAGAGCTGAAAAAGCCCGTCCTGACCCGTGAGTGGATTCGGTTCTGGCTTGAAAAATTCCGCAAGGGTGACGTGGGCAGCACGGAACACCAGCGGCAGATCATTGATACCTTTGTCAACTCGGTCTACGTCTTTGATGACCGGGTCGTACTCAATTTCAACTTCACGGACGATGCCAAGACGGTTACCCGTGAAGAGGTTTTAGGTTCGAGTGCTGTGGACAATGCTCCACCACGAGTCCCCAGACCTTTTGGTCTGGGGACTCGTGGTGGGCGGTACAGGACTCGAACTATTTCTCCCCGGATACAGGCAGAAAACGAACAAAGGCAGGGTACCACCCTGAGGGTGGTATCCTGCCTTTTGAATCTTTGTGTGGAAAACCTGCTTACAGCAGCGGGATGCCTGCCTTGGCGCAGGCTTCGCGGGTGGCTGCGTCCCAGACGCTGGCCTGCACTTCGCCAATGTGGGCGCTGCCCAGCAGCAGCATGCACAGGCGGCTCTGGCCGATGCCGCCGCCGATGGAGTAAGGCAGCTCACCGTTCAGTACGGCCTTGTGGAAGGGCAGGGCGCGGCGGTCGTCGCAGCCAGCCATGGTCAGCTGCTTGTCCATGCTTTCAGGGCTGACGCGGATGCCCATGCTGCTCAGCTCATAGCTGCACTGCAGCGGGTCATTCCAGAACAGCAGATCGCCGTTCAGATCCCAGTCGTCATAGTCGGGGGCACGGCCGTCATGGGGCTTACCGCTCTTCAGCGGAGCGCCGATCTTCATCAGGAAGGTGGTGCCGTGCTCCTTCACAAAGGCGTTCTCACGCTCCTTCGGGGTCAGGTCCGGGTACTGGTCCTCCAGCTCCTGCGTGGTGATGAAGGTGACGTTGGGGCTGTGCAGCGGCAGCTCCTGCAGCTGGGGGAACATGGCGTGCAGGTTCATCTCGGTGGCGCAGACAGCGGACACGATGGAGCGCACCACGCTCTTGAGGTAAGCCTCGTTGCGGTCTTCCAGACGGATCACCTTTTCCCAGTCCCACTGATCCACATAGATGGAGTGCAGGTTGTCCAGATCTTCGTCGCGGCGGATCGCGTTCATATCGCAGTACAGGCCCTTGCCCACACGGAAATCGTAGTCCTTCAGGGCCTTGCGCTTCCACTTTGCCAGTGACTGCACCACCTGTGCCTCAATGCCGCTTTCCTTGATATCAAAGGTGACCTTGCGCTCGACACCGTTCAGGTCGTCGTTCAGACCGGTGGATGCTTCCAGAAACAGCGGAGCAGACACGCGGTACAGGTTCAGTGTGGCGCACAGGGTGTCGGCAAACAGACGTTTGACCGTACCAATGGCGCGCTGCGTGTCGTACAGGTTCAGCGCGGGCGTATAGTTTGCCGGGATGATGGTTTTGCTCATAACAAAATACCCCTCTTCTGTTGGATTCTGGCCCTGATTTCCCAGTACAGGGCACGGCTTTTGAACCGGAAAATACTTGTTTCATTATGGCATATTTTTTTAAGAAAGTAAAGTGAGAAGGCAAAAAAAGAGACCGCCGGTAAGGCAGTCCCGTTTCCGCAGTGAGAAGGGCGGCTTTGCATCAGCCGAAAAGCCCCTTCAGCAGGATCAGCAGCACTTTTACAAAATCGCCGGTGCCCAGCAGCTTGTGCAGAGAGATCAGAGTAGATAACATGAATGTTTTGCTCCTTTTTTTGCAATTTCGGGCCAAAATGCCCGGCATGCATGGAATACGGCTGGGCAGAGCAGCAGATTGCAGGAAAAAATTGGGAGAAAACAAAACGGCACCCGTGCCGCTGCAAAAGCAGTACGGGTGCCGGAAGATCAATTGGTTTTCAACAGCTTCAGCGCTTTACGTTGAAAGCTGCCATGCCGGGGTAAACGGCGCTGCCGCCCAGCTGCTCCTCAATGCGCAGCAGCTGGTTGTACTTTGCAACACGCTCGGTACGGCTGGGAGCACCGGTCTTGATCTGGCAGGTGTTCAGCGCCACGGCCAGATCGGCAATGGTGGTGTCCTCGGTCTCGCCGGAGCGGTGAGAGCTGATGGCGGTGTAACCGGCCTTGTGGGCCATCTTGATGGCCTCCAGCGTCTCGGAAACAGAACCGATCTGGTTCAGCTTGATCAGGATCGCGTTGCCTGCACCCAGCCCGATGCCCTTGGCCAGACGCTCGGTGTTGGTCACAAAGAGGTCGTCGCCCACCAGCTGGACCTTGCCGCCCAACTCGCGGGTCATCTCCTGCCAGCCTTCCCAGTCCTCTTCATCCAGGCCGTCCTCGATGGAGATGATGGGGTACTTTTCCACCAGACTCTTCCAGTGTGCGATCAGCTCGCTGGAGGTGAACTCGGTGCCGGCCTTGGGCAGCTTGTAGAAGCCCTTGCCCTTGGGGCTCTTCCACTCGGAGGACGCGGCATCCATAGCCAGCATGAAGTCCTTGCCGGGCACGTAACCGGCCTTTTCGATGGCGGCCAGAATGGTCTCAATGGTCTCCTCGTCGCTGGACAGATTGGGGGCAAAGCCGCCCTCATCGCCCACGGAGGTAGCCAGCCCCTTGGCCTTCAGGATGGAAGCCAGAGCGTGGAAGACCTCCGCGCACCAGCGCAAAGCTTCCTTGAAGGAGGGCGCGCCCACGGGCATGATCATGAACTCCTGCGTATCCACGGTGTTGGTGGCGTGTGCGCCGCCGTTCAGAATGTTCATCATGGGGACGGGCAGGCGGTTGCCGTTCACGCCGCCCAGGAAGCGGTACAGGGGCATGTCCAGCGAAGCGGCAGCGGCGCGGCAGGCGGCAATGGACACGGCCAGAATGGCGTTTGCGCCCAGATTGGATTTATCTTTGGTGCCGTCGGCCTTGATCATGGCAGCGTCGATGGCGTAGATGTCGGAGGCATCCATGCCCACAACAGCATCAGCAATGACGGTGTTGATGTTCTCAACAGCCTTGGTCACGCCCTTGCCCAGATAGCGGCCCTTGTCGCCGTCCCGCAGCTCCAGAGCTTCAAACTCACCAGTGGATGCGCCGGAAGGTGCGCAGCCGCGTGCCACAGTGCCGTCGGCCAGAGTGATCTCCGCTTCCACGGTGGGGTTGCCGCGGGAGTCCAGGATCTCGCGGCCTACAACAGATTCAATTTCCAGATCGTTCATCTCGAAAACCTCCTGAATATCATTTCCTTCCCTGTGCTGCCCGGGGCGGGCAGACGGGTGACGGCCAATTATGATAGTTATGTCTAACTAACCAATAGTATCCTACCACGCTTTCCGGCCCGGTGCAAGAGCCGATGCGCATGTTTGTGGATGTAAACTTTTTAAGGGGCAAAAAACGGCAGCTGATGGGGCAGAACATTCCGGCAAAGCAGGAAACAGCTGGTCTTTACAGTCTGCCCACTGGCAGCAGCGGGGATGCATCATACTTATCATATTAATTTCATATGGCAGATATACTAAAATTTTTCTTTACTTTTTGTCAGGACGACTCTATACTGTTTTTGGTTTTAATATGTTTCTTTATGGTAGATAGAGGAGGATTTTCTATATGAATAAGGATCTGACGGTCGGCAAGCCGTCACAGGTTTTGTGGCAGTTCTGCCTGCCCATGTTCGGCAGCATCATCTTCCAGCAGCTGTACAACATTGCCGACAGCCTTGTTGCAGGCAAGTTCATCGGCGAGAATGCACTGGCTGCTGTGGGCAACAGCTACGAGATCACCCTGATCTTCATTGCATTTGCCTTTGGCTGCAACATTGGCTGCTCGGTCATCGTGTCCCGCTACTTTGGCGCAAAGGACTACGATGAGATGAAGACTTCGGTCTACACTTCCCTGATCGGCTCTGCCGTGCTGTGCGCCGTGCTGATGCTGATCGGCCTTGTGGGCTGCCACAGCCTGCTGGAGCTCATCAACACCCCGGAGGAGATCCTTGCAGATTCTTCGCTGTATCTGGATATCTACGTGCTGGGCCTGCCCTTCATGTTCTTCTACAACATCGCCACCGGCATCTTCTCCGCTCTGGGCGACAGCAAAACGCCCTTCTATTTTCTGGCAGTCTCGTCCCTGTCCAACATCGGCGTGGACATCCTGTTCGTGGCCGGTCTCAAGATGGGCGTAGCCGGTGTGGCATGGGCCACCTTCCTGTGTCAGGGTGTGAGCTGCGTGCTGGCCATGGTGGTGGTGTTCCGCCGCATCAGCGCCTTCAAGTCCACCCACAAGGTGGTGCTCTTCTCCTGGAACATGCTGGGCAAGGTAGCCATGGTCGCCATCCCCAGCATCCTGCAGCAGAGCTTCGTCTCTGTGGGCAACATCATCCTGCAGAGCGTCATCAACACCTTTGGTGCCAGTGTCATTGCAGGCTACTCTGCAGCCGTCAAGCTGAACAACATGGTCATCACTTCCTTTACCACGCTGGGCAACGGCATCTCCAACTACACCTCCCAGAACATGGGCGCGGGCAAGATGGACCGTGTGCACAAGGGCTTTGGCGCAGGCCGCAATCTGGTGTGGATTATCTGCGTGCCCATCGTGCTCCTGTACTTCTTCTTCGGCCGCTTCCTGCTGCTGCTGTTCATGAATGACCCGCAGGGTCCGGCCATCGACACCGGTATGCTGTTCCTGCGCATCCTGTCTCCCTTCTATTTTGTGGTGTCGCTCAAGCTGGTCACTGACGGCATCCTGCGCGGCTGCGGCATGATGGTGCGCTTTATGATCGCCACCTTCTCCGACCTAATCCTGCGCGTGGGCATCGCCATTGTGCTGAGCAGCACTGCTCTGGGCAGCACGGGCATCTGGATGGCATGGCCCGTGGGCTGGTGCATCGGCACCGGCCTGTCGCTGGTGTTCTACTTCACCGCCATCCGCAAGGTCCTTGCAGAGTCTCCGGCCAAAGCGGAAGCAGAGGGCAAAGCTGCCGAGGCACGTGCAGAGGCCGAGTTCGCCGCAGATGCCGAAATGGAGACCCTGTAACCCTTTTGCCACTTGTGAATTGTGTTCACCTGACACACAAACAAAATGAAGCAATTGAAATAGTGCACAAAACAGACCCACTGTTTTTGGCTATTTTGGCAACAAAATCCACAAAATGCCCCTGAAAGTATGGACGGTTTGTGAATTGCGGATTTTGGCTCACAGGTCTATAATATTGATAACGAAGCAAGGTCGCTTTGAGGGAAAGAGGGCCTTGCTTCCGTTTTTATAC
>OILS01000489.1_pt1 | contig 7048 bp, 9 predicted proteins | sample 1584611 | NCBI WGS metagenome assembly OILS01 (sample SAMN02674697, study PRJEB24791) | human gut metagenome, SKBSTL033 | isolation source: stool | host: Homo sapiens | place: USA
TGCTCGCTGTCCACGCTCTGGATGAGGCTGGCACGGCCCAGCACTTTTTTAATTTTGTTCGTCTGCAGATGGCCGATAAAGTGGCTGGGCTTGCCGCAGTAAGCACCTGCGTCAAAGTTTGCGCACAGCTCCTGCACATGGTTCTCACCGAACACATCAATGGGCAGGGCTGCGCTTGCAGCCACGGTCTGCGCCGTGCGGGTCTTGCAGGCGGCGCACAGCTGCACCGCTGCCGGGTCGCGGCCTGCTTCACGGGCTGCGGCTGCCATCTTTTCCCGGATCTCTGCCACGGCCTCCTGCATCTGTTCCAGATTCTTTTCTGCCATGATGCTCAGTCCTCCTCGGTATACTTGGCGCGTTCGCCGCCGATGAGCTTCGGGCGGGTGCGGGCGCACAGAATGTTCGCTTCACCAATTTTGGAAAGGCTCAGCCGCACCGGCACAGCCACCCGCTTCAGGTGCATCCCGATCAGGGTGCCGCCGATATCAATGCCTGCATGGGCACGGATCTCTTCCACGGCCACCGGCTCCCGGAACTTCTTCCAGCAGGTAGTGGCCCAGCTGCCGCCTGCGTGGGGGCGCGGCACCACGCACACCTCTTCCCAGCCGTATTTTTCGGCGGCTTCGCGCTCGATGATAATAGCGCGGTTCAGATGCTCACAGCACTGCGCGGCCAGCCAGATGCCGTTTTCGGCCAGCACTGGGGCAATGCCCGCGTACACGGCCTGCGCGGCTTCCAGACTGGAATCCTTGCCAATGTGCCCGCCCACGATCTCGCTGGACGAGCAGCCCACCACGAACACATCGCCCTTTTTCAGCTTTGCTTCGGCCAGCAGTTCGGCCACTGCCTGCCGGGCCTCAGTTTCGATCTGTTTTTTGAATTCTTCTGTCATAAAAAACACCTCGGTTTTTATCAAAGATCAAAGATTTGCACTGCGCACCTTTTCGCTGCCTGCAAGGCCGAGATACAGCCTGCTCTCCACCGGGCACAGAGCTGTCACGCCGCCTGCACCCTTGCTGGAGACCGTCCGCTCCCAGCTGCCGTCTGCCGTATCCACAGCTTCCGCGCAGGGCGCATCGGCAGGCAGGCTGAACAGCTTTTCCTGCAGATTCCGGCCTGCACGCAGGGCGATGCCCCGCAGCAGGGTGCTGCCTGCATTTTTCTCCAGCCAGCTGCTGCGGGCCCAGCGGTAGCCGATGTACAGGGTCCCGTCCGGGTCCATCGCCAGCGCACCGGGATACCCCGGTAGGCCGGAGACCAAGCTGCTGCAGTTCTTTCCGCCTGCGGTCAGATCCTGCGCGTCAGCGCTCACCCTCCACACACAGCGGTTTGCAAGGTCGGAGACATACAGGGTGCTGCCGTCCCGGCTCAGGGCCAGCCCGGAAGCACCGGCCACACCGCCCAGCACCTTCTGCACCGTGCGTGCTGCTGGGTCGTATACATACACGCAGCCCGTGCCGGTGTGGGCCAGCAGTTCGGTGCGCAGAGTGCTCTCCAGTCCGTCCGCGGCACTGGCACTGGCAGCAACAGCAAAGTAGATCCTGCCGTCCGGCGCGGCTTCCACCGCTGAGACATCCCCCAGCGGTGCACCGTCGATCTGGGTCACTACCTGCTCCACCGCCGTGCCCCAGCTGTCGTGGGCGGCGCGGCACAGACTGCCGCCGCCGGGCGTGAGAATGCTCAGCCACAGGTCCCCGCTGCCGTCAAAGGCAAAACCGGTCAGCTCACCGTCCACGGAAAGGATAGCCGCATCGTGTCCGCCGTCGGTGCGCACAAGGTCGCTCGTGCGCTTTTTTAAGGCTGCGCCGTCGTATGCTGCGGCATACACAAGGCCGTCCTGTGTGCGGATGCAGTCCACACCCTGATATTCGCCCAGTTCCAGCGTTCCCTTATGGTCGGCGGCAAGGGCCGTCTGTGCTGCACCGGTGTCCTGCCGGACATCCGGCGCGGTGTAGCCTTGTGGCGGCGTATCGATGGGCCGGAACACCAGTGCGTACACCAGCGCCAGCAGAATGCACACGCCAAACACCGTGCTGGCCGTGCGGAACCGCTTGAGCAGCGCGTCCCGCTCCACCGCCATCTGGGCCGCATACTCGGCACGGCGGCGGGCAGCGCGGGCATTGGCGCGGTTTGCCCGCCGCATCCAGCGATCCACGAACAATGCCACCTGCGGCCCGATGGTGAGCGACGCAATGGCAAGGATGAGCAGAAATTCAATAAGTCCGATCCTCATAGGGCTTTTTCCTTTATCTTCAGAGCTTTTTCAGGGGGGTATCCCCTTATCGTTTCAGTATAGCATCTGTGGCGCGGCAGTTCAAGCACCCAACTCTGTCTCCCGGCTTTTGCCGCCGCCTGCCGCCTTTTTCTCCATCTTTCCTGCCAAAGCCTTTTTTGCCGTGCTGAAATATGCTATACTGATTATAAATATGGCATTCTGCACCGGAATGCCGCGTGTCAGTGTAAAAGAGGATAACATGGAAGCATTCAAATATAATGTGCAGCCGGGCCGCTACCGGCATTTCAAGGGCAACGAATACGAAGTGCTGGGCATGGCCCGCCACAGCGAGACCGAAGAGGAAATGGTGGTGTACCGCGCCCTGTACGGGGAACGCGGGCTTTGGGTGCGTCCTGCCGCCATGTGGTGCGAGACCGTGGAGCGGGACGGCAAAGTGCAGCCGCGCTTTGTGCGCATTGAGGAGTGAACCGGCAGTTTTTGCCGATGGGATAAAACGGAGGGTGATACTTTTGTACAGTGAACAAAAACAGGCGCTTGCCGCCGAACTGAGCTTCAAGCATCCGGCAGTGCTGGCTGTCAGCGGTTCCGCAGGCAGCGGCAAGACCGCTCTGCTGGCCGCGCTGCTGCCGGTGCTCAAGAGCCGCGGGCTGAAGGTGGGCGTGATCCGCGAGGCTGACGATCTGCGCCTGCCCGCCGAGACCGACCGCCTGCATGAGGCCGGTGCCGAGGGTGTGGCCGTGTTTACTGCCGGGCGCTATCTGCTTACCGAGCAGTTCCGCCTGAACGAGCAGGACCTGCTGGCTTTGTTCGAGCGCCACGGCTACGACCTTGTACTGCTGGAAGGCTTTGGCGACAGCGGCTGGGCCAAGATCGAGGTGGTGCGCAGCTCGGTCAGCCCGGTGGGCACCGCGTTCCAGCCCATGGCCATCGTGGGCGATGTGCCGGGCGCTGATTTCGCACTGGACGATCCTGCTGCTCTGGCAGACTGGATCGAGAACCAGATGCCGTCCCTGTAACGGAGGTTCTGCATGAAACTCATCCGTACCGAAGACGCTGTCGGACAGGTGCTCTGCCACGACATTACACAGATCATTCCCGGCCAGTTCAAGGGAGCACGCTTCCGCAAAGGGCACATCGTCCAGCCGGAGGATATCCCCGTGTTGCTTTCCATTGGCAAAGAAAATCTCTATGTCTGGGAGAAGCGCCCCGGCATCCTGCACGAGGACGAAGCCGCTGCCCTTTTGTACAAGGCAGCGGCGGGCCGCAACATCCACGGCACTGAGCCGAAGGAAGGCAAGATCGAACTGGTTGCCGACTGCGACGGTCTTTTGAAGATCGACCGCGCCGCCCTGCTGGCCGTGAACCGCACACCCCAAATGATGATCGCTGCCATCCACGGCGACCTGCCCGTGAAAAAGGGCCAGAAGCTGGCCGGCACCCGCATCATCCCGCTGGTGATCGAGCAGGAGAAGATGGATGCCATGCAGGCTGCGGCAGGCAGCGAGCCCATCCTGAACGTGCTGCCTTTCCACCCGAAAAAGTTTGCGGTCATCACCACCGGCAGCGAGGTATTCAAGGGACGCATCGAGGACAAATTCACCCCCATTCTGGTGGGCAAGTTGGCCGAATACGGCTGCGAGATGACCTATCACAAAACCTGCGACGATGACCCCGCCGGGATCACCGCCGCCATTCTGGAAGCAAAGGCCGCAGGCTGCGAGCTGATCTTTACCACCGGCGGCATGAGCGTAGACCCCGACGACCGCACGCCGCTTGCCATCAAGAACACCGGTGCCGAGATCATCACCTATGGCGCACCGGTACTGCCGGGTGCCATGTTCCTTGTGAGCTATCTGGACGGTGTGCCGGTGTGCGGCCTGCCCGGCTGCGTGATGTACGCCAAGCGCACCATTTTTGACCTGCTGCTGCCGCGCCTGCTGGCCGACGACCCCATTACTGCCGAGGACATTGCCCGGCTGGGCGAGGGCGGGCTGTGCTTAGGCTGCGCCGAATGCCACTGGCCCAACTGCGGCTTCGGGCATTGCTGAAACCCTCTCAGTCAAAGCCTTACGGCTTTGCCAGCTCTCCCAAAGGGGAGAGCTTTATCAAGGTAAAAATTATGAGCGAAACAAAACTTTCTCATTTTGATGCGTCCGGCAGCGCCGTGATGGTGGATGTGAGCGAAAAGCCCGTCACTGCACGGCAGGCTGTGGCCCGCGGCATCATCACTATGAATGCGGCAGCCTTTGCCGCTGTTCGGGACGGCACCGCCCAGAAGGGCGATGTGCTTGGCGTGGCCCGCATTGCAGGCATCATGGCGGCCAAGCGCACCAGCGAGCTGATCCCCCTGTGCCATCCGCTGCCGCTGAGCAAGCTGACTGTGGATTTTCACCTTCTGCCCGAACAGCAGGCCGTAGAGGCCGTGTGCACCGCCAGGACCATCGGCGTGACCGGCGTGGAAATGGAAGCTCTGACCGGCGTTTCTGCCGCGCTGCTCACCATCTACGATATGTGCAAGGCCGTGGATAAGGGCATGGAGCTGGGCGAGATCCACTTGGTCGAGAAGACCGGCGGCAAGAGCGGGCACTATGTGCGGGCCGAGGGCGGCTATGTTTGATGCATACGGCCGCAATATCCACTATCTGCGCCTTTCGGTCACCGACCTGTGCAACCTGCGCTGCCGCTACTGTATGCCGGACGGCGTGCCAAAGCTGGCCCACGAAGATATTCTGACCTATGAGGAATTTCTGCGGCTGGCTGCGCTGTTCGCCCAGTGCGGCATCGACACGGTGCGCATCACCGGCGGTGAACCGCTGGTGCGCCGGGGCGTAGAACAACTGACGGCGGGCCTGAAAGCCATTCCCGGCATCCGCCGCGTTGCCCTTACCACCAACGGCGTGCTGCTGGCCCAGAAGCTGCCCGCCCTGCTGGCGGCGGGCCTTGACAGCGTGAACATCAGCCTTGACACCTTGCACCCGGAGACCTTCCGGCGCATCACCGGCAAAGACGAGCTTGCCGCCGTGCAAAACGGCATCCGGGCGGCCCTTGCCAGCGGCATTCCGGTCAAGCTGAACTGTGTGCCGCAGCCCGGCGTGAACGAGGGCGAGCTGGAAAGCCTTGCTGCCTTCGCACAGGAGCATCCGCTGCAGGTGCGCTTTATTGAGATGATGCCCATTGGCTTTGGTACCGGGCTGCCCTGCCTTTCCGGCCCGGAACTGCTGGAGCGCTTTTACCGCCGCTGGCCGCAGCTGCAGCCGGTGGCCGGTGCGGCCTTTGGCGATGGGCCGGCGGTGTATTATTCTGCGCCCGGCTGGCGCGGCAGCATCGGATTGATCGCTGCCGTGCACGGCAAATTCTGCGCTTCCTGCAACCGGGTGCGGCTGACAAGTCAGGGCTTTCTGCGTCCGTGCCTTGCCAGCGAATCCGGCACCGACCTGCGCGCTCTGCTGCGCAGCGGCGCGGACGACGCGGCCCTTTTGCAGGCCATTCAAAACACGATTCTGGCAAAACCCCGGGAGCATCACTTCGGCCAAGGCTCCATGCCCGCCACACGAGGGATGTACCGGATCGGAGGATAACACAAATTTATGGGTAAAATTCTGGCTATCTGCACAAGCCCCCGGCGCGGCACCTTGAAAACGCCGGTGCCGTCCGCTGTTCTCACCCCGGAGTGGGGTATTGTGGGCGATGCCCACGGCGGCAGCTGGCACCGGCAGGTCAGCCTGCTGAGCGCGGAAAAAATTGAAGCTTTCCGTCAAAAGCTCTGGGTGGACTACGGTGCCTTTGGCGAAAATCTGGTGGTGGAAGGGTTCGATCTTGCCACCCTGCCGGTGCCCAGCTTTTTTGCCATTGGGGATGCCGTGCTGGAAATGACCCAGATCGGCAAGGAGTGCCACAGCGACTGCGCCATCCGCCGGCAGACCGGCGACTGCATCATGCCGCGGGAGGGCGTGTTCGCACGGGTGGTAAAAGGCGGCACCATCCACACCGGCGACGAGATGAAGCTGCTGCCCACCCCGGCAGACCTGCCCCTGCGCGCGGCAGTGATCACCCTTTCCGATAAGGGCAGCCGCGGCGAACGGGAGGACAAAAGCGGCCCGCTCATTGTGGAGATGCTCACCGCCACAGGCTACAAGGTGGAGGAAGCGCTGCTTCTGCCGGACGATGCCGCCCAGCTCAAAACCCAGCTGCTGCGCCTTGCGGATGCCCGTCAGGTGAACCTGATCCTCACCACCGGCGGCACCGGCTTTGCACCCCGGGATATCACCCCGGAGGTGACTTTGAGCGTAGCCGAACGCAACGCGCCCGGCATTGCCGAGGCCATGCGGTACCATAGCCTTACCATCACACCGCGCGGGATGCTCAGCCGCGGTGTCAGCGTGCTGCGCGGCAAGACCCTGATCGTGAACCTGCCGGGCAGCCCTAAGGCCGTAAAAGAAAACCTCGAGTACATCCTGCCCAGCCTTGCGCACGGCATCCGCCTTGCCGCCGGGCTGGACGGCGAATGCGCCCGGAAGTAAAAAAGTATCCCGGTGGGCGGCACCGCATCCTGTACCGTATCAAATGCAAAGATTCATTTTAAAAACAGGAGCGCTTATCATGAACAACACTAAAATTTCCCGCCGCAGCTTTCTGGCTGCTGCCGGTATCGCCGGTGCCGCTGCGGCCCTGACCGCCTGCGGCTCCTCCGCTTCCAGCACCGCATCTTCCGTGGCAGGCTCTGCCGCTGCTTCTTCTGAGGCTGCCGGTGGATCCGTGGAGCTGATCGTGTTTGCCGCCGCCTAGATCGGAAGAGCGTCGTGTAGGGAAAGA
>OILS01000500.1_pt1 | contig 6882 bp, 5 predicted proteins | sample 1584611 | NCBI WGS metagenome assembly OILS01 (sample SAMN02674697, study PRJEB24791) | human gut metagenome, SKBSTL033 | isolation source: stool | host: Homo sapiens | place: USA
TCCTTTCACGGCCCGGTCAGGCGCTGGTCTTTTCGTTCAGCATCTCGGTCAGCTCGGCATATTGCTCGTCGGTCAGCTTGGCGGCGGCGTAGAAGATATCCAGCTTCTTCTCCATACCGGCGGTCTGGCCGCGCTCGATCATGCGCTTGCAGGTGTTGTAAAGTGCCATAGTAGTCATTCCTTTCTGTTTATGCGGTGGTTTCATCATCGGTCACGCCCAGCTCCAAAAGAGTTAGGCGGTAGTCTTGGTCAAGGTTCAAAGCGTCTGCGTCCGCAAGAGCGGATTGAGTGGATGTTACCTGCTCTGAAACTTCTGTCAGCGTCATGTACCGGTAGCCCACAAGCGTGCCGGAATAGTCTTTGGCCGTTGCGGTGCCGTCGCTGGCAAAAGTGACTGTGGCACCGCCGGCGGTCGTATACGTGCTGCCTTTCACGACGCGGGCAACAGCTTCCACGGTGTCCTTATCGTCGGAGCTGGTTACTTTATACCGCTCCTTGATCTCGATATAATCGATGTTATGGTCTTTAGCGGATGTGCCGTCGCCCTCAGTCCAGACGATACAGGGAGTGGCAGCAGTGCCGTATTTGTATCCCTGAATGCAGGTTCTGCCGATACTGGTATCGTAGGCGGTTATTTTGATCTTGCGGTCGCTGGCAGTGTATTTGAAATTAGCATTAGATGCGCAGATCGCGGATACCGCCTTGCTGTTTCCGCCTGTAAGGCTCAGGTCCTTGTTGGCAGAAAACTGGAACACATACGGAGAATCGAAATTATCCGGAGTGATGCGGATGAAATCCACACCTTTAGGAATGGTGGCTTCACAGATCATGGTTTGGTTCCAGCCCCATCTGTTTGCAGAAACCTGCGTGACAAAGGCTAGACGTTCGGTCGGCGCGCCAGCTTTTGCGACCTGTGCCTGAATCACGGCCAGCATGTCATCCACGGCTTCTTTGGTGTAGAAACTGCCGCTGTCCACCTCTGCGATCTTCTGCCGCAGCATCTGGATGAGCGTTGCCGCCGGGATGCCATGCACACCATCCCGCATCACGCCACAGACGGTCTCATCTGCGCGCGTGTCGTAGATGTCGGCGACGGTAACGGCGGTGGAGCCTGCAGGGCGCTTGATCTCGGCAAGGCAGAGGTCGTAGATCAGCTCGGTGCGGGTGATGGCCGGGGCCGCAGGGGCAGCGGAATCCGGGACACCTTCCAGCACCTGCAGGCTGGTCTTTTTGGCGGCGGCATCGTAGCGCAGCACGATGCGGTCAATGCGGCTGCGTACAGGGTCCGCTTCGGTGAGCACCACGGTGGTGGGCTGCTCCATGATGATGCTGCGGCCCTTGAACCGTGCCGGGCGCACCCATGCCTGACCGGCGCTCACCTGTACGCTCAGGCCGCCCTGTGCCGTGACGGCAAAATCCTCCTCGGCGCTGTATACGCCGCTCAGGCGGGTGGCGAGGTAACCCGAAGCGTCGTCGGCATCGTAGGTGATGCCGTTTTCGGGGTAAGTAATGATATCAGCCATAAAGTCCTCCTAAGTCTTGTGCCATGTGGGCGTGCCCAGCCGGATGGTGCGGGTGGTGCCGCTGTCCTCGCTCTGGGTGATGATGTCAGCTACCCGCACCATGGCGGTGTAGCCCAGCTGGGGCAGGCTGGCGCTCAGCACGTCGCCCACCTGCAGGGTATCATCGTCCACGTCAAACTCGATGGACCCGGTGCGCAGCTGGGCCAGCAGCTTTTCGCCGCCCCGGTCAGCCAGCTTTTCCAGATAGCTCTGGCTGGTGCTGGTCTCGCCGTCCTCCGGCTGCACGTCCCGGGCATCGATGTACAGCTCTCGCCGATCAGCGCCGGTGGCGTTTACATCGCCCACCCAGACGGTAGCGCGCTCGTCACCTTCGCCAGCGCCCTGCACAAGGGCCACGTTGGCGTAGTCGGTGTCGGCAAAGCTCCACCCGGCATTCAGCAGATTGCCCCACTGGGGGCTGTATCTGCGGTTCGGGTCGAAGGTGGGCCGGAAACACTCGAAGAGCAGCTTTTTCTTGCTGCCCTTGCCGTCCAGCACGATGCGGAACCCCAGATCACACGCCTGCCCGATGGTCTGGCAGTAGTCGAAAATACTGCCGCCGGAGGTCTGTTTTTCAAAGGTGGTGTCAAAGCCGTACTCGGTGCCCAGCGCAAGGCGGGGCCATGGCTTTGCGGCGCTCACAAGACTGCGCATGGCGGCTTCGGCGTTCTGGTTCTTGATGCTCACCGCAGACACCCGCTTGGTCAGCAGCCATGTTGCCGGGTAGCCGCTCACGACCAAATTCGAGTCCTCGTTCTGGTTGGCGCGGGAGCAGATGCGCATGGGGATGCGCGGACTTTCGTCGCTGCGCACCAGCCAGCGACCCTCCTGCAAAAGCTGCAGGTTCTCGGTGGTGGGGCGCACCTCAAGGGTAAAACTGCCCTCGGAGTAGTAGGGGCTGTCCCAGTAAAAAGACACCCACACATCTACCCAGCCCACGCGGGCAAGGGTCTCTGCGTCCAAAACGTCTATTCTCATAGCGGTTCGGGCAGGATGCCCGCCTCCATCGGGTAAAAGCTCACGGATGCCTGCAGGTAGCCGGAGCCGTTCTCGGCCTGCATACTCAGCATGTTATCGCCGGGCTGCAGCTCGGTGAGGGTGCTGTCCTCGTCCAGCTTTGCAAAGATGTTCTCGGTCACGCCTGCCCGGGTCAGGGTGCAGGCCAGCCGGTCGGATGTGCTGCGGTAGATTTCCAGCGTCTCGTCCGGCTGCAGGGTCAGGTCAAAGCCGATGAAGGCCCCGGTCTGCAGATCCACCACCTTGGGGTGTGTCACCGGCATGTCGCACCGCAGGGTGGCCGTGAAGGGCACCGGCAGCGAACCGTCGTTGCGCAGCACTGCCGCCGTGCCGTCCCGTTTGATGCCGTAGATGTGGCTGTCGTAGCAGACAGGAAAGCAGAACGCCTTTTCGTACCCGCCCAGCACGCTGCTGACGGCATTGAGGTCGTACCAGAAGGGCTTTTCGCTGTAGAGCATGAGCGAACAGCGCGGCTGCGGCGTGTAGCTGGAAAAGTAGGGCGTTTTCTGCAGCACGAACCGGGTGAAATAGTGGTCGCCAAAGTACAGGGTGCCCTTGGTGAAGTAGGGCAGCTTTTTGCTGAACGCCCGGGCATTGTCCAGCGCATACGCGCCCCAGAACACCACATCGAGGGTGCGGGACACGCCGGAGACGCTCTGACCCTCCACGGTGTCGCCAATCTGATTGACACCCTGCGCGGTCTGCAGGTCCACATCCACCCCGTTCAGCGGGTCGAGAACGTAAGGGGCATCGTAGTCCCAGCCCAGATGCAGGACGGCACCGGCATCAGTCACGATTTTGAGATGGTCCTTAAATAGCACAGTGTCCTCCTTTCATCGTTTGCGGGCCTTGGCCTTGTCGGCTTCCCAGCGGGCTTCCCGCTGGAGGTCTGCCGCCGTCTGGGCCTTGCTGTAAATGTTCTGAGTGATGTTGGTATCACCCTCGCGGTGGTAGCTGTTGGCAGCAGACACCACCTGTGCGGTGCCGGATGCAACCACGGTGCTGCCCAGACGCATGTTGTCGGAAAGCACCAGCGCCCCCGCCTGCCGGATCATATCGGCAAGGGCAGAGTTGGTCTTTTCCAGCGCCTTGGTGTTGGCGTTGATGGCATCTTCCAGACTACCGGTGCCGGTGGTGATATCCACGCTGCCCATGCCGCCGGAGCCGGACGAACCGCCGCCAGAGGAACCGCCGCCGTGGCTTACGTTCTTTTTGGAGCCGCCCATGCTGCCCACGATGGCCGCAATGGCAACGCCCAGCGCGACCGCTGCCGCTGCCACGATCAGGCCCATCGGGATGCCGAAAACAGTCGCGCTCAGCGCGGCAGAAATGGCGGTCAGCATTCCCTCAAACGCTGCGCCGATAGTGCCTACCATGGTGGCCACGCCCGCAAAAATGGTGGGGAAGCTGGACAGCAGACCGCCGCTCAGGCCCTGACTGATGGCAAGGGCCGCATTGCTCAGCGGTGTTTTTAGCCCGCCGAAGATCTCTATCAGGGTGGAGCCGAGGCCCTGCGCCTGCTGCCAGACCTCAGAGAAGCCGCCGGTCAGGCCGTTCACGATCTGCCCGCCAAGGTCGATAGCTCCCTGCACCAGCTGATCGCGGGCACCGCCCAGCGCTTTGTTGAGCTTAGTCACGATGCCAAGGGCAAAATCATTGACCTGCTTCTTCTGGTCGGCAGTCAGACCGCCGTAGATGGTGCTCGCCACCCACTTGCCGATGCCCAACCAGTCCCGATTCTTGACGGCGGTGTACAGATCATCGAAGGTGCCCAGCACGCCGGTATCTGCTTCGGTCTGCAGCTCCTTCCACAGGCCGTCAAAGGTGTCTGCGCTGGACTTTTTGATCTGCTCTGCCACCTGCACGGTGCCGTCTGCGGCGACGGTCTTGATCTTCTCCACCGTCACAAGGGCACCGTCCACCACGTCGTCGTAGACCTCGGTGATGACCTGCTTCTGGGTCTCGGTGCCGTCGGTCAGGGTCTCGGTGACGGTCTGGGTGGTGGTCTTGACCCCGTCTGCCAGCGTCTCAAAGGTGGAAGTGACTGTCTTGGCGGTCTCGCGAACCGTCTCCATGGTCTGCTTGACGGTCTTGGTGCCGTCGGCGGCAATGCTGGTGACGGTCTTGATGTCCTTCAGCACACCGCCCACCATCTGCCGGGAAGTCTCGGTGATGGTCTGTTTCTGCTGTGTAGCACCGTTCGCCATCCGTTCCGTGACGGTCTCCACGGTCTTGGCCACGCCATTGGTGAGGGTGGTGGCGCTGTCGGTTACGGACGCGACCACGGTCTTGGCTGCGTCCTTGACCTTCTTATTTCCGCGGTCGAGACCCTGCGCCAGACCGTTGCAAACCTGCACGCCGATCTCGTCAAAGACTTTGGACGGGGAGTGGATGCCCAGCCGCCCCTTGACCCCGGAGACAAGGCCGTTAATGCCGTCGCTGACCCACTTGGTCAGGCTGTTCCATGCGCCCTTGATACCGTTCAGCAGGCCGCTGACGATGTTCTCGCCGATATGGCCCCACTCGTCCATGCTGCCGTCCCACACGCCCACCAGCTTTGCCACGCAGGCGAGGGCGGCCTCCGCCAGATTCTCAAGACTGCAGACAATACCGTCCACCAGAGTGGTCAGCATGGCTGCACCGCACTTGAGGATGTCCGGCAGATGGGCGATCAGGGCAGCTGCCCATTTGGCGATCAGGGCAGCTGCCGCCGTGATGAGCTGGGGCAGGTTATCGGTGATGCCGATGACGAGGCTCTCCAGCAGCTGCATACCGGTGTCCATGATCTCGTCTGCGTGGTCGCCGAGGTAGAGCATAAACTCTGCAATGATCTCGGTGGCGCTGGTGAGCAGGGCGGGAGTGGCATTGATGATGCCTTGCGCGAGGGCTGCCAGAACCTCAGCACCGGTGTCCAGCATGGCAGGCATCGTGTCGGTCAGGTTCTGGGCCAGTTGGGTGATGATCTCCACGCCGGTCTGCATCAGGCCGGGCAGCTGTGCCGCAATGCCTGCCGCTAGATCGGAGATGATCTCACCGGCAGCGGCCAGCATAGCTTCGGGGCCACCCTCAGACAGGGCGGTGGTCAGCTGGGTGAGGCAGTCTGTGCCCCACTTGACCGCTTCAGTCAGGGTGGGTTCCAGCTCATCATAGACGGCCAGCTGCATCCCCTCGAACGCCGAGGACATGATGGTCATAGCGCCCTGCAGATTGTCGATCTGAGTTTCAGCCATCTGCCCCATAGCACCGTCGGCGTTATCAATCTGGGCGGCCAAGGTGTCCCACTGTTCGCCCTGCGCCGCCAGCAGGCCGTTGACGGCGGCGAGGTCGGTCTTGTTGAACAGCTGGTTGATGATGCTATCCTTCTGGCCCTGCGTCATGCCATTCATGGCGCTGTTCAGGTCGCTCAGAATGTCGTTCAGCCCGCGCATTTTGCCCTGCGAATCGTAGACTTGCAGGCCCAGCTTCTGCATCTTTTTGGCTGCTTCGTCGGTGGGGGACTGCAGCGACAGGATGATGTTGCGCAGATGGGTACCGCCCTCCGCGCCTTTGATGCCCACGTTTGCCAGCAGACCCAGAGCAGTGGTCAGCTCGGTGGTGCCGCCTTTCAGGTTTGCGGCGGTGCCGCCCACCGTCAGGATGGCTTCACCCAGCTGCGAAACGTTGGCATTGGCCTTGCTGGCCGCCATGGCCAGCTTGTTGCCGAAGTCGTCCACGTTCTGCTTGTTGGCCTCGATGTTCAGCGAGGCCATAGCATCGGTGACGAGGTCGGATGCGTAGGCTAAGTCCATGCCGCCTGCCGCGGCCAGATTCAGCACGCTGGGCAGCACCTCGGCGGCTTTGTCAGCGTCATAACCTGCCAGCGCCAGATAGTTCAGTGCGTCCGCTGCCTGTGTAGCGGTGAATTTGGTGGTGCTGCCCATCTCTTTGGCGACCTTGGTCAGATTGTCGATCTGATCCACCGTGGTGCCCATGGTGGCGGCTACCTGCGACATGGACGCATCAAAATTCATGCCGACGCTGACCGAGGATTTTGCTAGACCCGCCAGCTTAGTGGCGGCGGTCTTGGTCAGGTCGGAAATCAGATTACCGGCGGCAACCGTCATGCTGGATACGCCTTTGGTAAAGCCGCTGGTGTCCAGCTTGGTATCGCCGGTAATGCTGTAATCTGCCACGTGTGTCCACCTCTCAGTCGTGAGCGCGGGCACAAGGGCACAGGCTTAAAGTTTTATCTCGATTTCCCGCTTACAGGCGGGGTTTTTGCATTTTACCCACACGCCGACAGCTGCGGCGTGTGGTTCTGCCC
>OILS01000515.1_pt1 | contig 6664 bp, 5 predicted proteins | sample 1584611 | NCBI WGS metagenome assembly OILS01 (sample SAMN02674697, study PRJEB24791) | human gut metagenome, SKBSTL033 | isolation source: stool | host: Homo sapiens | place: USA
CTAACATTATTATTAACACAGAAAATTCAGGAGAAGCAAATTGTGAAAATGAACTTAAGGTAAAGGAGGCACTGGACGAATTTCCTGATATTTTTGAGCTGGAAAATGTTGATGCGTTTGCTGATGCGGGAAAGCTTCCGACACCGGATCGCGGCCGTTTTCGCGTACGACGAAGCTGCCCTGTTGCTTTTCTCCCGAATATTGCGGAATATCCCCCAGGAACGGAGCCGAAAGGTTGTCCTCGATGTCCTTCCTCCCCCGGATCGTGGTGTCGAGTATCTGGATCAGGTAGATGATCAGGAAGGGGATGCCCAGTCCGAACAGGAAGGCGATTCCCGCAATCAGCACGGTATTGGGCGACACGGGGCGCGGGGAGCCGTATGCACTGTCGATCGTGCGCGAGTTGCTTTCCGTGATGACCATCGTGATGGCGTTCTCCTCGCGTTTGTTGAGCAGGTAGAGGTAAAGTTCCTCCTTGATTTTCTGCTGACGGACGATGTCCAGAATCTGTTTTTCCTGCGTCGGTACCGAGGATATTCGTTGATTGGTCAGCGCCTCTTCCTTTCGTAAAGCGGCCAGTTGGATCTGCAACGTGGAGATATAGGAGTCGAGCGTCGCGATGATCGACCGGCGTGTGGAAGCCAGTCCGTTGCCGAGATTCTGAATGATCGGGTTGTTCTCCGAACTCTCGGAGTTGAGCTTCATATAGCGTTGCAACTCGGTATTGTAGCCCTCTATCTGGGAGTTGATCGCGGGGCTGTTGATCGAGAGCGTTCCGGGAATCAGTTCATTGGTTTTGGTCGGGTCCAGCAGGTATTCTTTGAGGAATTCCGTCATTCGGATCTGGTTTTCCAGCGAGAGGCCGTCGGTTTTATATTGGGCGCTTTCGGTAATCGTCTGCTCGGCTTCCGATACGATATCGTATATTTTGTTGTCTTTTTTGAATTTTTCGATGTTGCGGTCCACTTCGCTCAGTTCTTCGGAGATGATCTCCAACCGATTGTCGATGAATTGTCCCGTGCTTTCTGCGATCCCCCGTTTGTCGTCGATCGCATCTTTTTCGTAAACCGCGATCAGCGTATTGATGACATCTTCCGCTTTTTTGGGAACGGAGCTTTTCATAGAAATGGTGATGATCGAGGCCTGTTTGTTGGCTACGAAACTTTTGACTTCATGCTGGTAGAACTGCGTTACTACGCCCAAGTTGCCTTTGGTGACCCGGATCGGAGCCTTTTCGTAGTAATCGGGGGACATATAGAGAGTCGGCCGGATAATCATTTGGCCGACAGGCGTGGAGATCGTATCGCCGAATACGGCCGAAATTTCCTGCTTGAATTTCTGTTTGTCGGGACCGAATATTTCGAAGTAGTTGAGTTTTACGATGCTGTCGGGGCGCAGCGAAACTTCGAACCGGAATCCCTGCCGGTCGTTATCGTTGATGAACTCCACTGCGATCGGACTTTGCCCGTAGAGATCCTGGGGCCGTAATCCTTCCTTCGTTTCGTATTGAACGGTCAAACCCAGCTGTTTGACCACTTCCGTCATCAGGCGGCGCGATTGGAGAATATAAATTTCGTTGTCCACATTGCGGCGCTGTGACAGGCCCGCCAGGTCGCTCAGGGTCGCCAGGTCGGTATCCCCTCCCTTGCGGCTGTCTTTCACGAGGATGTTGGCCGTGCGGCTGTATATTTTCGGGGTGCGTAAAATGTAGATGTAACCGCATCCGACGCAAACGAATACCGGGATGACGAACCAGTACCAGTTGGCGATTACCGTCTGGATCAGATCGTGCACCGAGAAAGTAATGTGTTCCTCCTGCTTTGTATCGCTGTTCGCGGAGTTCGGGTTGATATTGTTAGGTGTCATGCCTTGTTGTGAAAATTAACGGGTGAGTGTGACGATCAGAGTCGCTACGGACACGGCGGTACTGATCAGCGAGATATAGAAACTGCGGTTCTGGCTGATTTCGCCGGCCTGGGCCCGGTACTTGTTCGGCTTCACGTAAATTACGTCGTTCTGCTGGAGATAGAAATAGGGCGAATCGTAAATGTCCTGCGAAGTCAGATCGAGAGATGCTGTGGTGCGGACGCCGTTTTCCTCCCGGATTACCTTGACGTCGGAGCGCACGCCGTAGATGGTCAGATCACCTGCCAGCGACAGGGCGTCCAACAGGGAGATGCGGTCGTTGGTGATGTCGTACTGTCCGGGACGGGCCACCTCTCCGATGACCGAGATTTTCATGTCGGCGAATTGAATGTTGACCGTCGGATCGCTGATGTATCCGCCTTCCCGGATTTTATCCGCGATTTCCTGGGCCAGTTCGCTGCGGGTCTTGCCCTTGCATTGAATGGGGCCGATGATCGGCATGTCGAGGTTGCCGTCTTCATCGACAGTTCTGATTTGCAGAGAGGTGGCATTCGATGAATAGGTCGAAAGGGGTGTTCCGGTCAGGGAGTTGAAAGAGGTCGATGTATTGAACGGCGCAGCCAATTCCGGGTCCCGGCTGTTGACCACGACGGTCAGGCGGTCCAGCGGTTTGATGCGTATTTGATAATCCTGGGCGATTTTGATCTGCTCGTCGGCTTGGGCGTCCTGCAAATAGATCACGCGCTTCTGGGAAGCGCACGATGCGAGAACGACGACCCCGAGCAGGAGGGCGAAGGCCTTTATCTGTTTCATTTTGATGTAGTTTTGTAGTGCCTGTTTAATTTTTAACCGCAAAGGTAGAAAAAATATATGAATGGGAAAGGTTTTTGTTCGCTATATTTGTGCTTACTGTATTTTAGTAACGGCAAAAGAGACGATTAATTATATGATAAATGCTGTGTGGAGCCGGAATGCCGTGTTGTACGAGATGAATCTGCGGCAGACGACGTCCGAGGGAACGCTTGCCGCCGCTGCGGAGCGGCTCGGTTTTTTGCGGGATTTGGGCATCGATGCCGTTTGGCTGATGCCCCATTATCCCATTGGGAAGGTCGGTCGCAAGGGATCGCTGGGCTCCTATTATTCGATTCGGGATTACCGGGCTGTCAATCCCGAATTCGGGACGATGGCCGATTTCGACGCTTTTGTTCGGAGGGCTCATGCCTTGGGAATGAAGGTCCTGATCGACTGGGTGGCCAATCACACTTCGCGCGATGCCCGCTGGCTCGCGGAATGTCCGTCTGACTGGTACGAGCGGGACGCTTCGGGCCGACCCGTCGTTCCTGACGGGTGGGACGACACGGCCAAGCTCGATTACACCAATCGGGCCGTCTGGCAGGGACAGATCGACGCCATGCGTTTTTGGCTTGCGGAACACGGGGTGGACGGTTTCCGCTGCGATATGGCGATGCTGGTTCCCATCGAATTTTGGCAGGAGGCGGCACGGCGGTTGCGGGCGGTGAAACCCGACCTGTTCCTGCTGGCCGAAGCCGAGGAGGATTACCTGTTCGACCGGGCTTTCGACGCGTCGTATGCCTGGCGGCTTTATCACCTGATGAACGACGTGGCGCAGCAAAAGTGCCGGGTCGATCGTATTCGGGAGTATCTCTATGCCGATCGGGAGCACGTCCCGACCTGGGCCTTGCGGCTGATGTTCACTTCGAATCACGACGAGAACTCCTGGAGCGGGAGCGAATTCGCCCGCTTGGGGCCTGCCGTGCGGGTCATGACGGCCCTGACGTTTCTGCTGCCGCAGTCGCTGCCGTTGGTTTACACGGGGCAGGAGTTCGGTTACGACCACTCTTTCGCCTTTTTCGACCGGGACCCGCTGCCTGCTTGCGAGCCGAACGAAACGACGGAGTTCTACCGGCGGCTGATCGCTTTGCGGCACGATGCTCCGGCTCTCGCTTCCGGGGAGCGGGGCGGCTCCTTCGTCGAAATCCGCAACAATGCCGAGGATTGCCTGCTGACTTTCGTGAGGGAAACTCCGGAAAATCGGGTAGTCGCCCTGTTGAACGTGTCGCCTTATGAAGTCCATGCCGATTTCGATACGGGAATCTACGCCGGAGGCTATGCGGACGCCCTGACGGGCGAACGCGTACAGCTCTGCTCGCATGTCGATGAGCGGATGCCGGGCTGGAGCTTCCGGATTTTGACACGGCCGATGTAGATAGGCCGGATTTTTTCGTACATTTGCCGGCGACGGGGAGGCCGTTTTGCGAAGCGGCAACGGCTTCCCGGTTTCGGAAATGCGCATATAATATAAGTTGCATTAGGTAGGTTTAGTAGGACGATGAAAAAAATAATTCTGACGATATTTTGCTTCGGAATGCTGTTCCCGCTTCTGGGTTCGGCTGCCCGGCCGTACGGTGTGGAGGAGATTCCCAACGTGCAGGTCGGCAACCGTTATCGGTTCACGTCGAATCCCGACGGGGTTCTTTCCCCTTCGGCAGTCGCCGAGATAGACTCGCTTTGCTATTCGCTCAGGCATCGGGCGCTGGCCCAGGTCGCCGTGGTCGCTGTGGAGGATATTCGCGGAGATGATCTTTTCTCCTTCGCCCATACGCTTTTTTCCCAATGGGGTGTCGGCCGCGCCGATTCGGACAACGGACTGGGCATTCTCTTGGTCGTCGATCGCCGGGAAGTGCGGTTCGTGACCGGACCGGGACTGGAAGGTGTCTTGCCCGATGCACTTTGCAAGCGGATCCAGATGCGTTACATGCTGCCGTATTTCCGGGAGGGAGATTACAGCGCCGGCATGGTGGCGGGGCTGCGTGCCGTGGCATCGGTGCTTGAGGGCAGCGAGCTCGATCTGGGCGGCAACGACGATTTCCGGGCAACGGACGATTTGCCGGCGTGGGCGGTTTTCCTGATCGTCTTTCTGGTCGTCTTCGTGCCGCTGGGCGTCATGCTGGTCGGATTCTACCGTTCCAGACGTTGTCCCCGGTGTCGTGCTTTCGCGTTGGTGCTGCAATCGCGGAACCTCGTCGGGCAGACGGACCATTACAACCTGTTCGAAGACACTTACCGTTGCGGCAAATGCGGTTTCGTCGTGAAGCGGCAGTCCCGAAGTGCACGCAGCGATAACAACAACCATCGCGGGGGCGGGGGTATGTGGATCGGAGGTTTCGGCGGCGGACACGGTTCGGGCGGCGGCTTCGGTGGAGGTTTCGGCGGCGGCAGCTTCGGTGGCGGCGGTGCCGGTTCCCGTTGGTAAATTTGGAAATTCACTAAAAAACGATAGAAAAAATGAAAAAAGTTATCTGGATCGTAGTGGTCGTACTTGTGGTGCTGTTCATCAGCGGCTCCTGTTCGGCCTATAACAGAATGGTCACGGCCGAAGAGACCGTCAATACGACTTGGGCCGATGTCGAGGCGCAGTACCAGCGTCGTTCCGACCTGATTCCCAATCTGGTCAATACCGTCAAGGGCTATGCTGCGCACGAGCAGTCCACTTTTACCGAGGTGGTCGAGGCCCGTGCCCAGGCCATGTCGTTCAAACTGGATGCAGCGGACCTGACGCCCGAGAAGCTGGCCGAGTTCCAGCAGGCGCAGCAGAAGGTGGGATCGGCTCTGGGGCGCCTGATCGCCGTTGCGGAGCAATATCCCGACCTGAAGGCCAACCAGAATTTCCTGGAGCTGCAAGCCCAACTGGAAGGAACGGAAAACCGGATCGCCGTGGCCCGCACACGCTTCAACGATGCGACCCGGCAGTATAACGTGACGATCCGCCGCTTCCCTGCCAACCTGATCGCCGGCATGTTCGGCTTCGATCAGAAAGCCTATTTTGCGGCCGAGGAAGGTGCGCAGACCGTACCGGAGGTGAAGTTTTGAGATTCCGGCCTGTGAACGGCGGTGCGGCGATCCTGAAAGGTCGCCGCACCGCGTTATGTGTCGAGGTCGTAAATGGGATTTCGCCGGTCCTCCGAAGGCTTCGGCCGTGGTGCGAACCCTTTTTTGCCGCAGGGAGGTATTGATAAAAATTTCGGGGATCGCGGTTAAAATACCCGATAAATTTTTGTACTTTTGTTCCTTGAATTATCGTGGATAATTGTGACCATACCTTATGTTAAGCGTTTTATTCTACCTTTTCCTGTTCGTTATCTGCACTTTTTTTCTGGTATTGTCCGCCGTGGCGTTGCTTTTGACGTGGCCTTTCGACAAATCCCGGAGGATCGTGCACGAACTGTCCCGGATATTGGTCCGTATTTTCTATGCGGTTCCGCCTCTGTGGAAGTTCCGGGTTACCGGCAGGGAGTATATCGACCGTCGCAAACCGTACGTTATCGTGGTCAATCACCAGGCCGGTTTGGATATTCCGACCCTCTATTTCGTGCCGCTCAATTTTCGGTGGGTTTCCAAGCGGGAAGTTTTCAAGGTGCCGTTTTTCGGTCAGTTCCTTTTGCTGCACGGGGATATCTGCATCAACCGGAGCCATGCCACGGCCGCGATGGAGAAGGTGATCCGCGACGGAAAGCTGTGGCTTTCGCGCGGCGCTTCGGTGGCGATCTTTCCGGAGGGCACGCGTTCGCACGACGGCGCAATCCATCGTTTCAAGGCGGGGGCTTTCACGCTGGCCCGCGAGGCCGGCGTCGAGATCCTGCCGGTGGTGTTGTACGGTACGACCACAATGATCGGCCGCAACGGGATGTTCAACTGGCGCAATAAATTGACGGTAAGTATTCTGCCGCCAGTGAGCGCCGAACGGGTCGCCGCTGCCGATCCGAAGGAGCTGATGGAG
>OILS01000516.1_pt1 | contig 6658 bp, 5 predicted proteins | sample 1584611 | NCBI WGS metagenome assembly OILS01 (sample SAMN02674697, study PRJEB24791) | human gut metagenome, SKBSTL033 | isolation source: stool | host: Homo sapiens | place: USA
CCTTTAGGGAACCCATGCAACTGGGTTCCCTACGATTTGAACGTCTCCCGGACGTTCAAATCCACCTTCCTAGTTTTTGGGTAGGCAAAAAGATTTCATCGTCTGCGGACGACGAATCAGGGCGCTGCCCTGATAACCCGCAAGTTTTCTGGAGAAAACTTGACCAAAGACTTTTACGTCGCTCCGCTATGTTCATTTTACCCTTTTTGAGGGTCATCTGTCAATTCACTTCTCCGTCCCAAAACCGTTGCGCGCGCCCAAAATCTGCGGTAAAATGATTTTATAATTTCAAATTTTCTCCGAAAGGATTTTTAGTATGTCCACCTCACAACCTACCCCTGTCCGCGGGCGGTTCGCGCCCAGCCCCTCGGGGCGCATGCACCTTGGCAACCTCTGCTGCGCGCTTCTTGCGTGGCTTTCCGTGCGCAGCCAAAACGGCGAGATGCTCCTGCGCATCGAAGACCTCGACCCCGACCGCTGCACACGCGAAAAAGCCGAGCTTTTAATGGACGATCTAACATGGCTCGGCCTCACTTGGGACGAAGGCCCCGGCCACGAGCGCACCCACGCCCCCTACTACCAAAGCGCGCGCCGCGAGCTATACGAATCAGCGTTAAGTGAACTCCGCGCCAAAAACGATGTTTACCCATGCTTTTGCACCCGTGCGGAGCTGCACGCGGTCTCCGCGCCTCATGCGGGCGATGGCACGTTCCGCTACCCCGGTTTATGCCGAAATTTGACGCCCGCCGAAGCCGAAGAAAAAAGCCGCACGCGCCGCCCAAGCTTGCGTTTTCGCGCACCGGATGAATCCGTTACATTTGAAGATCTATACTGCGGCCCGCAAAATATAAATGTTCAGTCCACGTTCGGCGATTTCATTGTGCGCCGCAGCGACGGCGTGCACGCGTACCAGCTCGCCGTCACCGTAGACGATGCTTTAATGGGCGTGACGGAAGTCGTCCGCGGGCGTGACTTGCTCCCTTCCACCGGCTGCCAAATTCAGCTCTTTCACGCACTCGGCCACACACCGCCGCACTACGGACACATTCCGCTGCTCGTCAATCGCGACGGCCGCCGTTTAAGTAAGCGCGAGCGCGACCTCGACATCGGCGTTCTGCGCACGCGTTTCACGCCCGAAGAACTCCTCGGCCGCATGGCAAATTTACTTGGTTTCCTCGACCGCCCGGAAAAAATCACCTTAACAGAGCTCATCCCGGTCTACAAAGCGTGGTATGAAACCGCCGACACGCCGAAATTTCCGAAAAATTGCGTTGTCCCCGACAATTTCGCCATAAAATAGCCTGCAAATTTTCCATCGCTCCCCATAATTTTGATTGACGCTTATTTGTGTATATGGTATAATTTTACTTGATATATGAATTTATTTTTCACAAATTTGTTACGATTGGGGAAGTTTACATGAAAGTCAATATCGGTACATATTCTTTCGGCGGCATCGCGAGCTATCTCGGCCTCGGGCCCACGCTGCTCGATAAATTCAAGACCATCGCGTCCCTCGGCTTTACGGGCGTCGAGCTGCTGCCGGTCGACCTCGATAACGACATTGAGGACATCAAAAAATGGCTGAAAGAGACCGGCCTTGAGGTTGTCTCCATCCACGCAGAGCCGACAGAAGAGATCGTCAAAAAGATTGCCGAGCTCGGCGGCAAGGCCGTCATCTGGGCAGGCACGCCGTTCTGCAATAAGGCAGAAGCCGTCGAAGTCGCGCACAAGCTCGACGAAATGGCAGAAATGGCAGAGCCGTACGGCATCAAGATCGGCTACCACAACCACAGCCAGGAATTCTTCATGGATGAGGGCAAAACGTTGCTTGAGCACCTGCTTGACAACAGTACAAAGTGCTACTCGCAGCTCGACTGCGGCTGGGCACAGAACGGCGGCTGCTACCCGCCTTCGTTCATCCGCCGCTATAAAAACCGCTTTGTCGCCATCCATGTAAAGGAAAACAGCAAGGTGCAGGGCCCCGGCCCGAGACCGGCTTCCCGCCATGCGGCAGAAGAGGCAGGCCACGCCAATCCGTTTGCCAACGTCAAGGAAATGCCGCTTGAAGAGCGCCAGAAGATTTTGGACGGCTTCAACGCGCACATGAACAGCCCCGAGGGCAAGAAGCAGTTTGAGGTACAGTGCCCCATGGGCGCGCCGGAGTCCAACATGAACTGGCAGGACATCAAAGACGCACTCGACGAGCAGGACTTTGAAGCGTTCTGGGTCGTAGAGCGCGAAGGCTTCTACGACGAGCACGACAAGTGCATCGCCGACGACGCAAGGTGGATCAAAGAGAACATCCACTAAATTTCATACACACGAAAAAAGGACTTCTTTTCGGAAGTCCTTTTTTCTGTCTTTAAGTTGTTTACGCCGCCTTCTTATGACGTCCATGCTTTTCCATAAACGCCGGCAACGCTTCCATGCCCTGCGGCGTAACGGGGCGCACCCATTTGCCGGAGTACATGTGCCGCTGCATCAAAATGAGACGGATCGGCTCGTCGATATAACAGCACGCAAACACGATAAGGAACGGCGCTTTCCACACAAGGCCTGTCAGGCACACCAGCGGCAGCACCATCGCGTACATAAATGCAATTTCGCGGATTGTGCCGAACGCCGCGTCGCCCGCGGCTCTATACGTATCGTTCTGCACCCAGTTGCACATGCGAATAACCGCTGCCACGCAGTAAATCATCAGCATGTGCGAACCGATCTCCATCGATTCGCCGGAAAGACTCATCGCGGAAAGCAGCGGCTTGTGGATACCGAGCAGCACCAGACATACGCACAAAATCGTGCTGCCGCACAGGAACACAAGGCGTTTTGCGCGCTCGTAGGCTGCGTCCAACTCGCCGGAGCCCACGCATGTGCCGACCAAAACGGAAGCCGCATTTGAGAAACCGGCAAAGAAGCTGATGACCATGCCCTCCAGCGTGCGGAACACCGCGATGGCCGCAATGGCCTGTTCGGACTGTCTGCCCAAAACAACGTTGATAACCATGTTGCCCACGCCGATGAGCACTTCGTTGCAGATGATGGGGAAGCACTTGACGAAGTAGATTTTCACCTGCTTCTTATTCCAGCGGAAATGCTTTTTAAAGTGGAACAGATACGGGTACTTCTGCGCACGCGCCAAAATCAAAATGACCAAAACGTTGATAACCGCCGCCAAGGATGTTGCCAGCGCCGCGCCGCGCACGCCCATCTCCGGTAAGCCGAACTTTCCGTAAATGAACACCCAGTTAAGAAAAATATTCGATGCCACCGAGGCGATTGACGCAAACAGCGGGATGCGCACGCGCTCCGTAGAACGCAGCAGAGCGCTCATCGCCATGGAAAACACCTGCACGGGGTAACCGAAGCCGATGATGCGCAGATATTCCGCGCCAATCACCTGAATGCTCTCCTTATCCGTATAGAGCTTCATCACAGTTTCCGGCGCAAAAATCGCAAAGACGCCGAATGTAAGCCCGACGATCATCATGCAGGTCAGCGTCAGGCCGTAGGAATGGTCGATGCCGTCGTCATCCTGCGCGCCCCAATACTGCGAGAAAAACAGCATGCCGCCGCCGAAAAAGCCCCAGTAGCCCGCAAACATCAGCGAGGAAAACTGTGCGCAAAGGCCCACCGCGCCCACGGTCGTTTCGCCCAGCGGCGCGATCATCATGGTGTCGATCATGCTGCCGGTTGTCGTCAGCATGTTCTGCAAAGCCACCGGGATCGCGATGATCGCAAGATTTTTCAGAAATTGTTTCCACGCAAATCGCGTCTTCGTTTTCATTGTATTTTCTCCCCAAAACTCTAAAATTCGGCCCGCGAACCCCGCAGTGCCGCTTGTGAATCAGTATACCGTATTTCGCGACAAACTTCAATCCTTATTCCGCCGAATTTCCCTGCTTTTTATAACAATCCCGACATGTTTTCAACCGTTTTAAAGCACGCCCACAAAGCAAAAATTAACCCCCTGATACCCATAAAGCAATGACGGAGGAAATGTCGGCTTCATGGGCCTTCAGGGGGTCGGCAAGTGTAGCTTGTTTATTTTGTTGTGCGCAGAGGCTTTACTTCTTCGGCTGAATCAGCGGGTGGAAGCACATGACCTTTCTGACATCGTTCAGATAGGTTTCGCCCGGGCGCGATTTTCTGCATTCGTCCGTCGCATAGGGGCAGCGCGGTGCGAACTTGCAGTAGGTAATGGAATATTCCTTAGACTCCATATCCGGCAACGCCATGTCGTCATCCGCCCACTTGTCGCCGATACGCGGCACAGCGCTCATCAAAAGCTCAGTGTACGGGTGTGCAGGCTCGTCCATGATCTCCTTGGCCGGGCCGTACTCAATGAGGCAGCCGCGGTACAGCGTTGCAATGTAATCGGATACATAGTACGCCGTGGAAAGGTCATGGGTGATGTAGATAAAGGAGACCTTGTACTTATCCTTCAGCTCCTTGAACAGGTTGACGATGTTCATTTTCATGGAAGCATCGATAGCCGCAACCGGTTCGTCGGCAATGATCAACTTCGGACGGGTGATAAGCGCACGTGCAATGGAAACACGCTGCAGCTCGCCGCCGGAGAACTGGGTGGGGTATTTGCCCTTTACGACCGCCAGAGAGAGGCCGACGCTCTTCAGGGCGTCAGCTACAAGGTTTGTAGCTTCTGCTTTGTTTTTCGCAATGCCAAGGCGCAGCGCCGTGTTGAACAGGTAAGAGTCTACCGGCTTACGTGCGGAGAAAGACTCATACGGGTTCTGGAAAATCGGCTGCACTTCCAGCTTGAACTGCTTTGCGTCGTAGCTTTTCTTATCGCGGTAAGATTGGCCGTCCAGCACGATGTCGCCCATATCCGGGTTGTGCAGACGCAGAACCATCTTGCACAGTGTGGACTTGCCGCAACCGGATTCGCCAACGACGGAGAGGATGACCGGCTTATCGTTGTCGATGGAAAGCGTAACGTCGTCAACCGCAACAAGCTTTTTGCCACGAATCATACCGCCTACGCGGAAGATTTTGCTGACGCCCTTGATTTCAAGCAATTTATCAGCCATTCTTCTCTCCCTCCTTCTTCAGCAAATGGCAGGCTGCAAAGCGGCCCGGCTTAACTTCAATGAACTCCGGAATCTCTTGACGGCAACGATCCGTAGCATGCGGGCAGCGTGCTGCGAAACGGCATCCCGGAGGCGGGTTCTTCAGTGCCGGCGGACGACCCGGAATACCGACCTTCTGGCTCTTATCGCCAACGCGCGGCAGGGAGTCAACCAGCATCTTCGTGTACGGATGGATCGGGTCATTAAAGATCGCATCGGTCGGGCCAAGCTCGATGATGCTGCCGGAATACATGATCGCCATGCGGTCCGTAATCTGATAATGTACGCCCATATCGTGGCTGACGATGACCATGGTGTTCTTGAGTTGCTTCTGCAAGCGCATCAGCATCTTCAAAATACCCTTCTGCACAACAACGTCCAGAGCGGTGGTCGGTTCGTCGGCAAGCACGACATTTGGGGACATAAAGGTCGCAAGCGCGATGATAACACGCTGGCGCATACCGCCGGAAAGCTGGAACGGATAAGATTCCAAAATATCCGGGGAAAGATTCAGCTCCTCGAGGTATTTTGCAACACGTGCGAGGGTCTGCTCTTTCGTTTCATTCTTGCGGTCTTCCTGCGGAATAGAATCCAAAAACTGCTTTTTCAGGCGAACGATCGGGTTCAGAACGCTCTGCGCGGCCTGCGGAACGTAAGAAATGTTGTTCCACCAGGTCTTCTGAATGTTTCCGGATTCATAAGAAAAGGATTGTCCATTCTTTTCGCCGCTGAGGATAACCTTACCTTTGTCGATCTCCAGCGGGAACTCGATAATATCGTAGAGGGTCTTCAGCAGTGTGGTCTTGCCGCAGCCGGATTCACCGGCGATGCCGAATATCTCGTTATCGTGGATCTCAAAGTTCAGGTCGTTAAGGACGTGAACGTCACCGTCGATGAGCTTGTAAGAAGTGGACAGATTTTCGACTTTTAACATATTCGTTACCTGCCTCTCTTCATGGATAAGTAATCGTTATAGCCCGTAATGAGTAAGAACAGGCCGACAAACAGAATAACCGTTGCAACGATCGGTGCGCCGATCCAGAGATACTGCTTGTTGAAAATTGCGTTGTAGCTTCTTGCCCACTGAATCATGTTGCCGAGGGAGACAAGGTTGCCGGGGGAAAGACCCAGAACAGCAAGGCTCGACTCGGAACCGATAGCGGAAAGCGTAGCGTTCATAAAGTTGGAGAGCGACCAGGTCAGCGCATACGGCAGAATCTCGGTCACGACGATCTGCACCGTGCTTTCACCGGAGAACTTCGCCGTGTGGATAAAGTCGCGCTCTTTAATGCTCAGCGCCATGGAACGAATCTGGCGGCTCGGCCAAGCCCATGCGAACATGGCAAGCACAAGAGCCATCACGATCGTGGTGGAGCTGCCCTTCATCAGGGAGGTCATCATGATGAGGATCGGCAGAGACGGAATAACAACGAACGTATCCGTAACAATCATCAGCACGCGGTCTAAAAGGCCACCGGCAAAACCGGAAAGCAGACCGACAAAAACACCGACAACCGTGCCGAGGAATGCCACGATGAGACCGATGACGAGCGAGTTGTGGATAG
>OILS01000523.1_pt1 | contig 6566 bp, 7 predicted proteins | sample 1584611 | NCBI WGS metagenome assembly OILS01 (sample SAMN02674697, study PRJEB24791) | human gut metagenome, SKBSTL033 | isolation source: stool | host: Homo sapiens | place: USA
CATTTTTTCACGGAAGAAGTTCGTACAACCTGTACGGTCTGTACTTGTACGCACCTGTACGGCGAATTGAAGTAAATTAAAACGTGTTATCGTTTATATTTCGCATTTCTGTACGCCGTACAGATCGTACGGGTTATTTGAAGTCCGTACAGATTTTTTGTACACCCCAAGAAGGAGCGTGATCTATGAAAGCCCAATACGGCATTTTAAGGTTCAAAAAGTACAAGGGGCCTGCCATCAGCCCCATCGAAGCCCACAACGAGCGCACCAAGGAGCAGTACGCCAGCAACCCGGATATCGACACGAGCCGGAGCCGCTACAACCTCCATCTGGTGCAGCCGCAGGGCAGATACCGGGAGGAAGCTGACCGCATGATAGCCGCCGCCCACTGCCGTGTCCGCAAGGACAGCGTGCGGGTGGTGGAAGCTCTTGTCACCGCCAGCCCGGAACTTGTCGGGGCAAGGCCCCTCCATCTTGCTGCGCAAGACCGTTCTGTCACTTAAAAGCCCCACTGGGGCTTTCATTGTTCCGCTGCGCTTCACAAACGCGAAGTTTTTCAAGGATAAGACCAACCGGGAGATCAGGGCGTACTTTGCGTACGCCCTGAAATTTTTGGAGGGCAGACAGTGCCCGGATACCTTTCTCTCTGCTGTTGTCCACATGGACGAGAAAACGCCCCACCTGCACCTCTGCTTCGTACCCCTGACTGCTGACGGACGACTGAGCGCCAAGGAGATCATTGGCAACCGCAAGAACCTTGTGAAGTGGCAGGACGAGTTCTGGCAGCACATGGTCAAGCAGTACCCGGAGCTGGAACGGGGCGAAAGCGCCAGCCAGACCGGGCGGGAGCATATCCCGCCCCGCATCTTCAAGGAGATGACCCAGCTGACCAAGCAGAAGGAGCAGTTGGATGCCCTGCTGGTGGGTATCACCCCCTTCAACGGCAAGAGCCGTGCGGCGGAGATCAGCAAGGTGCTGGACAGCTATATCCCCAACGTAGCACGGATGAAGGACCAGCTGCGAAAGTACAACGTAGCCTTCACCAAGACCGCCGCCGAAAACGAAAAACTGAAAGAGAAGAACAAGACGCTCTCTGCCTCGCTGGACAAAGCGAAGGAAGGGAGCGTCTTGAAGCGTCTGGAGGATGCCAAGCTGCGGCAGGACTATGAAGCCGCCCTGAAAACGCTGGACAGCATCCCGCCGGAGGTCATTCGATTTTATGAGAACCGCACGCAGGAGCCTGCGATGCGCCACGATAAGTAAGGAGCAACGCCTATGTGTAATGAAATGTACGAGAATGTGAAATCTTTTGATTATACGAAAAAGTCCTTGCAGTCGGACTCTGATCCGGCTACAATGGAGGTGGTCACTCGAACCAATGCCGTCAAGTCTCCGACCAACAGCCCTGAGACCACAAAGCTGGTGTACACGGTAAAGGAGGTCGCACAGATGCTGGCCATCAGCCAGCGTGCCGCCTACAACCTGTGCAACAGCACCACCGAGTTCCGTGTCCTGCGGGCAGGCGGAAGCATCCGCATCCCGAAAGACAGCTTCGATGCGTGGCTCTACCGGGCAGCTTGATAAGGAGGCAAATCTATGGCATATATCACGAAACGCGGCAGTTCTTACAGTGTCCGCTACACCTATCAGGACGAGCACGGCAAGAGCTGCGACAAATGGGAGAGCTTTCCCACCAAAGAGGAGGCGGTGAAACGCCAGAAGCAGATCGAGCATGAACTGGCGACCGGCAATTTCCTGATCCCGTCCACAGTGACGGTGGCGGAGTTCCTGATGGACTGGCTGCCCAAGCAGTGCAGCAAGCACAAGTGGGCACCCAAGACCTACCAATCCAATCTGGCCCTTATCCAGAACCTCATCATCCCCTATATCGGGGAGATGCAGATGCAGAAGCTGCGGCCTTACCACATCGAAGCCCTGTACGACACTCTGAGCAAGACCCCTTGCGGACAGTATGTGGGCGGCAAGCGGCGAGACCTCTCGCCCAAGCAGCAGAAGCGCACCCTCTCCGGCACTACCCTCCATGAGGTCCACCAGTTGCTGCACAATTCCTTTCTGCTGGCGGTGGAGTGGGGCATCCTCATCAAAAGCCCTGTCCCGGTGGAAGCGCCCAAAAAGACCACCCAAGAGCGCAGCATCTGGGAGGTGGAGGAGATGCGGGCAGCGCTGGACAGCATGGAGGACCCCATCCTGCATCTGGCGGTGCACCTGACGCTGGTGGGTGCACTCCGAGAGGGTGAGGTTGCCGGTCTGACCCCGGAGGACATCGACTTTGATGCCGCCAACGGCATGGGCACCTTCACCGTCAACCGTTCCATGCAGCGAGTGCAGAAGGACACGCTGGCACAGGTGGACAAGGGCTGCATCCTCCGCATCTTCCCGGACAAGCTGGAGGGCAGCAAGACCTCCCTCATCCTGAAAGACACCAAGACCGAAGCCTCCTGCCGCACCATCTTTATGACCGCCGCCCTGCGAGAGGAACTGAAGCAGTGCCTGGAACGGTGTGGCGCCCAGGTCGAGTGCTGCCTCGTAGACATTCTGGTTCATCTTCTTGAGCCGTGGCATTACGCTGAGCACCACGTAGGGTGTGCAGAAGGTGATGTGTGCCAGTACCACTGTGGTGAATCCTTGCGATATGCCGAAGCTGACGAACAGCAGGAACAGCGACACACCGGTGATAATGTCTGCATTCATCATCGGGATGGCATTGGCGAAGTTCATTACCTGCCGTGTGCGCGAGCGCAGATTGAAGATGCCGATGGCTGCAATGCTGCCCAGCGCCGTACTGGCGGTGGCGGCAAGCAGGGCAATGGCGAATGTGTTCCAGATGGCATTTATCAGCGAGTGGTGCATCCCGCCCGTAAACAAGGAGCTGTACAGCTTGGTGGAGAATCCCGTCCAGTTGCCCAGCACCTTTGCCTCCGTGAAGGAGAATATCATAATAATTAAGATGGGCGAGTAGAGCAACGCCAGCAGCAGCCACAAGTAGCCGCGGGTTAAGATTCGTGTCATCATATCACACCTCCGCTTTCATTCGATGCCCCGTCCTCCTCGTTGGTAAAGAGGATGGTGATGCCTATCAGCAGCAGCATGATGAGCGAGAGGGCGGCACCGTAGTTCCACATTCCGTTGTAAATATTCTCTTGCACCGTGGTGCCGAACAGTTTGATGTTGTTCATTGTCAGCAACTCGGCAATGGCAAAGGTAGAAACCGTAGGCATAAACACCATCACTATGCCGCTCATCACTCCCGGCATGGAGAGCGGCAGAATCACCTTGCCGAATACGCGGGTAGGAGAGGCTCCCAAGTCCTGCGCAGCCTCAATCAGATTGTGGTCCATCTTCTGAAGGGTGTTGTAAATGGGGTATATCATGAACGGCAGGAAGTTGTAGACCATACCGAACACAAGGGCACCTTCGCCCAGCGGCAGGTTCAGGAAGTCGAACAGCGCCACTGTGGCAAGCGTACGTATCAAGATATTCACCCACATGGGGAGGATGAACAGCACCACCATGGTGCGTGAGGTGTTGAATTGCTTCTGGCTCAGGATATACGCTGCCGGATAGCCCAGCAGCAGGCAGACCAGCGTGGTGATAACGGCTATTCCGATGGAGTAGACAAACGTGTTCATCGCTTCGGGGTGCATCATGAACTTGCGGAAGTTGGCCAACGTAAACGCCCCTCCGTCGTCCGTAAAGGCATAGAGCACGATGAGCAGCAGCGGTACTATGACAAATACAAGCAGAAACAGCGCGTAGGGTACCGTCCAGTTGCGCCGGCGCATGAAGAAATGGGATAACTTATTGAGCACTTCCTTCCTTATTAAGAGATTGAACAATCCGTATATTTTGAGGGGCGATGGTGATACCTACGCGGTCGCCGTCGTCCCACACGTCGTTGGTGTCGACAAAGATGTCTTCGTCCCAGTCCGTAAACACGGTCAGGTGGTAATGGTTCCCTTTGTAGAGGATGAATTTCACTTCACCCGTCAGACGGCCGTCCTCTTCGTTGTCTTCGAGGATGACGTGCTGGAAGTCCACTTCCACCTGCACGGCGCTGCCCGGCTCGATGCCCTGCACGGGGAGGCACTCGAAGTTACAGCCCAGGAACTCTACGTGCGTCTCGTCCACCAGCTTTCCCTCGAAGGTGTTGCAGGTGCGTTCCTTCTTCATCACGTGGATGTCGAAGGGTTTCACCAGCAGGCCGACTTCGCGTCCTGCCTCGAAGGCATGGTAGTCCTGCACCATCAGCTCGTAGCCTTCGCGCGTCTGCACCAGCATTTCGTAGTGTACGCCTTTGAAGATGCAGCTGGTTACGGTCCCCGTCAGCTGTGCGGCGTCGGATACATCGAAGATGTAGATGTCTTCGGGGCGAATCACTACGTCTACCTGCATCTGCTCGCCAAATCCCGTGTCTACGCATTCAAATTCGTGTCCGCAGAAGGTGACGGCTTTATCCTTTATCATAACTCCGTTCAAGATGTTGCTTTCACCAATGAAGTCTGCTACGAAGGAGTTGATGGGTTCATTGTAGATGTCCGTCGGCACGCCTATCTGCTGGATGCGGCCTTCGCTCATCACGACGATGGTGTCGCTCAAGGTCAGCGCCTCTTCCTGGTCGTGGGTGACGTACACATTGGTGATGCCCACCGTGTGCTGGATCTCCTTGATGACGGTGCGCATCTCCACGCGCAGCTTGGCGTCCAGATTGGACAGGGGCTCGTCCATCAGCAGCACTTCGGGCTTCACCGCCAGTGCGCGTGCGATGCACAGACGCTGCTGCTGGCCGCCGGAAAGGCCCAGCGCGCTCTTTTTCAGGCGGTCCTTCACTTCATCCCACAGGGCCGCGCCCCGCAGGCTGCTTTCCACCAGCTCGTCCAGCTCAGCCTTATTGCGCACGCCGTGCAGCTTGGGGCCGTAGGTGATATTGTCGTAAATGCTCATGGGGAAAGGATTGGCCTTCTGGAACACCATGCCCACCCGGCGGCGCAGGTCGGTAAGCTGCATTTCCCGGGCAAAAATGTCCTCGCCCTTGAGCCGCACATCGCCCTCGATGCGCACATTCGGCACAAGGTCGTTCATGCGGTTGAGGGTCTTTAAAAAGGTGGACTTGCCGCAGCCGGAAGGGCCGATGAGAGCAGTGATCTCCCGCTCGCCCACGTCCAGCGAGATGCCTTTCAGCGCCTTGAAGTCGCCGTACCAGAGGTTCAGGTCTTTTGCCGATATCACCGGCACATTCGTGTTTTCCATAGAGTACCTCATTGTTAAATTTAAAACTCCCTCAGTGAGGGAGCCTTTTGTTCTGCCGCAAAGCTTTATCTTCCCGATAAGCCTCCCTCCATGAGAAAGACTTCCCCCGGCCGGGACAGATTCTCCCCGCGCCGGGGAGAAATGTCACCGCAGGTGACAAAGAGAGGAGCAGATGTCACGCAAGTGACAAAAAGGGGAGCAGTGGCATCGCGCAGCGATGACGGAAGGAGTTATTTTACTGTTTCTGTTTCAGCTTAGTCTTTGCCAGCCGCGCCGCAAGGTTGATGGCCAGCACCAGCACCAGCAGCACCGCGCCGATGCCCCATGCGGAATCAAAATCGCCGTCCTCAAAGGCACGCAGGTACAGCAGCACCGACAGGGTGGCACCGTTGGAAGTGTAGGCTTTGGCCACGCTCTTGGCAATGACCTCTGCGGCACCGGCGGTGAAAAGCAGGGCGGCACTTTCGCCCACGATGCGGCCCACAGCCAGAATGCAGCCGGTCACGATGCCGTCGATGCTGCAGGGCAGCACGATGGTGCGGATGATGTGCCACTTGCCTGCACCCAAGCCCATGGCACCCTCACGGTAGCCCTGCGGCACCGTCTTGAGGGATTCCTGCGTGGTGCGGATGATGGTGGGCAGGTTCATGACTACCAGCGTGAGCGAACCGGACAGCAGACAGGTCTGGAAGCCCAGTGCCTGACTGAACACCAGCATACCCACCAGACCGTAGATGATGCTGGGGATGCCCGCCAGCGTCTCATTCGTGAACTCGATGACCTCAATGAGCTTCCGGTTGGAGGCGTACTCCGTGAGGTAAACTGCCGCGCCCACGCCCAGCGGAAGGACGATGAGCAGGGTGAGCAGGATGACATATAACGTGTTGAGGATAGCGGGCAGGATGCCGTCGGTGCCTTTGAGGACGCTGGCGGTGGTGGAAAGGAATTCCCAGCTGATGTTGGGGATGCCCCGCACCAGTACCAGCCCGATGACGCCCACCGTGAGGGCGATGACCAGCACTGCCGCCGCCCAGACCAGCGCGGTCATGATGACGTTCCATGCGCGGCGGGAGGGGGAGAAGTCACTTTTCATCCTTGTTTCCTCCCTTCAGCACAGCGTTGAGCAGCACATTGATGACCATGATGAAGACGAACAGCACCAGCGCGATGCTGAACAGCGCCTGCTTCTGCAGGCCGCTGGCGTAGCTCATCTCCTTGGCGATGGCCGTGGTCAGGAAGGTGACGCTGCGGAAGAGGCTGTCCGGCATATTGGGGCTGTTGCCGGCCACCATCATGAC
>OILS01000527.1_pt1 | contig 6532 bp, 9 predicted proteins | sample 1584611 | NCBI WGS metagenome assembly OILS01 (sample SAMN02674697, study PRJEB24791) | human gut metagenome, SKBSTL033 | isolation source: stool | host: Homo sapiens | place: USA
AGACGTGTGCTCTTCCGATCTGATGGGATATAGGAGAAAATTCTTATGCTGTGTATGATATTATAAAAGAAGACAGTAATCTATTCCGTCTTCAGTTTAGGGTAATAAAAAAGAGTAGGAGTGAAAAATGATGAACAATATAGATATTAAAAACAAAAGAATACTGCTATTCGATTTTGACGGGACGTTGGTCGAAACCGCATCTGGAGGTCTTTATGCAAAAGATCTTACTGATATGAAGATTAAGCAAGATGTCGTGAATAGGGCACTTGATCTTATGGAGCAAAATGGCGTTAAGTACTTTGGTATAATAAGCAACCAATGCGATGTGGGTGTCGGGTTTGTTTCCGATGAAGATATTGATGCGAAGATAAATTATGTCCTTAGATGCGTTCATGATCTTGCAGTGAAAAGAGGCATAAGAGACGTAGTGTATGGTCATTATGAGTGTTTTTCAATTGATGAACATGATCCGATGATGAAGCCTAATCCTGGTATGGTGTATAAGGCACTTGGTGCTTGCAGGTTGATGATGGATAGCGTAACATATGAAGATATTATGAAAATGACGCTGATGGTAGGAAACGCCAGTGGTCTGCCAGAGCAGTTCTCTGATTCGGATAAGGTATGTGCTGAGAAGGCCGGCGTTGAATATATGGATGTTATCACGTTTGTTGGTAAAGATCTTGATTTGAATTATGTGTTGTCCAAAGAACATACAAGTGAAGGAATAGTTATTCTCAACAACGATCATATATATATCCTTGAAAATCCTTATGGCGTTGGTCTTAATATAAAAATCACTTTAAAAGATTTTTATAAGATTGAAACCGATGATGGAAAAACTGCAACCGTAGATGATGTGCTGAATATAAGGATTGATAAAGATCAGAATTTTAATTCATATAGTGATGTTATAAAAATAGAAACATTAAAAGACGGTAGTATCAAATATACAAGCTTATATCATGAAAGTAAAGAAAACGGCGATAGTTTATCATAAATCGGATTTAGATGGCGTTGTGTCGGCAGCCATCGCAACTATGTACGAAAACAGTAAAAACAGGGATGTTGTTCATATCCCGTATTCGTATGAAGATGATGTTAAGAAAGTTACCAGCAAGGTGCGTGACTTAGATGTTGTTTACGTTCTTGACGTGTCTTTTGGAGCAGAATCTAAAACTGTTTTCAAGGAGTGGCTTGATGAAGGAAAGAGCCTTATGTGGATAGATCATCACAAGGGAATTATTGAGGACAGTAAGACATGGGGGTTCGTAGTTCCAGGGTTAAGGAGGGTAGGTACCGGTGCGTGCGCTCTGGCCTCGGACCTGCTGACGGGGAAGGTGCCGGCGATCGTCCGGTGCCTGTCAGACTACGATGTGTGGAATAAAGAATCCGAATTAGGCTGGGATACGGTAGTAGCTGTCCAGTATGCCTTGAGATCAAAAATGCGATTGAATGTGTCAATAGCATTGTCGTATTTGTATGATCACTTTAAAGAAGATATGAAGGACAATGAAATTGATCTTATTTTTTATGATCTCGCTAAAGAAGGACGTGCTATAATTAACTACATGGCTGGTAAAAACGAACAAGAGGTAAGTGCGTATTCGTTCGAAGCTTACGTAGACGAGGTTAAGGTCGTGGCGATGAATACTACGGAATTTAGTTCTAAAGTATTTGATTCTCTTACACGAGACTGGTTAGACGGTAGAAAAATTAAAGCCCTTATGCCATTTTGTATCATGCCAGGTGGTAAGGTTAGGTTCTCTCTTTATGAATGCGTGGAAGACAGCGCGGATTGCTGTGAAGTAAGTAAGAGATTCGGTGGTGGAGGACATGCTGGTGCTGCTGGATTCGTTATAGACGTATCAAGTGACCAGTTTAAGGACTTCCTTGAAAACCATAAACTTACTTCAATTCAATAAATTAATAAGGTCGTGTTTTAAATAGGATTGGTTTCTATCAATCCTATTTTTTTTGTTGTGTGTGAGGTGGGTATGTGATGGGAGAGAGGGTAAAAGATGTTTATGTGATGGGAGAGATATGTGAGAAAGATGTTTATGTGATGGGAGATATGAAAGATGTTTATGTGATGGGAGATATGAAAGATGTTTATGTGATGAGGGATATGAAAGATGTTTATGTGATGGGAGATATGAAAGATGTTTATGTGATGGGAGAGAGGGGGTACCTATCACGAACCTCCCGCCCCCGAAACGCGTTTTCTCCCCCACACCCCCCTTCGCTTGAAAACCGTAAACGCGTTTTTACCTTAAACCTACAAACTGTCTGATTATCAATCACTTATTTAAATTATTGATAATCAATGTATTATTATAACCTATTGATTATAAGCCACTTAAATAAGCATATATCCTACATATTAATGTACGCGTATAATACCGCTCCTGTATGTTTTTATAACTTGCTGATAATCAGATAATATAATCGAAATTAATACAAATTAACAAAAAAAAGATAGCATATATATATGTAATACCGAAAAAGGTTGTATATTTACACCGTATTCAAGCGAGAATATTGGCGTTACATAATGAAGCTATATATATACTCCCGTTGGGTGTATTGTATGGCGATACCTTTTGCCTCTTTGCGTTGTAAAGAGGTGATATATTGAGGTGATATTGTTTAACAAATAAATACATATTGATATGATTACAAAGAAAAATGTTAACAAGCTACAGAACGCTGTTATTAAAGAGAATGCCTCTAACCTGGTGGGTGCTGTAAAGTTGTATAATGCTTTATTTGCAAATGGTGCTGACCTGAAAGCAATTTGTAAGACGTTGGAAATACCAGCCGAATATGCTGTAAAGGTTGCAGCACTCGCAAAGGACAAAAAACGGCTGGTTGCCGTGTGTAGCCAAATGTTGCCTAAAGTGGGTGATACCTTTGTTAAATTTTCTCTATACTCTAAAGTATATAAGGATAACAAGGTAGACAAGGAAAAAGGAATCGAGGCAAAAACGGCTGATTGGTGCGCGGAAAATGTGATTTATGGCGGGGAGTATAAATCTTTCGGTTTTTCAACCGCTGAAACGTTGGAGACTAAAAAAAGCGCAAAGTGGCTTGTTAAAGAAACGGATGAGTATAAAGCTACTTATGTAGCCGTTAAGATTAAATCTTATTCAATCCGTACCATTGCAAAGTGCGTGAGTGAGTATTTAACACATGAAAGCAACCAGCAGTAAAAAAAGGTTAGGCGCGTACCGTTAAACGCGCTTGTACGCCGTTGTCAGTGGGTGCACGTCCCGCGTATGCTTTAGACTGAAGCTGACAAAACAGAGAGTTATTTTACATATTGGAGATAGATATACCGGTATCGAAGCCGTTGGCAATTAAAAATACGGTATTGCTGCATGAACTGCACTAAATAAGTGTGGTTTATGTTAGGTATGTTAGTACAGTTTGGAAAACATACCGTTGTACGCGGTTTATCTCCAGACCGAAACGTGTCTTACTTGCCTACACGTAAAATAGGACAAGGCTGTAGATTAAATTACAGGGTATAAACATGTAGCCTACCATGTAGGAGCGTGATATATCAAAGCGCAAGGACACAATCGCCTTTATTTGTGGCTAAGTTGTGTAGCAGACGGAAAATATAATAACAACATAGTACGGGCCTGTACACAAGAACTACGTACTAATTACGGGCTGTTGGTTGTAGCATAAAATTCGTATAGAATAGGAATGCGTGTTCGGTTCGATTCCGGAGCAACCTCTAAATTATAAACAATATAATAACATGGGAAAGAAAGCAATGATCAACGCTTTAACTGAAGCGTTCAATAAATCTAAAAACAGTTGCGTAAAAATAACATTGCGTAACTATATCGAGACGGTTGAAGCACTAAGCGAAAGTGAGTACAAAGAGGCGGAAGGTTTCTATATTGAAGCACTTAACCGCTGGGGTTAATCATAATTAAAGCATAAAGAAAATGGAAAGGAAATTTAAATCTCACATGGTAGACGTTCGCGGTCTGTCCAGGAAAGAAGCTAAAGAAAAGCGGAAAAGAGCGTATCGTGAATTTATGTTGTATCGTGATCTCAAAGAAGCGTATCATGCCGATACAGGAAAGGACAAATGCAAGCGTAAAGTTCATACATCACGAACATACGTCAAGGAAAACATAAACAGCATTTAAATAGGAGTAGGGTTGTTCCGAACGTCGGAGCAGCCCTATTTTCGTATCCTACTCTTTCTATTTACGGGTAGGTATTCTGAGAGTGAACGGCGGATGTGAACGATATTGGTCTAAAACGAAACAAAAATAGGAGTATTCGGATATAATGCCGGTATTTTGTCTATATGCTGTCGTTAAAATTGGTCTAAAACGAAACTGGAGGCGGTTTTCTGACCCAAAATAGGGTGTCGGATGCCGCCTTTTTCGTCTCTATGGATTGAAAATTAGGCTTATTGTATTTTTTTTAAAAATTAGGTATGCTTGATTATCAATTAGTTAGGTTTTATAATACCCGTATTTTCGGACATACTTATTGTATTTTTTTTATTTTATGTGGTGGTTTTTATTAGTAGCTGACTTTTATTTTCTGTCGGTTGGTATCCGTTCTATGTTAGAGTACGGACCGGATCAGTATAATGTTGTAATGGTCTTTTGCTTTTCGTTTTTGGCTTTGATTATAGGTTTGAATATCTATCTCGATAGGAGGAGCAGGCGGTAGGGCGTGGGCTAAAGTTCTCTATTTTCTCTATGGAATGATATTATCTCTAAACATCCCATATCCCATGCCATAGTATAGCTCAGTAGCGCTCTCCGTATGCCGGTAGTGAGGCGGTAGAGCGCAGGTTCTATGCGGAAAGTCGGAGGATCAGCCGGGGTTGGAGAGGGGGAAGGGGAGGGGCACTCCCTTCCAACAAAATTAAGACTTACAGTGCTTTAAAACAGCATAATGTAGGGTTTTCCAACAAAATTCAACAGATCAGCGTTTTAAAACAGCATAATGTAGGGTTTTCCAACAAAATTAAGACTTACAGTGCTTTAAAACAGCATAATGTGAGTTTATTCTACAAAATTCAATAGGTTGAGAGTTGAAAACTATATTCTATAGATTAGTAGTAATCGGAATGTATAACAATTAAAACATAAACAACATGAACGTATATGACTTTGCACCTGACTTAGATTTGAGTAAGGAGGGAGAAGGTTCTATTTTTGGGGTAAGAGGAATAGGAGGTAGTGATGGTATAGTATATGCTAAGGTAGTTAGCTGTGCAGAAGTTAAGGATTACAGTTGTGATAGGTGTATTTTTTATGATTGTTATAAGGATAAATGTTTATTATCGCGTAGTGATAGTTGTGTAGATGGAGACTGGATTTGTAGGTACGAACAGGCTGCCATAGAGGGGGAGTAGGCGGCGCCTTGGGCTAAGGCCTGCGGTTGTAGGTGGAACGTAGGTCGGAGCAGAGCCGGAACAGTTTATTGTGGAACTAAAAAAAATAAAAAGGAGGAGATAGCGATATGAAAAAGGCATTTAAGATATTTTCTATTATGTTTGTCATAGAAATAGTGCTGATAGCTATTTTAGATGCTATGGCGTAAGTGAGAAAAATTTCTTCATTAATTTTCTTATGCTTTAGACAGAATGCTCCCATCTGCGAAGATCGGAGCATTTGCTTTATGGGATTCATGGTGCAGCAAGTCGGTTCGATTCCGGCGATCTCACACAACATTAAAATAGGGAAGAACATGTTAAAAGAAGAATTTGAAGAACTGATTAAAAGGGAGGTAAACGAAAATCAGTATAAAAACATAGAAACGGCATACGAGGCTTTGCCGGAGTATATGGATAAGATGTATTTAGCAAGTGCTATTTCAAATGATATTGGGAAAGCTATTAATGTCTTATCGTTTTTAGGATCGCATATAAGCGAGTTAATGGGTTCGATAATAATCGAAAGGCAAAAGGTGGAATCATGTGCCTATGATTTAATAAACAAATCGCATGAGGAGGATGACTTGAAAGCAAGAGAGATTGCCGTGCGATTAATAGGAGAGAGGGAAACAGTGGCATACACAGTAAAAGAAGGGCTGCCATTGTGGGAACAAGATAAAAAGTTTATAATAGAATTAATAAAGGAGGATAGAAAATGAAAGACGGTATTGTATTGCATCCAGAGTATGGGTTGAATCCATCCATAGAACTATGCATAGTATGCGGTGAAGAGATGGGGATTGCTTTATTAGGGAATAACATCAAAGGGCAGGCGCCGTATCATATATGCACGGGAGAAATATGTGGCAATTGCAAAAAGATAATAGATGACGGAGGTTGTTTTATTATCGAAGTTGAGGATGGATCAGATCAAAAGAATCCGTATCGTACAGGGAGATATTGCGCGATAAAGAAAGAAGCAGCAAAGAAAATACTTGGACAGGAGCATAGTATTGTGTACATGGAAAAGTCTGCGTACAGTCAAATAATACCACAAAAATAAAGAAAGATATGTTTACAAAAGAAGAGCGATTATTCATATGGAAAAAG
>OILS01000539.1_pt1 | contig 6471 bp, 5 predicted proteins | sample 1584611 | NCBI WGS metagenome assembly OILS01 (sample SAMN02674697, study PRJEB24791) | human gut metagenome, SKBSTL033 | isolation source: stool | host: Homo sapiens | place: USA
CCGATACCTCCAACTGCTGATAATCGTAGCGGTCGAGCGTATCGAGGCCGTAGGTGTAGTCCGTAATCACGCGCAGCAGCCCGACCGCCTCGGATTTCGTAACCTCCTTCGCAGCCAAGACATGGGAGAGCAGGCGGACGGTCTTTTTCAGCTCCTCCAACTGCTCGGCTTTCGCTTGATTATTGACGGCATAACCCTTTATAAGGTACTCTTTCAGCACCTTGTTCGCCCAGATGCGAAACTGCGTGCCGCGCGGCGACTTGACACGGTAGCCGACAGAGATAATCACGTCAAGGTTGTAGATATTCTGTATACGGCGAATCGTGCGCGTACCCTCTTGGCGAACTTGTAAGGATCTCTTACAAGTTGCCTCCTTTTCCAATTCGCCCTCTCGAAATACGTGGTTCGTGTGCATTGTAATATTCTGCGGGGTCGTCTGAAACAACTCCGCCATCTGCGCCTGCGTCAGCCATACGCTGTCGCTCTCCATGCGGACTTCCAGACGGGTCTCGCCGTCGGCCGTCCGGTAAATGATGATCTCCCCGTTGTCCATAGAAACAAAGATACGAAGAATTCGTGAGATTCAGGCAGATTTTGGTGGAATAAAGTAAGTGGTTGGAGACTAAAGGAATTGGGTGTTGAATGACTGTATTCTTCCTTTTTCCAAAAAAGCGGGATATTGAGGAGTTGTGAGGTAATTTTGCTACCTATCCGTTGCCTTTTTTAGTGTCGAACGACATCGAAAATGAAACGTGAAACTACTCTGATTTCGCCTCTGCCATCTCAAAGAACCCTTGTTTGAGAGAATAAAGATACGCAGAATTTTCCGTATATCGGTAAAATATGCCTATTGTTTTCTGTTTCAAGGGGCTGTTTCTATGTTCTGCCATATTTTTCATGCTGACAGGTAACTCTATACCGGTTAATTTTGCAATTAAAAGTATAGAGCTATGAATCAAGAAGATGTAAGGGTTTCGTTCTACCTGAAAAAGAGCGAAGCGGACGAGCAGGGAGAGTGCCCGATTATGGGCAGGTTGAATGTAGGCAAGTATTCCGAGGCGGCCTTCAGCATGAAGATGACGGCTCCGGAATCGGCATGGCTTTCCGGTCGTGCCACGGGGAAGAGCGCAAGGTCAAGGGAAATCAACCGGCAGTTGGACGAGATACGCGCTTCGGCACTCTCCATCTATCAGGACTTGTTTGCCCTTCGGGAGAAAGTATCAGCCGAGGAGGTGAAATGTATCCTTTTGGGCATGGCTTACGGGCAGGAAACTTTGGTGGCGTTCTTCCTCAGTTTCATAAAGAAATTCGAGAAAAAAGTCGGAATCAATCGTGAGGAAAGCACGGCCACATCCTACAAGTATGCTTGTGGCCAACTCATGCAGTTTCTCAACAAGGAATACAACCTTTCGGACATTCCCTTCACGGCATTGGACAGGTCTTTCATAGACAAATATGATCTATACCTGCGGACGGACTGCCAACTGAGTGCGGGAACTATTCTGCTGCTGACCACACAGCTGATGACGGTTATCCGGAAAGCGAAGTCGGCAGGTATCCTGACGTCCAATCCGTTTGCAGGCTATGAGGCGGAACGACCGGCAAGGGAAATAAAGTATCTCACGGAGCATGAACTGGAACGCATCATGTCGACACCGCTCCATAACAGGAAACTCTACCATATCCGTGATCTGTTTCTCTTTTCCTGCTTTACCGGCATTCCATACGGGGATATGTGCCGCTTGTCGGATGAAGACCTCGTGGCTGTCGAGGACGGCACATTGTGGATTAAGACCTCCCGCAAGAAAACAAAAATCAGCTATGAGGTCCCCTTACTGGATATTCCGCTCTATATCCTTGAAAAGTACAGGGATGCCGCACCGGAAGGAAAACTGCTGCCGATGTACAGCAACAGCGAATTGAATAACGCGCTGAAAACCATCGCAGACCTGTGCGGTATCAAGCAACGACTCGTATTCCATCAGGCCCGCCATACCAGCGCGACGACCGTACTTCTGTCGAACGGAGTCCCGCTTGAAACCGTGAGCAAGATATTGGGGCATGAACGGATAAGCACCACCCAGATTTATGCCCATGTGACCGATGATAAAGTAGAGAACGACACCCGTATGCTCGATGCCAAGATTGCCGAGCGGTTCTCGGTTGCCATTTAACCTGTATGTCTAATATTAAACTTATCAGCCATGAACGTAAATAACAACATTCGGAATAAAGAGATAAAGCACCGCAGCACGTTTGCCATCCTGTTCTATATCAACCGTACAAAGGTACGCAAGGATGGAACGTGCCAGCTGTTGTGCAAGGACAGATTCGATAATACCCTTATGCTTTATGCGTTAATGTCATCGAAACCAGAAGATGTAGAGAAGCGTGAAAAACTCGGCATCAAAGGCAGAGACGATAGTTAAAGGGGTGACAGCAGAGCATGAGAAAATGGGTGGCAGGATTGTTACTTTCTATATCTGTTATATTGCTTACGATCAGTCTGTATTTCTTAATTGGATTTTTTATGCAGGAAAGACAGGATAATCAGTTACAGCAGGAACTGCAGGAGCTAATGCAGAAAAGAGAGGATGAATCGGAAGAAGATGCTTCCGGCGATTCTTTGATAGAGATAGATGCTGGAATTTTGGCATTGCATGAAGAAAATCCGGATTGTATTGGCTGGCTGACCATTGATGGAACGAGAATAGACTATCCGGTCATGTACCGGCCCGGAGATAAAAATTATTATCTGCATCGGGATTTTAACGGGGAATATTCTGCAAATGGTTGTTTATTTCTGGCAGAGGAATGTGTACCAGGAAATTCGGACAATCTGATCATATATGGACATCACATGAACAGTGGAAAGATGTTTGCTGACCTTGAAAAATATAAGGACGAAGGATTTTACGAAGAACATCCGACAATCCTGTTCCGCACGATATGGGGAAATGAACAGTATCAGATATTTGCAGCATTTACAACACCCGTTTATACAGGGAATGATTTTGATTATTACAGTTTTATCAAAGCGGGAACAGTGGAGGATTATAAAAAATTTGTTGCTTCCGTTAAGGAAAAATCACTTTATCAGACAGGAACAACAGCAAAATACAGAGATAAGGTACTTACACTGTCTACCTGTGAGTATTCCCAGAAAAATGGGCGTATGGTACTGGTTGCAAAGAAAAATAACGGAAAATTACCATAGATCAGGAGATGATGACCATGCAGGAGCATGAATATAAAGCAAGGGACAAGACTGTCCAGAAGATGAGCCGGGATGGACTCCGGGAAAAAAATCTCCGCAGTAAAAAGGAAAAGCGGATTACCGGGCGTGAGGCAGATGAGAAGAAAACAGCCGGACACAGGGAACAGGAGCTGGACTTTGGAAAGGTCAGAAAAACTCATACTGCAGAAGAAACAGTTGAGGGAGTGAAAGAAGGAAAACACAGACTGCAGTCCAAACACGCTTTTCTGGAACAGGAAGAACTTGCAGAAGCGGAAGAAATGGAAAACTCAGAAATGAGTGATGATAAAGCAGGCGGGGAGAAATCTCCGTCTGTTTCACGTTCCAGACTTCGTAAAGAGAGTATCCGGGGACATCCGGGACGTGATGCTGAAACATCGGAACCGGACAGGCAGAGCCGAAAGAAAAAGATGGTTGTAGCTTATGCAGCGAAAGAACAGAAATGCTACCATGAAAAGTCAGAAGTTGATGAAAAATCAATGGAAGATTTTCGGGAAGAGATTAAAGGAAAGACGAAAAGGGAACAGACGCTAAAAGAACAGAAAAAATCAAAATCCCGTCTTTCCTTTGAAGATGAAAGTAAAGGTATGATTTCCGGTAGCGGAATGGCAAGAAAGGGAGCAACCGTTGTTTCAGAAACGGTATCTGCCTATGGTCAGAAAAAAATCAGAGAGGATACCGATGATAATGCTGCTCTTGATGCAGCAGATCAGATGGAACTTGCGGGAGAAAGTCTTGCAAGAAAGTCAATTTACGTTCGGGAACGGTTGAAAGAAAAACGACAGAGAAATAATCGGTTAAGGGAATCTGTTCTGGAAGAAACAGAAAAATCCCGTTTGCAGTTTGGTACCAGTGTTTCCAATGAAGCAAAAAAGGCGGTTCAGAAAGAAGCAGAGCAGAAGAAACAGTCTGCATTAAAGAAATTACTGCAGAAAAAGCGTTACCAGAAGCAATATCAGGCTGCGAAACAGGGAAAGGCTGCGAAAGATGCAGTTCTTGTAAATGCACAGCGATTTACGGAGAAAGCCAAGGCTGCGGTTAAGGAGATCGTGGCACAGAACAGAAATATCCTCCTGTCCATAGGAGTTCTGATTCTGCTGTTTGCATTGATGACAACCAGTCTTTCAAGCTGTGCAGCATTATTCCAGGGTGGTTCCAATGCCATTATTTCTACCAGTTATTCCAGTGAGGACGAGGATATTTATGCTGCGGAAAATGCTTATGTAGCCTTGGAAAATGCACTGAATGAACAGATTAACCAGATGAAAGCAAGTCATTCTGACTACGATGAGTTCCAGTTCCAGATTGATGAGATCGGACACAATCCGTATCAGCTTATTTCTTATCTGACAGTCAAGTATGGCGGTTTTACCTATGCTGAGGTTGCAGACGAGATTCAGGATATTTTCAGGGAGCAGTATGGCTTATATACAGATTCGACAAGAGAAACTGTAACAGAAAAGAAAACTGTCAGGGTTGGAGAATCGCTGGGACAGGTTGTGACCAGTGGATATTGCAACTGTCCGATTTGTTGCGGGCAGTGGAGTGGAGGCCCGACTGCAAGTGGAGCATATCCACAGGCAAATCACACGATTGCGGTGGATGCTTCCAATCCATTTGTGCCAATGGGAACCCATGTTGTTATGAATGGAGTGGAATATGTAGTAGAAGATACAGGAGCATTTGCAAGCTATGGTGTTCAGTTTGATGTATTTTACAGCGATCACGCTTCTGCATCAGCACATGGGCACCAGACCTGGGAAGCATACATAGCAGACAGTAATGGAAGCCAGGAGGTGGAAGTAACTACAACAAGAGAAGTAAACCGGCTGGATGTAACACTTACAAACCATAATCTGGATGCCGTTTTAAGAAACCGTATGACAGATAAAGAGCAGGAGCAGTATGACGCTTATAACAAATACTATGGAAATCGTGATTACCTGTTTGACCTTAACAAGATTCCGACAGATGGGGCAGGCTTTGGATACGATATTCCGGCAGAAGCACTTTCAGATCCGCAGTTTGCCAAGATGATCCAGGAAGCGGAAAAATATCTGGGCTATCCGTATGTCTGGGGCGGTGCATCGCCATCTACCAGTTTTGATTGTTCTGGTTTTGTATGCTGGGTAATCAATAACTGCGGAAATGGATGGAACGTGGGAAGAGCAACAGCGGACGGACTTCGTTCTTATTGTTCCTATGTATCTCCATCTGATGCAAAGCCGGGCGATCTGATTTTTTTCCAGGGAACTTATGATACGCCGGGAGCGAGCCATGTTGGAATTTATGTAGGAAATAACATGATGATTCATTGTGGAAATCCGATTCAGTATACAAGCATTGCAAGTTCTTACTGGCAGCAACATTTTATGGCATTTGGCAGACTTCACTAGAAGGGAGCGAACAAGAGATGAATATGCGATTAAAAAAGGTTCTGGATGACATTCAGAAAACTGAAAACAAGATTCTGGAACTGCAGGAGCATGTAAGGCAACTGAGAATCCAGAAAAAGCAGATGGAAGATGCAGAAATCATTAAGGCAATCCGTTCCATGAAAATGGATAGCCGAAAGATGCTGACTTTTCTGGATGGAATTCAGAACGGAACAGTTACCATGCAGTTTGATGAAGAGGGCAATCTTTCTATGGATAGTTCTGAAACAGGTATAAAGAAAGAAGAAAATATGGATAGCGAAATGTCAACCGGACTGATAGAAGAAAGAGAGGATTTGGAAGATGAAGAATAAAGTAATGAAAAAAGTTTTAATGATTATGCTGTCGGCAACGATGCTGATTGGTTCTGCCAGTGTGACCGCTTTTGCACAGGCAAATGAAAACGCAGAGCAGGCTGAAACTGCGGAACAGGTGATAGAAGAACAGCCGACGGAGCAGCCTGCCACAGAGGGAACACCATTTTCCACGCCGGGAAACGGACAACTTGTGGATGATAAGGAGAATGACAGCTCCAAGCAGTTTCTGACTGTCCAGACAAAGAATGGAAATACCTTTTATATGGTTATTGATCGTTCCGGTACTTCTGAAAATGTGTACATGATGTCACTGGTAGATGAACAGGATCTGGCAGAGTTCTTAGATGAAAATGAGGAAACCGAGAAAAAAGAGGAATCTGCAGTTGTTCTTCCGGAAATAACCACAACACCAGAACCGGAAACTACCGTACAGCCAGAAACAGAAGTAAAACCGGAATCCAGT
>OILS01000546.1_pt1 | contig 6400 bp, 4 predicted proteins | sample 1584611 | NCBI WGS metagenome assembly OILS01 (sample SAMN02674697, study PRJEB24791) | human gut metagenome, SKBSTL033 | isolation source: stool | host: Homo sapiens | place: USA
CTATCTGCGAAAAAAAGGAAATTCTCAGGGGAGTCGTGAGGAGAGAGATTGGTTTGAAGCGTTTGGTCCAGTGGAATAAAACAGAGGGTTCCCGCTGTCTGGTTGCGGAACAGCCTGGCCAGATAAAACCGCTGCCCAATTTGGACGGGCTCCCAGGACTGGAGACCTGCGTAGTCCCAACAGACGGTCAGGTTTTGGGCAAAGTCTTGAAGCACGTCCTTTTCCCCGTAGGAAATCATGCTGTCGTTGTAGGCCCCGAGCACCATGTGGTTGGCCTGGGAGATGAGCAGCAGGGCGCCGATGGAGGGCTCTAAGGACATGAGGGAGCGGTATTCCTTCAGCACGTTGTAGGAATACTGGTATGCGTTAAAATCCGATTGGTGATACAGCAGCTTGCTGTGGCTGTAGTCCAAGGCCCAATAGCTAGAGATAGAATTGGCAATGCGGCTTATGTCGTCATCCAGGGCGTTCTGGTGCAGAGAGAGGATCTCCCGGCCGTTTTGCGCCATCTCCTCGTTAAGGACCCGGAGAAAGTGGGAGCTTTGGATCGCCTGTAGCAGGAACATAGGGATTAGAAACAGAAGGAGCATCATTTTCTTCATTTTTCGGATGGAAAACAACTTTTTCACAGGAGAGCCTCCTTGCCCCCTAAAAGCGGCGGACGGAATCGTCCTTCTGTTTTTGCTCCGGGGCTTTTTCAAATGAGTCTTCGGGACTTTTGTCACAACTAAGTATAATAGCCCTATTTCACAAAATCAAGTGGTCCTATGTCAAAATTTAGTACAAGTTGAAATGAGAAATTTCTCCCAAATTCAACCTACCAGCAGCTCCGCCTTAATGTGTGCTCTTTTATATACTTGCTCGAATTCATCTGGTGACATAAAGTCGCAATGACTGTGAATTCGTTTCGTGTTGTAAAAGCTTCCAGATATTCGAAAATCAACCGGTATGCCTGCTTGTAATCGCGAATTTTAAAGCGATTGAGCCATTCACGCTTGAGAATAGAACGAAAGGATTCCATGCACGCATTATCCCACGGAAAAGCTTTCTTCGAGTAGCTACGCTGCATATTTTCAGTTGCTTTTTTATATTCCTTTGCAACATACTGGCTTCCACGATCCGAATGGATAATTAATGGTAGATCAATATTTCGGCGAGCTTTGGCTTTGTTTATAGTATCAATCACGCAAGATACTTCCAGTGTTTCTGAAAGCGTCCAGGCTATGATTTTTCTGGAAAATAAATCCATAACACTGGTCAGATAGACAAATCCATCTATTGTCCAGATGTAGGTAATATCCGAACACCAGACTGCATTCGGACGATCAGGATTAAATTGCTCATCAAGGATATTTTGTAATTACGTGATGGAGCCATGCAAGATATCCTGAGCGAGCGAGAGACACCCGAAAATTTCAACATTCCGGAGACGGAAACCCGGCATCCGGCCTTTTTGGCAGCTTCCGTCTTCTCAGACACTCCAAGGTAAATGGCGTCCGTCATTTTCCCAGAATGTTGATTGCTTTTTTTAACACATCAAGTGCATCTTGGGCATCACGTAATTCACGTCTGAGACGGGCAATTTCCTTCTGTTCGTCAGATGCGTAATTACCAGAACCACGAACAGGAATATCACCTGATTCACGGAAGTCTTTCGGCCACTTTGTTAATGTGCTGTATCCGATGCCAAGATTTTCTGCACATCCACGTACTCCGAGATCTTTGTGATCCTGATAGTACTGGACCGCATCAAGTTTAAATTGTTTGTCATGTTGCTTTGCCATATGAGATCCTCCTTCAGCATGTCTCTATTGTATCATGCTTATGTGTATTTGGAATTTCTCATTTTGGCTTGTACTATTTATATTCTAGCATTAAAATGATCAGCACGGCTATGAAAGCCAAAACTGCCATGGACTGCGGTTGCTTCGGAAATATATATATTTCGTTTCTGTCATAACAAAACCCTCTCTATGTTTCCCAGCTGCTTTCCCCATGCATCCAGAAAGGCAATTACAGACAGTTTCCCAGAACATCTTTCAGCTTATTCATATCCAGCGGTTTCGCGATATGTCCATTCATGCCTGTATTTTTGGCCAACTGTACATCTTCTGCAAAAGCATTGGCAGTCATGGCAACAATAGGCACTTTTCCCTTTTCACCATGAAGGCTCCTGATTGCTGCAGTTGCCTCATAACCATTCATGACAGGCATTTGGATATCCATAAAAATAAGATCATACGAACCTTTCGGAGAAGCTTCCACTTTTTCAACTGCAATTTTCCCATTTTCTGCCGTTTCCACTTTTGCACCTGTCATCTGTAAAATTTCACCAGCAATTTCTCTGTTCAACTCATTATCATCAACCAGCAGAATCCTTTTTCCTGTATAATCTGCTTCTGACAGTTTCTCCAGATCATTTCTCGCTGTATTTTCTTTTCTGCCTGAAGTAAACTGCCGCAGTGTAGCCGTCAGCCGGGAACGGAACAGCGGTTTTGCAATAAAAGCATCTACACCTGCAGCCTTTGCTTCTTCTTCAATTTCGCTGAATTCATAGGATGTCAATACAATGATGGTGATCTCTTTTCCTATCCGTTTCCGGATCTGTCTGGCAGTTTCTATACCATCCATCTCCGGCATCTTCCAGTCCAGGATAACAGCAAAATAATCATTTTTTAGCTTATGACGTGCATAACAACGTTCAACAGCTTCCTTGCCAGAGAGAACCCATTCACCTGTAATACCGATTTCTTTCAGTGTGGCAATTGTACTTTCACAGCATGTCTTATCATCATCCACAACCAGAACCGGCAGATTCATCAGATCTCTGTCCTGTTCTTTTTCTTTTTTCTGAAGCTCCAGATAAATTGTTACTGTGATTTTAGTTCCCTTGTGCAAGGTACTGTCCACTTTAATGGTGCCATTCATCAGGTTCACAATATTTCTGCTGATTGCCATTCCAAGACCGGTTCCCTGAACTCTGGTTGTCCGGTGGTCATCCGCGCGGCTGAAAGGATCAAACATGATTTTCTGGAATTCCGGTGACATACCGATCCCATTATCCTCAATCGTAAATTCATAGCATCCAAGTTCCGAAAATCCATTTGGCTTTTCCTCTATGGAAAAAGTAATATTCCCACCATCCGGTGTATACTTGATCGCATTACTCATCAGATTCACAAATACCTGCTGAATCCTCAAGCTGTCACCACAGACAGCCTCATGTTCAATACGATTGATGTGTATATCAAAATTATGTTTATGTTCATCAAGCACTGGTTCCATAAGTGTAATAAGATTATCTACCAGCTCTGACAGATTGAAATCTTCCTGTGCCAGTGTCATTTTTCCACTTTCAATACGTGCCATATCCAATACTTCATTGATCAGCCCCAGCAGATGGCGGCTTGATTCTGTGATCTTGCCGAGGCATTCAATGACTCTGTCCTGGCTCTCAATATTTGCTCCTGCGATTGCCGTCAGACCCACAATCGCATTCATTGGTGTCCGGATATCATGGGACATATTGGAAAGGAATTCTGTTTTCGCACGATTTGCATTTTCTGCGGACCGGTAAGCCTCTTTCAGTGCCTGACGGGATTCAATCTCTGCTTTCTTCTCCTGTGTCACATCCATGGATGCCAGCAATACCTTTTCCAGCTTTCCATTCTTCCATTCCAAGGGAATATAAGAAGCGATTTTATAAGTCTTTTCATCCAAGCTGCAATACTCAAACTTATAAATATCATTTTCACTTTTCAGTTTCTTCTGAATATTATCCGGAGCTATCAGGATATCTATAGCTTCCAATGGTTCCAGTGTCTTATATTTTTCAAGAACCTGCATCTGAAAATCATGATAAAATCCCAGAGGTTTATATATCCTCTGTCCATTCAGAGTGTAGGATTTATATCTGTCATTTTCCAGATCACAGACAACAAAGCGGTCAAACAGACGCACAATACTCTGAATCAGCTGCTCCATGGAAGCATTATCCGCTGCCATCTGCAGATGCCGTGCGCTCTCTACCTTTGCCTCTGTGATATCACGCAGAAAGATCATGGCATATTCTGAATCCTCTATTTCGCCACGTATGACCACATTGCGGACCCATCGTTCTTCTCCATTCAGAGTGATACGGCACTCTAAAGCCAATTCGGTTTCCAGACCCTTCAGCCTTTCTGCAATATAACCACGGTCGTAAAAAGAGGATACCGCCTTCTTATCTGTCTCCACAACATAGGAATCCACAAAATGCCGGATCAATTCATCCCACGTATGACTCTGTTCAAAGACGGTCATCAGGGACGGTTCAACCTTAAAGGTATCAAAAGTATTCGCTTCCAGATTCACATAATACTCGCACAGATCTGCTTTCGTAAAAGCCCGGTGGAAAGCAGCAGATTTTTGTGCCTGCATGACTTCTTTTTTCTTCGCATCAATGTTAATAAAAATCCCGGCAATCCTGCTGACAGAACCATCCAGACGGCGTATTCCTTCTGCCGCTGCCCGAAACCACTGGTATTGATTATCCTTCATTCTCATACGATAATCTGCCTGGTATTTTATCCGGTTCGTCTTATCCTTAATTGCCGCCTGAAGCTGCGCCATTACTCTTTCTTTATCCTGTGGATGCAGAAGATCTGACCAGGATTCCAGTTTATTCGGAAAGTCCAGCGTGTCCTGATAGCCGAGCATTTTTCGGAATTCATGACTCCAGTTTGCATTCACAATCTCACTGTTTTCGTCACAGTCAAAATACCAGAAGCCGGAATAGATAGCCTCATTGAGCAGTGCCAAATTTACATGATCCCAGTTGACCTGTACGGACATAACCCAGATCTGTCTGCCCGCCTCATCTGTCGCATCCTCTTTACAAAGCCGTACATTATTCACTGTACCGTCTGCTGCAAGGATCTGTGCTTCCCCTGTTCCGTGAAGCTGCAAAAAACGGTCTCGCTCCAGTATATCTTCCTCGTCATAAAAGAAGTTTCTCAATGAGCCTTTTGTCTGTTCCATGAAAGTATCGAATGTATATCCTGTACTATGCAACAGCAGATTATTCACAGACAAAATAGACAGGTTTTGGTCATAAGATCCTGTCATTATACCTACCCCGCCATTATTTTCCAGTGCTTTCCGTACGGCCTGTGACATAGCCTGTGTCTGTCCCGTTACAGTCTCACCTAAAGAATATATGTTTTCTGCATAATTTTCTATTTTCATTTTATAAAAAGCCTCTCTTCGTCTTATGCCTTCTTCATCCTGCTTTTATCTGTATCTTCCAAATTAGATTCATTTATTGCCAAGCCCTCTCCATGTCCGTCTGGCTTTTTGTGGGAAAGCAGTACTACCGTCTCGACATGCGCGGTACCCGGGAACATATCGACGGGGGTGACGGCCTCAATATTATAGTCCTCGGCGGTAAACTGCTTTAAATCACGGGCGAGAGTGGCGGGGTCGCAGGAGACATAGACGACGCGCGTGGGGCGCATAGCGGCGATGGTCGTGATAACGGCGGCATCGCAGCCCTTGCGCGGAGGATCGATGACGATGACGTCGGGGCGCTCGCCGCGCTCGTAGAGGATGCGCGCGGCGTCTTTGGCGTCACCGCAAAGGAACTCGGCGTTCGTGACATGGTTGTGCGCGGCGTTTTTGCGGGCATTTTCAACAGCGGAGGGGATAATCTCCGCGCCGATGAGCTTCTTCGCGCGGCTCGCCATGGAAAGACCGATGGTGCCGGTGCCGCAGTAGAGGTCAAGCAGCGTTTCCGCACCTGTAAGCCCGGCGTACTCTGCGGCCTTGTTGTAAAGCGCCTCCGCCTGCGTGCGGTTCACCTGATAAAACGCGTGGGGCGAAATTTCAAACTCCAGCCTGCAGAGCGTATCGCGGATCGTGGGCTTGCCCCACAGCGTGCGCAGCTCGCGACCCAAAACGACATTTGTACGCTCGCGGTTGATGTTTAACACAATGCCGGTAATTTCCGGCACAGCCTCGCGCAGCATTTTGACGAGCAAGTCTTCCCCGTGCAGCTTTGCGCCGTTCGCGACGATGCACACGAGCACCTCCCCGCTCTTTTCGCCGCAGCGCATGTAAAGGTGGCGCAGAACGCCGCTGTGCGCCGCTTCATCGTAGATGCTCTCCCCACTCAGTTTTTGCCACGCGCGGAACGCTTCCGCCGCGCGATCAAACACCTCGGGCTGCAAAAGGCAGGTGTGCGTGTCGATGATACGGTGGGAATTCACGGCGTAAAAGCCCATCTGCATTTCGCCGTTTTTGGAAAGCCCGATGGGCAGCTGGCATTTGTTGCGGTAGCGCGTGCGGGACGGCGCGCCGAGGATCGGCTCCATGGGGATATTTTCAAAGCCGCCGATGCGCTCCAAGGCGTCGCGGACACGCT
>OILS01000554.1_pt1 | contig 6379 bp, 6 predicted proteins | sample 1584611 | NCBI WGS metagenome assembly OILS01 (sample SAMN02674697, study PRJEB24791) | human gut metagenome, SKBSTL033 | isolation source: stool | host: Homo sapiens | place: USA
ATCAGGATAGCATTTGAATGCTTCGGTTTGTCAAGGGTTCGCTGCGCCAGCTAAGCGGTTCTTTGAATTCAGCTCAGGCTCAAGAGGAAATTACGAGCAAAAACAAATATCCATGCTTATTTTGAGTGTTTGGAGTCCATTACAGCTTTCACTCTAGCATAATAGATTCGCAAGAACTTGTTGGCTGAAGCCATCATGTAAACTTTGTAGGGTTTTCCCTCAGAGCGCTTTTTGTTCATGAATTGAAAAACCGGCTCATCCTGAGGTTGTGTCTTCAAGATGACAGTCATAATCAGAAAGAGCGTCCTACGTAGAACAGCCGAACCCACTTTACTAATTCCGCTATCGTTGCCCACAATCTTGCCAGAATCATTTGGCTGCGGTTCAATTCCTGCAAATGCAATGAGTAATTTCTTGGATGAGAAACGACGGATATCTCCGATCTCAGCCATCAGTTGAGGACCGAGAGAAGGGCCGACGCCGTACATTTCCATCACAGTATCAAATTCCGGAAGCTGTTGAGAAAGGCGAAGCATCTCCTGCTGGAATGCAGCCACGGACTGAGATACGGCTTTCAGCTGAGCGACCTGTTGCTGAATAAGGAGTTTTGAGGTTGGGGATTTTGGAAGAGAAGCAGCATTGACTGCACAGGCATAGATCGTATCCGATTTTGAGCGAGTGAAATTATATCCGTGCTTCTGACACCACTTTAAATACTTTTTAGCAAAGGCATCAGAGGAAAGGCTTGAAACACACTCACTGTGCCAGAAGTCTCCAATGAAATCGACCCATTTTTCGCACCCGTTGCTCTTTGCGGGGCTTGAAAATAGCTTGTTTGCATCTGGAAAGGTCAGGTCAAGAGATGAGATCAGATTATTCTTCAGCATAGTACGAACTGCCACGGCTTGCTGGTACTGACGATAACAATTCTTCAAAGCCAGCCGGGTATCATCTTCGGGAAGATACTGTCGTAGCCGTGTCCACTTGTCGAGCGTATAGTTGGCGATTTTAACAGCGTCTTTTCTATCCGTTTTGACACGTCTTAAACTGTTGTTGTCATAGTCATGAATCAGAACAGGATTGACTACGGAAACGAATAAGCCCGCATCGTGTAAAACGAAAGCAACTGGTTTGTGGTAATTCCCGGTGGCTTCCATGACGACACGGGTCTCTCCGTCCAAAGCTTTGAGCTTCCCAGCCAGATCGTTCAGGCTTTGGGCGGTATGTAAAACTTCAAAGGGTTCGAGTACTACTTCTCCAAAGGGGCGCATGACGCAAACCATGCTCTTTCCTTTGGAAACGTCAATGCCTACAGCGTTCATAACGGTTCCTCCATTACTTTGTATACCAGATCAACATCTCGTTCAACTTCGACCTTACTCCGTACATCGAGGGGGAGTGATACGTCCGCCTGCAAAACAGTCGGGCATCGAACAAGTATTTTCAAAAACAACGAAACAGCAAGAATTGGGGGTTGCCGTCCATGCGCCTGCAAAATCAGACTTTTGACTGATTTTTTCCGTAGCCTCCAAGAAATCAAAAAGAAAAGCACCATACTTCAAACGAAGTACAGTGCTTTTTTGGTGGAGAATACCGGGATCGAACCGGTGACCTCTTGCATGCCATGCAAGCGCTCTCCCAGCTGAGCTAATCCCCCAGATGTTTGTGCCATGCCTGACGACAGGAGTAATTATACCAGCGCTTTGCCGGATTGTCAACAGCTTTTTTGGGATTTTCTGCAAAAAAATTCCCGCCGGGGAAATGCCCTTCCCGGCGGGAAAAATGACTGCGAAAAAACTTACGCTCTTGCGTTCTGCGGGTCGAAGATCTGCGGTGCGACACGGATCAGGATCACCACAAGGACCGTGGTCAGAATGGCTTCGGGCAGCATGTAGGTGGCGTTGTACACGGCGCTGTACAGCCAGCACAGACCGTCCACGCTCATGTTGGAGATGCCGGGAAAGCCGATCTCGGTCATCCAGCTGAAAGCGTAGTCGTAGTCCTTCCAGACGATGTAACCGGACAGAAAGCTGCACAAAAAGCGCAGCAGGCACACCACAAAGGCGCTGACACCGACACCCACGGTGCGGTTGCGGAAAGGCTTTGCGATCAGGCAGGCAAAGCCCAGCACCGTGAAGGCCAGAAGGTAGTCCAGCAGCACGCAGCCCACCTGTGCCGTGAGGGTCTGGCAGTATGCCAGATTGCCAAGGCCCTGCACAAGCTGGATCAGGCTGTTGACGAAAGCGGTCATGATGCCCCACTTTGCGCCGTGGCGGTAGCTCATTACCAGAATGGGCACCATGCTGAACAGGGTGATGGAACCGCCGTGGGGCATGAGCGGGATCTGGATCATGCTCAAAACGGTGGACAGGGCGATCATCAGCGCACCCTCCACCAGAATGCGGGTTTTGGAATAGGTTTTGGTCATAGGGATTCCTCTTCTCAGAACGATAGTACACAAAAACAAAATGCGCCCGCTTTCCAGCAGGCGCATGGGGTTTGTAAAAGAACGGACAGTTCTGCAAACTCCCACGCCGGCATTGTCCGGTCAGGTAAAAGGGTACTCCGCAAAACGCGGATCTCAGCCTTTCGGCACCCCTGTTTTTATGTCCATGCAAAAGTATAGCGCGTCCGGCGCAAAAGTCAAGCCCCGGCGGAACATATCTGCCCCGGCCTGTGCATAGGCTGTACCATAAGTTCACAATGGGAGGAGTCTGGATATGAAGGGAGACCCCGAACAGAGGGCGGTACAGCTGGGCGAATATATCGCGGCCAACCGGGCCACAGTGCGTGCGGCGGCAGCGGTGTTCGGGTGCAGCAAGTCCACCGTGCACAAGGATGTTGCGGTGCGGCTGCGGACGCTGCAGCCGGAGCTGTTCCGGCAGGTGCAGATGGTGCTGGCCCGGAACAAAGCCGAGCGCCACCTGCGGGGCGGCGCGGCCACCCGGGAAAAATACCACAAGCCTCGTTAGCGGAAAGCGGCGGTGTCCAGACACCGCCGCTTTGTCATGTCATCTGGTGGAACTGCTCCAGCGCCGCCTTTTCCAGCCGGCTCACCTGTGCCTGACTGATGCCGATCTCCTGCGCCACCTCCATCTGGGTCTTGCCCTGCAGGTAGCGCAGCTCCATGATCCGCTTTTCCCGCGGGGTCAGCCCGGCCACGGTCTGCCGGAACTGCAGCCCGCTGATCCAGCTGTCCTCGCCGTCCGGGTCCCGCACCTGATCGATCACATACATCGCATCGCCGCCATCGGTGTACACCGGCTCTTCCAGACTGATCGGCTCCACCACCGATTCCAGCGCGGCGGTCACTTCCCGGCGGGTGAGCCCGGCGCTCTGGGCAATCTCGTCCATGGTCGGCTCGCGGCCCAGCTGCTTTTCCAGCGCTTCGCGGCTCTGCATGGCCCGGTAGGCGGTATCCCGCAGGCTGCGGCTCACCCGCAGGGCATTGTTGTCCCGCAGAAAACGCCGGATCTCCCCAATGATCATGGGAACGCCGTAGGTGGAAAAGCGCACCGGCTGGGCGGGGTCAAAATGATCGATGGCCTTGATCAGCCCGATGCACCCCACCTGAAACAGGTCGTCCATGTTCTCGCCCCGCTGCGAAAAGCGCTGCACCACGCTGAGCACCAGCCGCAGGTTGCCTTCCACCATTTGTTCCCGGGCTGCCGCATCACCGGCGTGGGCGCGGGCCAGCAGTTCCCGCTTTTCGGCTTCGGTCAGCACAGGCAGCTTTGCAGTGTTCATGCCGCACAGCTCCACTTTGTTGTACATCCAAACGCCCCCGGTCTGTTTTGATCTTCACCGGGAGTATGGGATGAGCAGCGGCATTGTATGCGTGGAAAAAACTGTGCGCTTTCCCGTTTGGCAGGAAAGCGCGGCAAAATATTGTTTTTCGTGCAGATTTATGATATGCTGTATTTGCGGCGGCAACGCCGCCATCAGGCGCTGTGCCCACAAACGCAGGCGGCTAGTCCTTACCGGTACTTGGGTGCCGGCTAAAGACGATTTTTTCTTGAAGATCTCGTTCTCCCCGGATGCCCAAGGGCGGAAAGGGGGGATGCACCATGACGTTTGAACAGGTCGTGCTTCTGCTCACGCTTCTCGGCGGAGCAATCTACGTTACGTTTGAAATTACATGGACTGTTTCTCACAGTGATGACAAAAAGAAAAAATGACCGCCTCGAGTCCCAATCCGAGCGGTCATCTTTTCTTGACTAATCCGATAAGGAACTAGCCGTTTGCAGGGCCAGCGCCTTTTGTAGCTTTATTATACGCGAATCAGCGCGGATTGTCAAGCCCAGCGGGCGGCAGTCCGCGTTTTTTCACCTCACTCGTTTTCCAATTGTACTTTTAAGGTATGGATGATCCGTTTTTCCAGCCGGGAAATGTAGCTTTGGCTGATGCCCAGTGCGTCGGCGGCTTCCTTCTGGGTGCGCTCAATGCCGTCCGCCAGACCAAAGCGCAGCTCCATGATCTGCCGTTCCCGCGGGGACAGGCTGTCCACGGCCCGGCGAAGAACGGCGCGCTCCGCATCCTGCTCCAGCCGCTGACTGATCTGGTTCTCATCACTGCCCAGAATATCAGAAAGCAGCAGCTCGTTGCCGTCGCCATCCACGTTCAGCGGTTCGTCGATGCTGGCTTCCTGACGGCGGTTGGAGCTTTTGCGTAAGTACATCAGAATTTCATTGCCGATGCAGCGGCTGGCGTAGGTGGCCAGCTTGATGCTGCGCTCTGGCGTGAAGGTGTTCACCGCCTTGATCAGCCCGATGGTGCCAATGCTGATCATGTCCTCGGCAGGCACACCGCTGCTTTCGTACTTTTTGGCAAGATACACCACCAGCCGCAGGTTGTGGGTGATCAGGTCGTCCCGGGCAGCGGCATCGCCTGCAGCCATACGGGCCAGCAGGACCTTTTCCTGTTCCGGGGTCAGGGGCGGGGGCAGGCTGGGCGCGCCCGCCAGAAAATGTGCGCCGCCGCAATAGCCCAGCCGTGCAAGGAGCCAACGCCAGAACCGGTGCAGAACATGAAACATGAATACCCCTCCTGTACATCTATAAGTATCGATCGCATCAAACGCTTCTCAGCGGATGCCCAGCTGTACGGCCAGTTCGCTGCCCAGCAGAGCTGTCCATGGCTGCTGCGTTTCCGGGCGGCAGAATGCGGCCAGAATGCCCGCTGCACTGCCTTTGCTGGTGCGCAGGGCCTTGACCGGAACGGCAGGCAGCACGCAGTGCCCGGCAATGGTGGTGCAGGGCACCAGCCGCACCCGCAGCTCCGGCGGCGGTGCTGTGCCGCAGGCAAAATAACGGTCCAGAAATGTGCGCAGCTCCTGCGGCAGGGCGCTGCGCACGGCGGGATAATCGACCAGAACCACTGCCTGCCCGGTCAGCGGGTCCTGCACTGAGAAGCCGGTGTCGCAGAAAGCCTGTACGGAGAGGGCTGCACCTTCCAGCTCCAGCACAGCGGCAAAGCAGCGGGTGCCTGCACGGCCAAAGCAGAACAGTACGCCGCGCAGCACGGCAAGCACTGCACCGCAGCACAGCAGCAGCCGGCCCGGGGACAGCGGCAGATAGACGCAGAGATTTGCGCTTTGCACTCCGGGCAGCAGCACGGCTCCGCACAGCAGCAGGTTCAGCAGCAGATACCACACACACAGCTGCACAAAATTGCGCAGGCCCGGCACGCCGTAAGCCGCAGCTACAGCGGCACAGCAGGTGAACACCTTATAAAGGAAAGCTGCAGGGCCGGGCAGCTCCGGCAGCAGAATGCCCAGCGAAGCCGCTGCCGCTGCCGCACTGCCCGCCATCAGCCGCAGACCGCTGCACTGCCGCGCACACAAAAGCCCTGCGCCCAAAAGCAGTGCTGCTGCGGCCAGAAAGTTCGTCAGCAGCAGTTCGTCCAGATAGATCACGGTTTTCATACACGATCCCTTTCAAATTCCAGTATCTTCCAATTCTGCAAAAAACCATGTCGCTGTGTGCAAAAAAGCGGCTTCTGTAAGAATTTTGAGACCGGATTTTCACAGTCTATCACATTTTTCACATTTTTTTCAAAAAAGTACTTGAACATTTCTGGAAAGTGTGGTATATTATTGCCATCCTAGTAAGGGACGTAAGCCAAACAAATGGCTTGCAAATATCTTTCTAAATTTGAAGGGAGAAATTCATTATGATGATGCCTGCAAACTTCTCTGCTGTTGCAGAAAACGAGATGACCTACGTTGTTGGTGGTAGCCTGGTTGATGTCCTGGCTCCTGCTATGACCACTGCTAACTGGCAGAACGTTTCTACCAACGTGATCAAGATCGTTGGCAACGCTTTCCTGGCTAAGCACACCACCAATCTGCTGGGCGAGCTGTTCGATGGCAACTATGTTC
>OILS01000561.1_pt1 | contig 6303 bp, 6 predicted proteins | sample 1584611 | NCBI WGS metagenome assembly OILS01 (sample SAMN02674697, study PRJEB24791) | human gut metagenome, SKBSTL033 | isolation source: stool | host: Homo sapiens | place: USA
AAAACAATTTGATAGCACAAGGAAGATACACCGACGCAGTAGATGATACGGTTCTTCATCAGGTTTTACAGATTGCTGTCGATGATGACTTTATCAGAAATAACCCGTCAGATAATGTGTTGAGAGAATTGAAAAAAGCACATTGTTTTCAGTCGGAAAAGCGTAGAGCGTTGACGAAACCGGAGCAGGAGCTATTTCTGAATTTCCTGAAAACCCACCCTGTATATGAACACTGGTATCCGGTCTTTGCAGTAATGATAGGAACTGGACTTCGTGTGGGGGAAGTAACTGGATTGAGATGGTGTGATATTGATATGGAAAGTGGAATGATTGATGTTAATCATACTCTTGTATATTATGACCACAGAACCGAGGGAAGTAAAAGTGGCTGTTATTTCAATGTAAATACAACGAAGACTCCGGCGAGTATGAGGCAGGTTCCAATGCTCGGTTTTGTGAAAGAAGCATTTGAACATGAGAAACAGAAGCAGGAAGATTTAGGACTTCATTGCGAGGTCACGATTGACGGATATACAGATTTTATTTTCATCAATCGTTTTGGTCAGGCACAGCACCAAGCCACACTCAACAAAGCAATCCGAAGAATTATCCGTGATTGCAATGATGAGCAGTTTTTGCACAGTGATGAACCTGATGTGTTACTTCCTCATTTTAGCTGCCACTCGCTTAGACATACATTTACAACAAGAATGTGTGAAGCTGGAGTAAATATAAAGGTCATTCAAGACGCACTCGGACATTCAGATATTTCAACTACACTGAACATCTATGCTGATGTTACAAAAGAAATGAAAGCGGAAGAGTTCAAAGGATTGGATAGCTACTTCAAAGTATAATATTGGACTTCACATACAGAGTGTTGTGTGTCCTTTTTTCGTTGGATAAAAAGAGAAATGCTTGAATGGGATATCTTTATGTATCTTTAAACGCCCAAATTAGAAATATTACTCTTCTTCACTCTTCTTCAACTTCGAATAATAACTATCCGCAGTATAAAGCGCCGCCACCGGATTATGCCCCAATACACGGTCTTTCGTCACTGCTGTCGTAGTCAGTGCCTCGGAATATTTGTAAAACAGACTGTCATGCCCCACACAAAGTCCGACCACAACATTCAGGTCCGTCTTCGCCTTGTTCAGAAGCTTTGCCTGCAGGATCGGATTACACATATTCACACCGACACCTTCGCAGCATTCCGGGATGCCGACCGATGTCTTCTTCTGTGTTCCGGCTTTACAGCCGACACCATACACCTCAAAGCCATGTCTGCGCAGGATATCTGCCAGGATACGGCTTTCTTTCAACAATCCGACACAGGTTGCGATCCCGATCTTTTTCGCATTAATCTTCTTTGCAAAATCCATGATTTCTTCGACACGGGTATGTTTGCAGTAATTCTCATACTCTACTTCAGCTGCAGCGATTGTTACTTTGCGGTTCTCGTCTTCATTGTAGCATTCCATAGCTTCATTTAGAACTTCTTCATCCATGTGTGTTGTCAGACAGAAATCCGGATAGGTTTTATCCATTTTGTTGCAGTTTTTTACTGCGCAGTCGATACAGGACATGGCTTCTTTTTTCATTTTTTCACTCTCCTTTTGTATACCTTGGTATCTACAGAGGCCCGCCACTGGCAGATTCTCTAGATTAAGCTTTACTTTGTAAAATATCCTCTATTTACTTCATAATAACAAATACTTATACTACAGACAATGGTTTTCCGTTTTTATTTTCTTATTTTTTGTAGTTCTTTTCTATGAGAAACGTTCCCCGATTCAGGGTTGATTTGTCATGAATTGTCGATTCTGATTTTTGAAAAATTATTGAAAATTATCTTTTTAAACTTGAAGATATATAACAGTCTCTCTGATAGACCATCATCTTTGGATTTATACTATCATGTATAGGTTATTTCGTCAATCAAAACATTTATCCACTTCCCTCATTTCAATCCCAGCTCTTTCAATACCTCAGCCGAATACCAGCTACATGGAAGCCAATAAACCATGCAACAGCGGTTCTTTTATTCGCCAGTATATGCAATTTCTATCTCATAGCCGCCGTTCTCATAGTAGGCGTGGGAAAAATAGTATCTTATTGTTATTTCTGAAATATAAAATTTGAATCATAAAACTTCTTTCCCTCTCAAATCCATTTTTACCAAACCAACTACTAACAATCCAATAAAAATTGCCGTGTCCACAAATAACAGTACAACAACACTTTTTACCACTCCGAAAGTAAAAAGTATGGAGAAGATTTCCACTGACAACACAATAAAACACATATAATTTGTCAAATACTCTGTTATAATTTCTCCATAATAATTGTTCATCTGCAATTTCGCATAGATAAAAGGTTTTAATAAATAACGGATTATGATACATATAACAGGACAAATAAAAATCCAGTTTTTATTAACTAGGGATGTTGCCACTCCTTTACGCCATTGTACTGGAATTTCTGTCGGCAACTTAGAATAAGACAAAGCCCCAATAATCAAGCATAGTGCGGTAATCATAGTCCAGGTAAGCATACTTCCCCATATATACAAAAAGCTGACGGAATCCAGTTTGAAAACAGTTCGATTATCTTTCCAATAGTCATGCAAATCTGTTACATATTGTTCTACCTGTAATTTTTCATAACTAATACTTTCTTCATCCAGCATTTTTTCGCACATGAGTTTCGCCTTATTCAAATCAGTAATCTGATTTTTTAATACTTCCTTTTGCTTCTCAAGCATTTCCTGCAATGTTACTTTTTCGGATATAATACTTCGTATATCTTCAATAGAAATTCCCAATGTACGTAGATATGCAATCTTCTTTATATTTTCCACATCATTTTCTGAATAATCTCTATAACCATTACTTTCGTTTCTTGAAGGCTCAATGAGCTTTTCCTTTTCATAAAAACGAACATTAGAACGGGATAAACCTGTTCGCTCTTCTACGTCTTTTATAGTCATATTATGCCCTCCTTTCGAGCAACTCTATTTTACTTAATAATAAGCTATAAACAAGGTTTACAGTCAAGCATTTATCAAAAAACTATAGTTGTTGATAAGGACATGAAAAGCTGTCCAAAATAGAAGGTGAACCGGATTGCTGCTCCGACTCAATCTTCCACATGGAATACATCTTCCACCAGCATATTAAAGTACTTTGATATCCGCAGCATAAATTCGGCAGATGGGGTGCTGTCCCCACGCTCTATCCTGCCGACAGTTTTGGTGCTGTATCCGATAGCAGCGGCAAGGTCATCCTGGTAAATGCCTCGCTGTTCCCGGATTTCTCTGATATTATTGGTAACCGCCATAAAAATCCCTTCTTTCAGTTCTATAGATATTTTCTTATTGTCAATTATGCAAAATAATGTGTCCGATAAAAAGGACTTGCAATTTTATCGGCAATGTCCTGTAATAGCAGAAGCATCAGATTTTCCAAGAACTTTTCCAAATATGTCTAAGCGGTCATTTTCACTAACCTTGATAGGTGCATACTTTTCATTAAGAGAGATAAGGAAAATTCCGTCTTTATCGTTTTGTAATTTCTTAATATAGGCTTCTCCGTTAAGAGCGAAGATGCCGATTTCTCCATTAGCGACAGATTCCTGTTGTAATACCCATGCAATCTGACCATCATGGAATTCAGGTTCCATACTGTCACCACTAATACGGACACCGAAAGTAGTATCTTCCGGCAGGATAGATTCATCTATGCGTACAGTCTCTTTCGGTCCATCTACAAGGAAGTTACCGGTTCCGGCTGATACAGCATTTTCAAAAATATCAATGCTACGGAATGGAATTATCTTAGCAGTCTGCTTTTCATACATTCCGGATGCGTGGAGCAGATTGATATAATCCATAGCTTTTTCCCTGCCTTCATCAGTTAGTGATGAGAAAGGATCGGCAGGATTTACTCCAAAATATGCCTCATACATGTTAGTAATACCAAGGATTCTACACACTTTGTAAAATATGGTAACGCTTGGTTCAGCAAGATTTCTCTCCCAGTTGGATATGGCTTTATAGGAAATGGTAATGCCTTCCTTTGCCAGTTCATCAGCGAGATCCTGCTGGAGCAAGCCTTTCTTTTTTCTATATGTTGAAATGATTTCTCCGATTGAGTACATACATATGCCTCTTTTCTTTCATTTTGTTGATTTCAAATGTCTCTTTTCACTCCATAGTATATAGCAATAGTGCCAATTATTCAAGTTAAAAATCCAATATAATGAGAAAAAGGACACATATGTCTGTTGACAGTCGATTATTCTTGGGGTTATACTATGCCCTGTAAGAAACATTACTCATATACTTGGACTAAAGGTTATGGTAGTGACAGATTAAATGCAGGAGGTGATGAAGATGGGAGACAGGGTAATACTTCATTCAGATATCAACTGTTGTTATGCCTCGATTGAGCATCTGCATCATCCGGAGCTTGCAGGAAAGCCACTGGCAGTAGGCGGTGACCCGGAGGCAAGACATGGGATTGTCTTAACAGCCGACTATATTGCTAAGAAGTACGGTGTGAAAACAGGAATGGCACTCTGGCAGGCAAAGCAGGTCTGCCCTGACATAACATTTGTTTCACCAAGAATGGACTTATATCTTCGGTTCTCAAGAATGGCACATGAGATATATGCAGAATATACGGACAGACAGGAGCCATATGGAATTGATGAGTGCTGGCTTGATGTGACAGGGAGCAGTTCCCTTAAAGGAGATGGATTGCTCATTGCACAGGAAATCAGCAGGAGAATGAAGTCAGAGCTTGGCATCACAGTAAGTGTTGGTGTTTCTTTCAATAAGATATTTGCAAAGCTTGGTTCTGATTATAAGAAGCCTGATGCAATTACAACTATGTATAAGAGTGAGTTTAAGCAGAAGGCATGGTCACTTCCGGTGGCAGATCTTCTATACGTTGGCAAAAGTACGAACAGAAAGCTTGCATTATTTGGTATCAAAACTATAGGTGATCTTGCAAGAGCAGATGAAGATGTGCTTAACAGTCACCTTGGAAAGATGGGCAGTATCTTATGGTCGTTTGCTAATGGCTATGATGATTCACCTGTCAAGCTGGAGAATACCCACGCTCCAATCAAATCGGTGGGAAACAGCACAACGACACCAAAGGATTTAGTATGCGATGAGGATGTAAAGATTGTTCTTTATATTCTGGCTGAGAGTGTTGCAGCAAGACTACGTGAGAATGGATTCAGGTGCAGAGTGGTTGAGATAAGTGTCAGGGATAACGAGTTATTCTCTTTTACCCGTCAGAAAAAGATTGACCATGCAACTAATATCACCGGAGAGATAGCTGCATATGCTTATCAGATATTTAAGGAAAACTATAACTGGAGCAAGCCAATCCGCAGTGTTGGTGTCCGAGGTGCAGACTTAGTAACAGATAATTATTGGGAACAGATTGATTTGTTCTCAAGTGTGGAGAAGCGTGAAAAGCAGATGAAGATGGATTCAGCGGTGGATGAGATACGCAGAAGATTTGGATTTTACAGTATCCAGAGGGGACTCATGTACCGGGACAGGATTCTGTCGGCAGTCAATGCAAAAGAAGAACACACAGTACATCCACATGGATACTTTTCAGGTTAGCAACGAGAAGTACCAATAGAGTAAAGAAGAGGGAGGCGGAACATGAGCGAAGCAGCAAGAATTGATCTGATAGACAGAGCACCATTGACGGAGAAGCAGCAGAATGTGTATGAAAGCATTATGCAATATCAGCGTGTGAATGGTTATGCTCCTACTATCAGGGAGATATGCAAGATGGTAGGGGTGGCATCGACTTCAAGTGTTTATGCACATCTGAAAATATTAGAAGAAAAAGGCTATATAGCAAGGAAGATGGATGCTTCCAGAGCAATAGCAATCTTGTAAGGAAGGTGATTACATTGAGCAATAAGGTATATGTTGATGTACTTGCAGAGTTCTCAAAGGACGGACTGCTCATTCCTAAACAAATGTTACTTCAAATGTTCCGGACAATGCTTTTAGATAACACCGAGCTTTCAGATGAAAAAATCAACGAATTGGTGGATACATTTATGAATACAGTTCCGGACATGTTGAAAACACAACTGCAAGCTGCATAAAGTCTGAACATTGACAACTGAATAACTGCCAGGTATTGAATTTTCAAGGTGCATAGCTAAAATTTATGTGCGAAGTTTGAGTTTTATAATTAAAAAAGAGAATGAAGGAAAAAGTAGGAAACAAGCCAAAATAGCCGGTTTAAATAAGTTTTTGCA
>OILS01000585.1_pt1 | contig 5965 bp, 4 predicted proteins | sample 1584611 | NCBI WGS metagenome assembly OILS01 (sample SAMN02674697, study PRJEB24791) | human gut metagenome, SKBSTL033 | isolation source: stool | host: Homo sapiens | place: USA
GCGTAGCACACAGCCCAGACGGTGAGACCGTGTTTATTCCCGGTGCCGCCCCCGGCGACGAAGCCCGGGTGCGCATCGTTAAGGACTGCAAGCGCTACGCCTTCGGTATTCTGGACGAGGTGCTCACTCCTTCGCCGGACCGTATCCCGGTGGATTGTGCCGTGGCAGGCCCCTGCGGCGGCTGCAGCCTGCGGCATCTGGACTATGCTGCCGAGCTGCGCGCCAAGCAGGAGAATGTTGCCGATGCCTTTGCCCGCATCGGAGGATTGGATGTGCCTGTTCTGCCCATTGTGGGTTCGCCGGAAGTGAACCGCTACCGCAATAAGGTGCAGTTCCCGGTGGGCGTGGACAAAAGCGGTAAGCCCTGTATCGGCTTCTACGCCGGGCGCACCCATCGTATCGTCCCCTGCCCGGACTGCCGCCTGCAGCCCGGTGTGCTGAATGAGATCGGCAACGCATTGTGCGCTTTTTTTGCAGAAAAGGGCATCCAGCCGTACAGCGAGGAGACCGGCAGGGGCCTTGTGCGTCATATCTTTCTGCGGCGCGGCGCTCACAGTGGCCAGATCATGGTCTGCCTTGTCTGCACCCGTGCCAAGCTGCCCTCCGCTGAAGAGCTTTGCACCCGGCTGAAAGCTCAATTTGCAGAGATCACCACGATCCTGCTGAACGTAAATGCTAAAAACACCAACGTGATCCTTGGCACCGAGACCCACACTCTGTACGGCCCGGGCTATATTGAGGACACCCTGTGCGGTGTTCCGGTGCAGCTTGGCCCGCTTTCCTTCTATCAGGTCAATACCCTTGCTGCCGAGCAGCTTTACGGCATTGCCGCCCAGTATGCTCAGCTTACCCCGGACGACCTGCTGCTGGACCTCTACTGCGGCATGGGCACCATTGGTCTTTCCATGGCAGCGCACTGCCGTGAGCTGATCGGTGTGGAGATCGTACCGGAAGCCATTGAAAGTGCCAAGGCTAACGCTGCCCGCATGGGTGCAGATGTGGCCGCAAAGAGCCGATTTTTCTGCGCAGATGCCGGTCAGGCCGCCACCCGCCTTGCCGCTGAGGGCCTTCACCCGGACATCGTAATGCTGGACCCTCCCCGCAAGGGCTGCGACGAAGCCACCCTTTCCGCTGTCGTGCGCATGTCTCCCCGCCGGGTGGTCTACGTCAGCTGCAACCCCGCCACCGCCGCAAGAGATGCTGCATGGCTGGAACAAAATGGATATCACGCAGAGAAGGTGCAGCCGGTGGATCTGTTTCCAAGAACACGGCATTGCGAATGTGTGCTGAGCCTTTCCAAGGTGTGAGGTTTGAAAAAATGGCTATTCCAAAATATAATGAACTTTACTCGCTGTTCCTCTTTGCGATTCAGGACGGTGCCCCGCATTCTTCAAAAGATGTAAAGAAAATCATCTCTCAAAAACTCCAGTTAACCGCCTTGCTCTTGAATTGGTAAACATACATAAAAAGCGCCCGTCCCGGTTTTTTCCGGGACAGGCGCTTTGCATTTTAACCTTGTAATTTATCAGGACAGAATCATGCGGTCATTTGCAAACTCGCCGCCGCTGGCGATCTGGAACTTTGCCAGCAGGTCGGAGACGTGCAGGTTCTTCTTTTCCTCACCGGAAACATCATAGATGATATGGCCTTCGTACATCATGATCAGGCGGTTGCCATACTTAATGGCATCCTTCATGTTGTGGGTGATCATCATGGTGGTCAGGTGGTTTTCCTCCACGATCCTGGCCGAGAGGGTCAGCACTTTGAGGGCCGTCTTGGGGTCCAGTGCAGCGGTGTGCTCATCCAGCAGCAGGAGCTTGGGATTGTTCATCGTGGCCATGAGCAGGGTCAGCGCCTGCCGCTGACCGCCGGAAAGCAGTCCCACCGGCTGCTTCATGCGGGCTTCAAGGCCCATATCCAGCAGCGCCAGCTTTTCGCGGAACACTTCCTTGTCCTTGCGGGAGATGCGGGAGAAGATGGCGTGGGGCGCGGTGCCGGCACGCAGATAGGCCAGTGCAAGGTTTTCCTCAATGGTCATGTTGGGTGCCGTGCCCTTGAGCGGGTCCTGAAACAGGTGGCCGATGACCTTGCTGCGCTGGTGCTCCGGCGCAAAGGTGATATCCTGTCCGCCCAGCAGGATGCTGCCCTCATCCGCGATGAAGCCGCCGGTGATGGCGTTGAACAGGGTGGATTTGCCCGCGCCGTTGGAGCCCACGATGGTGGCAAAGTCCCCGGCTTCCATGTGCAGGCTGACACCGTTCAGGGCCACTTTTTCATTGACCGTGCCGGGGTTGAAAGTCTTGTGCAGGTCGTTCAGCTGAAGCATTTCCATCTTACTTTTCCTCCTTGCCGGTAGTCACGCGGCGGCGGCATGCCCCATGCTTGCGCTGCTCAAAGGCGATTTTTTCCTTGATGGCCGGCATCGAAATGGCGATGGCCACGATGATGGCAGACACCAGCTTCATGGCGGCGGCAGGCACATTGAAGCGCAGGGCCACAGCCACGATAAAACGGTACAGGCAGCTGCCGAACACCACGCCGATGATCCGGCGCGGCATGGTGCGCTTACCAAGCAGAGTCTCGCCGATGATGAGGGAAGCCAGTGCGATGGTCACCATGCCGGTGCCCACATTGATATCGCAGCTCTTCTGATACTGTGCCAGCAGGCCGCCGGAGAGGGCGCACAATGCGCCGGAAATGCACAGGCCCACCGTAATGGTGAAAGCCGGGTTAATGCTGGAAGCACGCACCATGGCAGCGTTGTCACCGGTGGCGCGGATGGACAGGCCCAGCCGGGTGCCCAGAAAGCCCAGCATCGCCGCACCGGCAAGCAGGATCATGGCCAGCGCGATGGCCAGCTTATACCAGCCGCCAAGGAAGCTCAATGAGCCCTTTGCCAGCGAGAAAACAGTGTCGGTCTTGACCAGCGACATGGTGGAAGAAAAGCCCATCACGGCCAGATTGATGGTGTAAAGGCCGGTGTTGACGATGATGCCTGCCATGATGCTCTCCACGCCAAGGCGGGTCTGCAGAAAAGCCGTAACAAAGCCGGAGCACACACCTGCCGCCATGGCTGCGAACAGGGCCAGAATAGGGTGGCCGGTCAGTGCTACCTGACAGGCCACGGCGCAGCCCAGCGTGAAGCAGCCGTCAGTGGAAAGGTCTGCGATGTTCAGGATGGAATAGCTCAGGAACAGTGCCAGCGCCACAAGGGCATAGATACAGCCCAGTTCCAGCGCCGTCTGTAGGACGTTGAGCGAAAAGATACTCGCCAGCATGTGTGTGCTCCTTTTATGTTTCTTTTTGATTGGACGATTTAAAATGGCCTCCGCTTTTGCTCTGGCCATATTCAGCGGAATTGGGTTTTTATTCGGGATTCAGAAAAACCTGCGGGCTTTTCTGAATCCCCTTTTCACGAGTAGGGTCGTGACGGAAAACGGCATTTGCAGCGCCGCTTTCTGCGAAAGCGCGGCGCTGTGGGCGGCGTCCTCGCCCTCTCAGGCGCTTACGCGCCAGCTCTCCCAAAGGGAGAGCCTCTGGCAAAGCTGCACACTTTGCAATTGAATCGAAAACTTTTCCTAAAGCCGCCAAAAGCTCCCCCTTCGGGGGAGCTGGCAAAACCGTCAGGTTTTGACTGAGAGGGTACTTTTTTAAGAGAAGTTCTCTGCGGTGGTCACTTCCACGATCTCGGTGCAGTAGGGCTTGAAGGCTTCCTTCACGGTGTCGAGGTCAAGGCCCAGCGCTTCGCATGTCTCGGTGTTGATGGTGACGATGCCGTTATCAAAGGTCTGGTAGGGCAGGTCTGCGGTAGTCTTGCCGTCGCAGAGGATCTCTGCCACTATGTCGGCAGTGGCTTCGCCCAGCTGGACGTAATCCACGCCGTAGCCCACAAAGGCCCCGTTCAGTGCAAAGCTGTCGGCACCGGTGTAGTGCTGCACGCCTGCCTCGGTAAAGGTCTCGTAGATGGACAGCTCTGCGGTCATCACGGTGTTGTCGGTGGGGGTGAACACGGCCTTGACACCGGCGGCGATCAGAGCCTCAGCCGCCATCTGCACCTCAGCGGTGGTGGTGCCGTTCTTCTCAATGTACTTGATGCCGTTGGCATCACAGAAAGCCTTGGCATCGGCAATGGCCTGGGTGGAGGCATCCTGACTCAGGTCGTACAGCAGGCCAATGGTGTCAATATCCGGGTTGACAGCGGTGATCAGGTTCATGATGGCCTCGGTGTTCAGTGCGTCGGAGGTGCCGGTGATGTTCTCCTCGCCGTCAAAGCCTGCAGCGGCGGGGTCGGTGACAGCAGAGTAGACAACGGGGATATCGGTATCCTCCACAGCGGCCAGCATGGTTGCGGCGGTGGGGGTAGCCACAGCCACGATCACATCCACGCCGTCTCCTACGAGGTCGGCACCGATCTGGTTCAGGTTGGACTGGTCAGCCTGTGCATTTGCGTAGTAGTCGGCGTAGTCGAAGGTAACGCCCTTCTCTGCCCCCAGCTCATCCAGACGGCTCTCCACAGATTCCACGATCTGGTTGAGGGAAGCATGATCCACATAGTTGACGATGCCAACCTTGAAGGTCTGGCCACCCTCGGCTGCTGCGGAAGCGGCAGCGGAAGAAGCGGTGGAAGATGCAGCCACGGTGCTGGAAGCGGAGCCGCCGCAGCCGGTGAATGCCAATGCAGAAACGGCGGAAGCAGCCATAGCGGCCTTGAGGAAGCTGCGGCGGGAGATCATGGTAACGTTTTTCATAACAGTAAACTCCTTTCCCGGAGCGGGCGGCAAAAGTAAAAGACCCGCTCCCCTTGCGGGACGGGTCTTACAAATAAAAACGACCCTGTCCCTGTGTGTTATCCACAAGGACAGGATCGGTAAAGTTCGATTCTGCGGTGCCACCTTGCTTGCCCTGCTTTGCAAACTGCAGAGCCTCTCACGGAGAGCCAACACTCCCCTGTCCTGTAACGGAGACTTCCGTCCAAAGCTACTAAGGCTTGCTGCCCATTTGCCCGGCCCTCGACGGCCCACGAAGCTCTGCCCCGCTCTCGCCCGTTTTCACTGTCCGGGCTCACTGAAGATGCGCTGTGCAGGTTCTCTTCCGCCTCATCGGTTTGATTGCATTATACACTTTATTGGCATAAAGTCAAGAGGAAATTTCAAAAATTTCTTTTTTCTACAGCACAAAGTCATTCTTCCGTGCATCAAGCCCGCTTTGTGCGGCGCTTGCGCCAGGCGAAGTACGCCGTGTACGCCAGCCATACCACAATGCCGCCCAAAGTCAGCGCACGGCTCAGCCGGATGCCGTCGGGCTGGTAGACAAAATCGATGCTGTTTTCACCTGCCGGGCACAGCACAGCCATCAATCCCTCGTCCACCTCCACAATGTCGGCCTCCTGCCCGTTGACATAGGCCGTAAAGCCGTCATCGTAAGGCACGGAGAAGAACACGAGGTTCTCTTTTTCCAGCGTGATCTCGGCGTGGAAGCCCGAATTGTTCATCTGGAACACACTGGCAGCCGTGGCACGGCGCTCGCGGCAGTCCTGCACGTAGGACTCATAGTACAGCTCCTCCCGTCTGCCTTCCGGCAGATGGGTGAGGTACTTGCCGTAGACTGCAGCATCCTCGTCGGTAAGCACCAGTGCACGCATCAGGAGGTTTGCGCGGGTGGCCTTGGCTGTTTCCTCGTACTCGGTCTGGGTGAGGTAATAGTCATAGGCAAAGCCCATGGGCACGTAGTTCGTGTTGCGGTAGACCGCATAGCCGTCCTTTGCAAAGGCATATTCCCAGCCGTCGTCGGCTTCGTTTTCAAAGTCGGTCTGCTTTTCCGGCGTGGTGATAAGGTACTCCACACTCAAAAGGCCCCGCAGTGCATAATTGGAAAGCTCCGGCTCACTGCGCACATCCCGCTTGACCCCCAGCGCCGGGTAGAAGCTGAGGATGCTGGGGGCTGCCGTGCTGCCAAAATACTGCAG
>OILS01000591.1_pt1 | contig 5919 bp, 3 predicted proteins | sample 1584611 | NCBI WGS metagenome assembly OILS01 (sample SAMN02674697, study PRJEB24791) | human gut metagenome, SKBSTL033 | isolation source: stool | host: Homo sapiens | place: USA
TTATTCGGTCCTGCCACTTGGGCAAACAACCACAAAACGAAGATGTAGAAAACACTGAAGAACAAACAAAATGCAATTGTCAGTCTTAATGATTTAAAAAGATTTGATATCATAATGAATTATTATTTTATTTTCTTAACCTTCCTCCTATCTTCATACAGAGGGAGGAAGGTTTTTAATATTGATTTTACTTTTACATGAATAAACTTACAATCATATCTATCAACTTAATACCAATGAACGGGACAATCACACCGCCCAAACCGTAAATCAGCAAGTTGCGACGAAGCAATGCAGAAGCACCAATCGGTTTATAAGCCACACCGCGTAACGCCAGTGGGATCAGAATCGGGATAATGATTGCATTGAAGATGATCGCACTCAGGATCGCTGATTCCGGGCTATGCAAGTGCATAATGTTCATTGGGGCCAATGCAGGGATTGTAACCATGAATAGAGCCGGAACAATCGCGAAATACTTAGCCACGTCGTTAGCTATACTGAAAGTAGTCAGCGTTCCGCGAGTCATCAGCAACTGTTTACCAATTTCGACAATCTCGATCAGTTTCGTTGGATCATTATCCAAATCAACCATATTACCAGCTTCCTTGGCAGCCTGCGTACCACTGTTCATTGCGACACCAACGTTTGCCTGAGCCAAGGCCGGGGCATCGTTCGTACCGTCACCCGTTACCGCCACGATTTCGCCCTTGCGCTGCAAAAGACGCACGAGCCGCTGCTTGTCGAGCGGTCGCGCCCGGGACATAATCTTCAGAGCCTGCACCCGTTCGAGCAGCTCCTCGTCACTCATCGCCGCGAACTCCACGCCCGTCATCTCGTTCCGCGAGGAGTCGGTTTCATCGTGCCATAAACCGATGCGGCGTGCGATCTCGCGGGCCGTGGCCGGAGTATCGCCCGTGACGATCTTAATATCGATCCCGGCCTTCATACAACGGGCTACGGCAGCCGGGACATCATCCCGTACCGGATCGGCGATCGCCGCCACGGCCACGAACAGCAACTGCGGATTCCGCAGCGCGTCTTCGCATCGTTCGGCCGTCGTTTCGGCATACGCCACCGCCAGCGTACGCATCGCACGTCCCTGGAACAGCAGCAACTGTTCGTTCACCTGGGCATCCTTGCCATCCGGCATACACATCGCCCGCACGATTTCGGGAGCACCCTTCACGCAAATCAAACGCTTTCCGGTAGTTTTGCTCTGTATAATCGTCGCCATATATTTGCGTTCGGTGGTGAAGGTCATACGATCGACGATCGGCGCCTCCTCACGCAAAGCCGCATAGTCGAATCCCTCTTCCCGCAGGCGGATCAGCAGGGCCCCTTCGGTCGGATTGCCGATGACATTTGCGTCGGCATCGAGAAAAGCGGTCGAATTGACGGCGATGATCTCGGCCAGCAACCGTTCGTCGATGGACGCATAATGGATGATCTCCTCGACCCGCATCCGGTTCTGGGTAAGCGTACCGGTCTTATCGGTACAAATCACCGTAACGGCCCCCATCGTTTCGCAGGCGTGCATCTTGCGCACCAGGTTATTCGTCTTCAACATCCGACGCATCGACAACGCCAGCGAGAGCGTGATACTCATCGGCAGCCCCTCAGGAACAGCCATCACGATCAGAGCCACCGAAACCATAAAAATCCGCAGCAGCTCCTTCGAGGTCTGCACCCAGTCGCCCGTCGAAAGCTCGCCGCCCATGTATGCCTTGGCGAGCATCGCCAAGAAGATCGCGATCGACACCGCGATACCGATCTTGCCGATCATCCGCGAAAGACGCGTCAACTGCTTGTACAGCGGTGTAGGCTCTTCGCTGGCTATGGACGACTGCTCGGTTACCCGCCCCGCTTCGGTGCGGTCGCCCACAGCCTCGACGATCATCTCGCCGTAACCGTCCACGACGGTCGTACCGCGCAACAGCGCATCGGAAGGATAGGTCGCCTCGGCATCGAAAAAGCGTTCGTCGGTAGTCTTGTCCACCTCAGGCTCGCCCGTCAGCGTCGATTCATTGATCTTGAGCGATACGGCCTTCACCAGCTTACCGTCCGCCGGGACCGTTTCGCCATTCTCGACATACACCAGGTCGCCCACGACCACATCGCGTCGGGGCACCTCGGTCATCTCCCCGTCGCGGACGACCTTGACCGGAATGTCGTCATTCACCAGATTGAGCCGCTTGAACCGCCGCATGGCGTCCAATTCGAAGAAAAAGCCGACACAAGTGGCCAAAACGATGGCGCAGATAATTCCGATGGTTTCCAGGAACTCCCCATCGATAAAAGCCATCGCCAGCGACAGCAGCGCCGCTACCAGCAATACCTGAATAATCGGATCGCGGAACTTCTCGGCAAACAGTTTCCAGGCCGAATCCCCCTTGCGGGGCGTGATGAGATTATCCCCATGCAGACGGCGGCTCTCCTCCACCTGGGCGGAAGTCAAACCTCTGTGTTGATGTTCTTTCATAAAGTCAGTCGGATATATAAATAAGGTTGTGAATGTTATCGAAAAGAATATTGCCGGGTCGAGGCATCCAGCCGGACCGCAATGAACAACATGATGGTAAAAGCCATGAGCGACGAACCACCGTAGCTGACCAACGGCAGGGGAATTCCCATCACCGGCATCAGTCCGATGGTCATCCCCACATTAACGAGCAGATGAAAAAGCAGGAATGCCGCAACGCAGTAACAGTAGATCCGTCCGAAAGGCTCCTCCTGCCGTTCGCCCATACGCATCAACCGGAATATCAACAGGCAAAAGAGCGTCAGCAGAAGCATAGCGCCCAGAAATCCCCACTCCTCGCCGATGGTACAGAAAATGAAATCGGTATGTTTCTCCGGCACGAAACCGTATTTGATCTGGGTCCCTTGCAGGAACCCTTTGCCGATCCAGCCGCCCGAACCGATAGCGATCTTGGCCTGATTGACGTTATAATCCGTACCGAGGGGATCACTGACCAGCCCCAGGAAACTTAAAATACGGTTCTGCTGATGCTCTTTGAGGATGGAATTGAAAATATAATCGGTAGTCGGAACGAAAAGCATTGCCGTCAGAAACAGTCCGATCGTAATGAAAATATTGCGCAGATTGGCGCGGAAGGCATAAATCGCCACAAAGATGAGCGACAGCAGCGTCACCACGAGCAGGCAGCGGTAGAGATCCATCGCTCCGGGTGCCGCCAACAGCATCCCGAAATAGAGAAGCAGCGTGCCCAATGCCAGCGCAGCCAGATAAACCATGCGGGACCGCCACTGTCCGTTCATCATCGCCTCGGAAAGCGTACAGACCAGAATCAGCATCACCAACAGGGTCAGCGGCGTAAAGAGGAACGAAAAAATAAAGAGTACGGCGATCAGGATCACCGGAATACAGAGCCACTTGTTCAAACCTTCGCGGTACAACACGAACAGCAGCGATACGAGCACGATACCCGATCCTGTATCGTTCTGCATGACGATAATCAACAGCGGCAGACAGATCACCAATCCCACCTTGAAAAGATCCCCCGCCCGGTTGATCGAAAACGAGCTGGAGCTCATCACGCGGGCCAGCGCCAGCGCCGTAGCGATTTTGGCGAACTCCACCGGCTGAATACGGACCGACCCGATCTCGAACCAGGCCTTCGCACCGTTCACTTCACGACCGAACAGCAGAGCGGCTACCAGGGTCAGCAATCCCAGGACATAGAACAGATAAGCCCACTTGTGATAGATGCTCGCATCGACCAGCAACACGACGACCGCTACGGCGAACGATATTCCCATCCAGACGAGCTGTTTCATATAGAAATGCGAGAAGGAAAAAATGCTCTCCGCCCCCTCTTCGTACGAAGCGGAGAGGATAGCCACGAAGCCGACCAGCACGATCAGCACATAGATCAGCACTGTCCAGCGATCGACGCCCTCGAACAATTTACCGATGCCGTTATTTTCCATAGGCCGGGTAATAAATCGTTTTCTGCTTGACCATCTCCACCAGCCAGGGCCGTGTGACGGTGTCGGTCAAATAGTACTCTTCGAGCAGACTGGCGATGGGCAAAGCGGCCGAAGCCCCGAACCCGCCGTTCTCGACATACACCGAAATAGCGATGCGGGGATTGTCCTTCGGAGCGAACGACAGGAAGGTCGAATGATCCTTGCCTCGAGGATTCTGCGCCGTACCCGTCTTGCCGCACACGTCCAGACCCGGCAGATAAGCCGTCCGGGAGGTTCCGCCCTCCTTGTGCACGCTCTGCCACATACCCTCCACGATCGGTTCGAAATATTTCGGATCGACTTTCGTATAATGTTTCTCGTAAAACCGCCGGTCCATCGAATCCCGCCCCTCTACCGAACGGACGATGTGCGGGATATAATAGTACCCGCGATTAGCGACGATAGCCGCCAGGTTAGCCATTTGCAGCGGCGTACACTCCAGCTCCCCCTGACCGATCGAGAGCGACAGCACCGTCAGCGCGTTCCACGATTTCCGATAACGCCTGTCGTAAAACTTCCGGTCGGGAACATAGCCGTTTCCCTCGCCCAGAAAATCCGAATCCAGCTTGCGGCCGAAGCCGAAACTCTCGACATACTCCCTCCATACGTCGAACCCCTCCTTGACGCTTCCGTACCGGGGATTTTCGAGAATATCGCGGAATACGTAACAGAAATAGGCGTTGCACGAAGTCGCTATGGCAAAACGCAGGTCCGCAGGCGACGTATGGGCGTGACACCTCATCTTGAGCCGTCCGACCTGATAACCCTCGTGACAGGGATAACGCATGGAAGGAGTCAGCACACCCTCCTGCATCCCGATCAGGCCCTGAACCAGTTTGAAGGTCGAACCGGGCGGATAACGGCCGCTTACGGCACGGTTGAACAGCGGCTGCCGTTTGTTATAGAGCAGCTCCATATAGTGATTGCCCCGCTGCCGTCCCACCAGTTCATCGGGATCGTACGTGGGCGAGGAAACCATCATCAGAATCTCGCCCGTCGAAGGTTCGATCGCCACGGCCGCCCCGACTTTGCCGGCCATCAGCTCCTCGGCGAAGAGCTGCAACCGCGCATCGATCGTACAGACGATCGACTTGCCGGGTACGGGCAGCGAATCGAAACGACCGTCCATATACGAACCCTTGATCGCTCCGTGCGTATCCACCTCGGAGATCTTCACCCCCTTCTTACCGCGCAGCTCCGGCTCGTAAGCCGACTCCACACCGCTGATTCCGACGTATTCGCCCGCCTGATACGAAGGATAACGCCGTAACATTTCGGAATTGACCTCCCCCACATATCCCAGCAGGTTTCCCCCTACTTTACGAGGGTATTGCCGGGCAGTCCGGTAAACGGTATAGAAGCCGGCGAAGTTACACTCGTCGAAACGAAGTTTGTCCTCCTTGGACATATAGTTCATCACCATACGGGGCGCACGCGGACGCACACGGGCATTGGCCAGCTCCCTCACAAGCCCTTCGTGCGAAAGACCCGTAACCTGACAGAAAAGCGTCGTATCGAACCCTTCCCGATCCATCTCGCGATAGATCACCATCAAGTCATAACACTCGCGACTCTGTACCAGATATTCGCCGTTGCGGTCGAACACCTCGCCACGGGACGGATACTGAACTTCGTAGCGCAACGCATTGCCCCGGGCCAGCTCCTCATATTTGCTGTCGATGAGCTGAATATAAGCAAGCCGCGCGGCGATTACGCCGAAAACGATCAGCACGACCACCTGCAGCACCCGCATCCGGGCAACCCCTTCCCCACCGTAACTCATAGCCGAACCGTCAGTTTAGTGGTGAACAGCCGCGCAAGCAGCCAGATGAAGCCCACCGTAACAGCACTGCTCACGACCAGTCGGACGAGCGTATGGAACAACTGCGCCCAAGACAGGGACTCCAACATGAAAAACAGGAAGTG
>OILS01000593.1_pt1 | contig 5903 bp, 4 predicted proteins | sample 1584611 | NCBI WGS metagenome assembly OILS01 (sample SAMN02674697, study PRJEB24791) | human gut metagenome, SKBSTL033 | isolation source: stool | host: Homo sapiens | place: USA
TCAGATTATATCCTGCCATGATCTAAAAGCGGCAAGAGAGCAATTGCTTTGCGGTAGTGTATCCCTGATCCTGTTGGATATCAATCTGCCAGATGGCAGTGGGCTTGAGCTGCTCCGGGAAGTCAAGGAAAACATGCCCGGAGTTCCTGTTATTCTGCTGACTGCCAATGACACCGATCTGGACATCGTAGACGGACTGGAGAGGGGCGCTGATGATTACATTACCAAGCCCTTTTCTCTTTCGGTTTTGCGGGCAAGGGTGAATACCCAACTGCGAAAGCAAGCGTCAAACCATAAAAATGTATCGATCCATATTGATCTATTTCACTTTGACTTTGAGGCTATGACCTTTTATGTGGGAGATTCAAAAGTGGAATTGAGTAAAACAGAACAAAAATTACTGCGTCTGCTTGTTGAAAATCGTGGTCGAACCATGACCCGTGGAGACCTTGTCGACCGGATCTGGACAGATGGCGCAGAATATGTGGATGAAAATGCTTTGTCTGTTACGATCAAGCGTCTGAGGGATAAGCTTGGCGCACAGAAATACATTAAAACCGTCTATGGAATCGGTTATAGTTGGGTGACAAAAGATGAATAAAAGCGGCATCGCGATCATACTGCTGTGTTTTCTGGCGGCGGCAGCTGTTGTGTTATGGGAGCGGAGAAAGGCCAGAAAAACGATGGAAGAAATCGAAAGAATGCTGGACGCTGCCATGACCGGCTCCTTTTCTGAAACCAATTTTGATGAAAGCCAGCTGTCTGCATTGGAAACGAAGTTTGCGCACTATCTTTCCGCCGCAGAAGCATCTTATCGAAATGTAGCGCAGGAAAAAGACAAAATCAAAACCTTGATTGCGGACATCTCCCACCAGACAAAAACGCCGATTGCAAACCTGCTGTTATACAGCGAGCTTTTGATGGAGGAAACTCTGCCTGCATCGGCGAAGGCAAATGTGGAGGCGCTGTACAAACAATCGGAAAAGCTGCGATTTCTGATCGATTCTCTCGTAAAGCTTTCCAGACTGGAAAACGGGATCATTTCACTCTCCCCCCAGCCGACAGCGCTGCAGCCGCTGCTTGAAAGTGTGGTAGAACAATATACTGCCAAGGCTTCTGAAAAAGGATTGTCTTTGCAACTGCAGGATACCGATGCTTTTGCTGTATTCGACTTCAAATGGACAGCGGAAGCGCTGGCTAATATCGTAGACAACGCCATCAAATATACAGAGCATGGCACCATTACTATTTCTGCCGTAAGCTATGAAATGTTTGCAAGGATCGATATATCGGATACCGGTTCAGGCATCCCGGAAAGTGAGCAAGCGAAGATATTTGCTCGCTTTTACCGCTCAAATAGTGTGCAGAAACAAGAAGGGGTCGGCATCGGCTTATACCTTGCCCGACAGATCATATCCGGCGAGGGCGGTTATATCAAGGTTGCTTCCGTTCCGGGAAAAGGAAGTACGTTTTCCATATTTCTGCCGAAATAACAACAATTCTATCAAAACTGTTAGATTTCATTTTCCGCCGGAAAGAATGTGGAAAGATTCCTATGCGATAATCTGTATGTATCAAAGGATCATTTCCTTTCATACATACAGATTTTTTCATGGAGGTACTCATTTATGGAAGTTTTACAGGCAAAAAACCTGAAAAAGATTTATGGCTCCGGCAATAACGCAGTTCATGCGTTGGATGGAGTTGATTTAAGTGTAAAGAAGGGCGAATTTGTTGCAATTGTCGGCACATCCGGCTCCGGCAAATCCACGCTGCTGCACATGCTGGGCGGGCTGGATCGCCCTACAAGTGGCACGGTCATGGTGGACGGACAGGATATTTTCTCCCTGAAGGAGGAAGCGCTGACCATCTTCCGCCGCAGGAAAATCGGCTTTGTGTTCCAAGCATATAATCTTGTTCCGGTGCTGAATGTGTATGAAAATATTGTTCTACCCATTGAGCTGGACGGTGGCAAGGTCAATAAGGATTTCGTACAGCAGATTGTACAGACCCTTGGGCTAGATGACCGTCTGGATGCGCTGCCCAATCAGCTCTCAGGCGGTCAACAGCAGCGAGTAGCCATTGCCCGTGCGCTGGCGGCAGCACCCGCTATCATTCTGGCAGATGAACCCACCGGCAATCTGGATTCCAAAACCAGCCAGGATGTATTGAGCCTTTTGAAAGTCACCAGTCAAAAGTTCGCCCAGACAATCGTAATGATCACTCACAACGAAGAAATTGCGCAGATGGCAGACCGCATTATCCGTATCGAAGATGGTCGGATCGTCTCCCAGAACTAACGGGAGGTGGCTACGATGAATGTCAAAAACAGAAAATGTATTCGAAAGCTCAGCTTAAAATCTCTTTATGCGAACCGTCGCCGCAATCTGATCGCCATTTTTGCCATTGCGCTGACAACGCTGCTATTTACGTCCATGTTCACCATTGTCTTGTCGTTGAACGCCAGCTATGAAACCTACCAGTTTCGGCAGGTAGGCGGCTATGCACACGGCACCTTTAAGGATGTTTCCCCCGAGCAGGCGGAACGTATCGCCGCCCACCCGAAGGTAAAGTCTGCGGGGGCACGGAAGGTGATCGGCATCACTGCGGATGGTGTCTTTTCCAAAACGCCGGCAGAGATCAGCTACATGGATGCCAACTGCACCAAATGGAGCTATGCCACCCCTACTACCGGACGGATGCCCGAAAGCGGCAAAGAGGTGACCATGGATACGGCAGCGTTGCAGCTGCTTGGCGTGACGCCGGAACTGGGCGCAGAGGTCACGGTTTCCTATTCCATCACGGACAAGGATCAAACCGCCTTTACTGTAACAGATACCTTTACGCTGGTGGGCTATTGGGACTATGATGAACTAATGCCTGTTCATTACATCAACATCAGCCGTGATTACGCAGATGACATCGAAGCGCAGGCAGTGAAAACAGGTTTACAGCCTTTCCGCACCGATTTGAATGTCATGCTGGCCTCCGGCACAAACATTCAAGGGCAGATGGAGCAGGTGGATACCGATCTTGGCTACACATGGGACAGCTATACCGATCCCAACAGCGTCCGGATCGGCGTCAACTGGGGATATACCTCATCCCAGCTGGAGTCGTATCTCGATCCGGAACTTGTGATCGCCATAGCAGCTTTTTTGCTGCTGGTGATTTTCACCGGGTATCTTATCATCTATAACATTTTCCAGATCTCTGTTGCGGGGGATATCCGGTTTTACGGGCTTCTGAAAACCATTGGCACAACGCCCCGGCAGCTCAAACGCATCATTCGCCAGCAGGCACTTCTGCTTTGTCTGATCGGCATTCCGGCAGGGCTGCTGCTGGGCTACGGCATCGGTGCTGTTCTGATGCCTGTTGTCTTGCGCTCCACCAAGTTGGATGCAGGCATCACCACCATCAGCACTTCGCCTGTGATCTTTGTTGGCTCCGTGCTGTTTGCCCTGCTGACGGTGCTTTTGTCCTGCTCCAAGCCCGGGAAAATGGCAGCCAGGGTTTCTCCGGTGGAGGCTACCAAATATACAGATGCGATGCAGACCAAGAAAAAACAGCGCAGCACCCGGGGAGCGAAGCTCCATCAGATGGCCTTTGCCAATCTGGGACGAAACAAGAAAAAGACGGTGCTGGTGGTGGTGTCTCTGGCACTGTCGGTGACACTGTTCAATGCGCTGTGTGCCTTTGTGGGAGGCTTCAGCATGGAGAAGTATGTATCCTCCATGACCTGCGCCGATTTTATCGTCAGCACGCCCGACTATTTCCGTTACAACCCGGCGGATGAATTCATCACGCCGGAACAGATCGAAGAGATCGCAGCAAACACAAAGTCCAGTCTTTCCGGCACGGGATATGCTGTGCGAAAACCCGTATATCTTTGGATGACGGAGGATGCTCTGCGGCAGGACTATGCAAGGTACGAAAGTGCTGAGCAGTTGGACAGCCATATGAGCCGCATGGAGCACCGGGGCGATATGGTGATGGGAGATACCAGAATCGAGGCTCTGGATAACAGCCTGTTTGACAAGCTGCAAGTGTTCGACGGAGATATTTCTCCTATGCTGGAGCCAAACAATAACGCTATTGCCATTGCGGTTTCCTTAGATGACTACGGTAATCTGCCCAATCCTGAATACTACCCCAAGGTGGGAGACACGATCACCGCCACCTATGCGGACGATGTGAAATATATCGACAGCCGCACCGGGGAACTCCGCACCGAAGATACACCGGAGGAGTACTTTCAGGCAAAATTGTATGGAGCCAGAGATGTAGAGTACACGGTCTGCGCCTTGGTAGAACTTCCGAATTCCATGAGTTATCGTTATAGTGGTATTGGATATGACGTAGTTTTGTCTGTGGACACCGCACAGAGGGACAGCGGTGGTGCAGCCATTCCGATGCTCTACCTGTTCGACACAGCGGACGAAGCTGACGAGGCCGAAGCAGAGCAATATCTATCGAAGCTCACTGCCGGTGAGTTTTCGCCCTTGATGTATGAAAGCAAGGCCACGGCTCGGTCTGAGTTTGCTCAGTTCCGGCAGATGTTCCTTCTGGTAGGTGGTATCCTCTGTGCTATCATCGGGCTGGTGGGACTCTTAAATTTCTTCAACGCCATGATGACCAGTATTCTTTCCCGCCGCCGTGAATTTGCTGTGCTTCAGGCTGTAGGAATGACGAACCGGCAGCTCAAAACCATGCTGATCTACGAGGGATTGTTTTACGCAATGTCCTCCGTATCGGCGGCCTTTATTCTGTCGCTGGCGGTGGGACCTCTTGCAGGAAAAATGCTGGGCAGTATGTTCTGGTTCTTTGAGTATCGATTCACCATTCTGCCTGTCCTGCTGACAATTCCGGTATTTCTTCTGCTGGGGTGGCTGATTCCTTGCATGATGTATGACAATGCAGCGAAATGCAGTGTTGTAGAGCAATTAAGGGATGCTCAATAACTGTTAAGCAAAAAACGGCCCTCTGCCAAGGAAAAGGCAGAGGGCTGAGTTTTAATCTAAGGGTTTACATTCAGTTACAGTTTTTAGATAAATTTCGGGATCACCGTTCAAGATCAAGTCTGCATATCCAACCGGATCATTGTAGATTAGATAATCCAGTTCTGACCGTTGATACATATTGTCAGCAACCTCATTCTCCACGGCGATGGTATCAATGGCGATCATGCTGCCATCGGTGAATTTCAGTTCCACACAGCAATTATCCATATTGTAGGCACAAGATATTAAGGTTTTCATGGTATGTCCTCCATAATTCGTAATATAAAGCGAAAATCCCGTCTGACTTCCTGTTAGAAATCAGACGGGATTTGTCCGTATGCACCCCGGAAACCGTCAGCTAACAGTTGATAAGTAAATTAGTTCCTTATCACTGTTAAGCCAAGGTCTGCCGGGCTTTTTTTCATTCGTCTTTCCCCTCCTGACGGGACAGGGCGGCGCAGAGATCCGTAAAGTAACGGTAGAAGGGCAGCAGCTCCCGGAAGCTCTCCAGAATCTCCTGCGGCAGCTGGGGGCTGAAAATACGCTGGTCCAGAGGGGCTTCGCATTGCAGGGACAGGGATTTTTTCTGATACCACGGGCGCAGGAGGTCGGACACCTGTCCCTTGCTGCGGGCGTACTCCGGGCCGGTGAGCCGGAAGGTCTGCTGGCGGTCAAAGCGGCGCACCAGCTTCTCCAGCGGCTTGGGGTCGGCGTCGATGCGCTGGCGGTACAGGGCCATGAGGGCCGGGGCGGCACACCAGAAGCCCATGCCGTAGCTGTAATAGTCCGGGGCAATTTCAAAGTAGAAGGTGGGGCGGCCGGTCCAGTCCTGATCGCCGGTGCGGACACAGAGCCACAGGTGATCCTTATAGGGCCCCTGCCCATGGAGGCGGCGGGCATCCC